>Ga0065711_1026911_pt1 | contig 57259 bp, 23 predicted proteins | sample Hoacrofraction12_FD_59098 | JGI IMG/M metagenome (GOLD analysis project Ga0065711, IMG submission 59098) | Hoatzin crop microbial communities from Cojedes, Venezuela - Epithelial fraction 12 v2 (version 2) | ecosystem: Host-associated > Birds > Digestive system > Esophagus > Crop | place...
GGAGATATTCAAGACCCTCCTGGACAAGGTCCTGTGCAGCCTGCTGTAGGTGACCCTGCTTCGGCAGGGGGGTTGGACTAGATGACCCACAGAGGTCCCTTCCAACCCCTACTATTCTGTGATTCTGTGATAGTTTTTGCATTACTATGTTTCTGCCTTGGTTATTGCTTGGTTTTCTCTTTTGCATTTTCATGTGAAGAATGTTTGCACAATGTCAGTGCATGCACAATGAGAAACTTATGCTGGGATTCAGCTCCAGATTCAGGCATGTGCAGATGGGAACTGTATGTGAAAGTTTTTTGTCCAATTTCCCACAGTAGACAGTAGAAAATCTAGTCAACACAGTAATCAGCATGTAGAATAGATGTGTCTACTGCAGGATGAGACAAATCACGTGTTAGATTCCATTGAGTTGATTGTGAAATGCTCTAAACAGTTGCCTAAATGAAGGCATGCAGTGCTACTGGAGACGTGAAGACTGTCCAACTCAGCTTCCAGCTGCCACTTCAGGATGGCATGGGTCCGTGTATCTTATGACATATCTCTCAGACCCACGAAGAATGTCCTGGATACAGGAGTAGATAAATACATGTGTTTAGGTAAGTGAATAAAGCCTTACATCCCCATTGTGAGCTCCAACGGGAGCTTAGATGATTTGCTTATACCTCTATAGGTGTTTTAATTGAAGTTGAATCCCATCTTCAGGTAAACTATTGTAATGAGAATCAAGATACTTTTGTTACATGAAGATTAGCCAGAATAAAAATTGCATGAAAATAGTGCATTCATTCACTTTTTTGTTCTACGCTTTTCTGGAATAAAACTAACCCAGAAAATTTAGTGTTTCCATTGGTCAATAATATTTGAACCGTACATGAGAATGGTTTGAAGACCAAATTATTTCAAAATTATTGTGGATTTGATCTACCACCTTTTCAACTGAAGTGTTAATTAAAAATCTGAAATATTAACTTTTAATTAAATACACTATATTAACATAGAAATAATCTCAGTTAATATGCCTTTCATAGACATACTCACATTCATGCATAAATTCCCCTAAAAACTGTTAAGATAAATTAATAGTTTTACCCTTTAGCCCTCATGAATCAGGAAGTAGTAAAAGTAATGTGTCATGTATCAGTATTTCTTTTGTATATGTGCTATGGTGCAGCGTTTATCTAAGAGCTGCTAAAAATTAACTGTATATATGGTTTACCTAAGATACAATTTTCATTATTTAGCTTTAAGACACAACAGTATAGGGTTATTTTTAGTTGCTGAAAGAAAGGGACTTCCAGAAGGTAATTCTTCCCATCTCAAGATATCCCTTTAAGATGTCAGGACAAGTCATGAACTCAGGTATGATGAGTCACTTATCAAGTCAAGTATCCTAAACATTGTCTTGTTGCTTACAAGGAAAATGCAGAAATTCTGGAGTAACATACAGGAAATCTGTAACTTCTGTGTGGTGAAGGTTCACCCAAAAGGTAACCTGAAAAGCAACTAACAAGGCTAAACTTCTTTTAAAATAATGATACAATTCATACTCATGAGTTAGGTATGCAGGTTTTTTGTGCTGTGTCTTACTACTCAGTATACACCAGGCAGAACAGCCTGCAGACACTGCTCCTGTTGGTAAATCATCCGATTTTCAATTATTCTGCAAAGCTGCCACGGCTCTAAGGGTGCCACAGACCACTCTGTCCCTGTAGAGCCTCCCCGGAGCTCCGCACGGCTCATGGCCCAGCACATCCTTCCACCCCACCTCTGGGGGTCCTCCACACAGATGTTCTGAATGTCAGAAAACCCTGTTGTGCAACAGACAGCAGTATGTCTTAGCAAATGGTGGAAATTTTTTAATAGTCATCTGCATTAAAGAAGAAATTTAATCATTTTTCTACACTACAATAGTTCAGAAATTAGCTGTTTTTCTGAAAAGTATTTTTGAAATTTCTACATAGTCAGAAAACTTAAGCTTTCCCAAACCTGTAATTCTACTCCATCTGCAACACTGATGATGACAAGTACTGGCTTATCACGCTTTTCTTAATTATTTAAGTAATGGTTGTTGATTGTATTTATTAATAGAGTCATACTCACTATCTCAAAACTTATGGAAAAGCTGGCCACTCATTTTGAATTTGGTCCTATCTCTTCCTATCTGAATAGTCATAAAAATTAATATCTTTATAGTAGTTTATTCTGTACATACAAATGCATCAATTATTTTTAACCTCTAAACTAAGAGAAGGCACATTGTCTGTCACTGAACTTTTGAGTTTGACATCAGTTAAAGTTCTCCCATTAAAAAGGAGTTATTAGAGCAACACAAAGACTTACACAATCAATCTGTCAAAAAGATATTCCTGCAAAACCTTCAAAATGAAAACCTTTCTTGTCAAACAGGCACAATTTGCAGGTGGCAGGCTTTCACTTTGAAACTAAAGCCCAGAGATCCCAAAGACCCTACTTTGCTCCCATGTCTGTGACAGATAAAGGCTTTTTTTTTTTTAATATTGCATTTATGCAATAAAATGTGACAGACTACGTACTATACAGGAGTACTGCTATGTTTCTCACCATAGTAACCACTAGGCCAAATAATCCATACAGTCATAGGTGTAAAAATGCAATATAATCTAAGTTGCCTTTATTCTCATACAGTTTATTTAACCTTATAAAATAGAAAATATTATATTAAATAATATGACTACCTGCTGGTTTCAACAGTCAATGGAAATAGCGCATGAAAATATCACTATCAACAACAATCCAAAGTCTTCTGAATTTAAATAAAACATACCACTGATTACAAAGTTTTCTCACTCAAGCAGAAAAAGCAGAGGACTCCATTAGCAATAATCCTTTATTTGGCTGTTCTCCCAGTCACTGCAAATAGCCTTTACTATAAACAGCCTTCATCGATATGTTGTATTTAAGAAATACAACCAGGGATTTTTTGTTGGTTTTTTTTTCTTTGCTGGTTTTTGGCTTTTGCTGTTTTGGAATGGCCACCATGTTCTTCTCTCTCTCCCTGGTTTGATTATTCATAGCCTTACTGCTCACCTCCTTTCTTTTAACATTTTGTTTATCCCTGTCACTACAGACAGACCTGCTCCTTTCTGAGGAGAGGACACTTTTGAGACTTGAAAAGCTTGTCTTTACATCGGGAAAACTAAAACTATGATTCAGTCTATTTCAGAATGAATCCCTTCAAGACACATGAAGTCTCAGTCACAATGAAACATATCAGTAAGCAAGGTTCCCGTGAACAGTGGGGACAGCATCTGAGCAGCAATCGATTTAACATTTCAAACAGTCCAGACAGCACTTGTGTAAGGCAAACATTCTCAGTTCATTTTTCAAAAGGCAAGAATTTAGGCAAAAGGCAGGAATTTAGAACCTCCCCAGAAGATACCCTGCAGGAATAAAACAAAAATGGTAAGATCAAGAGAAGCATATGCAGCAGCAGTAGCCACTATCTTTCAGATAGAGAAACAGAAAGAGAGATTTAAAAAATCTTCAGCATATAAAAGTCATGAAACACAGATGGCTGTGAAATCAGTGTAAAAGAAGACAAAAAGGCTTCCAGCAAGTCCTGATCCATACACAGAGAACTCAGAATATTTAGCAGGATTATTATTAGCTCATTTCTAATTTTTTCCAGGTGGGCTATTTGCATTGGCCTGAATGGCTGTGACACACAGCTACCTGAAGGCAGGATCTGATCTGACCACCTGAATAATAGAAAAAACAGATATCACACTTTGCATAAGAGAAAGAGCCTTGGGTTCAGCCATGCCAACCCCAAAGCTAACCTCCATATGATTAACTACTTTTGGACCAGGTGTCATTCAAGAGCAAGTAACAAAGAACAAACAGGTAAATTGTTTAGTTGTCTGTGAACATACATTTTTAACGTACATGCTAGTATCAACTGTAAGGCCCTGACAAAGATGAATTCTCTCCCAGAAAGTCAAAGGGAGAGGAAAGTGCTTTGTACCTCACTGAAGCCCTTATTTACTGTTGCATCAAGCACAGGAGATGGATGACTCCTAGAATAACAAATATCATAGAAGGAAAATAACTTTTATCCTTACTAAGGCCCTAACAAGATGATCTCCTGTCTAAAGAGAGAACAGGACTTTCCAGTGAAAAATAAAGCCAGTCTGGACTGGTTGAACCCTGCTGCTCACAGGGAGAGGGGGCACAGTAGCTGATGTGATTTCAGAAGCAGCCTCTACATTTCAGAAAACTATACCTGTAACAGCATGGACTTGCTCTTTTTTTAAGGTTTCTGTTCCATTTCTCATCATATTTTACCACTGTAGTTTAAAATACACCAAAGGCTTCCTGCACTTGTGGCAAACATCTCATTTTTATAAATATTTTCCAAACCAAATTAACTAAGATTAAGATTTTGCATTATTAGATTTTTTTTTTCCTTTTGTATAACATACAGATCTTGTACCACTACACAGCACACAGGTCAACTGGGCATCACATCCATGAAAATGAGACCCTTTTCCTTTTCCATGAACTATATGAACTGAGATGGTAACAAGAAGAAATTCAAGCCAGTTGTCAGCTCCAAGACACAGTGGGGGAAAGCAGCAAAGACTATTTCAGTCCTAATTCTCTTCTTGCCAGAAATATTCCTCTAATCTTAGCTAGCAAAACATGCTGACAACATGAGATGGGCATGATCATCAGTGAGTGGAGTCACTCAAAAGAGATTGTAGACGGTCTCTCTTCTCTTGTCACATGGACCTACTCATGGCTTGTAAGGCACTAGCAAGCCTTTCATTCAACAATCTGCAATGAAACATTGTGCTAGACCACAATGGCAGCAGAGACACGGACACACAAACTGTTGACACATGGCCTGCATTCTCATTAGCACTACTGACATTGATGAATTATCTATGAAAGTAATGCACTGACCTCTTTTAACTGCAGAAAATCTCTTTGATTTAATAAGCTCCAGGGTCTTTTTAAATTTTTAAATCACAGTCATGACAAGCCTAACAGCATAATGCTACATATGACCTTCATTTTGTGCCTTTTAGCAATTAAAAGCATATTTACCTCTATGCAAAAGCAGAAAGTCTGCAAATTAACTCTTGCCTTGATGCTGTAGAAGTTTACTCAGCTACAGATCCGTCCTGTTTTCACTCCAGATGCTTCTAAAACTGGAGAACACCCATTTTAATTATATCTTATATCTAGCCATGAAATTCTGTACATTTAGATATGGTACCACTCAAAGTAGTTTTAGAGGATCTGGTGGAAATAAACTCAGTGAAATGAAAAATTTGTTCACCTTTTAAAAGCTTGCTAGAAAGGTGAATATTCTCACCTGATTTCAGCCCATATTAGTAGTGGTAAAATATGAATCCTCATGGCCAGACATGTGAGCTAAGAAAGAGCTTTTATTTAAACTGCATCACCCACCAGTGAAAAATTGTTCTCTACAGATTTTTCTAGTAATTCATTTTTGTACTTTTTACATGACTACTATTTAAAAAGACACTGAAGAAGCACTACACTGTTCTCTGGAGCAGACATTCTGATTTTCAGTTCCTCTTTTCAGCACAAATCATAATCTGCTACTAAAATCCAGGACGCTGGGGATACTTCAAGAATCTTTTCATAAAAATATAATTTTGTTAATTAAAAAAAAAAATGGTGTGAAAGTTTCACAAAGCACTTCCCAAAACCTATCTATCTCACCCACCTAAATGTTGTACGGCTTTATCTTCTCTTCAGCTTCTTTTATAGATTATTAGAAAAAGAAATGCAAAAACATTTGAGTAGTCTAAACAAGAAAGTCTATAAATAAATAATATCTTTCTTACTGCAATATTCACTATGTAACAACCTACATAGCTCTGTAACTTGAAAGAGTAATTAATTCAGAAAATTTGTACAGCCTTGGCATATGCAAAAAGTCAGCTATGGAAACAACAGCATTAAACTAGAGTCTAAAGAAAGACAAAATTTTAAATCTTTCACAAATGTCAAGCTGAGGCAAGAATGAACTTCTTCACAGATATTGTTTAAATTCTCATTTTGTAAGAGATCATTTTTTATGCAGGGCTGCTCTAATAAAAAGACAGTAAATGTGATTTCTTATTTATAATTTAAAATACAAACCCACAGAGCAAGCTAACTCTGGGTTAGTTACAGGAATCCTGATGCACATCTGATTTAGTTCATGAGTTTCAACATTCATCTACATGTCAAATCTCACGCAATGTAACAATTCATCAGCGGTAGAGAAGATGACCAAGACACATTATGTGTGAAGAATAGGAAGCTAGGTGTTAACAGCAGTACAAGAAGCCTTGCTCCAAGAACATAGCAGTGTGAGTCTCTAAGCAGGCTGTGTTCTAGTCATGTACCAGCTCCAACCTGAAATGAGACCATGAGACCTGGGTGCACAACAGCCTTTCCCTTCCTTCTCTCTCTTCAGATATTCTCTCCCTCCCCACCTCCCCTCCCCCTGTTTCTATAGGAAGGAAATGCAAATGGGAATGCCAGACTGCAAATGCAGCACATTCCAACCCATTTCTCAAACTGGAAGATTCAGGGACAAGGACTCAAGGCTGACGGACCGTGTTACCTCACGTCTGCACCATGCACCTTCAAGACACTTCAAATACAGTCAAGTTTTTCTCTAGAACTCAAAAAAACAACAATTTTGTTCTTCTTCCTAGTTTTGCAGCTGGCCTATGGTTTCAAAATACAGGCCAGGCAAATACGAAGATTTCTACGAACCCAAATTAATATTTATGTTTGTTATAAGCAGTCACAAGCCAAAATTCACAATAGGAACACAGCTTTTTCTATCTGCATGGATCCTGGTGATGGGTTCTGGTAACACGAGTATCACAGAGCAGCGGAGAAGATAAAACAAAAAGAAAGTAGTCATTAACAGTGCTGGAAATTAAAGAAAGCCTACGCATGTTTAAAAGTTGGTGACACTGGCCAGAGGTTAGCTAAGAAGATGAATATATTATATTACTAAAAATGTGACATCATTTCTTCAAAATACTTTAGAAAACTGTCTGCTACGAGAAGCCATGTTATGTCCTTGCCTTTGCCACTCTCAGGAAAAAAGGACTACTATTTTCATGCTGGACTGCATGAAAGCTGTCCCTTCGTGTTTCCAGAATGCTTCAGCATAGCTCTCAACACAGAAGATCAAATGAGAAGAGTTACATGTGATGCTGAATCAAAATTCCCATTTCAACACAAACAGATATTTGCAGTTTCTTTCTTAGATTGGGACCATTTTGAATACTAATATTCTATATCATTGCATAACACAACAGTTGTGCAAAGTTGGAAATACTGGACTACAGTCTCACATTGGTTGAAAAGGTGGAAAGCAGGGCCACTACCCTGCAGGACTTGGACAAGCTGGAGGAATGGGAAGACCAGAACCTTATAAAATCCAATAAGGACAAATGCCAAGTCTTGTCCATGGGGACAGAAAGCCCCTGCCACAACACCATCCAGGGACAGAGTGATAAGGGAGCAGCTCTGTGAGAAAGGCCCTGGAGTGGTGATCTGCACATGAGCCTGCAGGAACCCCAGCAGCAAAGGCAGCAAACAGTATCCCTTCTGCATAGCGGTGATTAGACCCTATGTAGATATTGCATTCAGGTTTGGGTTCTCCAACACAGGAAAAACACAGAGAAACTGGAGTTCACAGAGGGTCCCCAAGGCAGTGAGGACTGGAGTATTTGCCCCATGAGGAGAGGCTGGGGGAGCTGGGCTGGGTCAGCCTGGAGAAGAGACAGCATCAGGGGCACTAGCAGTGCCCCCAGCACCAACAAGGGGTGACTGAGAACCTGGACCCATGGTCCTCACTTCGGCACATGGCAGGACAGTGAGACAAAACTGGCACAAGTTGAAACTAGAGGAGAACCATTTTCCCCATGGAGACAGTCAGACAGTGGAGCAGGTTGCCCCAAAAGGCTGTGCCATTTCTATGGAGCCTATAAGCTGACTCTGCTTTGAGCCCAAGGCTGGACAAGAAACCTCCTGAGGTCCCTTCCAACTCGAATTTTTCTATGAACCTCTGGTTACATACTACTTCCAAGAGCTTACCCTGAAATATTAAATGTGTATATGTCTAGAGGATCGGTGCTTCATATGAAGCCCTGTGAAACACTGGATCATTGCAATCATATTTTAAATGTCCTTTTTCAAAAAACTTGGAAGACACCCACATTTTATAGACTTTAAAAGATAAAACCACAAAAAATAATTTAATAATACCTGAATCACATAACCTTATTTTAAGCTGAGTAAGATGATAACTATTTAAACCTTATCTACCTTTACTGGAAATTAATTTGTTAATACAAAAGACTTCATGGCAAAAAGAGAAGAAAGAAATCAATTCTTTTATGTCCACAGGCCAAACAATTCAAGGATATTTGCTATAATTAGAAGACACAGGAGAATGTTAAGTTCCTTGAAAAACTTCACAGGATACATATTAATCCTACTTAAAGTTGGAAAATGAAATATCCTCATATTTAAAATCTCAAAATACTGTTTCGTCCCCCTTTTCCGAAAAACAAATGAGCTAAAACAATTTTAGTTTACATTTGCACTTATAGTGTTTCTTGATCTTAAATAAAATCAAAAGAAACATTCAAAAACCCATCCATAACTCAGGAATTGTTCTTAAAATGGTTTGAACCACATTATTGCAGCAGTACTTACTTTGATAGGGTTTGATGCAAGCTATGCAACTATCTAAAACAAGCAGCATTCACTTTGTTCAGCTGCCACATATGTCAAGGTAACATTTGTTGGTTTGAGAGCAGTTGTTAGATCAACACTGGAAATTTAAACTCTTGCAATAATTGTTCTTGCATAGCTGAAATAAAACTGACATTCTTCTTAACAAACCCAGTCTAGAACCTTATATTTAAAGTTGAATACGTGTTGAACTACCTTTCTACTTTGTTGAGTGATCAGCTGAAAATTAAGATTGTCTATAGCTTTGCCCTTCCTAGCACAGTAGTGAACAGGATGTCAAAATCTAAATTACATTTGTTAAACTCGGTTCCATAAGTCAGATAAGAAACGGATTTGCAAATGTAATTGAATTTTAAATTTATGATCAAAATGAGCTGTTAAAAAAACCCTTCTAATATTTTCCTTACACACGTTAAGAAATCAAGATAAAAATGAAGACAACTTAATGTAGTAAATGTAAAAGTTCTGGACATTTTGTGAAGTAGGAGTTGTGCAAAGTTAAAACTCATCCAGACTGGAAGTGTATGTTAACATGTTTGTTGCAAGGGCTTTGCTAAAATGTTGCATTTGCACTTATTTGAACAGAAGAAATCTGTTATCGTGTCAAATATAAACATTTAACCCATGACCAGCTACTCTTCTTGACTGATCAGAAGAGTAGTGGAAAATGAGATTAAGCTAACTTGTGTATCATAATCATTAAACCTTTACTCAACAGTTCATTGAACCTTCCTTAGCTACTTTGAACATCCCAAAATTCTCTCCTGTGGAGCTGCACAGGTGATCAAAAAGATCACCAGCGATTGATGTTCAGGTGTTTGGATACCACATTACTCAGCTGAAGTCTCCATCACCAAAATTCACACCCAAAATAGTAGGGATGGTTTTATTCTGATCAGAATCAGCCTTAAAACAGCAGCAGTGTTTGACACAGAGTGGAGCTAATAGCAGGAAAATAGGGGGAAATGACACTAAATTGACAGGAACAAACAGGACTGCAGCTGTCTAACACATAATCAAGTAGAGATATTTATATGGCTTTACAGAGCCCAATGTTTTTTTTTAAACTGTTATTTCCAAGAAGTTGTTTAAATAGGATACACAGGGTAGCAAAGAACATCACATTTGTCCTCCCACATGCATGAATGACAGTTCTCACAGGAAGCACTGTTTCACAGTCTTTACGGGTGAGTGCTCTCAAGCAGGGATAAATGGGATATCCTACTGTAAATAGTTTTGCTGTGAATATCTCCCAAGACAAATCCTATGATGAAACAAATTCTTTCCTAAACTATTATCAGAAACCAATATCTTTTGACACTTCCAAATTACTGTTAGTCCCAGCGAAGACAAAAAATATTAATTCAGCTCTTCAGATGAAATATAAAGGGAGAGCAACGACCAAAAAATGCAAAACCTGAAAATATGCACAATGCTTTCAGGATCTTGCCCAGCTAACCCTACCACTGTAATCTAAACTAGGTCCTTAGGCTCATACCCAGTTCCTCTGGGCAGACTGATGTCCTCATGTATCAAATCATCTCTCCCATATTCTTATCCCATTACACAGAGTTAGCCAATCCATTCTTCTCTTACCTATTTATCCTGCACTATGATATATTCACTGTCAGCCAAAATATGCTTGCAAAAAAATTAGAGTATTTCCCAAAATACCCACTTCCTTTTTGTGTCAAACAGGTCCAGGACTTATCTGTGATGCTTTTTTTATCACATCATGCACCACAGACACACAGGGGTGATTGGTACTGAATTACAATAAGATGAAGGAACATGACTTATTTTATGCTTGAAATACTGTGTAACTTTAAAAGGTTATAAATGCCTCTCTTAAAGAGAAAATTAAAATCAAACTCGCGCTTCTAATAGCAAGTAGAAAAAGATAACTAAAGCCCCTATAGCACTGAGCACTTCTTATGTTATGAAACTGGAATCAAATTTTTTTTTTTTGGTAACAAAAGAATTTCTGTGGGTCATTTTCATATTCTGTAGGGTGGGCTGACCTAGTGGAATGCCGTATTGCAACAAACTCAGAAATATATTAGCAAAAATTAAAAAACTAACATGAAATGAAACATCTAGCTTAGAAGAGACATCCAAAATGCTATTTCTTTTATCTTCTTCCTCGAGAAGATCAAAGCTCTCTTGATTAGTCTATATTCTTAATTGATATAAAATCACTAAGTTAACCTCTGGAAATCATTCAGGCAACAAGACTATACTGTCCTTATCTGACCATTTGCCAAGAGAAATAATGCTGTCCTACATTTGGGTTTTTCCTTTATGTTAAGCTCTTATTTGTGATTTAATGTTTCTCTGATAGCTAGACTTAAAGCGTATTGTCTTTCCCTGCCTTCTGGTTCCTCATATATGCTGTCTCTGAGCAATTACCTTCATATTGATGTTTTCTACAGGGTCAAGACTACCAAAACAAATTGCTCTTCTCTCCAGAGGCATAATGCTCTGATGTTTACCCTTGACCATGTACAGCAATTATCTACTCTCCATATCCTGTTCCAAACCCCATTGACTCACAACTATTTCTATTTTTACAACTTAAATATTTATCTTTTTGTCCATCCTCCAATTCAGTTATTAGATCACATAGCACACCAGTTCCCTTTTATCTCTGCCCACTGACGATATGTTAATTAGTAACATAATGTGGGAAAAGTACAAGAACTTGGCAAGGGGGAGGGGGGAGACATAGATATGGTTGCACTCAAGGAAGTAACATGAAACCTGAAAGACATGTGGATTTAATAGTGAATAGTAAATTCACAGGAATTTTAAATGGACTAGATTAACAACAAAAAGGCAAATAGCTCCATATTTTGTATTTAATCTTATCTTTGTAAAATCGAAAAAAATAAGAGGAATGTGGCTGGAATATTGTGTTCAGCTCTGCCTTCTGAATTATCAGAAGCATAATGAAAATGTAGGGTACATGTAAGATTTTTAAAGGATAAAAGATTAAAACACATAAATACAGTTTGATGAGTTTCCAAGGTGGAAAAGGAATCTAATGTGGCTGGACTGGCTCCAAAAATGCAAAAGCATCTTTAAGCAAATTGCTACTTCTGAACTTGATCTTCCTAGGACTTTCAGTTTTCTTTTTGTCTAAACATTGCTTTCTTTCCTTTGAATTTGAGGTAGTCCAAATGAATCATCCAGTGGCAGTTATTCATTATTTGCCTTCAGATTTCTGGGGCTGGTTAAAAGCTGAGTTCCAGAATAGCTGAACTTAACATGCATTACTGGGGATCACGAACACCCTGGAGAGCACCACTAGTGACTGGTCTCCAGTTGGGCTTTGTGCTGCTGATCACAGTGCTGAGATAGTCTGCCTCCTCCATGTCCTTTGTCAGCAGGTCATTTCCCCATTCAGTGGCAGGCTCACAGGTCCCCTAATCTCCCTTTTGCGGCTGACATTCTAGTAGAAGCCCCTTTTTGTTGCCCTACCATCATGTCTAACAGATTCAAAGGTAAAAATATTTTCATGGTGATAAAATAAGTTTGTTACAGTATTTGTATATTCTAAGGGCTGAGAATCTTTTTATTTTGGTGGAACATAATGAAGTATCAAGAAAATCTCATAAGAGCCAAAAACATCAAGTTGAATTCATAGCAACCAAGGGATCTTATCTCACCATCAATCTTGCTCTTCCCCTTGTGAGCACTGCTCAGACAAAACTGGGTTCTACATGCATTGATGGGTAATGTGGGAGAAGGGAACAAGTCCTGAATGCACTCTAGGTGAGATACTTGGTGACTCTGGCCAGCACACTCGCAGCCAGGCATGTATGTTTGGGACCTGGTATCTCCTCAATCAGCAGTTTACTCTGGACACCAGGCTGCTTTAAGGTGCTTCAACACAGGGAGGGAGGATCTATGCCTTTCTCCCTGCTTTCTCGGTATAATCTTTCTCACCTAAATGTTGTCCTACTGGGACCTTCTTATGGGCACTACACTTCCAGCACATGGGCCTGAGTTGCTTGGATGATGAGGATGAGACACTGGGGCTGGCTGTCTTCCCCTTACATCCAGGCATGTCCAGCAGTCTAGAAGGACATGAGCACTCCCAGGTCCTTGGCGAGACAGGACTTTTGATCCAGGGAAGGAAGCAATTAGATGTGGCTCTGAAGGGGCACCTTCCCAAGGATGCTAGATTTCTGACAGACTATAGCATTCATGGTTATTCAGGCACAGTTCCCCCTTGCACGGGATTTCTTCTGCTGAAGGTACTCCAGGTAGAAGCACATCAGGCTGGTCAGACCACAGCATTCAAGGCAAGTTATCACACCCGGCCACCTCTGGCTCTGGCTGGGCAGCAGAGCAGCATTGCACAACACACCAGCTGGGCTGCAACTGCTTCCCTCTTGAAAGAGAGCAGAGAAACCTCGAACCGCACCAAGTGTCACCGCACAAAGACACACGTGGGAATGGTCATGAGCCCATTAGCCCGCTTACAGAACACAGAGACTCGTTCTTGCGTTTTCCCTTCTCTCCCTACACAGAGAGTCATTATTATGCCCCTCATCACTAGGCACCCACAGCCTCCAGAGCCTCTCCACCCCTGTTGTGTTCAGGTGTACTCAACAGGCATGCTTAGCAACGCTGCCAAGAGTTCCTCCTCAGATCACCATGTCAAAACACGGTTTGCAAAAAAGCTGCTGCTAGCAAACCCCCTCCTTACACCTAGTTGCATAATTTTGGCTTAACATGCAGGTAGGGAGGAAGCATATGGGAAGTAGTGTACTGTGCGCTATGACCCCAGACACCAGCCAGGACAGGCATGTCATGTGTTTCCTGCACAGAAACACTCGAGAACTGCAAAACAATACCAGCCCAGATTACACTGAAAGCATCTGAGCAAAAGTCAGGCAGCAGAGTGCCATCATCTTCCCACACACAGTTTCCATGATTTATTCCCTGGTGTTTCACAGGGGTTTGCAAGATGAGAGAGTAAGAATCTGTGTCTATACCGGTAGAAACACCACAGAGGACCCTACATGCAGGCGTGAAACCTTATGAGTGATCCTGGGCAAACAGGGAAAAACACTTCATGCTTTGACACAACCTTTGTAAATAAAGTAAGCAAGAACAAAAGCCTCAAGGGATACATACAATACCTCTTAATGCCAGGTGAAACCTCAGAAAACATTTAGTTGGGGTACATTCGACTGAAACATATTTTCCTAAGACAAATTATAAAGGAGCTCATGATCTGTCTGCTTGGTGATTGAGAAGCCAACAAAAGTGAGCTTTTATGTTCTTTCTGCTAACTAATATTCATTGCTATCTTCCTGTGACCGCTCTGGATTCATTTCTCACATCTTTGCTCACATTGACTACAGCCTTCCCCAATAATCATTCCCACTGAAAGCATACATATAGAAGGTAATTTTAGAACAGCTGTGTATCATCTTCAATATTCCCAAAGAATACATTCCAGTGAACAATGCTGAAGAGACTAGTCAGGCTTTACATCCCTGTTTCTGCTTAGATAGTTGGCATCATGGAAGCTTTAAGAATATTTCATTATAAAGTCTACATAGAAGACACATTGTTAATGCTAAATACAAGTTAAATCCCCAAACGACAAACCAAGTATCTGAGAAACATGAACAGAACAATACCCAAGCCCAATATTGCTGTATCACCATCATTTTGTACAAGGGCTTGACTTCCAAGAAGTCTGTTAAGACTGTACTGCAGTCTCAAAGGTCCTGACAAACGAGAGTTTGATTTGATAGGCATTCTATCTTTCTAAAACATCTCATCAAAAGACTACAGGTGAAGAGATAAACTGTGCTGTGAGCAGCACATGTTCACAGCAAGAATTTTAGCAAGAACAGTTCAGACCATCTTTCTTTTTAGGGTTATCTTCGACTCTGCTCCAGACACTCCTGTATGATTAATCATGTTAATTACACAGGTTTGAAAGCTTTGAGGTAAAATACAAAGGAAAGAGGATAGAGCTGAGAAACTAAAAGAAACAACGTAAAGAAAAAAAAAGATAAATAATTTTGGTGTAAACTTAACAGCATCCTTTTCCCTAGTATGCAGAAAAACAAGCAAGGATTTCTATTTTATTTAAAATCAACTACACTTGAAACTTTAACTTCGTGTCTAGTCCTCTGTTTGCCAGTTTGCCTTCACATCTTTCAACCACAGCCTCAAAAACTGGAGGTGTTTGGAAAGATGTTAAAATGTTGTATGCATTAAGTACTCCTTATCCCTTAAAAATCTGCTGATGAACGACCTGCAGAGGAAGTTCCATTATTAAACAACAATTATTAATTATTAATTATTAGTTAAACCATTATTAAAGAACAACATGAGCTATTAGTAGCTGCTCATTGCACTTTCACTGCTAAGCAGCTTATCAAAAGAAGTAATTGGTTTTTATAAATAGGATTACTCAGGGGATCATGAAGTAAAGTTCTATTCCATCTAAACTGGGACATCCCACTTTCTCCTGGTGATGGAACAGCTGTGAAAAAGTTAAGGTGAGAAATTACATTTAAACTGTATTTAACAACAAAGCAAAAATTTAATAGCACTACAGAGGTGAAGAGAAGACTGAGGGTGATCCAAGCAGGAATTTCTGAGGCTTTGTTTTGCCAAAAATAAATTAGCGACAAAGGTCTATTTTATAGACCATTTCTCCAAATTTCCTCCCTGGGGGATCCACTGTTTGCCTAAAGAAAAAAAAGACAGATTTAAGGTGAGAAGTTTAAAATTGTACCTGAAAAACTCCATGAAAGAGAAGCCATAACCATGCTGTTCAGCAATTCCTGCACAAACAACGTTCGCAGATGCTCCAATCAATGTTCCATTACCTGAAGTTCAGAAAACAAATACCAGTTTATAGTTGTGCTCTGTTTCTTACCCTTCCCCTATTTATTCTGTGCTGAAGTCCTAAGATGTGCTAGTTAGAAAAGTCAATTTCTGTTGTATAGGCTTGAAAGGAAACATGCAGACATTATCTCCACATCCTACAAATAGCTTCACACTTCGAAAGATTAGCCTGGTATCACTCTCTGATTCTACATAAGCTAGAAAAATAGGGAAGGAACACAACACAAATCTAGCAGTTTCAAAATGACCCCAGAGACTTGCAGTCAGATCAGCTTGCTGATTTTTGGTTTTACATACAAGAAGGTGCCATCAGTTGAGCTGAAAACAAATGATGAGACAGTTTGAGGATGCTAAGAGAAATGGATGTCTTTTTTCCTTATGCAAACTTGACACTGATGAATTAGTGTCTTTTTTATAGGGAGGTTAACAAATTGCTAAGATATATATTTTTAATAGAAATTTAAAACACAGTAAGTGGGACAATGGAGGGAAATGAATCTGTTTCACATCGGTCTGCTAAGGCAAAAGGATCGCCACAGATACAAAGTTTGCTTACCAAACCAAAATGGTTCTTTAATACATAAAAGAATGTAACTTTATTCAGTGAATGTCATCAAATTACATTTTACAGGTCCTGTTAGGAAACCAACACACTGAAAGACCATAATATGCCATGTTTACAACGCACATATATGCTCTTGGATGAGCCACATACTTCTCTTCTCCGAAGCTTTTTCCAGTAACTAATTTATCCCTGTGTTTTCTCTAAACTTTCAACAATCTGGCAATGCAGAGCAGTCAGGTATTCAGAGCTGAGAAAGACTGACCCATTTTCTATAGATTTCCCATGAGTCATACCTCAGGCTTCATAAATGCTGTGTACTTGACTTCCACGAAGCAGATGTCTTCAGCAAATGTTTCTGATCTAAGACACGACTCGGGAAGTGACAGTGACTCCTACATTCTATTCCTTGACTGAAATTTTGAACAAAAGAAGCAACCACCTAGGAGAAAATTTTTTTATACTATGGCAAGTCTCTCTTTTGCAATACATCACCGCATTAACAATCCATTACTTTAAGCACATCTTCCTTTTGTCCCTTTGGCATATAGTTACTCTTCTCATTCTGGCCCTGTTAAACATTACTGCTCAGTGGACACTGTTCTGGTTCAACTTTGAGAAACATATCAGAAGATAATTAATGCTCCAGTTAACTGTTTTGACTTAGTAAATATTTCAGGTCACCCAGAGATCAGTTTACCAAAGAAAAAGTCAGAATATAGGCAGGATTATTCCCCTAAGTATTCACACATGGTACGCATATGGCCTTCTGCACCTGAAAGTGCACACAAAATAAGCAGACTTCTAAAAATATTCTTAAAAAAATAATAGAACACTCTTAAATTCAAATAAAAAGACGTGATAGAGTTCAGAAGTAAGGAAAAGGAGAGAAAATATGTGATGTGGAAGGAACATTGGAGAAAGGAAGATCTTCCTCTCCTAGTAAGAAAAAGGGTAGAAGAAAGAGCTTGATTGTGATAATTTTAGTCCCAGTTTAGATTCAAAGCCATACCAGTGTCCGTGGATACTGAGATACAGGACTGGTCATTCTTAGGACAGAGCAACAGCTTTGAGAAACAACTAAACCCCAAAAAGTCAGTCAGGACTTTTTTTTGTTTCTTAAAGTTGACTGCATGAAAATCAAAGCTTTCCATGAAAAAGCCCTTATGTGGCCAAGATTTTTGCAATTCAGTCCAAAGAGAAAGCATGGTTATTATTTACTTCAGGATAGTCAATGATTATCAACACAAAATAGGTAGCAAACTGAGGTTTTCATCCCAGAGCAGACATCTGAACATGGATACCTGCTGTCTCAGGTGAGTGGCCTAAACAACACCTGTTAAGAACAGGAGGCTGGTTCTGTTGTCTTGTCAGCAGCCTCAAGCAGCTCTTGAGCTGATCCCATGTTGGAAAAAGAAAGCAGCTGAAATCTTGCAGACCATGAGAGAGAAGAAAAGCATTCCCTTCACTCCCTGCATTCCCCAATAGACTTTTTATTTCGTATATTTAATTGTCCCTTTATTTTTTTTCATCCATTTTTTTTTCTGCTCTCCCAGGAGCTATGCTAGGTGAGCTGGTTTCTACTTGCTCTGTTTTTAAGGCTTTGGTGTTGCAAAGGAGTGGAAGCGGGTGCAGAGGTCCTCTCTCTCTATGAGGAGCCCTGCTCACGTTATTGGAACTGCACATCAATAGAAGGGTATATCCCTACAGATCATAAAAGCATAGTGGAGCATTCTTGTGAGACACCATAGGCTATTTGAGACCTAGGCTTCTTACCATACACAGTGAATCACGCACCCATCCACACGTGCTTCAGATGTGGAGAGAAAAGACGACTAACCTTATTAGAGGATTAGAAACCTTTAAAAAATAGTGTCTAGGGTAGGACTGGTCATTAGGAACTGCACAGCTCATTTTCCTTGCCCTCTCTTTGCCTCAAATAACATTTTAGTTACTTTAATGGATCTTTGAAGATAGGAAATTGAACTTGGAACATCAGCGTTCCTGGTAGGCTCTGGCATGAGAAAGCCAAGACACTAAGCGTGTGCAAAAAGAGAACAAAGGAAAATAGTTGACGTTATTAGAGGAGTCAGGCAGGAACACTTCAGGAATTTTCAATTCCAAAACTAATCACTAGTCTACAGCCTCCAAACATTTCATAAGAGGTTTCTGCTTTATGTGGAGCACAATCAAGTATCACCATCAGAATAATATTACTGTAGACATAGAATATAGCTCTGGCTTCAAATTAAAGAAACAGGACTGAAACTGCACTCGTCCCACAGCTGTTACTAGATACAGTCGAGATTTCCAAACAGCATGCTCTTTCCTATACTGTACATGGGCTATAGTAATGCCTTCACATAATGAAGTATTACGGAAAGAGTTTCTGCTTCAGCAGTGAATTGATTTCCCCAAGTAGATTTCTCTTGAGGAGAAATTGTCACCTTAAATGTTATCTGAAAGGAGCAGCATTTCTTTTTCATTTGTTCAGAGTGTGTGTGCAGTTTAATTGGGTATTGGCTCAGCAGGCTTCAAAGAACTGCACTGAAATTAACAACAGAGGCAAACTTTCGTTTCTCCTCCCAGGAACATCTGTGCACAGCAGAGGTTTAACTCAGTAGTGAAACAGCAACACTGTGACCTCTGAATCACAGAACATCCAAGACTAGGTTAAAGGACATGGAAACCTACACATGTCAAATTCATTCCAATCGAAAGATAAGTATTTTCTAGCTCTTCACACAATCTTAACTTCGTCTTCACATCATCTTCAATCTTAAAAATAAGTAAGTTTAAAACGTGTAGCAAAGACTCTTATTTGCTTGTTTACATGCTCAAAATGTAATAACACACATGAACTGTATCAAAGAATAACATTTTACTAACTACTCTGTATGACTTCGATTGTAACTTTTTTCAATGACTCCTACTATAACTCATCCTTTATCACCAGGCAGATGGCTATTAACAATCTGGATCCATTACAATGAATTTAATGTTTCTAACACCAATCATGTGCAATACGTGTGAGGTAAGCCATACATTTTATCCTGCATATCTGTTCTGCCTTTTATTCCAGGTAGACTACAGGCATTATTGTCATTACTAACTACGCCTAATAATTTATAAGCATGAAATCAAGAAAGAACATTTTCTTAATGTAAAAAAAAAAAATCACACTTTGAAGCGTGATCATAGAAAGATACAGTCTTCTACAGTTTCTGTCCAGAAAAGGTGACCTAAAAGCATCTTTCTGATATTTCTCAAGGCAAATTACTCTGAATATCTTTATGGAATGTGAAACCAACTCAAAGTATAAGAAAGTATTCAACAGTTTTAGTTGATAAGAATTAATCAAGCAAGATCCAAAACTCACATCTTAAAATGTGCCTTTGAATCTCCATCTTAGACATGTAAGCAGGACGTTTTTGATAAAGTTTAAGCCTGATTTGATACCTGCAGTATCCACCAGCCCTACTTCTTCCAGCCTTCTTCTTCTGTTTGTAGCTACTTCCTCTCTACTCGGTGTTCAGCTACTCCACCCTCCTCATCGCTCCTATAGATACTGCCACGTTCAAACCCAGAACACACACACCACACATAACACACCTTTGCCCAGGTGACTATAATCTGCAACACACTGTAAATCAGTGCTGGGAGAACTGATTAAGCTTACTAGAGGAAGGGACTAGGAAATCAGGGAAGAATCATAACAAGAAAAGGAAGAGACTTTGCATCAATGTTTCCTCTCACTTTAAGACTCCTTCTCAGCTGTTGATTTTCACTCTTCAGCAGCACATCTATTATACCTAAATACCTTTAGTTCTCAGGAGTCCCTTCTGTATTGCCCCCTCAAGAGCAAGCCTAACCCTCGGGTTTGCTGCATTAATATGTTTGTCTTGAGAATCATCTCAAAGTGCCCAGCAGGATTAGTGTTTATTACTCAACGCACTGAGAAATCAAAGGGAACAAATTAGCACTAATAAAGCTATTTGGCCTAGCATGAGCCACCTTCATAAACAGTAACTTTCTCAAATATAAAGCAGATAGTACCTTGTGCAACAACAAGCTTAAAAGCCAATTGCCTACAGAAAAGTCTTCTTTTGTTGTGAGCATTACAGACCACTTCTCCACATGTCCTGACAGTGGATAACAAGTTGCACCTGTGCTTAACTGATAGCCCTTCTGCATTTTCTCTTCCCTGTATCTCCAGCTAGCTAATGCAGAAGCAGAAAGACTACTGTGTTTTCATGTCAACACAAGCCCTGCAAACAGCTTTTCCCTGGCCTTGGACATGTAGCTGTGCAAGGCCCAGTTTGACACAGGCATAGCTGTTTGCACTGCTTTGTCTCAGACAAGTGTTCTCACTCTGAAACCTGGAGTTCACTACAGAATCATGAATAATTTTAGGGTGAGGATTCTCAGCCCTGCTTTTTGCTGTAATCAAACCCCCCCATTACAGTGTCAAAGCAAGACTTATTGAAGGAAGCCTGCTCCTTTCTTCGCACCCATTTTCAAAAGAAAACTGTGCAGTCTCCCGTATGCTTTACATCATGAAATAGAGGTAGACTGATGTGTGCAGCTTCCTTTCCATAGCACACTCTATTTCTCTACTTGAAGCACAAACTGAGCAAATGTAATAAGCCTGGCTACAGAAACGAACACTGAACAGTCATAGTTATGATTAGCCTTACAGGAGATGGCCTTCGTAGCTTTCAGAAAATTTCTTTTTCACACAAAGCTAATCCAGATTTGCCTCATTAAACAAATCCATTTATAGTCATCTCTTATCTGAATACATTTTAATAATTTTTATGTGTAAAAATTAACAAACTCTGGATAATCAAACCTTGCAGTCAATAGAGAGCTACAGAATCAAGGCCAATTAAACCATTAACAGTCTCTAAACTAACAAGGAACCTCGAGTCACAGGTAGTAAAGGGGAGAGGGCATGCATGAGCTCATTCAACATTGTTCTATGTTATAGACTGTAGTCGTACAATATCCACATTTTTTAATTTTACCCATTTGGAAACATTTTGAATGGGATGATTCTGCACAAATGTACACATATGGACTTTATAGGAGAGACTGAAAAAAAAAAAGAATGTGAATTGAAGTTTTGAGTGAACTTATCAAAAAAGTTCATTGAACTGCATTCAATCCAACAATTTTAATTAGGTGAACTTTACCATTTTTTATCACTGCTAACTATATCACCAGCAGGACAGTTACTGTAAGTATTGCTTTCTTTTTGCTGTGAGAGGAAAAGGTGAAATTTTAATTTGTTGCTTTTCTACCAGAAGTGTGAAATAAATAAGGCAAGTTGCTGAACATCCTGCATGTGTTACTTTAATGACATAAAGATTTCTTTCAAATCCAGACATTTGTAAAAGAGACATAAAACCTGAGAAGACCACTACAGTCACCTCTCTCCTCAAAGTCAGCTTACCCAATACAAGGGTAAAATAAACTAGTATAATGATGGATAGTGTCCGTGGTGTACTGACACACCATTTCCTTCTGCCCCGAAACACATACTCAAGTAGGTTCCATTTAAAGTCTTTAACGCTGGACACAAGCCTCAGTGTACATATTTTTTTCTCTCCAATTTTTAGATTCAGAGGCTAAAAATATGTCAGCTTAATTTCACAGCTTCTCCACATGTGGCACTATTAGGGATCGATTATTAAAAAGATAGATCCATGGATAGACATCTGGCATAAAAGTACCTTATTCAATAATTCGAATCTGAGCAGAACAAGATATTACTTAAAAAAAGTATCCCTCCATAAAGTTCTTTTAGAATATCGTGCTGCTTTGAATTGCTTAAGATATCAACATAACTCAAACTGACTTTCAGTTGGACCCTACCTGTTATGTTTTGCTATGGTTCAAGTGCCTTGTTCAAAAGAGTTTCATAACTCCTGCTAGTGTCCCTCTTTGGTTTAGATGTGCTCACTGCAACCATGCTACATATATTTATTAACATATGTATAAATAATATCTAAGGCATGATTATAGCTTTCTTCAGCATCATACAGAGCATCTGATTCATCAATATGAATCAATATGAATATTGCAGATTGCGGGATTTTTTTCCTGCACTCTGCTGCACCACTCAAGGTGCAGAAAAGGGGGTATTATCTGGAAAGTGTTTGCAGAGGAAGGAAAGTAGATAATCCAGTATTACCTTCTGCACTTAAGCATTTTGAGGCTTGCTATAACTTCCTTGTCTTGTTCTATCTGGTAGTCCAAGTGTTGCCTTCTAACTGAACATAACTCTTCTGCTGACAGCTATGCAGGGTCTGTATTCTCATACTGAAGCAACTCAGTAATACAACTTAATGAGTTAGACTATACAATATTCTTCTGAAAATAGAAGTGGCCAAGGCTTCTAGAAAGAACCTTCTGTAATTTATGATAAACCAATGCACAAAGCAAGCAAATAATATTAAACCAAACTCCACATATGCTTTGTAGGAGCCTCTGATTTAATCTCTGATCATTACCCTATCCCAAATTTGCAGATATTTATAGCGTGCAGTTATTTTACACAGACTGAAAACCATTAAGACAAGCATTTCAAATTCATCAGTAATACAAGCATTATAATCAAGTGAGCTTGATGTTTGGTATAAATTCTTTTTCTAAATCGAAGTAAAATAGAATAGAATTCTGCATATTACATGTAGCTCTCTTCCATTTTAAAATCAAAGATTTACTGTCTAAACTATAAATCCTTATCAGTACAGCTGAAATCACAGAATCACAGAATGGTAGGGGTTGGAAGGGATCTCTGTGGGTCATCTAGTTCCACCCTCCTGCCGAAGCAGGGTCACCTACAGTAGGCTGCACAGGATCTTGTCCAGGCGGGTCTTGAATATCTCCAGAGAAGGAGACTCCATAATCTCCCTAGGAAACCTGTTCCAGGGCTCCGTCACCCTCAGAGGGAAGAAATTCTTCCTCATGTTCAGACGGAACTTCCTGTGCTTCAGTTTGTGCCCATTGCCCCTTGTCCCGTCACTGGGCACCACTGAAAAGAGTTTGTCCCTTCCCTCCTGACACCCACCCTTAGTATATTTGTAAGCATTTATTAGGTCCCCTCGCAGCCTTCTCTTTTTCAGGCTAAACAAGCCCAGCTCCCTCAGCCTTTCCTCACAGGAGAGATGCTCCAGTCCAGTCCCCTAATCATCTTGATAGCCCTCCGCTGGACTCTCTCCAGTAGCTCCTCCTCTTTCTTGAACTGGGGAGCCCAGAAATGGACAGAGTACTCCAGATGGGGCCACACTAGGGCAGAGTAGAGGGGGAGGAGAACCTCCCTCAGCCTGCTGGCCATACTCTTCTTTTTGCACCCCAGGATCCCATTGGCTTTCTTGGCAGCCAGGGCACACTGCTGGCTCATGGTCAAACTGTCGTCCACCAGGACACCCAGGTCCCACTCCGCAGAGCTGCTCTCCAGCAGGTCAGCCCAAGCCTGTACTGGTGCATGGGATTGTTCCTCCCCAGGTGCTAGACCCTGCATTTGCCCTTGTTGCATGGCATCCTTTACCCCATATACTTCATATTTCACTGTTAATAACATATATACATCTATATATGCCTGTCTTCCAACAAGCTTAGAAAAATGGCCTGGCTGAGAAAAATTGACTAGGTTCAATATGCGGTTTGTTTCCATATTAAATCTGTCTTGAATCCAAGCACGCCTCTGATACTGCCTTAATATAGACAAAGGTACATCTGTCAAATGTACACACTCAATTTTAGCTCTTATTACATTCACATCTTTCTCTGTATATCTTCCATGCCACAGAGGATTATCTTCAGTAATCTTAAAGATTAGACAATCTTCTTCAGCTGCAGGGACTCTGGTAATGAGCCTGGCTCTCACACCGAGGACTTTAAAGCACTGCTGGACTTGAAGAGCTTCATACTGTAAAAGTATGAAGACGGCCCAGACTTTGAATGTCATAAAAGAGCTAAGGAAAACAGCAGCTGGATTTTTATAGAAGGTTTCAGATTCTGGCTGCTCCAGAAAACAGCAAGAGGACAGTTTGGGTGCTCAAATATCAATAAAAAGATTCCTTGTGCTTATATCCGATGATGTTTTTCACACTACAACAAAAACTGAAACTTTCACATAACACCTAAATGAGTTCTTCTTTAAGAACAAGCAAGTAGTATGGCCATTTAATGGAGAGCAATCACAGGTCCTTGTTACTCACTTCCATCATTGCAAACATCCTAGAAACAATGCAAAGTATACTCAGAAAGTAAATTAAATATTAGTGTAAGACATACAAAATATCTGTTGTATCTTGCTTCTAGATCTGTACGATCTGTACAATTTAGAGGCATAATACTGCTAAACAGTGCACTGAGGCCCTTAAAGAAAAACTGTCAGACATTTCCTAAATTTCCTCATTTGTTTCACCTGACTTTCAAAGTCCAGAGCAGCAACATCCTTTTCCTTTGGAAAGATCTCAAATCCCTGTCATTCCCTCCAATACCACCCTTTGATCGGGATTATGACGTTTATATCCATAGACAAAACACTTACTTAAATCAGGGCTGTCTCACCCACAAGACAGATATTAAACCAAGCCCCAGGATTTCTCATCATTAAAAGACTTCCTTTAGAAACATTTCAATATAAGCGTCCTGGTTAAAATCAAGTTCAAGCAGTTACACTCTCTTCACTAAAAAATTTTCCTACAGTTTCAATTACACATTGAACACAACAATTAAGTTCAAAACCAAAGCTGAATAGTTATCCTCTTAAATAGCTTCTATGTTTTTACTCCATACATTTTATTCATGATAGACTTTTTGAATCTTTCAAATTGAAAAGTGTTATACAAATTTGATCCATTATAACTATAAAAGAACTTCAAAGGATCCACTGTTGGATTTTTTTCATAGTATTAATTATTACATATTTTAATAGTTTTTATGTTTTGTTTTGTTGAAGGCTATAATTTTTTCTTCATATTACAAAGGAGAAGGGCTGGTTTAGGAATATAAACAATATTACTAGGTTTATACCTTCACTGTGTCTGAAGCTTTAAAGTTACTTTAAGATTTTATTGAGCAGAATCAGCAGGAATAATAAATCAGTGATACTCCACTGTGCAAGGCCCCATCTGCATCAGGGACCAAAGGAGGGGTGCGAAGACACAAGAATAGCTAGAGCACTGGACCACTGAGAGAAATCCAGTTGTTTAGCTACGCTGTAGGTTGCACTCCTTTAATAACTGTAATTAGCACAATACCCTGTGGATAATGGATTTTATTCACACCTGGATTTTGACCCTGTAAAGTTAGAAGAAAAGAGCCAGCAGTCCCCTCCTCCCATCTCCTTTCTTGAATTAGAGCCTACAACTGAGCTTGTGTGGCCAGAATAACACAGCTGTATGCATCCTAGAGATTGCCTCTTTCTGCAGGATTGTGACAATGATGACTTTCAGGTGTTTTCCTCCAGGAAAATATACAGAGAAGAAAAATACTACAAAATCTCACATTGCAGAAAATTTCATCTTGGGTCCTCAGCAATAGTCACTGCAGCACTGAAATACTTCTTGCACTTTTCTACGCTGGCAACTGGGAACTCGAAGGACTTTCAAATATGAATTAAATCACTTTTTAATTCAAGCCCTCTTTTTCTTCTTTTTCAAAAATATTCTCCTTTCCATAAATCATGAAAAAAAGAAAGAGATAAAAAGACAAATAAACGCCAGCTCTTAACATGTCAAATGTACAAACAGCCTTCAAAGGGAATCTTAGCTACAACCTCTTCAGCTCGGTAAAGAATCTAGGTCTACACAAATGAACAGTCTTAGCACTGACTGTGTGGATTTCTGACTATGCACTTACTCAAATTGAGTTGAATCTATATTTCATGTTATTTTAAGACTTATGACCCAACAGCAGCAGTGCAATTAAAGCTCCTCTTGTTCTGAAATTGCTCTAGCTAGCAATCTTCATTCATCCTCCAAAATTTCAGGGCAGCATTCCCTAGACGCTATTGGAAGGTCTACATGCAATCAGTCTCAAGAGGTATCATACTTCCATCATGTACTAGAATAGGAAGCACTAATGAATAAAGCTTTATTCAGTGCCCTCTTGTGCAAAAGAAATACGGATGCAGATTCATCAGAACACCACAGAAAACAAGTGAAGTTGCTTCCTGGTTTGTTTCCTTTAGTTCCTTTTAAATTTCCTGTTTTCTTTGCCTTCACGGTCAAAACAGAATTGAAATACTGGCAGATAGTACATAAAAAAAACCATGAGCAATACAATTTTTCCAGCTACTTAGTCACCCTGACCATTAATGCCCAGACAGACATGAACTAATAGGGTTGTTCAGCATTCAGAAGGATTGACAAACCAAAAGGCCCAAAGGCCTGAATGCATTTGACCTGTCTTTGGGTATCCCTCAGCAACTGAAGGCCTGTGTCTGAGGGACTCTGATGTGCTCTGCACAGAGCATCTGGCAGTTTCAGTGGATGAACAAACATCTGCCTTCCAGACATGCCAGCCTCACCATCAACAAACAGAAAGCCTGGGGCTGCCAGACTCGTAACTTAAAAGTTCTTAAAGATAGCTGGGACAAATGTAAACCTAAATTTCCAGAACCAGGTCCCCTGAAGAATTACCATGTTTATTTCCTAGCCATGTAAGATTGACCTGACCTGAGCTAGAAAACTTCTGCCAGAAAAGAACTGGCAAACTCCGAGGAAGACACAAAGATTTCAAAATTGTCACCATCTCACCAGGAACCGCCCATGGCTATCACTGTCCTTGACTTGCTTGATTAAGAGACAGGATTGTTATCCCTTCTCACCGTCAGAGACACATTCTGCAGAGCAATTCAGTTACTCCTTGTGTCTAAGCCCAATGCCATGAAAGACAGAAATTTAATAGCAACAGCTCTCTTTTGGGAGACACTGCTGAAGACGACAACAGTGTGGCAGTTATACTGGCAAAGGTCTCTTCATCTTGCTTGAGACTGACTCAATCCTTCTTTCGTTTCCAGGACAACAGCTAAGGCAATGAAGGAAAATTATTGTCTTTTCTCATCCTATCATCTTCCAACCCCGGAGCTGCCTGTGCACTTTGTGACAGTAGAAAAAATTAATTGCACCCACTGGAAATTTTTCAAGACAAAATGTTGCATGGCATTTTCCAAGACAGGCACAAATGCTGATGCTCCCTTCCCAGACACATAAGCGTATAGCAGTGAACCCCAGATATGCTATCATATTACCAGAATTGAAGCTCTGCATTACATAGTAAACAAATGGCCCTAAAATATGTAGTTATAATGTATTATTTTATCAGAATCTTTGACAAAATGTCTTGTTTGCCAAGTTCCTTTCATTGCATAAGCAGTGATAAGATCCAATATTTTGCCTTAAGCACCAGCCAGTAATGATATAATCGTCATCTACCCCTTCCACAATGGTATTAGCCTACCTTGAGAATTCCTTCAAGCCAGTTCAGTGCTGGTAAGACTTTTCTTTTAGAAATAATTTTTAAAGGCCATCAACAGTTCATTTTTTAAAAAAAGAACAGTTTATTTTTTAAAAAAAGAAAATCCCTCTCTTTTGGGGGCTATGAAATCTTTTAAAGCAAAAGCTTTTCCACGCTTTTCTTTCCCTAACAATAAGCCGCTATCCACTACCCTTTAGTTTTCACATGGGAAAGTCAGAATCACATTAGCTTTCAGGCTAACTCCTATAAGATCTTTGCCAGTATAACTCATCACATGCTCAGCTTTATCCTAACAGAGCACAGCCTGGAGAATTTAAGCTTTTGCTAATAATGATAATTACCTAACTTTTTATCAAAATATCTGTATGGAGCCTATCTGAACATCTGGGCCCTTCCTATGGATCTCTAGTGGCTTTAAATCAAGTAATTCCCATGGTGCTGTTTGTATTTTCACTCTCGTATTGCATACACACAGAAGTCTGTTAAAATCCCAGCAGCCTTTCAACGAGTGAAATTAAAGCAATTCGGGTTAAGGTGATAACTGATACTTTAGGAAATCAGCTGAGACTTGTAAAGGCTTTAAGATTGGTGAGTTGCATTCCACTCAGAATATGTCAGTGTAACCTGGCCAACTTTATATTTCTTATGTGTTTTATTTTCTCAAAGTTTAATGAAATCCGAGTATGTTCAGTGCTAAGAAAATTGTGAAAAAAAGATTATGTTTTTGTGGCAAACATCTATATATAGATATATTAATTATTCAAATCACTAGTTTTGAAGAAGAACAGATCAAAGTCACAATACATTTATGAGTAATGAGGAATACAAAAAGATATTCCTCAGATGAATAACTGTTGTTTGGCATAAATCATCATGCCTTTGCATTATGCTCTTAAAATTCAATCTGTAAATTACATCATAATCTTTGTTAGGTGTTATGGTCGCTTGTACTAGCAATCACTTGGCTAAATTAACAAATCGGAACTTGTATTACACATGCAACTAGTTTTAGTTTTAACCTCTGTAAAGTCAAGGAAATTACTTTGAGGGGCATGGAGGAAGAGAAGAGGTGGATTCATGGCAGAACAGCATTTTATCCATTTAAACTTTTTGTAACCTAACTATCTAAATATTTAGGGATCAAAACACAGAGCAATACTATGTAAATAACATTAAAAATCTCAGTAATAAAAAATAATATTCACTTTGTTTTTCATTTAAAACTTGCACATTTTAATTACACTTAGCACACTTGCTATTTGAAAATAATGTGTTGTTACACCTCCATAAGCCATTTGCAGAATGTAAAAAAAAATTATCATGTGTAAACAATAATTTAAAAACTACCAGGTGGCTATTCCCCTTTGTTGTTATAACAAATAGAGAGGAAATCTTGGGCCAGCAATATATTAGTGGCACATTTTCAATTAAAAAAAAAAAAAAGTAATGAAACCACATGCTTATTTTGTGCTAATGCACTGACAAGACAAGAAGTCCCAGTTAACACCAAGATGGACACTAGGAGAATGGTTATTAGCTTTCGTTATTAGAGGTACATTTCCCTGAGACTTCAAAAAGACTTTCTTCTAGAGTGAGGAGTGCTAAATAGGTCAGCAAATAGATACTCAAACCGTTTCTGTAAGCCAGCCAGAAAACTTCCCAGTGACTTCAGTAGACTTTGAATCAAGCCTTCAGATCTCAGCTATTATATATTTTCTGCATCTTTTCAATGAGCAATGATGGGTCTCTGTTCTGAAAGCTAAATGTATCTTTGTATTATCTCTCACAAAAGATCAGAACCCTAAAAAGCACCATCTGGACTGCTGCTTTGTGCGTCTGTGCTTTATGCAGATATGGTCTTCAAACATGGACTGCAAAAATCCTATTGTAGCAGTTGACAGTGACTGGGTTCCTTATTCAGGAGTCCTTTGAAGTCAAAATCAGCTGGATCAGACCCTCCTCATGCTTGCATAATAAACTCATTGAACCTATTGTGCCAGTTTATACATGTCATAATTGCATAGCTATTACCTTGTGTCAGCTTTCTCACATACACTCTTACCTCCAAGGCATGCACCCATGGCCAATGAGAAGATTAATGGTTTCATAGGCAAGTTAACATCAGGGTCTTTACTCAAGTTCAGAAGCACAGGAATCTGTGGTTTAAGAAGAAAAAAAAGGGATATTCAGGAGACATTAGACAACCATCAGCACAATATAAATAAAATCCATTCAAGTAAACATCTTAAACCACCAGCAAGTCCAGATAATAACTTGTGGGTTTTTTCTTTCCTTTTTTTTTTTAATTGGTATCTTTGCATCGTATTCTTGTTCTGTGCTCACTTTTCCCCTCTGACTGTGCTAGTCCCACAAGCCAAAAAAAAGGTATCATCAGCAGTGTTAGGCCAAGCCCAACCCATGTACTGCTAACAAAACAGAGGCTCTCTTGAGGTTATGAGTGCCTCACATTAGATCCTTCTGGTTCAAGAGGGAACTGACAGTGACTATAAATCAATTCCCTCTCAACTTCTTAAAACCTAAAGGACAGAGCTGTACCCCCTTTTCTTGCTGTAAGAGAAGCTCAGACCTTCACAATCAAGATGGCTGTAGGTCATGTGTCAGTAACTAAAAAATTCCTATATCCTTGTTATAGTAAAAATTGTCTCACCTGTTAGTGAAAAATTGAGAAAGTTCAAAGTGGCAGGCTTCCGAATTCATAAGCAGAGCTGAAATTTTACTTTTTATTCTAACATTATATTTACCAGATAATGTAGATTTAGTTCACTGGGAAATATTTACAAGTTTTATAAATTTGATTTAATCATTTTAGCAAATAAAATAAAATAAAATCCCTAAAAATTCAAACGAGGCTTGAATGGAGACACAATAGACTTGATTAGGCATTTGGTATAGAGCCCAAAAATTCAGCAGGCAGGCTTTCTAGTACCACCAGATCTCAGTTAGTAACATCCTTCAAAGCTCAACAACTTTCGCCTTAGTCGGGAAAAACTGTTCTGAGTTCAACTTAACTGTGTAGCAACTCGGTTTGAAAGAAAGGTGTAATCAATGCCTGTAGAGAGAAGGTCATTATCAAAGGGAGAGGCGATAATGTTATTAAACTGTTTTTAATGTGCACAGAGGTTTATGGGACCAAAAGAGACAAGGAAAGAATAAGCAAACATGGAACAGCAAGAGATCAAGCAGGAAGAGATTTGTGGAAATAACTGTGATATGCCTCAATATTAATGCCCAGGATTTTCAGTAGTGAACAGAGTTACGGCTTTTAATCCTCCAGTTTGCCATTTGAACATATTTCAGAGGTCCCCCTCAAGGTGTATGATCTCAGAGAGGAAGCAGCTGCTTCCTGAAAAATGCTTTTACTTTGATAGCTGAGTGATGCTCACCGTTACTGACTCTGTGTGTTCTTTCAGTATGGAGCAACATATAGGCTTTATGAAGAATTACAGCCCTTTTCCCCTCCCTCCTGCCAGTGGTGTTAATCATCTCTCTTAAATTCTCTAATTGCTTAACCCGGATAAGTTAATGTCTAAACAATTATTCTTGAATTGTACATTGCCTGAAGATGTTTGTTTCTATTTTAAGGCCTAAAGAAGAGTCAGAATGCCCAACATCTTGTCTAATTTTTTCCATGAAACAGGCATGAAAGATTAAATTTCACCCCACAAACTTTGTTTCTCACAGACCCTTACTGCCAGAACATAATATGCAATTCAAACTAGAGAAAATGAGGCTCAGAAGACCTTATCACTCTACAACTACCTGAAAGGAGGTGGTAGCAAGGTGGGTGTTGGTCTCTTTTCCCAAGTAACAATTGATAGGATGAGAGGAAACTACCTCAAGTTGCGCCAGGGAAGGTATAGATTGGATATTAGGAAAAATTTCTTCCCTGAAGGGGTTATCAGGAATTGGAACAGGATGCCCAGGGAAGTGGTTGAGTCACCATCCCTGGAGGTATTTAAAAGATCTGTAGACATGGTGCTTAGGGGCATGGTTCAGTGGTGGAGTGTATGATCTCTAAGGTCTTTTCCAACCTGAATAATTCTATGATTCTATAATCTGCAATTGGCCCATCCCTGATGTCAAAACTACAGCAAGGACTAACTATGCCGGAAAAGAAACAACTCATGCATCTAAAAGGATGTTATGGAAGAAGGATCTCTAAAAACGAAGTAGCAAAGATACATTGATAATGGTGATGATGATCGTTGCTTTTATAAGCCTGGGTCTTCCTAGCCAATTTAAATGTAGACATGGTGCTTAGAGACATGCTTTCGCTGTGAACTTGACAGTGTTAAGTTTGCGGTTGGACTCCATGATCTTAAAGGTCTTTTCCAACCTAAATGATTCTATGATTCTATTCTATATTTATTTCAAAACAATGTTGTGTTTCAACACAAAAAAAAATTTAAACACAAATACTGAAATCATAGTATAAACCATCTTGCTCAACCCAAATAAAGCATTTTTTCCTACTATGTAATTTTCACCTGAGAACCAAAAATGATTATTTAGCTCCCCAGAATAATTTGCAAATGCCCTGATGTACTACAGTAATTCACTTGTTGCAGGACACAATCCTAAACTATGCAGACTAGCAACACCTTTTTAAATTAGAGTCCTCCTTGTGCATGCCATGCCCAGCACAGAGAAGGTGGGTAGGTAGAGCCGATTAAAATGATTATCCTATTTTCTTGCTGTTGAGCTCAGTCCTCAAGTTTTTCTTGCTGTTGAGGTCAGTCCTAAAGCTGTTGCTAGCCAGCTCCCAAGTGCAGAGCAAGTAATGTCATTTTCACAGCCCACTGGTGGGAACTGTGCCCTCCAGGACCCCCCTCCCTAATTATGGCACTGTTGGGGAGCAAAACAGAGATCTTTCTTAGACAGAAATTCCATGAGGTAATTCTCTGCTAGGTGTTTGCAGCCATACATGCATAACACTCACATCAGAAAATTTGGTTTCTGTTTAGTGAAGGAGCTCAGCATCAGGAGCTCTGTGTCCTGTAAATCTCTGTTGATTGAAGACACAGAAACCCCCTAGAAGAAAGTCACTGAACGAAGGTTTCAACTCACTGTGTCTTCTTTTCGACACAAACTGCAATGTATCACGAGAAGGTGCAAATGTGTAATGTGCTTGAATCTCCATTTCTTTTTTTTTTTTTTTAAATCCAATGAAGTATTTTAGGAGCCCAAATACACACTTGGCCACATTGGTTTTATTGTTCTCTCCTTGACATGACATTGCTTTTCTTCTACTTAGAAATACTGTGAATTCTTTTTAAAAGGCTTCGTAATAATCAATAATCTATGCTAAAATTCTCATCAGTGATGTCATGCCAAGGGTATTAACAGGCAGTAGGGCTTAATCAGGAATCTCTGCTCCCATAAATGTCTGGTTTTGTGGCAAGGGACAAGCATTGAAACATGCCTTAGCAGTACGTATTGGTGTATCCTTAAATTTGAATGTTTCCCCTATTTAAAGGAATCCATCTCTACCAAAGAATAACAGTTATAAGTCATAAAAGGAATGGAAGTCCTGACACACGCCTGGAATTAGATTTAACATGAATATATCCTTTGTAAATAAGAGGTATTTGTAACAAGGAATGCTGCACCGTAAGACTCAGTTTTGAATAATCAGATGAAAGATGAAAGCAAAACAGTCAGTTAAATTTCTACTGTTTCGGATAGAAATATTTAATTGAGCCATAATGCACACTAGTTTTTTTGCAAACATTATGGATTATCCTGTGTGGCAAATGCATGCCACAGAGTCTCCAAAAGATACTGGCATCTAATTCTTTTGATCTAAAAGTAGGCATAACACAAATGGGTTGTTCTAATTATTGGAGCATAGTTGACTGTGGCACATATTCTACAAATACCTTTGTCATATTTATCTAACTTATTCAGAATGCAGATTTTTTTCATAGTTTTATGAAGTGCTGCCCCTCAACCGAGAAAAAAGCAAAAGTTAAAGCTTATGAAGCCTCATGTTTCCTTCGTTATTCCCTCTTCAGATTATGTAAAATCTTACCAGGATAAATCTCTGTTAGACTAGCTTCTAGAAAACTTGCTAATTTTGCTGGAAAGTTTGATGTTGAACCACCCCACATTGCTGCTGTATTGGCGGGATTCAGATAAAATGGGTGATATACATCAACAGAGCAAAGCCAAATCCGTCTCACCTACCACCATTGTAAGATTATCTGCCTCCAGTAAAGCAGAAAAACACAACTGTAGGAAATAATGATTGTACCTGGAGAATGTCCTCAAAGGCTTGATACAGAAAATAGCTAGTCATTAATCTTGATTGTATACAGGGTGTTATATGAATTGTATATATAGGATGTAAGCTGATGCACAAAGAACAACGCCAGCTGTCTACAGATGTTGGCACATTTGCCTATATAACTATCCTAATCAAAATCAATCCTTGGGAAGAAAATGTTTGTTTAAACCGTATATTGTGGAAGTACATAGGATGATTAACAAATATAAAAAGAACAAAAATGGAAATGTATATATTTTCATCTTTCACAACGTTTTTAATCTTGAATCAATTTTACAAGCTTTTGAAAACGGAATAGGATACTTTTACTGTTAGAAATTATCCATCTTCCCTAGAAAACATCATCTATTAACAATTAATATTATCAGAAATGTAATTCAGACTCAAAAAATATGATTCTGCAGGACAGCATATTTCTTCTCATCCTTCTCAGCTCAATAACATCCTCAAAATTGAAGCCAGATGAAACAATCAAAAAGAAAGAAAGCTCAATTTTTACTTTAAATAAAAGCTTTGAAAAAGAGAAAATTGAGAGATTTTAAACTAGAATTCTATAGACAATTCACTACTAAGACAAATTTCACAAAATACTGTTAGTTTTCTCATAATAGCCCTTGCATTTATATCATGGTATGTAGCCACTTTTTGTTAAAAGAAACTGGTGGTGATGTTTGCACATCTCAATTCTGTTGTCGACTTAACAGAGGGTGTCTGCTCGACATCTCCCAAGTCCTGTTCCTTCCAGTCCTGTTTGAACAAAACTGGAATGGAGGCCCTTGAACATTTTGCTATCAATCACATTTACGTATTTTATTTTATATACATAGACTGCGTGCTTTGTATGCAAAACCATGACCAAAGAGTTAACATTTTCACACCTTGCTATCACAGCCCATTTTCCAAGACTCCAAATTACCTAACAACAAATTGAATCAAGACCTTTATCCTCTTCAGCTATTTTTATGACAAAACCTTCTCATGACCATGGCATTCAACCAGTCAAGGAGATGAAGAATGAAGACCTCTTTTGAAACTATGAAGAAGTTCTTCTGAAATACAAGCAGAAATTATGATTTAGTTTTACTAGCTGGGCCCTGGATACATGAAGAGGAGACCAAAGAGCAGGGGCTCTGGTCCTGGTCTGTCAGTGACCATCTCCTATTGGCATGGTACGAGACTCATAAGAAATGGTAGGGTGAAGCCCTCTCAACTATTTCTGCTTCCCAAAGATAACACTTGTACAAGTAATCACACACCATCATTGTGAAGGAAGGATAACTCAGACAGGTTTATCCTGTACCTGCGCAGTGCAGTAGAAGGCATCAGGTCATATTGCACATTTCGTCTATTTGTGCAAAATCACAATGAAACAGCAATTCACATCTTTATTTTAGGGGTTCATTGCTGAGCTACACCACGGGATTTCACAGCGCACAATTTGCTAAGAACTGCATGTGGTAAAAATGTATTTTGTGAAAAGTGCAGAGAGTATGCATAAATAAAAAAAACCCTTGTTTGTAGTTTCCCAAATTGTTGATGACTGGCCTGTCTCTGCAGACAGCTATGGTCCACTCTTAGACATTCATCAAGCACTGAAATGTAGGGCATAAGAAACTCTGGTCGGGCAGAAGACAAAGATCCAAAAATAGAGCTGGCACTAAGAACATGAGATATATACAAAATATTCAGTACTGCAAATTAAAAGCCTCTGATAGTTTTAGAGGCAATAAATAGTGGGTCAAAAATTATCTGGTTTCTAACCAGTCTAAACCACTCAGAGACTAAGTCACGTTGCCAGCCAGGTGGCTAAAGAAAACTGTTTGTTACTTTGTATTGAGGAAACAGTATTTAAACTCAGCTAAAACAAGAATTTACTATGGCTCTATTTTTAGTTCTGGCAATAAAAGAAAAATATAAACAGATGGCTCCAGCATATATGGCTGATAAAACATGTCAATTAAACTGAAGAGCATACTGGTAGCAAAACCATGTCCCATAACACTCTAAGGGCAGAAATCCGTGGCTATTTAAACTACAATACTTGGAAAACACAGGCCTTAAAAATGAATGTCTGCCTGTCAAGGAATGTCATTGTGAGTTTGGCCTGTTGAAAAAGGAGGAAAAATATCAGAGGATTAATAGAATGACACATAGAGCATCACTACATGATTCACCAAGTTTATTCTTCAGAGAAAGAAAACTGGATATCCAACATGAAAAAAACCTTTGCCATTCAAGCATTGAAATGTGTGAGACTTAATAACTAAGCTCCTGGTTTATTAATTGTTTATGCACTGACCATTTTGTGGGCGTTTTTCAAGCAACTCCCAGATATATCTATGTTTATATTAGATTTGCTGCTGGCAACATAGTCTTTTGCATACAATCAAAGTTCATGGAGTTTCCCACAAAGTATATCTTAAACTCAAAATGTTTTGCTATAGGGTATTTTTTTACATATTGGCAGAAAAAGACTGATCTTCCTACCACAATTGCCAGGCATGTTTACGCAATGAAGTGCAATAAACGCTCATTTATCTAAACATCGACTTAATTAGGGAGCTGGATCTTCACTCTCCAATGTTTAAAGTGAAGGGAAAACTCTTGGGATTACAGTTCATCAAGCAAGTTTCAATATCATCTTGTTTTGGGGCAGTTCTTGAGCTTTGCATTCAGGACAAATTATGTGAAACAAGCAATTGGAAGATACTCTAAACACTGTTTTGTCTTTGTGTGGCTCCAATGCTTTATTTCAGTCTCAACAACCAGAATTTCACCAAGACAGAAACAGTAAAAGTAATTCACCTATGATGAGCGAAGTGCCCTCTGAAACTCATTCCACTGTTTCATGTACACAATTATCTTTCTACAGCATCTTCTGCAGCATAAAATACTTGCTGTGTTGTGAGCTCTTTGCAGAGATTTCAGTTTAGTGACCCCTGTAAATGACTTCCATAGAGTACTGACATTTTTAATGGTGGGGTTATACCAGATTTACTCTTGTCTAGAGCAAATAAGAATTTGACTAACAATGGTGTTGCACTGACAAGGTATTTTGAAGGATAAGATGCTTCAAATAGTAAACTAACCTGATTTTTGTAATTTCAGAATTTTTTTTGTAAGGGAGAAATCTTCTCCACAATGCTGGTGCTGGAGGCTGCTGAAAAGCATCAATATGTTCAAAAAGTTTAAACACATGAATATTTTGCACCTTAAGACATTTCCATCTTAAAATAACTGAAAATCTTTAGGTTTTGTTTTTAAGACTGCAGATAATGTGTTGTGTTTATGGTTTAGGATAAGCAAGAATCCTAACTTGTCTATGTAGATACTTAGCAATTCTTGAAAATGCTTAGATTTTCTTCTAGGAAACCATTTTCCTTATCTCTTCTCATTACTTCAATTCATATAAGAGTATGTTTCCAAGAATTCTTTGTAATGCTGGCTCTGATAAACTCATATTCTGATTACCTTTTTTAACTATTGATCTACAGCTTATACTTTCATGTCCTGTTAAAGTAAGAATCGTCCATCTATGAATTTTAATGCTGTCAAATCTGAAACAGAAAATGGGTCAGTCAACTTCATCCAAATACAGATAAGTGACATTTTTAGTCTCAAGATCCATTAATTAGGCATTCACTTTTTTATCATTTTTGGTTTTTTCTCTACACTAATTCATTATGAATCTGATTATCCCACTAGTATAAAAAAAGGAGCTGAAATGAAAATTTATCCACTCATCCTTCAACTTGATTTTTTTCAAAGGAAACACAATATCACAGTTACAGAGCTATCTGCAAGTTCTTCTCTTTTTCTTCCCTCCAGCTATGCCCCTCATAAGTCAAGCCTCAGGCCTTCTTACATGGTATAGTGAAATTCCATATTTATTCCATTTCTCAGGCAGGTCCTGGGTCAAAATACTCTACGTACCAGTTGTATGGGCTACTTCTACATTAGCAAATAATGTGGTGTAATAGATTGAAAGAACTGGATCTATGTCTGTTCTTATCTACAGAGCCTTCAGTCCAGGGGAGTCAGTCACCTCACATAGGAGACCTTTACTTCTGTCCATTCTCATGCCATTTCTATGTTCCTACACTGAGTGTGTGCAGCCCAGTCCATCTCCTTGCTCCACGTCTGCACACTGCATGGTGTTGTAGGGGATGAACTGAAGATCTTATCCAGGAAGGATACAGGGGCAGTGTTGGGGACATCCCATGAATGACTTGCTAGGCACCTTTGCCATGACAGTATTTTTGCCCACAGTCAGTTGGAGACTTAAAACTAAAAGAGTTGAGACTAGCAGGTCTGTCTCATCCCTGCAATGTGGGACAAAAAGTGCTGTATACTCACCTTTCTAATGCAGAAGAAACTCCATTGGTGCCCTTGACTGTGAGTTGCCACCAAGCCTTTCACCATCTTCACATGATATTTCAGGAGTCCCTGTCCATGTACAAGTCAAATAGACTGTCACCCTGTGAGCCTAGTTTCCCCTGTCTCCTACTGGTCAGTGGCTAACCACCTTGGGGTGAGCAAATCCACTATTGGCAGAGGTTTCTGATGCCATCCTCCAAACTCTCTTCGCTCAGTCAGAGCATACAGCTGACATCTGTGAAACCACACAGATTTTTTATATCTGTAGGTTCAAAACATGGAAGGAAATTGATGGGTCTCATATCCCTACCCAGTACTTGGTCCATCAAGGCTATGACTGCAAAAATCACAAGAGATGTTGCCCCTTTGTCATACAGACATTTGTTCACTGCTGAAGGAGATTTATGAACCTCTTTGAGGGCTTCTCTGAAGGGATTCAGTATGTTTTCACCTTCCATAATTACAAGCACAGGCTGAGCTGTGAAGCTGGCACCTTTTGCCAAGGCAGGACAGGATCATTCACAGCTACACCATAGCACATGCCCCACAGTCCAATATCACTAAGGCATATGAAATCAAACTCATACATAGAAGCATGTCAGCTGAGTAACTGTGTGAATATGTGAGCGAACTAAGTGACTGAATAAACAAATTTGCTGTGTGGATGGTTTTCTGATATTAATAATTATAGTTTGATTCTGTAAATAGCAAGTCAATAAATAAATAGAGATCTAAGAAATACCTGTTGCACTGTGTGTTTGTTAGACACACACACACTCTGCCCTCAACTAGTGAAAAGCTTTTCTACAAAAGAGCTGGGTTCAGGATATGTAATACTCCTCACCAGGAGTTCCGAACTTTGACATATATAGTGATAAATAGCCTTCCAAAACTAAACATTGCTTGTTTTGACAGTATGAATCCAGTGGCAAAGAAACAAAAAAGAATTTTAAATGAAAGTTTATACAGCCTTACACAAGAACTTGGGGTTTAGTTATTTAAAAATTTTCTGTAAGTATTTTATAAGGTAGAATGACACAGACCAAAGTCCAAGTCCATTCACTGAGCTAGATGATGTTAGGTCTTGACTTTAGTCTGCCGTACAACACAATAATGTCTTAACACCTCAGCTAATGGCTGCTCTTGCCTGCATGTTTCTTTGTTCCTCCCTCCTCTCTCCACCTACTTTTAAAGAAAAAAAATTGTAGCAGTCTCTTAGGTTCAGCCCAGAACAAGATGAAAAAGATATACATTTGAAATATCTACAGTCTTGGCAGGAATCCCTTCCTGTCCATCTGTATTTCACTCCCTCAAAGATACAAAAGAAGTGATCTGCTGGCATCCCAAAAGATTGTTGTGTTTCAGTCCCATTCTCCAAAACATAGTCCTCTAAAGAGGGTTCCTTCCAAAACCTGTAGAAGATCCTTTGGTCGAAGTGCATGCGAGTGTCTTTTTTGTTATTGCTCCAAATCAATCTTCACAGACTAGCTGGATGCGAGGCAAAATCTTTGAAGCTAAGATTTCTGCAGGATTGCTTAAAGGTCCTCAAATGTTTGCTGGGAGGTGACTCATCTTGAACCACTCTTTCCCTTTATTCCTATTACCCTCCAGTCTGTTGTCGTTAAATCAATATAATTCCACAGAAAACACCACAGGAATCAAACCAAAATATCATATTAACATATAATTATAGAGCAGTTGCAAATCTGTCCAACTTGTCATATGCCCTATAAGAAGTGTCTTAAACCTTGATATAGGTTAAGGGTGGACATGACCACCCAATAACAATGGAAGAAAAAGAAAAATACTTAACTGGGAACAAGCTGTAATAATGAATCATTCCCACAGTACAATGAAGGGATTACTGCATTTTAAACGGCAAACTTGATTGAAATAAACCTATCAGATCATGCCCTAATTCATTATAACTTGATACTTTTCTGATATTAAAACTCAGTTGTTGATAAGCATTTGTTATGTTTAATATTGTTTGCTGGTTTTTAAACTAATTACATAAGCAAGGTAGCAATAAAAGGTTCAGATGTTAAAAAAGCATTAGCATAACTACACAGTGCATAGAGGGAAAATATTGATAGCATCAAATGGATAGTGACAGTTTACATCACAAAGACAACTTTACTTTTCAGCTACAGGTGTCAATATAAGAGGGAAAGTGCAAAAATACACCTAAAACAGTGTCTCTAGTTCTACAGCTCACTACAGCTGCTGGCAGCAATGGCCAGCTAGGAGTCTAAACAGTATGAATAAGTTTGTAATAATATTCAGTCTCAGAGGATCAAGTAAACTGCTACACAGCAGAGATCAAAAAAAAGCAAATTGTAATCAAGCTCAGCGCCCTTGCCCGCACCAGCAGGAGGAAGTGCAAGTGCTGTACAGACCCTACCATTGTAGCCGTGAAGGGGATGTTGTCAATCACAGAGGAGGCCAACGCAGACACCCAGAGCACTAAAATGATGGCCACTGCCAGGCGCTGGTCCTCAGGAACCACCTGGAATTGAGAGAGATCAAATTACCACTTCAGTGACATCAGTGTTGCTCTGTCAGGCTTCCCTTTTGCATTTATGGCTATATTTATTCCAGCTGTGGACACATAGATAGATATTAAATATCACCCATGCCAAAGTATAATATGCTTTTTGATATTGCTGATACAGGAATGCAATCATTAAATTTAAATTCAAAATTAAAGTATTATGTTTTATTCTATGGGAATAAAACTATTTTCTTTACCATTAAAAAAACTGTAAATATTTAAAACATACCTTTATTAACAAAGCTGTCTGCTCTCCTATATAGTCTATTAAGTGCAGATGAGCCAAAGCCTAAAAAAAACACATTTAGATCAACTAGTGAAGTACCTGATGCAGTTACGTTTTTTTCAGTGGATGTAAGAAAATACAACAATTTCTTCCCATTTGCAAGATATTGATATTCATCTCGTGTAACTTCTGCAACAACTTTGCAGTTGGTACAGAGAAAAGACATGGCAGAAATTGATAGCCGTATTTGCGGAAGTGTGTTGGTTGTACTAGAATGACTGGTAGGTTTATTTAAGATTGAGGGGCACAGGCATCACAGAATGGCTGAAATATAAAGGTGTCATTCTTCAGTGGATACATGTTTTCTGAATACCTGAACACAACTGATTTTAAACCAACTTCCCCAAAACCACGATATAGTTAGAAATATATCAGGTGTTTAAAAGGTCAGATGGAATCAGGTGTCTTGTGCTCAGACTCAGATGAAGAGAAAACAAAATCCATTTTTCTGCTAAACAGCTTCCTCAGACCCATAAAAACCAACACTACCCATTTGCTAAACCAGGCTAGAGATCTCTGGTGAGCAGAAATTGGCACAGATGCAGCAGTACCTGAAAGGCAGGAAGACCAGCTCTGTGATCCCCATATCAGACACCCAAACCAAGGAGGCAAGCGGTGTAAGCACTGGCCCTGGGGGACTGCCTGGACCAGACCGTCCTCCCCATGAGAGCCATTCCTACTTGTACAGGATACATAAATAGTATTCCACATAACCATGGTTACTACCACAGATGAAGAGAGATAGCAAGACTCCAGCCCAGTGGTGATGGCTCTGATCTCTCCTTGGGCAGGCAGGGGAATACAAACTGAGCCTTCACTCCCTGGGAGAATGATCTATTCCCTCCAACTACAAGATAAGAAGGGAACTTTAACTCATGAGAACTAGCCTTTAAGTCTCTTTGGTTTTGTTTTCTTTTCTTACAAGTGTCCAGAATGAAGTACTATTTTCAGGCTGAATGGCATATATCTATTTTACAACTTCTCAGTTTCTCGGGGGAGAAAATCACATTGCTCTCGGCTCAGCCTGGAACGAGATGGTTGGCTTTCTTTCATTTTCTTCTGCCGTGACAAAGAATCAGTCAGCTGCGATTCCTCACTTACTGACTGCCTTCCCACACAGAGACACAGAAGTCAGTATTCACACAACACCACTCCATATAACCCACACACCCGGCAGTCAGACAGAGCCCTTCAGAGACGTCAGTGGAAAAATACTGCTCAACTCACGCGCTGTCAAATTCCATGACAGAGATGGAAAAAGATTCTAATAGACACTGAGTGGTGTGGTATAAGATATAAGACATGGTGACGTCAGAGTGACAAAGAGGCTGTCATTCAGACCAGCAATTCCTGTACCTGCAGCTCATTCAGGCGGCAGCTGAAGCCTAGTGGTTTTGATATCACCACATATTAGATTTGGCTCAGAAATTGTATTTCCTTTTAACAATGCACAAGAAAAGGTATATCTACATTTAAAGACGCAGCACACAGAAAACCAGTGATAAGACTTATAAACATATATGCATACCACTTACATTAAAAAAAAAGGACATTTTTTCATTACTGTAACTTCCCAGGAGAAAGTTTCTTAAGAAATTAATTCTTGTTTGTAATTTTAAGTTACCATTTTCATTCGAAGATATCTGCATTGCTTTATCAACTCCAAACTTATAAAAATGACTTTTTAATTGTTTGTAAAAGCAGTATTTTTAATGAACTGTAATATTTTTTCTTAAATTGTTTTGTTTTCACACTTTAAAATGAACTTTTTAACACATAACTGTCAGTCATCAGAGCTCAGAGTTACATACATACGTCACTCCTGCAAGACAGTCAGTCTACAGGTAGCCCATCACATTAGAGATGATGACACTACTAATCACATAACCAACTTAAAGATGTCTCTACAATATCCAGGCCCATTGCTTGCAAACACCTTAGTGAAAGTCAGCAATTAGCACCCTGCCACCAGCCTCCCCAGGGTGTAAACCGCGTGGAGGATCTCCTGGATCTTCTCATGTCTTCTAAAGGGAATACGTACTGCTGTATTAATTGGTGCCTTCAAGCATACTAGTTCCTGTCTGGCAGCTCATAATAAGAGTTTTACTGCAGAAAAAATCATATGCCATTTTAGATCACAGTTTAATTTATGCACAAAAATTTGCATGAAATCCTCTTATGGACAATACATCATGACGACTGTTGTAAATAAACTCTGCCTGAAGGGATTAAGGTAAAATGCTAATTTTTTACTATAAAAATGAACAAAACACTCTATCCCCGAGAGGCACACGAACTTTTGTCAAAGAGAGAAGAAACAGAAAGATTTTACAGCCTATAGCAGCCCCTTGTAAACAAGGACTAAAAAGACAGTTGCAGAGACGAATTACCCAAAGGACACAGTATAAAACAAGAGAGCTCCAAAGGATTTCCAACTTTTTCATTGCAAAAGATCTACCAGACTGGACCAATGAGCACCCAAAGGCAGAACCTCCAAGAGTTCCCCTCTCAAATTACATTTTCCAAAATGAATTGGAGCCTAAGTCTCACACAGGTTTTTAACTGTGCCTTGTAATAAAAAAGGGAACATTTATAGTAGTAGGAAATAGCTTCAGACTGGGAACCATCCAAGGTAAAGGATCATCAAGGGTGAAGAATATGAGCCAACAACTGCTAAATGCCTAGATCATGGAAAGATTTCTTATACTTCAATATATATCTTTGTTTTGACTTCTTTCTTCTTGACATTGTTAACCTAAAGGAAAAAAACATGCCTTGGCAAGAACTGTCATCTCCTGCTAATCCAAAGGGTAACAGATTCAGATCAAAATTAGTAGCAATGATACTTAGAACATTTTTCTCATTCATTTATGGGGAAGAATTTTTTCTTGATTATCTTTGCAAGTTTCTTTCCTGACCTTAAACTGATGCTATTCTAGAGAGCCAGGAAAAATATTCTTTTGTTAGCAAACTATCCACTGGTGACTTGAAAAACCATAAAAATGAAGTTTAGTGAATTACAACAGTCGTATCTGGGAGTAAATGGCAAGTAAATTCCTGCGTGTTTTACTGTTTTATTGTGCAGTCACACAGCACTCAGATCAAAACCATTCAATCCAAGCTAAAACAACAAATACATCAGGGAATGTAGCTAACAAACTGTTGCAGCAGTATCAGATGAAACAAACATGGCTTCACTATGGATTCCCTATGAGAGCTAGAAAATGCAAGGATGTATAGAGCTTGATAACATGGCTAAATAAAAATTGCCTGTACTAATGGGTGTACAATAAACCAACATTTCTTGGTGAATTTTAGACCTACTAGCTCGCAGACAAGCTTCCTAATGATAATCAGAGTTTCCATTCATCTTCTCAGAGGTTATCAGATCTTGACTTCCAGTTTGACATTAGAGTTAGTTGAATTATTTGCTGCTTATATTTGCTTCAAATTTTGTCCCTTCTACTGTTGATGATTTTTTTTTAATAGATCCCAATCTACAAATTCTTGGGCTCTTTGCAATTACTGGGGGGGAGGTTGAGGGAAGGACGATGTGCGAGCAAATTTGTTATTACAGGCTTTCCCAGGCTGCTCACTCACACAATTCACAAGCCATGGCAGTGCCAGTGGTCACTCAGGTTTTATCAGTCATGTTTTTACAACATAATTACACCATTTAAACCCAGCAAATAACAACTGAAAAATACCAATTGTTCTAGGGAATACACAGAAGCCTAATTGACAAGTAAATGTGGGTATTCATACAAAGAATTATCCAAATATTTGGTGTAAAAATGAATCTTTTCAGGATATACAAAAGCATCAAATAGGAAATAAAGTGGAATACGGACATGGCTGGACTGTTTCTGATAGTCAATTAGAAAAAAAAAATGAAACTGCACAGCAAGATATCCAGGCATTTCAAGTACTGAATATCTTTTTAAATTACAACTGCATACAGAAATTTGGTGACGTTATCTTTTCAAACCATGCTCTCACGAAATCTCTTCGACCATTTCGTTGCCAGCATGTAGCAGACAGCATTGGGAGCATTTTTCAGGTCTGGTTTATTCTTGTTCTTTTATTTTTCCTATCACTTGTCTAAGTAATTGCAAAACAAACACATAAATACGTATCAAGTATTGGCATACATAGACCACCGACAAACCTGGAAACTAAAAATCCACTTACGGGAAATAATTGTGCCGGGTATATGCAGCAAGTGAAGCAGAAGGAGAAAGAATGAGACCAAGCTTACAGTGAAAAATTAAATCTCAAAGAGGTCCAGCCAACTTCCACCTTTCTGCAATTTCTCTCTGTACTACTGTGACTACACTTGATCTTCAATATTCCAGTGGGAGTGAATCTGCAGGAGGCCTCTGCCCAGGAATGTAATTCACATTTTAAGTCAGTTGTAACTCTTCAGACTTTAGAAATCACAGAATCTTACCTCCATGAGAACAAACAATGCTGCAAAGAATAGGAGGGTTGCCCACTCGACTCTGTTCAATATCATCTCAAAATCATGGATGTCTGCTAGCACTAGCAGCCAAATGGCTCCCAACATGGCAATCCAGCCTGCATTAGAAAAAGAGAGAACAAAACTTTACACTTCACAGCCTTGTCATATGCTACCAATGTAAAAGTTATAGAGTTGTGTTTTTCAAAGATTTTTGCTGCACTTTCTCTCTCACTCTGTACAGGGCAAGTTCACAGAGACCTTAGCATGAACAGTCTCTGCTTTCAAACTAAAATAAATTAGGGAAGAATAAAAGGCAAATAAGGCATGTTTGGGTTACGCCAAATAACCAGTGGATTTGAATCACAGAGAAGCCTTCAGATGTTTAGGAGGTGGACTGAAGGATTCTGCAGCCCCTGAAAGGCTGTCTGCAGCCCCAGGACCTTGAAGACTCACTGGCTCCCTGCCCTAGAACATAAACAGAGGAAAGGAGAATCTCTTTAAAACAGAAGAGGGACCGACTTTAAATAGCAAAACAGACTCTCTCCCTACAGGATCCCTCTATACATCCTGAATTGTTTTAAGGGACACATTTAGGTTACTGATTGAGAGAAAATGCAAATCAAATCCACAATCAGCCAGAGAACATAATCAGTGAATCTCCCGTCCAAGCAAGACTCACTTTCTCTATGCACAGTTAAAATGCTTTCTGGAGCTGTTTGATTCCTCTGACACATTTATCTTAAACAACAGAATGGGATTTCAGACATTAAACAAAAGCGGGTTGGGTGTTTTTTTTCCTGAGAGTGATGCTCCTCTTTCTGTCTTTCTTCTCTATTTTTTTCGTAAATAGCAGATGATTTCTTTTTTTCAATACAGAAAACTAAGATATATAATTAAAGGGTTTTTTTAATGGCATGGAAATAAAGCCTCCCAGCTCTTCAAGTCATTTCTCTCTTTGCTGTGACTATTTCATACAATTTATGCTATTTCATATAGTCACAGTTGGAAAGCGATGGATTCACAAAATTGCAGAAAAAGTGAGGAAGAAAGAAGAATAAAAGTCTTTGCTGGCAAACAACTTTAAGTCACAAATTTATAATCAAATAACAAATGTAACTTAGGGAGAACAGGCCCCTGCTACAAAGCAGATAGATGAATAAAACAAGCCCTCAAAAAGTGTTCAAGAACCTCAGTTATAAGAAAATTAAAAGATAAAAGACTGATTCGTAAAAGTTTAGGCCATTCAATTTATAGCTTGTGCGTAAGTGTTTTTCTGGTAGGTTAACAGAAGAAAGAGATCCAAAAACATCCAACAGTTTAAAATCAAGCTATATCCCATTTAGATCCTATTTAAATATAAAAGAAATTAAGAGACTAAAGGTTCTCCCTGTTCATGAAGCTGTAAACATTAACTATTTTTTTAAAAAAAACATTACACAGTGTCACATAAGTATTCCCCAATCTAAGAATGCATTTTGATCTCTCATATAGATTTTAGGAGCTTTCAGTGACATACTGCAGTCTTTAAATGAGAATTTCAGGTTAACTGTGATCAGTAAGGAACATCTGCTGAAAATATTGCAGTGGGGCAACCAGACCTGTCCAAAATTCAAAACCAGCAGCTCAAGGGTTGCTCTGGTTGGTCTGTTTGGTAAGGAGAACTAAACCAGCTAGCTCAATACTAGCTCCACCTTTCATGCTTTGAGGTGGTTTTATTTTCTTCTGCGGTATTTGCACAACAGTGAAATCATACTTCTTGCATTGTCTGGCTCCAAAAGCAAAACACTTTCAGTGACAACAGCTCTTCAGCAGATGACCTGTTTCTTTCCTCTCAAACACCCCAGGTGCCGCCTTCTCCCCAGTTCAGTTCTACTCTTGATGCCCCTAGCCTGGCTTCTGTCCTCTCCACTTGGCTGAAACCACATTTTCCAGCGCTACGAGGCCTTCCCCAGGCCTCTTGCCATGATACTTCTTCCTGAAAAGCTTCAACAGGGGTGAGCACTCTGGTCTTGCTGTTTCCTTTATAAGTGGCTCTCACAAGATGTTTTCTTTAGCCTGGTGTAAAACTAATCTACAGTGAGATGCAGGGAAATCCTTGTAAAGAAACAGGTACAAAGGATTAGGAAATGTAATGGTTTAGCAGAAATACCACTATATAGGTGGAAACAAAGCCAAAGCTAAGAAAAGAGCAGAAAACCGAAGGAATTTTGTATCCCAAATTTTGTAGCATCAGCTCCTAGATAGTTTCTGACACAATTTTGAGTAAAATCTGATCTGAGTGACTCACAGGATCTGAAAACCATGCCTCACAGCCAGTGTTGCTCACCTTCAAAGACAGAAAGTCTGCCATGTTGCAAGCTAAGCAAGTCTGTTCCCGGCTTGTGTCACAGTGAGCTAATCAGAGTGCATGGTCAAAAACAGCTCATGCATGAGCATCATATTGCAAGGGAGGAGGAGAGCAAAAACAACCACAAAAGAGAGCAGAGTGGGAATAGCTGGTCCTAGATTTTCTTGCGGAGAATGTCATTTTTACCATCCACTGGAAAGACACTCCAGGACCGATCTAACAGTGGTAATGCTCAGGATAAATTCTGGATTCTGGCATAAACTGAAAACAAATTAATTTCTTTTGAGCACCAAGCTCTGGGTATACGTACAGACATTGCAAAAACAGTTACAAAGCACTGGCACAGGAGTGCTCCCTGAGTTCCCAAAGTAGCAAAGTGAGGAGAGAACTGTCAGTTCCTGTCTACCATGCCATTTTGCTAGCACAGTTGATTTACTGTCCTTCCAAAAACAAAGTGAAAATCTGTCCATGCAAATTAAATAGTTATTTTTTTTCTATATGGAAATGCACTGTCTAATCTTCTTCTGACTGTCATCTTGGCTTTTCTCTGAATTCCAGTACAGAACAGTGAGACCAACACCACTTTAAATAAATAGAGATGATGGTAATCCCTGCTAGAGGAATACTGCAAGGGGAAGTAGGTGTATGCAGATCCAGAGCTTAGCAGCAGAATTTTACTACTCTTTTGTACAGATATAAGTGAGAACATCACATTTTGTCACATGCATTTTGCATGTAAGTACAACAAAGTGAAGAACTAGAACAGCAATTACTCCATAGTTCTGGAACAATCTGTGATAATATGTTGGCATTATTTCCGCCCTCCTGCCTCCAACAAAACAAATCAGCTTGAACATGCTACATGAAGATAACAATTATTCGCTAATGCTAATGAAATGTAATTGAATTGCATAAGAGGTGGGTAGAGCCAGGCTTTTTCTAGCACCACAAGTGTTATATCAGCATGCATTAGCTCCATGCGTGCAGCTTTGCATGAGAGAAGAGCGCCCTGCCTTACAGTATTTTTCCCTGGGAATACGGATGGGCACAGGAGATATCCTCCTGCAGTGCTCCAGCAGGTACGGCTCTCCAGAGGCTCAAACACATCAGCTGCTGGTTCTGGCTGCACAGAGCTTGTTTCAGTCTACACACACAGTCTGTTCAGAGTATATTTGCTTTCCTTGCTGTGTCTGAAAAGAGGAGTTACCGTTACACATCTCTGAGAGGAAGGACACCAAATGGGAGCACAGAGATGGCGAGAAGAAGGGTGAAGTCCTGCAAGGAAGCTGGGGGGCTTCATACAAGTGCTCTGTTCACGATGCCTTTTAGTACCACAATTTGACTTTAAGTAGTCCACTGCTGGACAAGAGTAAAGTCTTATTCTGAAGCCTGAAGGCTGCAGTAGTCAGTGTGTGCAATAACTGCTTGACTAACTGCTCTCTGTCTGCTGAACTGCTTGTCAAAATTAACCACAAAGTTAGCGAACACATGGCAGCCTGCCTTTCTAAGTGAACAGGTTTTCTAAGGCTGTTCTGTGGCCTCTCTAAGTATGTTCGTGACAGTGAACATACTATATCAGTGTTTTATATATTTGAGTGGATTTTCATTTGCCCTGGATTCAACTTGAAGCTATTCCTTCCTTTTTGAAGAATTGAAAGTACCAGGATATTTTGAAGACTGGCTCCTTTGTTCATTTATTTTCTAGCTTACTGGGCCACAGAAGAGATCCAGGAGGAAGAGAAGTAGAAATATTTTCAAAAAATAACTTCTCATTACCAGTGAAAGAAAAGCCCATTTCTGGTTCCACAGACCACTTCCTTTACTGCCTGTTAGTGCCTCTGTTTCGCAACAATTAATGTTCTGGAAATATAACACAGAGAGAAACTGAATCTAGATTCCATTCTGCACTGATACGGTACCTGTTGAAGGCAGTGACAGTTTATTTTAGGACAAATAAAACTTTATTATAAAGTGCACCTTGCTAATTTATAACGCGTTCTTCAGAGAAAAGATTCCCATGTCGTCCACTTGTGACCAGGAAAAAGGAACAGTAGAAATAGCTTGAGTGCTTTACTTTTCTCATACACTTTACCCAGTAGGGAAAACCACCTCTGGAACAATAAATAGCTCTTGGTGAACAGAATACTATTGTAATCCTACTCAAAAAACGCTTATTTTGAGATAATCAAGCAGAAGAACTTGAAAATAGAATACAATCTAATAAAATCAGAGTCTTGAATATGAGAGAGGAAAGTAGGTGAAAGTGAAAGAAATGAAAGAAAAAAATTACAGTATAATCTGTAGGCCTTTCAAATGCTCATTAAGAAAAAATTCTGTTCCATAGTAAAAGTAATTTTGTCTGACCTACTACCACCTGAAAAGCATAATAAGCTTCCTTCTAACAACGTGAACAGGTAGACACTGCATGTCCACTTTACGTGCACAGAATTTGAAATAATACTGAGGGTACACAGAAATTTCACTTTTGTGGAAACCAAAACAGCACTTCAGACATTTGCACTGAGAACCAAAGCCAGGATAACTTTGCACAGTTTCAGTGCTGGCCTGGGCAAAACAGCATGCTGCTCACGAAAGACAAGCACAGGATACTGCATTTAGGTAGGAAGAGTTAAAACTTCATAAATCCAGGGTGTGAGGCAGTTGGATGCCTAACAGTCCTGCAGAAAAGACTCAAGAAATACAGTGGATCACAAATGAACCTAATGTCCCACTGAAATACAGAACCAGGATGATAAATGGTAAAACCTGTGAAGCAATATCCACTCTTTTCATCCCTCGTAAACCCTGAGAAGGTATACTTTAAGAAAGATGTATAGCCATTCGGAAATCCAGATCAGAGGAGTAAGCACAATCAACAGTCTGAAAAAGTTGACTTTTGAGGAAAAATTTAAAGAATCCAGGAAATTTAGCTGAAAGATAAGGAGCTAAACGGGGTCCTGGCAAGCCTTCAGGTATGTACCAGGCTGCTCCAGAGGGCAGAGGGCAACCCCTTTGCGGCAGTAGTAGCGAGTAGGACAAGAGGGAGTGAGGAGAAGGTGTAATAGCAGAGAGGAAGATCCAGGCTGCACAATATTCAGGGTCATATATTTACAGTGCTTGAGAAAGAAGTAGAGTTTTTTTAAAAATCAGGTAGATCAGCTTCTGCCAGACAAAAATATAATACTCATGTCTGCAAACAATGGGATGGACACACTGATTTTTTTAGACATTTGTCACTGAGCAAATTATGATTTTTTTTTCTGTGATCTTAACAATTCTCTGTCAAAATGGTCGCAGCAACTTTCTGTGAACTGCAGAAACCCTTTCAGCCCACAATGTCCATAACTGTCTTACCAGCTAAAACGTTTGGCACTTACCTTTGAATGATTGTTTATATAGCATATTACTGAATATATTAGGGAATAAAGTCCTTCACTGTGTTCCACCAGCTTAATCAGAAGTCTGAATAACTCCAAACCTCTCAAAATTTAGCCTAATGATGTATGCCAGTCCTTCATACACTATGGTGTAGTTGTATTGTTACATGATGCATACACTCAATGATACATATATATACATATAGAAATATCTGGGTGGAAATGTTAAATCCAAGACATAGTACCAGTAGTGCTTGCTCTACTTATGGAGTATATTTCATCAGTAGCTCTGAATGTGAATTAAAATGACCTGTAGTTAGGTTTCTGTCATTTTTTGTTTTGTTTTAGCAGGTATCCCTGAAAATATACTTTCCAAAATCATACTGAATGTTTATAACTAATACTTGCTGTCAACTGATAAGCACTGTTTAATCTTTAATAATCTTTTTTTATGAAATTTCTCTTTTACCAAGTAATTTGCTGGTCTGTTGATGAAGTCTCTTTCATAGAGATCTCGCTCACAGAAAACTTTCATAGAAAGTCTCATAGAAAACTTTCATAGAAATCATTTTCATAGAAACTTCATGGAAATCATTTTCAGTTATTCTGTGCCATATGTAGCACCACAGTTTAAGACTGCTCCTTGGGGACAGAACTGTGATGGTGACCCTCCAGGACACCTTGTACTGCAACAGGACATGCTTGGTACAATACAAGAGGATTAAAAGAACATGAAAAAAAGTTGGTGGAAACTATAGCCCCACACAAGGCAAAAGTAACAGAAATCTATGCTGATACAATTGCAAAGTTAAAAAATAGAAATGTAGCGTAAAACAAGGAGGCAGAGGACTAGCCTAGCTGCTCTGTAATCACAGATCAGCACACATGCATTAGGAAACGATAGGCTGGACTTTGTTGCATAGCTGTAATACCATGAAGTCAGAATGCAGAAATCACGTTCACCATTGTATTGCAATGTCAGCTCCTAACTTCATTAATTCTCCAAATGCAATTTAATAGATGAGAGAGGATGGCACTCAAGATAGAATACTGTGAGAAAGAAACCCTGGTTGGAGATTGCTATAGCTGGGCACTGCATCTACAGTGAAGACGTGTTCACAGATAAATAGCTGTGTATGTTGCACCAATCCATAAGCCTAAAACATTTACAGAGTTATCTCAGTAAAGGTCACTGCAAAAAAAAACACTCTATTGCCATAACCTCATTGACTTTTGTGAACCAAAAACAATTTGAGAAGATGCAAAAATCAAGATAGAGGAAAGGTCAGCTTTTCTAGAAGTGAGCAATAAAGCACAAGATCTGCACCAGTAAATACAACTATTAATGGTTCTTAGTTTTTTCTCTTCAAGTGTATGGGCAGCTGCAAGAACAGAGAATATTTTCCACGCTTACTTACATGTTTGTAAAGATGACTGTGCAATTTCAAGGGCAGAATTTTTTTAAAACTATCCTAAAAGAAATTAAGACTGCAAGTATCATGGAAAGCATATTTCTTTTATTTTTCAGAAGCAAAGCGTGATGCTGAGAAGGAGGAATAGCTAAGATCTGGACCAGACTTTCTGAGTCTGAGTCAATGCTGACTGCATCAGTTTAGCTCCATTCCAACATTCTCATTATTAAAAAATAACTGTAAAATTTATTTTTAACTCATATTCATATATGCTGGACCAGGAATTTTTTTAACTTCACTATGAATCAGAGGCACAAAGTCTCTTAAATGCAGTTACGTCCATTCTCATTTTGAAATACCAATTTGCATCTTCACAGTACAATCAAATCTTCGTACTACACACTCAGAGGCTAGCAGGTCAGGCCCATGCAGTGCTCTTCTTGACCTCAATGTAAAAGTACTGGACAACTTAAATCAACCCCATTGCATTCCAGAACAGATAAAATAGTAGATGGATGAAGCAAGCACAGGGAGGTGAAGAGCACTGAATGAGGACAAATGTACCAAACTCCACTGACAGTTGTAGCTGATACCATCTGGGGGAAAGGGCTGCAGGTCAGCCCCTGCAAGCACAAGTGCAAGGACCCAGAAGGGTCTCCAGAAAGGGTTGTGGACTTTCAAAGAGGAGTGCCTAAAACCACGGCCCTAATCTTACTACATTAGGCTGGGCACTCTTGTCAGATGCTACAACTCATTGCTCTGTTCACCATTATCAGGTCAGGAACTAATGAAACCACTTTAGTCATGGAAAGCAGTGTCACAGCTTCAAGTAGGTGGACCATTAATGGAAAACAGTAAGAGAAGAAAGAAGTTGCCACAGACTGGAGTGCACAGGATGAGTAATTGCAGCTAAAAAGGGATACATAAGAACATACTAAAGGCCCCAGGTTTATCAGCAACTCAACAGGGGTTGGCTAAAGATGATAAAGCAAACTTAGGAGATTGTCAAAACAAAAAGCACAAGAAACAAGTAAGTAACATACACAGAATGCATCACATATAAAATTGGTTATAATGCGGAGCTGAATACCAAATTTGAAAAAGCAAAGTGTAAAGCTTTAGAAAGTGTATAAAAATGGACTCAAGTGGACCCAAGAACAGGGAGGAAGAAACCATCAACATCAACACTCTTTGCCTCCTGGTAACAAGGAGGAAAACAGCTCTATCATGCTCAACCCAGCAAAGACCTGAAGATATCAACACTTTATTGTAACTCCTCCCAGCCTAAACCTGTGAACCTTAGCACCCTGCAGACCATCAAAGGGTGAACATAACATCAGAATATAGGAGGGAAATATAGGGAATATTTGGGGGTTTTTGGGTTTTGTCAGGGTTTTTTTTTTTTTAGAACAGTTTTAACTGTATATTATTAATGAGTTTTGTTAAGTATTAATTAGATCATTTGGACTGTTAGTATTATTATAAGAGGACTAACAATAACTGTTAGTTGTGTTTTGCTTACACTCATACAGCTTTTATTTAGACTAATAATAAATTCTTAGCTCCAGGTATAAGGACTGTTCCCTTTTTTGCCCACGACATCACAAGCATAACATCACCACCGACACGTTGAAAACAGGATCCTACTGCCGTATACAGAGAAGGCATCCCTAATCCAGATCTACTTTACTGAAATGTGTGAAGGAGTTTCCAAGCAACTACAGATTATTCAAGCTGATATCTGTAGCTGTATAGCACAGGTCCATAAATATTTCTTCCCAGGCTTTGCATCTGGTTCCTGAATTTATCAAGCCATTTTGGAAAGATTTAAAAAGTAATAAAATTAAAAAAAAAACAAACCACCAAGAAAATAAAAGGCAAGGAAAAGAAAATATTGGTTCTGACATCTTTAAGTACAGTTGATAATTCAGTATCATTTGAACCATTACTTAGCATTCAATACCTACAAGCTGTCCTCAGCTAAAACTGCTTAATATCACAGACCCTAGACAATCTGGAGAAAAATGCTAGACTCAGTGACAAATTAAAGAGCAAATGTGCAGTTTTTACAATAAGTATATAGTGATATAAGATGTGAAATATAAGATGTGCCAAACTTAACAGTGTGGCTTTTGGAATTAAGCCTATGCTTTCTTAAATCTATGTCACTCACCAGTTTTCATAGCTTAATAGCTGTCTCTCTCACCAGGATTTTCTGTTTTCTTAAGTATTAAACTATTGTACACCAGATTATTAAATTGATCTGTTTTTTCAAGCATTTTGTAAAATAACTCCTCAATAACATTGAGCAGCTCTGTAATGAATCTTTCATTTTAACAATTGCACAAACTAATCTGAAACCAAACATTTCCAAAACATGAACACTGTATCTTTTTCTCCCCCTCTGTGGGTACAAATACTTATAATTTTAAGGTCAAGTTTGCTTGTTTTTGCACAAACAATTTTATTGTTTGTAAACAGTGTCAGATTTATACAACTCCACCATCACAGGGTATAGTAGCATGACATGGTTTACTCTATTTATCACTGATAACAGATGAGAAAAAAGTTCCAGATTAACATTTTAAAGTGTAAAAATAACAGCCTTAAGGATGCTTTGACATTAACACCCCTTTCATATTAATGGGATCTGTCCACACCTTTCTTAGCCCTGTGCTCTTTCTCCATGACCATTTATAAATCTTTTGGACCTGAGAAGTTCCGCTACACACTGCAAGGCAGGATCTTTCTCACAGAGCTGTGGGGGAGAGGTTCAAGTTTAAAAACATTTTCACCATTCCAAAGAAACCTCTTAGCACAAGTCCAAATCCACATACATACTCTGTCCCAGGGCCCAGATAAAAGCTGGGGGAAAAAACCTATTAGGCAGCTTCCTAGGCTGCACATTCAGAACAAAACCACACAGACAACATTTACTTCACTTGTGAAATATTAGTTCTTTTTTAGCTTACAGCATTAAATACTTCAGTCAAAGGTCTCTAATTGTAAGGTTTCTGTCATTGGTTACAGCACTGTTAACTCTCCCTCAAGCTTTGACACGTACTAACCCTAACAGTCTGTCTCAAAGTTTTTAGGAAAGCTTCATTGCGGCAGTGAGCTCCTTACAGAAAATGTTGCAGAAAAGAAAATGGATTAAGTTAGTTGTTAAAATCTTAGTAGGCTACAGTAACAGGGAACTAGCTTCAGTGTTTCTAAACCAAGTAAATACTGATATGGAACATCTGACATTCCATGATTCAACAGCAAATTTAAGCAAGTTTGTGAAGCTCCCTAGGGCAGTGCAGCCCTTGCTACAGCACTAAGGAAGCTACCAGACAAATGCCACTCGGTTCCAACTCTATTATAATTATTGGTTCACTTATGTAAATTACATTTTAAGCTAAAAATTGTGCATGCCTATTTAAATAAAATAAGGTTGAAAATCAAGGGAAATTATGTGGGAGAAACTTCGGATCCAGTCCACTTCCCTGAATTTGACGTGTCACTCCTCTCTCCAGCTAAAGACAAAATTTTTGCTATAATTTGCATAACATTCTCTGTAGGCATAATTGGGGATTTTCTGTTTTGCTGAAGCCTTTTCCAATTAAAGTATTTAATTTCTCATGTGAATTTCAACAATTTTTCTGTAAATTATGGCAATGAGTCAAAAAATATGACAACTGGTATCCAAAGGAGTGCAAATACAACAGGAGTCTTTTCCCACTACAGCAGCTGAACACATTTCTCCTTTAATGCTCTAGCAATAAAATAAAAAGGAGCTCTACAAAACACGGCCTACCAAACAAACATAAACTAGTTTAGATTAAAGAAAACAATTATTTCCCTACTTTCCAACTATTTCAGTCACAGTTTTAGAATGTTTCAATAATGCAGTACACGACTAGTTAAGCTAAATTGCAAAAAGAGCATTTGAGATCCTCAAAAGTATCATCTGCAGCATTTTCAGACCAAGCCCACAGTCAAAAGTTAAACCACAGTGAAGTGGCAAGTGACCCAGCCATGTCGCCCAAGTCGTGGACAGAACAGGCAATGGGAGAACGAAGAACTGCCCACTGTAGGAGAAGGTCAGATTTGAGACCATCTCAGTAACCTGAAGGTGCACAACTCCATGGGACCTGATGAGATGTGTCTGCGGGTCCTGAGAGAAGTGGAGATGAAGCTGCTAGGATGCTATCCATCCTATTGGGAAAGTCATGACAGTCCGGTGAAGTTCACAGTGATTGGAAAAGGGGAAAAATAACCCCTATTATTAAAAAGGGAAAACAGAAAGACTCAGCGAACTACAGGCCAGTCAGTCTCACTTGCATGCCCAGCAAGATGATGGAGCAGATCCTCCTGGAAACTGTGCTAAGGCACATGGAAAATAAGGAGGTGATTGGTGACAGCCGACAT
>Ga0065711_1003781_pt1 | contig 57255 bp, 39 predicted proteins | sample Hoacrofraction12_FD_59098 | JGI IMG/M metagenome (GOLD analysis project Ga0065711, IMG submission 59098) | Hoatzin crop microbial communities from Cojedes, Venezuela - Epithelial fraction 12 v2 (version 2) | ecosystem: Host-associated > Birds > Digestive system > Esophagus > Crop | place...
GCGGGGGGCTCCCCGGTCACATCGCCCCGCTCCCGCACCCCGCCGAGCGGGAAAGTTGCTTCGGGCGCTGCCGCGGAGCTGAGCGCGGCTCGGCTGAGGCTGCTGCTGCTGCCATGCACCCCTCTGCGCCCGGCCGGCGAGGAGGAGGAGGAGGAGGAGGAGGAAGGGATGCTAATGAGGGAGGCGGTGTCAGGGCTCCGGCGAGGGGGGGTTGCGCAGCGCAGAGCCCCTCTCCCGGCTGGTCGCAGGAGGGGGCTCGGGCCCTGGCAGCTGTGTCCCCGCTCGGCTCCGAGCCCCCCCCCGCCTTCCCCCCAGGCTGCTGGCTCAGCATCAGAATCCCTTCCAGCGCCAGCCCCGTCCTCCGAGGTTCTGAAGGTGGAAAACGCTGGGTGGTCGCTGCGTCTCGGACTGGTACCCAGTCTGGGCCAGGCGGATGTCTGGCTGGTCCCCATCAGCAGCATGACGGGACCCTAGGGGCTCCGCAGCGACCCCTCCCCCGAGAGGGGTGCATCGGTCCAGGTGGGAGGGGACACCCCGACACCTCCAGCTCCTGCCAGTCCGGGGTGAAAATGCACTTCATGCTCAGCACCTGCGCTCCCCACTTCCTATCAGCACATTAATATGCTCCACAGCTTTGGAAATCATCTTGAAAGTTGTGTTAAAATGGAAACTGTAAATGTAGTGTCTTTTTTTCAAAAAAAAAAAAAGAAGATAAATAAGAAATGGAAATAATGAAGAATTGGCAGAGATGAAAAATTGCTTCTGGGGCAAAATTGTAATGGATGTTGATATGACACCTTCTGCACAAATAGATTAATTCAGCAATGAACTGTAGCTGCTTCTGGAAATATTTAACATCAGACAGGACTAGAGCAAAGCAGTAGAGGAAGAACGAAGAAATCTTTTTCCAGGAGAAACTGGTCGAAGCGAATTGACAGGGAGACTTCGCTTCCCATGGGTGAGTTCACGCTACCCTGCGTCCCCGTGAGCTGGGGGAAATTACTGCTCCAGCACCACAGGAATTGTGGGGAAAACCCCTGGATTACCGGGCTCAGAGCCTCACCAGCCAGAGCTACCTGTTGTAGCCCAAGAGCTGTTATCTCGAGAGCTTTGCTCCTCAACACAACAAAGTTCAGCTTGTTATAAAGACCAGCAAAGCCCATCCTCTGGTTCCACAGGCACAGGAAGCGGAGCTCCCCTGCCCCGGGTGCTGAGCGATGAGGCTGGCGGCTCCCGGTCACCATTTAACTTCACTTTGGAAAGATGCCCACAGCCACCTTGCTCACAGCCCCTGTCTCCTGGAGGTGGTTCCCCCTCTCCGTACATCCCTCTCTCCTTTGTAGGATTCACTCCTCCTTTGTGCATCTCCCGCTGCTCCCGTCTCGTTCTGTCCGTCTGGCAGCTGCTGTTGCTGCTCTCGGGGGAGATCTCCTTCTCCCTTCCAGTAACTGCCACACCAGTCCCAATGAGACGAGGATTATTATTTGCCCTATTCCAGAATCCACTGCTCTGAGCAGAAAGCAGCAGCCACGCAACGCCCCTTTCCCAGCTTTTCCAGCAGAGAAGTGTTATCCCGGGCAGTCAGGCCAGCCTGACATTGCTTAGCAACATCACATGTAGTAATTTCCTGCTAAGCAGCTCCAGAATCTCTTCTTATTAGGGGTCATTTCTCTCAGCAGTTGACATGACTGCGGGCAGATCAAAGCGAACCTCGGGAGGACGGCAGAGGCAGCAGAGCTGCGCAGGGCTGGGAGGAGCGCACAGCACTGACTCCAAATCCCGGAGTTTAGGACAAGCCCACGGCCCTCAGGGTGAGCAAATTCCGCGGTGACAGCCTTGACGGGGTGAAAACTGCCAGTGCAACTTCCCTGACCTCAGTAAGGGACACGAAATGGGTTTGGGGTCATCACTGACAAATACTTCAGCACTTGGAAATGCTATCTAGGGTTTCTGTGCTCTCTTACGACTGCTCAGCACAAAAATCCTCTGTCCCTCTACATGGCACAGTTTGCGTGCTAGCCTGGTCCCCTGCAGCTCCAGGGCTCAGTCCCACACCAGCTCCACAGTGCTGCCTCTCCTGCACTGGCCCCATCACCCTGCAGCAGCACGATTACCTCAGCTACCTTCCTCGTGTTTCTGGAAGATGTTGCACGCTCCACCCTGACCTTTAATCCCGTTTTGCAGATGAGGGTAACGAAGGAGAACGGTTCATCGTGGGCAGCCTGTCAGCTGTTGGACCAAAGATAAAGGCTGGGCCCACTCTAGCTGGATGAGTTTTGCTCTTAACTTCAAGGGGTCAAGATTTTAAGGCACATGTTACCATTTTATCTTCACCTCCCAGGTCATCCTTTCTCACAGCAGCACATCAGGGACAAAATCTTTACGGTTTCCATCAGACCGGGTGTTTTCAGCAGATTGACAGCAGGGTGAAAGGAAGATGCTGCTCCATGTCAAATATAGTTTAATCCTTTTAGATTCTTTCCTGTGGCACTAAATGTAAGACCATGCCTGTTTCTACCAAATCTAGAATATATTAAAACTTGCCTATTGTGAAAGAATACTTTTTCCACAGTTGTTTCTCACGTACATGTATTCCATATAGGCACGAGTTGTAATTGCAGAGTTTTGGGTGCTTGCAGAACATTTTGCTGCAGCAGACTCGACCCGAGCTGCCAGCTCCACCCTCCCACTGAGGAGCACCATGCAGAAGGCCAGCTTCCCACCAGCTCTCCTTTGCACAGCCTCCTGCCTCCAGCACACCAGTAACGAGTTTCACCCTGACAGGGATGGGTCAGTTTTTGGTGGAGTAGATGGTCAGATGGCCCCAAGCAATGACCAAAAAGAAAAAAAAAATAATCAATGTCTGATGCCTGGTAACAACCCTTGTTGGAGAGGACTATAACGTTAGGGTAGCTGCAGATACTATAATGAGAGCCAGGACTCACAAGCAGCACTGCCCTAACTGAGATTTTGAATCTCCTTCAGCACCAGTTGCTCTATGGCCGATGGGAACTGGAGATGGGCTTTGAACAGTGGGCTCATTTCGTGAGGGCTGGATGCACTCCCCCCCTTTCTTGGATGTGGGGTTGAATCATTTTGTCTGCAACTTTAATTGCCCAGGCTCTGCCTTGCCCCCTGCTACCTGCTGCAAAAGGAGAGCACCCATTGCTCTCCCCTGGGAAAACAGGGCCCTGAGCAATCGGCTTCAGGGGCCAAAGCTTCAACTGGCAGCAGCTGGGTGGGGTGGGCAGCATCCTTGTTCCTGCTCAGTGAAGCACCTCAGCTCTCGGCTCGGGATCCCCACTCGCATCCCAGCTGCTTGGGTGGGCTCGGGTCCAGGGCTGTGATCCGTGTGCTTTCCTCCAACGGGGACTGGAGCAGAGCCACACGCCGGGTAGGAGTTGAACAGTTTTGAAGATCTGGCTGAGATTTTCAAAGACGACAAAAACTGCCCCCCAACAACCTCAGCGTCTTTAGGTGGCCAAATCCCACTGAATTTTCCAGCTCCTTACTTCTGCGGTTGCCAGTACCTGCTCTGTGTCCCCATCTGCCCAGGTATTATCTCTGAGCATCTGTGTTGTGACAGCACCTCAGAACCTGTCTCGCACCACAAGAACCTGCGACGTGAATAATTATGTATGCTGGCTGAGCAGATGCTTTATCCATACCCTAAAGCTATTCGAAGTAATTCCCGACTTATTTATAAATATTTTTGGCAAGCACTTACAAAAGACAAGATGGCAGATTTCTACAGGTTAATCAAAAGCTATGTCACAAATTACAATGCCAAGTCTATAACCATGTCATGTACAAACAGCAGGGAGAGATTCTTTAACAGTTTAACTTTATTGCATGAGACTTCCTCCTCCAGCAAAACACTGCTCGATCATCAAGGCCCAAAGAATCCTCAGAGAAGATCTAAAGCCTCAGACTGTTGCAGGATATCTACTTCACTCTAAGCATATGAGTAATCCTGCTGACATCACTCTACCCAAATGAATGTAATAAAAGTACGTCTCTTCCTGGGAAGGTGGAAGCTGTGCACGATGTAACGAGGCAGATCGTACGGATGCCATCAGCTCCTGGCAGCTACAGAGAGCTGAGTTAAGCAGTATGAAGCACCTAGTTAGAACAAACTGAGCTGGGAATATTTTTTCCTCTCTTTCCTTTCCAGTCAATAAAAACATCCACCTTGATGGCACTGGTTTAACTCCACACTCATGTCCTAAGAGCAATACGGGGTAGAGAGAGTTTTCATGCCATTCATTACACAGGGGAGTTGCCACATAGAACTTATTTAAGGAAGGAACAGCATGATGATTTTAATTCTGTTAAGTGTAGCTTCCAAAATGCGTTTTGTGTGCTTCATTTGTTGTAAATGTATGACTCAGTTAAAACAGCATTTCAACACATTTTAGCCAAAATATTTACTTTGCACAACAACAACGTACAGATAACTGCAATGATCTGTAAGTAAGAATAAACAAATTAACAGACCTAGCAGATAGCTGTTTATTCTGGTACCTATAGTCTTTTTTAACACAAAACTTTTATGCACAACAAGAAATGCTAGTAAAGCTGACGTGCAAGTTCGCATTCCCCTGATCTGCCTGGTATTGCCAGCGTTTGGAAAAAAACCTGGAAACCAGTGCACTACATTTGTTTGCTTTCCACATGCTTTCCAACCAAAATGCACATTCTTAAAATATTGTCACCTCTGTGCACCAAGACGCTGAGTATGAATTTGAAATGTCATTATCTTCGAAGTATATATACTACGTGCAAGGTGAAGCTTTTTCCTCTCGGTGTCTTCAGCATAATTTGCATGTACGACAACATTCAGACGATTTAATTTCCCAATTACACAGCTACACTGAAAATACCCTTTGCATTAAATACGCAGCAATTCTTATCAGTAGGTACTCTACAACTTCTCCTGCCCTGATCTATCGCTGCAGATGCTCATGTTTTGGCAAGTTGAGAAATGATCATTTTCTGCCCTGCCAAGCAGGAAGACAGAAACGGCATCGCTGCAGCGGAGCGGGGGCTCGGGCTGACGCGGTGCCCCCTCTCCGGGAGCAGCCGCTCCGACGGCACGTGCGCAGCCACGTAGCGCCGGCATCTTGCTGAGCCCAGCGGTGAATCGGTTTATGCTGTGAAGTGGGAGAACGGGGAGATCTGTGATATTATCCTGCTGTTCTCCTAGAAGCTCTGGTAGCCATGGGAAAATCAGTTACTGGAATCTAATTTGCTTGCTTGCAATTAATATCACCCAGAAGACTCTTATTTGCTTGCCTACTTTTAGGACTGATGGGTGACCAATGATAACAAAATAAAAGTAATTATTTTTCCAAGACCAGTAGTAAACATGCAGTTGCATATGTTTTCAGTACTAATCATGGAAAATTTGGGAAGTTTTCTTTTCTGTGAGTAAAAATGAAGCCGAATGGGGCATTTATAGATGGACTGAGAGTATACAGCTTTTTTTTTCTTCCTTGTTCTTTGTCTGAAAAAAACAACTTACTGACATTTCTTCAATTGCTTACAGGAAAGGAAGGAAGCCAAAATTAGGAGGAGTGGAGAAACGATTATTTTCCTGCAGCCCAGGGCAGTGGAGTGGAGAGATGGTGCAGAGGTGCTTGAAGTGCTTTTGGCCACAGGAGTCTTCTTCTCTGCATAATCACACACTGGCACAAAGAATCTCCAGCACCTCACAGACGTTCGCCTGCCAGCTCCAGCTCAACAGGCCAAGGCAGCGCTAACCATCTCTCCTTGGAGCTCACCCCTCTTCAGCCCACCAGCAATATGGCTTAGACCTCTCTTAACTCACTTTAAGGTCTAAATCTCACAGCTTTCTCCCACGTAACACCTGAGAAATGCAGCCTCCCCTGGCTTCCCACGCAGCTCCCCCCAGCTCGCTTCTCTGCTGTGAAGCCCTTTTATCTCCCCCTGCCAGTCACGCTCCTACAGGTATCTGTATCAAATGCTGTTTCAGAGGTCTTTTTCCAAGCCTATCGCTTTGACCGTCTCTGTGCTTCTCTCCGAGTAGCTCTCTGCTGAATTGTGTCAGATCAAACATAAACTGCTTGTCTTCATTTCAAAGGCTTCACAGACAACCCTGCTTTGTCTTTTATTACTCATTTAGCACCAAGAAATCAGTTCCCTCCTCCAGCTGGCCATGAAACCAGCCTCTCTTCCTTTGCTGGGCTCTCAAATAATTATGCTCACACTTTCTTCCAAGCTGCCCCTTCTGCACAGGTTTTTTTTTTCCTTCTAAGCAAACCCAAGTGAGCCACACCATCCTCCCTTTGCCTACAAATGCACTCTATAAGATCAAGACCACCCACGGTGTATTCTTTCCAATGCAACTGTGCTCCAAGACGTTGAGCAATATCATTTTGTAGTTTCCTTTATCTCCCTTGCTTGTCATCATGCCTTGGTTTGTGTTGTCTCCCGGATAAGAGATCTTTTTTCCAAGTTGGTAAGTCACCTAATGCAAGGTCATCTTAATCTGCTGCTGGACTCCCTGGGCACTACAGTAGCATCAGTGGTGGCTACAACTTCCAGTTACTCCACTCACAGCCATGTTGCCACCAAGCAGACACAAGCACACCACGTATCACACAACACTGGCCACTTCTGCCTCTCTGCTGCGTCGCATACGTCTCTCAGAACAGTGTTTAAGACATTAACACCCATGAATTATAAAACGGTACAAGAGAGGCACGTGTTCTCCAGCCTTAGCGATGCTGCAAGTTTCCCCAGTACAGCAAAGCCTCAATCAAGATCTTGTAGCAACGAGCCAGGCAGAAGGACGGGGCAGACTGCCATGTAAACTAAAGTGTAATTCTCTCTTCACTAGCAGCATTCCCATCCTTGTTCCCATTGCTTTTTAATAACATCAGCATCCTTTCATGCACTGTCTTGTCTAAGCAATGAAAAGAAGTCTAGAGGTTAATTAACGAGAAGTAGAACATAGTCACTTTACTCAAAAAAAACCCCAATAAAAAACAAAAAGCAAAAAGAAACCTATTAAAAGCTACAAACCAACATTTGATGGAGTTTTCCAGGGGAAAAAGTACTAATTGTAACACTATTTAAACACAGCAGACTGTCCTTTGTCTTAGGAAAATCATGAAACTTTTGACCTGCATTTATAATGCTTTAAAAAGTGTTTGTGCTTTCTGTCAGTCAGGAAGACAGCAAACTACGTGGCATACATCAAAAGCCAGCAATCTGTTACACGCACACCGTACCCTACAGAGGCAGCCTGGCCCTTTAGTAATGGCAGAACATCTCATCAGTTAAACCTAGCCACACATCTTCTTCCAAAGTATGAGATGTTGATTGGCAGCCTTTCTAGAGACCTGGCTCAGCCATGAGGGCGTTTTGCTGGCAAGGTCAGTAACGTAATTCTCTCCATCACAGAGTCACGGGTGACGCGCTCAGAGACCTCAGCCACACGCTGAGCTGCGGTACCCCCCGCCGGCACGCAGAGTCCTGCATCGGGGATGCTTGCCCTGACCTCAGGTCCTCGCTCTGCTCTTTACACTGTTCCTCTTCCTGGCTTACCCCAAAATTCTTCCTCTGCCCAACCCTTCTTACACACCCTGCCAGCTCCTTCCCTTTCCCTCCTCTGAAGTCCCTAACAAATGGGGTTTGACTGCAGTGCTATTCCCCGCTCCCCACTGAGCTCAGTCTTCTCCTCTCTGCCTGGCTGCTTCTCTTGGAGGGCAGCAGCTATTTCAGGTGCTGAGAGTCCTGGGTTTGAGCTCTGGATAAATCCTGCTCTCCTTCACCTTCTAGTTCTGGGAACTTCCCTTCTAGAGAGATGGGGATTACTTGTTCAACAGAGAGCAACAAGCAGCATTCAGAAGTTTTACGGGAAAGGACTCAAGACTGACCATACCCATCTTTTCTAGGGAAAAAGTTACCAGAAAAGAAAAGGCAGGAAAGAAACCATTCATGAGGATGGGACAAGCAGAAAGGAGATTAAAACAGATGTTGCAAGATGGACATTATGGAAAGCTGTAAGAATAGTGAAATTTTAAAGCCCATGGCCTGCGAAGGCCAAGAGGCTCTCAGGACTAGCTCAGGCATGGCTGGCCACCTTGGTGCAGAAGGATGGAGAACAGTCTCCTGATGGTATTCCTAATGTTGTTTTACATTTTATTTCTTGTGCTCCTTATCTGACCTGGATCTTCTTGCCTTTAAGATCTTCATGAGGTTCAAGATCTGAGGAAAATCAGCCACTAGCCTAAGGACGTTGTTGCATTCATACAGATGCAGTCCCAGATGCTTAACATATATAATGTGATTTACAAGAATATTCAAATTCAACTTTTCTTCAGTAAGCAAAGAACCTTGAAGATGTGTTTGATCCACACGTTTGGATTCAGAGCTGAACACTTACCAAATCACATTCCCAGGAGTCTTCCCTGGCTTGGTTGATTACAAAACCCAGCTGGCAATCATGGAACCCATTTTGAAACGTCAGCAAAGCCCAAGGATATTTTGGAGCCAGTGTTGCAAATTCAGGGTTTTTTTCTTGCTATAAACAATTCACCTCCTGGAAAGACGTTGCCCACAAAGCTAACNTGGCCCTTAGCAGAGCTAAGCACATCCTAAGGACAGCTGCNAGTGCTGCTCAGCTTCCCTGCTAATGTGAACGGGAGAAACCTGCATCTCTCAAGCCAAGCTATGCCAGCGCATCCAAGCCAGACAAATCAATACTAGCATGGCTTCTTTCTCCTCAGCCTCCTCCAGATCTTCTCAGCAAAATTACGACCAAAGGAAAGTTTAACCCACTTGATCAGTCCTCCTTGCTTGAAGCCCACAGGGAGTGTCAGTTAAACAACGGAAGCGCTTACTATGAACCCTGTTCTTGGTGGCAAAGCTCATATTTTGCCTTTGTGGCTGTTCTCACCCAAGTAGTTTCCATCAAGGTCAAAAGTAAGTGCCTTCTGTTGGGAGAGGAAGACTTCATCACTGGAGACACAAGGCAAAAACCCAGGAGGAGCATCCTTCTCTTACGCTACTCTCCCCCGGATGGATGCAGGGTGAAGAAAGCAAGCCCCGTTCAGACCAGAAGGATTACACCTCTGTATGTCAGAGCCTTGTGAAAGAAACAGCAGCATAATTTGTGGAACAACTTTGGGACTTTATTATTTCTCAGGATTCAACTTTAATGACTCCTTTCTACTCACTGGATCCTAAGCAGCTAGTTATGTCACATTGCACTAGAAGCTGAAGATGCAGCCGACAGAACAGTATCAGACCTGAAAAAAAACCCTGAATGGTTTTCCTTTACCAAGAACAAATATATGCAGTAGCACAGTGCTTTGGAAATAAATTGCTCATGAACCTTCTGGCTTGAAGCTACCAGTAAATCTTCCTGTTTGCAGTGATGCCCAGGTATATATGGCAAAAAATCTCACTGCTCTATTAAAGGTCTTACTGAAAAGTCTCCCTGCTTACAGAAAAGCTCTTATTTACCCCTTGTGTCCTTAGAATAACAGATTACCACAGCTCCTGGCAATAACAGCACAGCTCAGCTCTACGTCCACACTGCAGACTAAAGTGCATTACATAGATTGCAAGCTGTTACATAAACCAAACTTTTATTATGGTGGTTATAGCAGCAAGATGTCCAAAGGGATATTTTATATACAGCCTTTCTCTGTGCTTAATCAAAGCACAATCAAATGCCATTTTTTTTTAAGCTTCACTAGAGAAATGTTTTATTATTTTTAAATTGTCCAATACTTTACCACTAATTCCCTACGTTATTAAAGCTTGAACGAGGGGACTAGGGTCTAGCTCTTGCAAATCCTCAGTCAGTTGAGTTTGGGGTTTCTAAAGCCTCAGTGTTGCACGATTCAGACCTGAACTCATTGCATCTGAACTGTTAAAAGACAGCTGTCAGTGGACAGGAGGCTCCAAACTGTCCAGCTCCGCTCATTGTTGTCCCTGTTTTGTCCCGAGAATGGGCAGATACATTGCTTGGGAGCAGAGCGGAGAAGGCGGGCAAGCAGGTGATGCTCTGGCCTGGAGATGCCGTGTGAGATTGGGCACAACAGGCAGCCCCCAGTCACCCGGATCCGACAGCACCATCGTGTTTCCCAGGGACTTCCTGAGGAAGACACAGGACAGAGCATGAGCTGTTCTGTTTATGTGGTAATGTGCCTGTAGAAAGAAATTAGGCTGCTACATCAAAGGTCTGGGGTCCCAGGTCCACTGGCTTCCAAGAAATACCCTGGTCCTGATCCACACCAGTGGCTGATCACGCTCTGCTCAGCTGCACCCCGTGCGTGGGAGCAGTCAGAAGGGCGTATGGACACGGGGAGGGGGTGGGGTGTCAGTGCTGGGTGCACTGCATCAGAGCACCTTCAATGCCCACCTCCCGCCCCACAGCCACGCACGTTGTCCCAAACACACCCCCCCATCAGGCCAGAGCCATCCCCGGGGAGTTCTTGGTGCACACAACTCCCTTCCCAGAGGACAGCAGCAACTTTCCCCTGCCCAGCACGAGCCGGCTGTCTCCTGCCAGTAAAGCCATGCTAATTGCTGTCTGGTACAATTAGGCTATTCCTACTTGTAATTTAATTTGTGTGAGAACGCTAGTTCAGCACAGGAGTTTGCGTGCATTTGTGGCTCCCTCAATTAGCAGTGCTTTGTAGTCGCTCAGACGATGGCTGCGACGGGGCTTTGTCTGGTCCCGCCTGGAAGGATGCTCAGAGGGCAGCAGGCAGGCGCAGGGCTGGTAGGACTGGGGCAGGGACGTGCCCAGCCTTGCCGCTGCAGGGGACCTGCTCAGAGTGATGGGACAGGACAGGGCAGGACAGGACATCTGGGATGAGCCAACCCTGCCATGACCCTGCGTAGCAGCGGGGGAGCGGTCACCAGGCAGGAGCCCTCTTGTAGGAGTTAAGGGACCGGCAGAGATGGGTGGCAACAGAAACAGGAGAAAAGTAGGGGAAAAAAGGAAACAACTTCGCAGAGCTGCTGAAGGAAGCCCAATACATACAACACCATGGCAATCAGCCCAGGGCCCCCAAGAGGCCCCTTCCCACAAGGCTGGCAGGCCCCTGGGACCTGGGTGTCTCCAGAAGGGCACATGCTTCACCAAGACCGCCAGCCAAAATTCTAGATGATGCCACGCTGAACTTCGGGGAAAGGAGGAGGGAGAACACTAAAGAAGCAGAAATAAGAATACAGCCAATGCAAATCAGTATTTGCTGGCACCCGTGACGTTTCACTGATGTTTATATATTTCTTGTGTGATTAGGAACATCTTGGGTACCGTGGGAGGATGAGCGTTCTTGACTAAATAAGCAGATCTCCTGACGTCTACCTTTTGCATCCTTTGCTCTGCACACAGATACTACATGTGGGAAAGCTACTGTATTCCTCTGACAAGATTTTCCTATGAAAAAAAAAAAAGTATTTCCATAGCCTTCAAAAAAAAAAAACAAACCTGTTTGGAAAATAAGAAACCTTTGGAGGTCTGATTTGAAATTCATCACACCATCACACCTCCTGCTCCAGAGACATGCCTAAGGGCAGATACTTCTGAACATATAAAACTGTTTTCCAACTTAGCTATGTCCTGTCTGTCTGTTTTGCTCTGATATTTGCTTGAAGAGAAGAGCATCACAGGGGCTGCTGCAAAGACTTTAAAGGTAGAAAAGACCCCTTTAGTGCCAAGATGGGCAAGCTGTCCCTTAGAGGGAGAAAGGCACAACATCGTATCAACAGGGAATGTGACAGATAAAGTCTTCTATTTGTAGAAACTAGCAAAAAACCCCAAAACAACCTACTGTCTACAGTAACCTCAGAAATTCAGAGAATTTCTTGGGTGTGTGTGTCCCTTTAAATAATCTTGTCAAAACAAAGCACTTTGCCTTCATTCTGCTGCTTAAAGGAGGCCACGAAGATTTAACAGTCAAAAGAGAACCATTTATTTCCAAAGGTTGTAGTAAAAGATATACAATTTTAGCAGCAATTGCCTGTGGGCAGTGGAAAGAGAGCTGCTGAATGTGCCATTAGCAGAGAGATTGAAGAGAGGTTAAAGAGGAGAGCTGGGAGCCGGCATTCACCTTCTTGAATGGGCCATAAACTGAAATGACTGCAGCCAACTAAAAAGCAAGAATATTTCCATTGTGTATCAAAATAACAAGCAGGAGGCTTGCTGGAACCCTGAGAATGCTTTAGAGGAGCATCTAACCTGAAGTGCTGCTTCTTAGCGGGAGCAACGCAGTTATCGCCCACCACAGTCAAAGCGATCAGCCCAGGAGCTGAACACCAACTTCAGCGTTGGCCTCCTTAGGTAGCACTACATTGGTAAATTGAGTTCTCTAACACAGGATACACTCAGAAACACTTGGAAAGGGCTCACGCTGGGTAACCACGAGCAGAGGCAGCGCTGCATCCTGGCATTAGTATTGTGCTGATCTGCTCGGAGGCAGCCTGGTGATTTGGTGTTAGTCCCGACACCAAATCCCCGTTGAGAGCTAGAAATTGTCTCTTCTCAAACCCTTGCGCCAAGGGGAAAGAGGTGCACATGACAGACCCGTCTGGGCAGGCTCCTTCAGCAGGGTAAGGTGAAAAACATGGCCCCATGGGTGCCCACCACTGTGTTGGAGAGGGGCTGCTGCTCTTCACAGCTGCTTCCAGGCAGGAAGGCACATTGTGTGGACCAAAGCACAAGGTGGTGAGAGCAGCTCTGGGGCTTCAGGTAACAGATTCATCTCACAAAAAACGAAATCCAAATAAAAAAACCAGTTGGGCGTATTTGCAGCGTTAATAAGTCATTTAAGAGCGAGGCAGATGCCCTATTTGACATGGTTCCCACACCAGTTCTCCCCACACTTAGCCCAAGTGAAAAGCATGTTTTATTTGTGCCAGGCTTTGTTGGATGCTCAGATGAATTTCTGGAACTCCGGTCTCTTCCCCAAACCTTCTCACATCCATGTTATACCCATCACAGGATAGCCGGGTCCCAAGAAATCCATGTGGGTGGGAAGGAAGGAAGCAGGACTTGGAGGTGTTGGTGTCCCAGAGGGGCGAGTGACAGCATGGGCCGATGCTGCTGGAGAAGCAGGAGGAGCGGCAGGGGAGGCTGAGCACGTGAAGGGCTTTGCCTGTGGCTGTGGGCATGGCTGTGGCAGGGGCTGTTCATGTGGGGGAGATGGAGCCAGAGGAAAACCAGAGCCTCTTCACAGGCAGCAACCAGCAGGAGAGGGAGATGCACCTCCAACCCTTGTGGAAGCCAGAAGAAGGAGACACTCTCTGAACCAGCTTGCCACAGTGCCTGCAGTGAGCCTGGCAGCCTTTGAGCTCAGTAAGTGTTGCCCCAAGTCAGCCATGTGCCCTTATGAGAGTCAGGAGCCAAACAGCAGCTCCTTGCACCTTCTCACCCAGAAAGCCACGTTGGGATGTATCAGGGCACCATTCTCCATCAGCCTCCTCAGCTCCACCGCGGCCAGAGCTGCCTGGCCAGGGGCACAGGAGCATCCCCCTTCCCTGGGTGGGCTCAGCCCTGTCGAGGTCCCGCTTTGCGCTGGTAACTGCGGTGCTTCTTTGCTGCTGCTCTTGGTGACTTTTTCCTCCATTTTCACCCCCACCCCAAGGCTTCTTGTTTTCCTCACAGCCCCCATCACCTTTACAGCCTCCATCAAGGGGACAGAAAAGTTTTGCCATTGTATAAGAGCTGGAAATTCTTTCAAAAGCAGAGAGAAATCTCCTTTTATCGACACCAATAACCGAGAGGAGGGAAGCAGACCCACCACTTTATAGAAGATATAAAGATATAGAAGAGGCAGAGTGAACTGGTAGAAAAGCTGTCCCAACAGGAATTTTCTAATTTATTGGAGCTGAACAAGGAGGTGGTGGTGAAACTTGTGGGTTTCTACAACTGCTTTGCATCCAGCTCACAGGCACGTCTTTGCTAGGGCAGAGCCATGGCCTCATCGCCCCAGCTCAGGGCACATTTATGCCCTGGTCACAACCAGAATCCATCTTGTCTGAAGCACCAGGAGGAGGAAGAGGCACCACAATGGAGTTCTCAAGGGACAGAGCAGAGGTCAGATCTCTCCCCAGCCAGGAGACCAAAGCCCAGAAAGAACTGAGTGGCAACAAATACAAGAAACACATCACTGAAACCCAGTGTGGACCACTTTCTGGTCCCTTAACTAACTGCACTCCAGATGACTGTTCCCCTTTCCTAGCTCACCCTCACACTTAATACACCTATAGAAATGATACAATACACATGTTTAGTTTTACCTGTGCCATTTCCCCTCAGCCATGCTCTCCTACATCGCCAGGTCACACTTGCTCCATGGGTCCCCTCTTCTGCTGTGCAGGACCCAGCCAGTCGAGGCAGGGATGGTGTAAGAGCATCACCCAGCCTGCTGTAAGCCACCAACTGCAGCCTCCCAGGGGCTTCTCCCTCTACCCCTGAACAACTGAGCCCCACCACTCTCCCTGAGCTGCCTCCCACTCCCAGCTCCTCCCTATTAAGCAACCAGACCGACCAGACCCTACAAACCTGCAGCCCCCAGCTGTGCAAACTGGCAGATGTGCCTTAAGAAAAATCTTACTGTGGGGCCCAGGCCCCCACCGGCAGAGTGCTCAGAGACTGATGCTGTAGTTCAACAAAATTTTAGAAGCCTTTATGTAGAAGGGCACTGATTTCTTTCCTTCTTCTTTTTAACATGCCTTGAGCTGGCATTAAAAAAAACCAAAACTTTTTAAACTATTTGGAGTTTTCTACCAAAAGCGTATAGCTTTATGGTTTATAAATATAGCAAGGTTCCTCCTGGCTTCGTGTTCTGTTGTGAACCTTGCACACATGGGGCTAAAACCTGATCCTTTCTGTGACTTGTCCTCCCTGCATAGAGATCAGGGCTCTGCAGTGGATGGGAGGGTCAGGGGTGGTCGCTGTGTTTGATGGATGGAGAAACCCAGCCACAGCTTCACGCTGGGAGACTTGGCTGGGGCTGGGGCTGGAGGGCACAATCTCGGCACGCTCGCAGGCTCCCACGGGGGAAGATCTCACTGGAGCTGGGGCCGGCTTCTTCCCGGGGAAATGGCCCTCAGTGAGAGTCCTGGGCTGAGAGGAACCCTCTGGGCTGGATCCTGACACATTTAGTTAGATCTTGTGTTTCGAACCGAAATGTATAAAATGAGCTGAAGAAAATGAACTGGAGGAGTAAATGATACGGTGAGAAATCTACTCAGTAAAAACAACTGCCTTGGGGCCTCCTGCACATGAAAGGACTTGAAATGGTGCTGTAGTACTAGAGAAACAGTGGAATTCCAGAAGAGATCCCAGAAAAACTTTGTTTAAGCTTGGAGTACTTGAAAAGCAATAGGAAACTGGCACAGAAAGCTTCGTGCCCTGGGTCTGGTGCCACCCACGAGCATCCCTGTGCCCTCCCGGGGTCCTGCTGCTCCCACGGGATTTGTGTGTGTGCAGATGTGTGCACAGCCTGCGCCAGGACCAGGCTGCTGTGATCACCTCTACAACTGCTCAGTCGCTGCTCAAAGTCAGAGCAAAGCTCCTGCCTCCGGCCTGCACCGCGGCAGCGCGGTCGGTGCCCATCACCTGTGTGACGTGTAGGTTAAACGCACCCGTGGAAATCGCCCTTGATGGGTGTGTGCCGGCCTTGGTGCAGTTCTGCTAGAAGAGACGTCAATGCCTGTTCTTCCCATCGCTGTCCTCAGCATCCCCGTGCTGGTGGCAGGGCTGGGAGCTGGCCACCGGCGCTGACAGGACTGCGGGAAGCTGCGAGAAGGGGCCACCCCGGCTGGGCTCTCCTGGTTCTCCTGCCCGCTGAGCACAGGCTCTGTCATTCCCATGTGCACAGCCAGCGATGCTAATGCAGAGTCTGGGGATTCCCTTAGGATGCACAGTGCGTGTGCTCGGCACAGGGTTCACAGCCAGGGATAACACAATAATTTGAGCAAGAGGTGTCCAGGGCTCTCGGAAATGTCAGCCTTGTACAGCTCCAGTGCGCTGGGGCAGCATTTCCCTGTCCGCAGAGCAGGCAGGGAGTTAAATGTCAATACCTGTGCATCTCCTTCAGAAAGCATCCAGGGCTTTCACCGTGCAGATATCCACCCTGCTTCCCTTTGCCCAGGATACCCACCTGCCTGTCCCGAGAGCCAGACGCTGCAGCCAGTCCCCGTGGGTGGGCAGGAGGTGACTGGAGGGGACCTGAAGGCTTCCAGGATGCTGGAGGAGCCTGGACATTAAATCCAGACTACTTTGCTCCATAACCAGCCCAAACCAGCCAGAGCACATCTGAGCACCCAGTGAGGGTCCGTCCTGCAAGGGCTGTGCCTCTGATGTTGCAGAGCGAACTCCTGCCATGGGACAGCCGGTTTCAGGAAAGCTCATGGGCCCTGCGCAGCAAGAGGTGGCAGGGACTTCACGTCAGTGCTTGGCTCCTCACCTCCCACGCAGCTTCCCAGTGATGCCCCACCGAAAAAAAACCAAACCAGCAAGCCCAGTCTGACCATTGCTGTGGGTCTGGCCTTGCTGCCGAGGCTTGTCAGCATGGGAGCGACCCTACGCCGAGTGCAGGGTGCCAGAGCCCGGCGGGTCCCACTGCAGAGGACTCCAAGGAATGTCCCAACCCCCGGCTGATGGCAGCACCGCGTCCCCCACGCAGGGGCTGTGCGGAGCTCAGCTTTTTCCAAGAAGCCTCGTGCATGGGTCAGATCCTGGGCTAGAGGTCTGAAAATCACATCTTCTGACAGCTCGTTCTCCTGCAGGTTGGAGAGCTGGTTCGAACACAAGGAATGGCACCTGATCCCCATTACAATGCTAATCTCCTACAGGCAGTGGTGTGGTGTCGCTCGGACTCCCTCCCCGTAGGAGCTGAGTAGCATCCTGTTAACGAAATTATAACCACGGCTCACACAGTGCATTTCTGCTGAACGCGTCTGAAATCTCTTTCCCTCAGAGGCTACATAACCAACACCTGGGAGTTATCTCACTGCTGTTATAAAAGCAACATGATTAGAGTGCTGAAACTAATTTAAATCCCGTTGAATGCTATTGTAAAGCAGCAAGAGACAAGCTGGTATATAATGTGTCGTTGAGCCATCCTCAGAGTGAGCACATCAGTGCGATACCCTAAAGTTGAAGGGCTAAATTCAGAGACTTTAACATAAATTACAAATCCTGCCTGAGAAGCTTCGGTTTGATGAGACTTTCAGGTACTTAAGGTGCAAGTCTTGTTTCATTGCGTGACCACTCGAGGACTTGTAGCTGGCCACAGACTGAAGTATTTTCTTGAATCCTCAGTTATCCTGAGCACCCCCTGGGTACTGCGGCATCTCTGCTCCCAGCGTGGAGCTGGGGGAAATGTCTGTGGTAAGTCTGAGCACTGGTAGTGAGGCCAAAGTAGAGTTTAATTGTCCAGGTCAGTTGTGTTGGAGGTTCTTCTAATCCCTTGCTCTACGGGCTTTGTAGGGATTTGGCGTAGGTGCGTGTTTTAAGAGCTGCATTTTGTAGCTCTTAAAGAAGCGTCTTAGCCTCTGCGCTGCTGAAAGGCAACGCCGCTCCCAAACACAGCCAGGGCATCACCCCGAGAGACAAAGTGGCCCCTGCGTTGCAGGACAGCCCCATCAGCCCACGTCGTGACGAGCAAACCGGGCGCTGAGCTAATAGGTTCTGCCTTGACCTTTACTAGCTGCATCAACACCCCAGAGCTCCAGCAACCACCACCTTGCAGAGCCTGAGCAAACAACTTGCCGATTCAGCGGGGAGCAGCGAGTCGGTCAGTACCCGAGCACGACAGCAGACTGCAGCATTCAACTGCTCTCCCGAGCCCTGGCGTCGCAGAGATGGGCTCCTAACGTCTGCATTTCATAATTGTTCCTGCAATACAAAGGAGCGTTGAGTCATGCCTTTTTCTCCCCTCCCTTTCCCAGCACACCTGAAGGCAGATCGCAGAGATGCAGCCGGGCTGGGTGGGTGGTTTTCCCCAGTGCTGAGCAGAGGACTCCCAGTTACCCTGCGGACCGTCACAGAGCATTTCGGCCCTTCTCAAGCCAGGCCCATCACCTGCTCTTGGCCGTGCCTGACATGGCTTTCATGCCCTGCTCCATTTCACCCCTCACCTGACATTATCAGGATGTCCTCAACGGGCTGGCAGGGAGCATTGCATGAGTTTCAGCCCTTCATGGGAGCTTTGTCCTGGAGTCGCTGCCCCTGGTCCAGCGAGTTCCTGATTTCCTACTGTGTAATTCAACATCCTATGCCATAAAATTATAATGTAAGCATGGGGAGGGGAAGAGGAAGGAGAAATGGCTACAGTGAGCAGCAAGGAATGGATCCCAAAGTCTGGGAGGAGATCATCTGTCATCTGTCTTTATGTCACTAGAAGAACAAACTAGATCTTTACCAGGGTAAAGCAGCCCAGCTCTGCTCCATCGCAGGTGTCCCGTTCCCTCTGCAGCCCCAGACTCAGCTCGGCTGACTGCACAGCAGGGATGGCTGTGGGAGTCTCCGTGTTCCCCCGAGCCGGGTGCTCCCTGCCTGGGACCACTGCCTGCAGACTGCAAGGGTACGAAGGAAGGTTACCTGCCTTGCAGGAGACATAAACCTTACCCTGGGCATGTCCCTGCCCCATCAGGTGTTTCACGGGCTGTAAAAAACCTGTTTGGTGTTGAAAGGAGCAATAAGTAAGCAGAGCTTTAAAACGTGCTCAGCTTTAGGGAGCCCCTACAAAGGCAGAGGCCATCATCAAAGCAAAGAGGTGAGGGGCTCTGCCCGCTCGGCTTCCCACCCACGAAGCAGGGCTGATACCACCTCACTGAGGGAGGTTTGATGGATCTCCTCAGCATGAGCTGAATGAAGGTGAGCGGCCTCCCAGATTAACTCCACAGCTGGCTTCCTGGAATAATGCTGCTGTACCTCTGGCTTGTGCTTTCTGGGAAGCTCCCGTGGCTTCTTCTAGGAGACAATGTAGCTGCTTTTGCTCCATAAATGACTTCAAAATCAGTGCTGGAGTCCTGATCTGACAGAGCTAACAGACTTGAAGTGAGGTGAAGGTGGAAGACCAAAGGAGTGATGTGATCCAGGTGGTCTAATCTATGGTCAAAGGGAACAACAGCCACCAACCCAAGCTGAAGACATCTCTTTCAGACACCAACTGCTATAGTCTTCCTGCCTAGCCATGACCCATACCAGCATCACCTATCTTCTGGCTTCAAGCAGAGATGGGGATGACCTCTAACTCTGCATCTCCCAACACACAATGGCTGCCTCCCTTGAAGCAAGATTTCTCTCTCTGTTCCTGCTTGTATTCTCATCCAGAAATTTGTACTTCTTTCCAGAAATCCCCTTCTCCACTGAGACCTCTCACACAGCCATTTTACTCTCCTCCAGCACTTCTGCTTGCTAGGATCTCACCAACCCTTGGCCAGATTTTGTGCATCTCCTGAGGACCCTACAGCTCTTTCTTCTCTATAAGTCTCTTCTATTGTAATGAGGCTGAATTTTTAATTCTGTGACTCACTGCAGTGTCTAACCTTCCTCCAAAACCCCATTCAAGGCAGAGCTCTAGTCTCACAGTCTGCGCCCTGCTAACTAGCCCATGACTCTCCCATCAAGGTGGGTGGGACCATCCACATTTCACTTAGTGCAAGTGAGACTGTTTGCTCATCCTTTTCTTATTTTATATTTACAATCCATTTAAAATACTTGATTATCACGATATTTTCATCTTGGTGATGAAATAGGGCATCACTATGATCAGAACTCAGTTTGGCTGTTCTGGGGAAAGACTCCCCCAAACAGAGGTATCAGCCCAGGGTTCAACGGCAACTGGAAACAGGGTTCTCCTGAGCTTTAGAGTCCAACCAGCCATCACCATGTCCATTGCTCTTCATCTTGGTCACCAACATCACCCAGCTCTTTGAGAGCTGCTGGGGCCAGACATGTACCTGCTGTGACCAGAAACAGATAGCGAGGTATTTTAGGACGGGAGTTAACATTCTCAAAATGAACTCATCCTTTCAGTCCATGTGCTAGCAGCATGGGCTGTCACAGCTTTATTTTTAAATGGCTGTTCCCTTTATCACCAGAAAAATTTCTTCCCATTGACCTGAATAGCACTAGCAAAGTCAAGTGGAATATATATATTCTTTCCTACTCACTGAACATAGTCATTGTTAATCTGAGCATGTTAAAACCAAAAGGGACAAGACATGGAAGGTGGTTAACGCTAACGTGATGGGAGCAAAGGGGAAGGGGTGAAGACCAATCTTGTTGAAGGCAGAATTAGATGTTTCAAATGGAAGTAATTGACTATCCGTTTTGGACTTGCAGTACCTACCTCCATCTCAGGGGACACGGCCGTGGCACAAAGACTCTTCACCGACATGAGACAAAGAACAAATAGTCTGGTGGAGTTAACTGCAGCATGAGAAACATGGGTGCGAGTTTACACGTATAAAACTGTGGGAGATCCAGAGCAAGAAACCAGTAAAAGCAGCTTGCACGGCCTTTGCAGAGCACGCTGCTGTCAGGTCACTGGGATAAGATTTTGTAGCCACTTTGAAAACTGTGAGCCAAGACAACAGATACTCAGAGATTCTCTTTTTGTTTTTGAACATCCTTTGAAGTCATACCTTTGCATAAGGTCAAGGTTGGGGGTCAAAATGCATTTGTAATAAGCAATAAACAGCAACTAGCTATGCAAATAATTTGCACAACAGCGTTTGAGGGTCAGTACGTAGCAGGCCTGTCTCATGTGAAGATGAAGGCAGGACCAGCCCTGCATTCAGCAGATCTTAGTCTGGTGCCAATGCCCACAGTACTTCACAGAGCAAACTCACCTGGAGCCCACTCTGAAGCGTGCTGGAAACAATCCTACAAGCTTTAGTAGCTCTTCTGTGCCAAGGAGAAGGGAAAAAAAAGCCTGGAGGAAGAGTTTTAGCATGCAGCAAGCACGAACGGAATGTTTGACTAGCTGAGAGAGGACAAGAGTACCATTTTTTCCACCCTGAGAGTTTTATACGAGTAAAGTGTACCTGCATAATCCACCCAAGGCCTGACAGCACTTAAATCAGTCTGAAGGCATCTGTGGTAGCTATCGGAGAGGGTGGAAGATACAAAGCAGAAAGGATTGACCCCTTCTACAGCACCCAGAAAGCAGGCAAGTGTCCTCCCCAAAATCAGTCCCCACCAGCCACCTCCTCTCAGTGCTTGTGTGAGAAATTCAAAAGCAGGAGCTCAGCTTATGCATTGGAATGATTTTTCACAGAGCAAATTCCAATTTTAACAGTGAATTTCATCTGTGGGGGAAAAAAAAAAAAAGGGAAGCGCCAAATCACACCAATCTATCAAGAACTGTCAAAATTGTCTTTGCTGGTACAAACGTCTGTCTGTCTCGTTCATACAGTGCTAGAGGTTTAGCACAGAGTAGAAAATCTCTTGCAGAGTTCTTTGGATGGTATTTAACTATACTACAAAATGTGAGTCTAATTAATACCTGAAATTGGTGACATTACACTTGAGGTGAGTCTGCCCACTAAGCCTGAGGAGGTGGGAAAGAAAAGATTAAAAATACAGATATGCTTCAATTTTATTTCAATGCAGCCAAAGACCTAGCAAACACAGTTGCTTATTAGAGATTAGTCTTCATTTAAAAGTTGATTAGAACCGTACTGAAAAAACGTAGGGGCTGCAGATGATAAAGGTGAGTTTTAATGAGGGTTTAATCAGCAGAATGACCACGAGGTAGTCTGGTTTGCATGCCCTCTGCAGCAGCGTGGAGCTGCCGTGGCATCTCGGCTCTGGGTACCACCTGGGCCATCAGGAAGGAGTTGAACACCACAAGGAACATCTGAGTTCAGAAGTCCCCAGCAGACAAGGCTTTTGTACAAAGCCGTCAACAAGGCGGAATGGAGTCAGACCCTGCTTCACATACAGGATGATCATTACTCTCCCGCCAACGTTATTTTACCTTGGTAAGCCAAAGTGGCCTCATTTCTGAAAGTAATGAGCCGAGCTTCATTTTGCCTGTAATGGCAGTTCAGCGCATTAGTACCTACACCTCATCTTTAAAAACATGTGTTACTGGCCTACAGCAAATTCCCATTAAGAAAAAAAAATTATGAAAATGTCCTAACAAAGTGGTACAGAGCTATTTTAATGAAAATGGATGAAATTTCATTAATAACAAAAATATTTGCTTTTTCCTAGGCACATCACTGTAACAGCCACGGTGACTTTGTGACCCCTGCAGTAAGCAACACTTCTTAACTAGAAACAACAGAAGCAATGCCCAAAGCATCTGAAAAAAATAATTTATCTTCAAGGCATTGCTAATCACAGCAACGAAGGCCAGGGTCACAATGGGTAAGACCCATTCCATCAAGCTACAGCTTTAATTAATTGAATTAGTATGAACTTAGAGTTCAAATTAACATGAAAATGACAGATGTGACACTGTATTTTTTTAATGTTTTTTAAAAAATGATCAAAATAATAGTATCACTTATCTCCACCCAAGTCAAAACAAGACAGTCCATCTTCTGTTCTCCAAGATGCCCACTGAGCTTTCCGACAGAGACAGGCCTGTCCCACTCCCGCTGATGCCCCAAGTGCAGCCGAGGCACTTGGGGCTCAGAACAACCCCAGCATCTCCTTTTTGGCAGTGAGTCTCTCTGCCCTCAGCTCAGTTCGCTGAGCTTCATCCTCCTCCCCACCAGCAGACAGGCTCACACATATGCAGAGCTCTGGGGTCCCTGCTGGATGCTCCTACCCAAGCGCACGGTGTGCCAGAGGACCGCTGTCACTTCCCAGGCCCGTAGCTAACCTGCCGTTTAACGGTGAATAAGTCTGACCTTGGGCCAGCCGTTGCCTAGCTCCTACTTCCAGAGATGGTTCCTTTCCCTTCGGGCGCTGCTCTCCCAGACGGCTGCTAGGTGTTTTAATGCCTTCTCCAGCTGTCGCACCAAAATGAAGCTCTCTCATGTTTCTTTCAGTGTCCATTTCTTCAAGGACTTCAGCTTCTCAATCACATGTGATGCAGCGCGCTGCAGCCAGCCGGGCACCTGCACCTCTGCGGTCCTCTGCCCACGGATGCTGCCCAGCCCCATGGCTCCAGCCAGCTTGCAGGCAGAGCTGCAGCACCCAGCCAAGCCGTGGAGATACCTCCAACATCCCAACCGTCGCCAACTCGTGTGCTTTGCCAGATAAGTTGGCTTTGACAGTTGCTGCCTCTAATCAGATATCCCTAAAGATTTTAATAACGTGATTATATGATGGCAAGAAAAACCAATAACCCAAGCCCTGATGTAAGCTGTTTTTGTCACAATCTTGAGACTCCTGCTTGGAGCAGATGCCTTATTAGCCATCTAATTCTCAGCTTCACGGCAAGGCACTACAACGAGAGGAAATATAAAATCAACAAGGCAGCTGCAAACTATCTTCATGTTCTCTCTCAAATTTAATAGAGATTCATGAGGCTGTACGCTAATGTGCTGAGAGAAAAGGATTACAGGGTCTTGCACCTCACTTGGGTATAAGGGAGGTGAGCATCAGTAACCAGCATGCAGACGATAAATGCCTGGCAGAATTCACACCAAAACCCGACCATGCTAATGTCAAACAAGGCACGTCAGCTAACCTGGTGTGTCCAGTTCAGGCCCAGCTGTCTCAGAAACACGAGCCCAGAGGTAAAGGAGCAGACCCATAACAGAGGACACATCAATGCTGTGTGCAAGCTGGACCATCTCCACTCTGGAGAGCACGTGCAGTATGAGCTGCAACAGAGCTGACTATTCTAGTGGATGGCAGAGGGGAGAGAAGTTGGGTGTTGCTGTTTCTCCCCCCACCACGCCAAAGAGCAGAGGAAGTCAGCAAATTTTTAAAAATGGAAGATGCTACTGCAAGGTTTTGTTTAACCAAATAATAATTAGTGGGTGGATCAGGGGGAGAGGGTGACAGTGCCCGGCAGCCCCCCAGGCAGCTCCGCTCAGATCTGCAGTGCCGAGGTGATGAAGGCTGGTGGTACCTGCCCTCCCCGAGACCATGTGGGAGCCAGGTCGGTTCGCTCCCTCTGCCACGAGGCTTTCTGCCACCGGGCAGTCGTGTCCCCACACTCCCGGCAGCCGCCCGTGCCAGCACACTGGGCTGGTGCCACCGGGTCCCGCAGCAGTGCCACCACCCCGCTCCCTCTCCCTGTGCCCATCAGCGCAGGGCTCCGGGCGGCATCTCGAGGGGCAGAACCAGACCCGCGTTTCTTCCCCTTCGCTGGCGCCTGGTTGACAGCTCCGGTCGTGCTCAGTCAAAAGCCACTGACACAGCTGACTTTGTGATGCCACTACTACATACTTACTTGTACAGTCACCGCTCTGTTCCTTCACTCCTCATGTCTTGGGTATTTCACACCAGACAAAAAGCAGCTGAGCATTAATCCTGTGGCACCCAGCCCTCCGCCTTCCCGTGCTTGCTTTCCCCTCTCACTCTAAATGCATTTTTCTGCAGGGGTGCCCGGCTCCCACCCGGGACCTGCCCCAGCATCGCTGCTGGGGAGACGAGCCAGGAGTGCCTCGGGGCAAGCTGGGCGCATTAGCAGGGTCTGGTTGCTGAACTGTGGATCCAAGTCAGTGAGTTGCCAGCCCTGTCAGCAAAGTTCACAGTAGCAGATGAGAAAGAGTCTCTCACACTAGAAAACACACCCTATGTGCTTTCCAGCACATAAGGAAAATGGATAACCTTTTCATTTTAAAATGCAGTGCACTCACATGAAAATGAATGTGCCCTAAGAAAGATTTTCCACCTTGCCTTTTGTGCCATACTCTCAGTAAGTCATAAAACTTGCCACTATATATTTTCTTTACCAAGCAGGGAACCTTGGCTGCCATTCAGGAATGCGACTGGGATAGAATGCTACCATCCAGCCCCAAGCCAACCTGCATATGATTGTACTTACCAGTACGAAAACAGCCCTGAAAGGGCTTGACTGAGACCGGACCATACAGTATCGTGTACAGGACACAGTTGTTAAGAGACAATCCTGACCCTAAATACCTTAATCGGGCAGCAGGAAGGAGACAGGGGTTATTTTTACTTTGGCTTATCGGTGTGGAAGCTGTATGCCGAAGGATGACATCAATTGCACACCCCTTGGGCTGAGCCCACCAAGGACCCCGAGGAGTAACGCTGATTTAGTGCCCTCGCCGCAGTCCTCGAGCCACAGCGCGAGCGGTTCAGGGCCACCAGCTTCGCTGCTATGGGGACACTTGCTCAACCCGGGGACGGTTGTTATACGAGTGCACACCCAGAGCCACTGTAAATCAAGCAGGGCATTACACAGTAGTTAATCCAGCGCTGTTTTGCTGATCATGTTGAAGATACCAACCTGTTTATGCTCTGCACATCTCTTATTGAAAATAATGGAGCAGATTTCACCTCAGCGGCTGACTTCCACCGAGGCAGCCTCCGTGCCCCTAATGAATGATAATAGCTGCCATGCCGTTGTAATTCCCCTGCAGTAAAGCACGCTGAAACCTGCTACCTCCTGTTTGTTCTCAGCATGGATCATTGCTTCTTCCACCGCTGCGAGAGCCAGACCAGAAAAAAATAACAACCCCAGTGGTCTCCTAGCAGAGGTGTTTAATAAATTTGCCACACGTCTGCGAGGAGAGGCAGGCAACAGCCAGGCAGGGGAGGCTCTGACAGGCAGCGGGGCTCGCCGGCGCGGGTCAGAGCCCCGGCACCTGGCAGTGGCCGCCCTCATTAGCGGGATGGAAGCGCAAAACGTTGGGCGCTTTCAGTCCCAGCCGGCGGCCAGGGCCGAGTGCACAACCAAAGCTTGTCCTTGCTTATTGCTCCAATTTGCTTTATTAGAGAAAGGAAGGCTGCTTTGTCTTTTCTGTACCTCTGAGGTACTGTCAGCCTTAAGCCAGCGAACTATAATAAAAGAATTATTTTGAGCAATTCAGAGTTGTTTTTTGTTGTCTTTCTTTTAAAAAAAAAAAAAAACTTTCCAGAAGCAATTCCATTTTTATTCTGCACATGGACACATTCAACGTCACAGACACTGAGTGCACTTAGGCAAAGTGGAGGCAAGAATTCATGTAAAGCAAAAAAAAAAAATAATCCGGGTTTTTGTCCAGTCCTCCAATTAACTTTGCTGGCAATTTGTAACAAGGGATTCATAAAAATCCTGAGGCACTTTTTACTGGCAAGATGGAAAGTGTGGTGGTTTTTTTTTTTCATCTTGCAGGAAATTTCCTTTTCTTTCTCTGAAGCGAAAGAAAACACATCAATAAATAAAGAACGAATCACCAAAAACTTTCTCTGACTCAAAGGCAACCTGAAATTATACAGCCTAATTCACTTCAAGCGCTCCCGGCTCGGCCGGGTGAGTGCGTCATTCCCAGCGGCAAACACAGCGTTTCTAAAGGACAGTCCATTAAGCGGCACCAAAGCCCCCCCTCTGCCCTCCGCATATTGGGTTAGATCGCACACCGACGCAGCGTCCTCGTCCCCGCTCTGAGTCAAGTCCCTCAACTCACCTCTGCTCGCTGGCAGAAGCAGCAGAGCCCTCTGCAAGCGTCACCGGTCCTCGCCGAGGTCTCTCCTACACATCTGATATCTGATAATGCAAAAAGAAACCCTGGCTGTTCTGGCTGCAGAATAGCTGCAGAAAAGGAGCCTGGGTCTTTGCTCCCCCCCTGCCCTCGCTCAGGGTCTGTCTCTGGGGTTTGACGCTCGTTTTGTGATGGATGTTAGAGGGGAGCAACAACTCCCAGCCCGGTGAGGACCGTGGCCGTGCCGCTACCTGGCTTCTACCCTCCGAGCGTTTTGGTGCCCGAAGAAAGCTTGTTGGCAATTTCAGCAAATCCCTCGAGTTCTGGAGGGGGTTTTGTTACTGAGAAGAGAGTCAGATGTCATTTCCTTTGTAAAAAAAGCGAGTGTCATAATAAGGCACTCAAGCTGCTCTCGTTGCCTCCAGCAGCCAGGAATGTACCGGGTCTGTCAGGTCACGACAAGCACCGAGAGGGGCACCGACTCTGTCTTTCCGCCTGTTCAGCCTCCGAAAAGCCGGGAGTCATTTGGAGAGGGCTGAAAACAGTGCAAATTGGCACTGAGACAGCAGTGGGATTTCTGGGGGGGAATGAAGAAAAAAAAAAAAAAGAGCTAAATCAGTTCTCAGCTCTTGAATTCTGACCGAGCTCAGGGTTTCAGGGCACTTTGTAGAAAGGACTGTTAAAAAGTGGGTGCGCAGAAGGGTGTGTTGTTACCTCTCGAGACTACATCTGCAGCGCATATTTCTCCCCAAGCCTGAGCCCATGGCTTTGGACAGGACCAGCGCGCATCCCCGCAGGGAAACGGCAGCACCAGCAGCCACCGTCCCCGCGATGGGCGGCTCGGGGGTGCTCCGGGGTGAGCCCTGGCAGACCCGGGTTGAGGACAGCCGTCTCGGCCCCTCCGCTCCAGCTCCCGGGGTGCTTTGGAGTTGAACAACACGCAGCGCAGCGAGGGAAAGACCCAGGTTCAGGTTCAGATCTCAGCACACTGTGGACACATCGAAGAGGTTTCTGCAGCCCAGCAAGCGTTGCCCGAGACATTTTTGACAAAAATAAACCATTCTGCCTTGGCAGACTGTCCCTGGGGCGTTGCTGCGAGGAGGGATGGCAGTAAGGGAGGAGGTGGAGGTTTAGGGCCCTCTGCTCTGCTCCATTCCCGCTAGGTCAGATGAACACCTTTATCACTGAGACATCATCAGCCTTTCCCTGACCAAATGCATATTTAATTATGCCAAGCATCCCAAACCCCAGGACTTTGCAGAGCACAGCGCTCTGTCCCAGCACAGAGCCCGGCCCCGGTGCAGCCAGGACAGCACGGTGTGGGGCTGCCTCTACAGCGGTACAGAACAGAGGCTGCAAGAAAGGCTTTGGTTTTGCTCTATGGGAAAACAAGAACACATTTGGAAAACTCTGATTTTTGCATAAAAGAGCTTTTCAGCCACCCTGTTTCCTGCTCTCCCTCCCCAAGAGAAGGCAAACCCGCTCTCACAGCCAGCCATGCCAGCTCTCCTGCTCGAAAGCTGGTGGCCTTGGACCACTTCTCCAAATATCTTCACTCAAGTACAGTTTCCCACTTTTCCTCATCCATCAACAGGTACTTCATAGGCTTTGCTCTTCCCTCCTCTGCTAACATCTCTTTAATTATCCCATGCACCTCTCAAGTCAATGACTGCTCTCCACATTCCCTTCTACCCTACATCTTGCAGTTTGGACACATTTTCAGATGCCTGTTTGAAGCCTGACTTAAAAGCTTAATCACAACTGTTTCTCCCAGTCTGAGATAATTGGGTGTTAGAGACTGCTTCTTTTATTTATTTTTAGCAGAAAGTAAGACACTTTTACAGGTGTTTCAGCACACAGGGGGAGGAGAAAGAAGTCAATTATATGATCAAAAACTTTCCATATTCCATCCCCAGCTCCCTTCCCTCCTGTGCAGACGCTGCCAGTGTGTTGAGACGAAATGACATGCCCCAGCAGCATAAAGGTCATGTCTTACCTGTCTCAGAGGTCCTCGTCTTCAGCCAACAGCCAGATCCCCACCATTTCCAGAGGATATCAGCAAAGGTAGAACAGAAAATGCTCCAATCCAGCTAATTTTAAATGAATGTAACAATTATTCAGCAACCTTGTGTAAATTAGGGTTCCTCGGGTACTTTTAGCTAATTATCTGGGATTTTAAAGTGCAAACATGACACACTGTTCAACAGTCAGCAACAAAAAGGATGTACTCTGTGTCCTGCCCCGCTGGTAATGTCTCTTGATCAAAAGGATTTAAATAATGAAGAATTGGTCAATGTATCTTTCTGCATGCAAAAAACCCCCCCAAAAAACACCCAACAAACCAACCCCAAAAAACATAACCTCAGAAAACAGAAGAAAAAGGGGCTGATGGGGGCTTAGCTGCTGGCTGGGGTCACCCCACCACAGTCCTTCGAGCTGAGGCCATGGGACATGAGGCCCTACTGCCTGTGTTCCTATTTGCAGACAGGGACCTGGCAACGAGATTGCTTTGCCCAGCGTACCTAGGAAATGTACTGGGGTTGAACCTCTGAAGTGAATTCAGATTTCCTGAATCCCCCCAGTTCTGTAGCAACAAGACCATCACCAACAGCACACGGGTTTAACTGGCTGCTGAAGAGTGGCTGAAATGCCGATGAAGGCAACAGAATGGCACCCACTGACTGCAAATTGAACTTGGTAGGGCTGGCTTCTGAAATAACACACATACACACAATCTATTTTTGAATTATATTGACAGTAAGAGTTGCATGAATGCCAGTAAACCTACCATTAACAGTGTAAATTAGTATGATTTTTAATAATAACCATCAGAAAAAGCTGATCTATATTTACCTGAGGAAAGAACATAATTATGTCAAGGAACCTCTTTGTTTTTCTGTGCTGCCTAAAAAGCAATGTGGGTATGTGAAAAGGACACAGGGAAAATAAACACAATAGAAATTTCTATGCATATAAGGCTCCTTCTGCAGGGGTGAAGGACATAGCATGCAGGATGGATCAGAGCTGCATGCGGTAGTGCAGATAAGGCATCCTGTTGGCTTTCCGTGTAAGGCAAGGATCACCGAGATGTCTGCAGTGATTTGAGGCAAGGATTTCACTTCCCTTTGACCACACTCAGAACTGCTTCCCGGGGAGTGCACAGTGTTGGGGGTGACTGAGGGTGGGGCAGAGAAAGGTGGAAGGATGGCACAGAGCCAGCAAACACGGGCGTGCACCGACAGCTCCGTCCTCGCAGTCCCCATCGCACACCCAGACACACAGACCCGTGGGAAGCCCTGGTTTACTGAAAATTTCAGTATCGGGCCCCTGTCCTGGCAAGCTGCTCTCGGCTCATTAGTGTACGTGAATTCACCAGCAGCTATAGAAATATTATTTGTCCAGGGTAGCCAAAGGAGTGGGTGGATTTCTCCATTAAGTCACCCGTCTGTTATTTCTCCCGGAAAAACTGTGTGAATCGCTTCAATTCTTCTGAGGCACATTTACAGAAAACGCGAGGGTCAACAAACCAGCTGTTAATGGTACACACATGTAGAGATGAAGGCGGCAGCCGTCTGTCACTCACGGCAAGCTGACAGGAATATGGCAGTACAACGGGGTCCCGTACACGTTCAGACTGTAACGCTGCTCTGAACACTGGCACCTACTCATAGCTTTTTGTCGAGAAGGAGAGGGGAAAAACAAAGCTTTGCTTTGCGCCTGGTAAATGGATCTCCCTGGAGTACTCCAGGAAGATCTGCAAGGGGAAAAAAAGCACAGAATCCTGTATTTGCATGAATTATGTATCAGGAGCTTTTGTATGGCTGGGGCTTTGTCATGAAACAGTAATTTTCAGAAGAATAAGGAGAGGTAGGCAGTATGTTTTTGAAGGCTGTAACAATGGTATAATGTGTTACAGAGAAGGTCATAAATGCCTGTATTTCCACGTTTATATCTATCCACACTTGCATCTAGGCAAGTTTATACACGCTTCTCCCTAGCATGCACTTTACTTTGAATTCTCATTTCTCCCTGTTCCTGCCCACTGCTCCTGTATTCCTTCCTCATCCATGCACCCCTGTCCATGTTACCTGGGCTCCCCAGCTGTCCGGTTACAAATTCTTCCCTCCTCTCAATCTCTTTCCCAGCCTGTTCTGCTGCCCCTGGCCGACTTGGCAAGTGTAGGATTTTCCTTTCAGGAAGGCGATAGGGCTGGTCCCTTGCTAGTGCTATGTGACCAAGAAAAGCCAAACCCATCAGCCAAGAACAGGGCTGGGTCACTCAAATTCCTTGCTCAACAAGTGTGTCAAGCATAGCACCATCTCCTTATATCCCTGCTTAGGGCCAAGTACCTCCCAAGATGGGCTTTCTGGATGCTAACAGGCTTCTCATGACTCCAGAGCCTGAAAAACAGACCGTCGTTGCTCATGTTGACTTATCTGGTGGAGTTGCAGCTTTGGGGACAAGCAGAAAGTCTGTGCTGATGTCGGTACCACTGGCTAAACACAGTGCCAGATCCCAATGAGCTCCACCAGCACCAACCAGTTTCCTGCTAAGGAGTTGGAGATGCCTTCACACCACCCATATGCTGCTATTTCCACTCTGCCTCTGCGGAGAAAGCACTGGAAAAAGCTGTTGTGTTGCATGGTAATACTGCGTGAGTAGCTCTGAGTAAAAAGAAAACCATATGTTTAAAACTCACGCTGATTATCAAATTCGTTGCTGGTTTAAGAGAACACAGATTGAACAGAATTAATGAATTGTGCCAGCTGCAAAACTTCTGGCAGATGGCACTGAAAAAAAGCAGCCCTGGATGCTGGGAATGATCTTCACCTCTTTTGAGGGAGATATTTCTACAATGAATATATTTAAGTGATGAAAAAAACTCTTGTGCAAAGATGATCTTGTTTTTTCTTCGATCTTTCTTTGAAATAATTATTTCAAACACAACAGCTCTTCAGCAGATCAATAGCTAGGCTTATAAAAATATCCCAGCACAGACTGACTTCCGCTGAAGAAAGAATTATTACTAGGGTTCAGCTTCCCTTTTTCTGTATTAAATAGAGACTACTTACAGCCTAGAAAACTCCACGTTTCAAGATCTGAGACGTCATTTTTAGCTCTGCATTCATCTTTTTGGTTCACATCAACCACCACCATCCGTTAAGTCAATAGTTATCTTCCCTACCTACCTCTGAGATGTCCTGAATGAACTCATCAGTCAAGGAAGTCTTCAGTGCTCTTGCTGCTGGAAAGAAATAAAAGCACACACATCAGAAGGAACCAGGCAAGAAAGGTTTCTTCATACATCATCACTGAGCTTGTTTTCTTCAACAAAAGTACAAAGTATCGCCTTATCTATGTGAAGGTATTTAAGATGCAAAACCAAAGAAAATTGCTATGCTACCTTATCTGCATTTACTGTTAAGATTCTAATAGTCAAGAATTTAATCTATTTAAAATTAATTCCAAAGCCCCGATGTAGCTGAAAATCAAGTAAGCTCGAAGCTCTAGAAAAGGGGAAAAAAGCAGTTTAAAAAGCCAGAGAAGTCTTACACAGCGTCTCTGGCACCAGGAAGTCTTGGTTCATCTCTAGACTACTGGAAGTGCATTTCTTATCAAATGCCTGTGTACGCAGAACATCGTGTTGCAGAAGAGGGGTGCAGACATCTCGGTAAAGGATCGCCACCCACTTTACAGTGAGGGCTCCAGAAGATTTGAGCCCCATTGCAACAAATGTACAGGGCTCACAGTCAAGAGCAGCAGTCTTCAACCACACGTTACAACCACAGCATCGTACTTTGTTCTCCCTCTTGGGCTCAGTTTCAGCTTTTCTTTCTTGTCACCTCTAAGCTATGCTCAGAGGTCTCAGAAACAACACACTGCCCTTAAGCCTAGGTTTACGCACCACTGAACAAAGCAAAGAAGTGAAATTACCTCGATTTTTCTCGTGTAGAGCTGAAGTGATCTATATGAGATCACGTAAGGAGATGGCTGAAGAGCTGCAATCTGAACACACTGCACCAAGTGCCAGCTCAGTGCTCTGACCACGCTACGGTTCTGCCTTACTTCCGCAGAGTCAAAATTTTCAGTTCCATTTTCTCCCTTTTCAGATGCCCTGCTTGGCATGCTAATATGCTGCTATAGGGGATAACGCTTCAGCCTCCCAGTCTGGAAACCACGCAATCTGAGAGGATGGTGACAGGTGATAGGCACAATTCATGAATAGTTGTTAATTATCAAAGCCTTTTGATAATATTTATCCCAATAAATTAACAGGTAGAAAGCTCAGTGTAATTAGCAGCAGAGCCCAAGGCCTGATGTTGTGTACTTGGCCAGACTTTAATTAGTCAAATAGCAACATTTTTGTACAAATCCTGACAATTAAAGCCAGCAGCTATTAAGATTCACAATGCTAGGCTAAATAGTGCACAGATAAAAATTGTAATGAATATAAATTAAAACAGAAGCTCTAACACAGAATCTTAAAGGCACTTGCCGCTGATCTCTTTCACCAGCAGCGTCTGGGGACAGCGGAGCTGTGTGCTGCTGGGGTTCAGGTTATATTTCTGTTGTGGAAGAAATGCTTTTGCTTTAACTCAAAACCTGAAATAATTCTACATTGTGTAGCAGTCAACACAGGAGGGACAGAACACCTCCACAGGTCCCTTCTTCATGCCTTTAATCAGTGCACCCCTGTTGTTGCCTTCATCCTCCCGTCGCAAACACCCTCCAGGCAGGAGCAGCCTACGGCCCAACCGGGAGCAAGGCGAAGCGCTCACAGGGATCGCCAGTCCTCAGGCAGCAGCGACTGCCCTGAGCCCGCAGGCGTGAGCACCAGCTCCATTGCCCTGGGGTCCCCCCCCAGGAAAGCTCCTGCATTTTCGCTATGAACATGGGTTGATAAATAGGAGATTATGAAATTCAGAGCTCCTTTGTCTCACCACATATTGTTACTAAAACTCTAAGTAACATAATTTAAAATATTAAACAGAAAAGGCAAATTCCTCTGCTTTTTATGTGGCAGCAGAGAGCTTTTCCCTTCCCTTTGGTGAGGGTGAGCATTTTCACAGAACAACTTTCACTGCTGCTCCACGGGAACGAGATGATTATTTTCCCTGATAGCACCAGCCCCTCTCCCCATTTCCCACTCCGTGCAGCATGCCATTAGCTTCAGATGTACAAGTAACAAAGAACATTTTACAGTGAGGAATTAGCCTGCTATGATTTCTGCAGATATGGAGAATGGAAAGGGCAGACTGGTACCATGCTACAAATTCGCCACTTTAATATATTCCTTTTTTCCCTTCTGAGTTTTCATGGGTACTTCTAGACACTGTAAAGGCTCATCTTCCAGACAGTACAATTAAAAGAAAAGTTAGATTCGGTGATTCAGTGTTTCAATACAGCACTGTTTACAGCACTTTTCCTTGTTATTTGATGACATCAACAGCTGGCAGAATAAAAACCATTCAATTTGATTTGTTGTTCATGGGGCTGACTTCCTCCCCACTTACAGGGTGCTGATTTTTTTGAAAGGAATATTTTTACATCGCAATGACACTGTTTCATTTTCTTCATAAAAACAGGTTTCCAGATAGCTGTGGTTACAGTCACACATTTGAACCAGGCTTAAGTATTTTAACTCTTACCTCTCCCTCCCCCCTCAAGAGAATTAAAGTCTCCTGAACCTTTTGGCTGTCAGCACTGTTTTCTCAAAACGGTCCTGAAGTTATTTGCCCCATCAGCCATGTCAGGGCTTAGCGGCAGCGTGAACCAGCAGACGTGCTCGAGCAGCAAGATCCCGTACAACGCACCTTGCTGGTGGGACAGCACTGCACCGCGTCCCGTCCTCCCCAGCCCTCTGCAGCACGGCCCCGTCCCAACCGGCACTTCTTAACTGTTATTTTCATACTGCTTTGGCTGTTAAATATGGAATACTTCTCTCTTTTCCCGCTATTGTCTGAAGCCATGCTTAATAAGCCCACATATGTAACTCGAATTACAGCTGCGTACCAGCAAATAGCCACCTATCTACATAATGCAGCATAATTTGACACAATGAGTGATCATCTGGAATGCTTTTCAGAGAGTTCAGCTACGCGCTGAGCGCTGAAATACCCCTCTAAGAAGGTGGAGAAAAGCAAGTGTGACTGACATGGCATTTTTATTTATTGGCAGATCATTCGCAGTCCTGGCCTCTGCGGTATGAACAACAGGAGGATTTGGAAGGCTTTTTACAGGCAGCCCATTCTGCAAAGATCATGCATTTTCGGGGAGGATCTGCAAAACCTCCCCACTGCTGATTTCTGTCTAGGCAATAGAAATGGTATCGAAAGATTTTTGTAACAGAGTGAACAAGACTTCAGCTGAACTCAAACTATATGACACAGATAGAAAAAGTCACTATATAAGAACAAGTAATGGGAAGCTGTTTCTTAAGGTAACAGTTCATTTATGGAAGACTGTTAAGAAGCTGCTTTTGTAGTGCTGACAACGCCTGAATGAAATCAGTGACTCTTCAGTGACTTTAAAGACATTGCAGACAGATCCTACTTTGCTGGAGCTTTTGAGGTGTAAAACTCATTACCAGCAACGGGCTAAAAGCTGCGAAACTTTGGTCTTAAAAGTTCCAGTGTTCAGATGATGAAAGACCTTGAAAAAAATGGATTTTGAACAGGCTGTCCAGTTCAGACTTAGAGCTGAGCTTTGAGGTATTCACTACCAGAAACACAAAAACTCAGCACTGGGTACTACTTTAGGGTCACAGCTGTTTACTTTTTTCCTAAGAGAATGCTGTGACTTTTGGCACAAGATAGGGACTTTCAAGAGGCCCATGATGAAGCTGGACCAGTCCTAAGCGAGTCACTAAGCAGAAAGCATGTACAACAAGGACAAAAGTGCTTAAAATCATCTGGGAACCAGCCACTTTCCTCCAGCAGAGATCTACTCACAAACAGAACAGTAAGTTAGAGAGACTGCGTGGAGATACCTGGCCACCAGCCTTTTCAGGGGCCAAAAAAGTATTTCCCTAAGAGGATCAAATCAATTGATGGCTGCCCAAACTTGCCATTATTTTCAGACTTCACAAGATGTTCTCCAGAACTCCAGCAAAGTGAAATGGGAAGAGACAACTTCGAAGCATGACAAACAGCAGCCAAGTGCATTACCTACAGCCACAGCTACAGAGCACTCTGACACGGTGGGCTTTGGCAATGGAGGTACAGCTCCCCAGGTGGGCTCTCACCCATGCACCTACCACTAGGTTTAGACGTACAGTGTACACAAATAAAGACTTGGTTTGACATTTCAATCTGTTGTGAATCACCTGTCACTGTTTAGATGCCATCTTAGCCAAGCTCTTAATTTCTTACAACTCAGTTTTTCACATCTCAGTTCTCAAATCTGGAAACACATTAAACCATAGTACTGTTCCCCTTCCCTCCCACATGAGAAAGAACATCAATAAGTCTGAGCCAAACACAACAAAACACAGAACTATGTCTTCCACTGTTAGATACTGACCTTGCTTTTACAATATTAAAAAACAAACAAACAAAAAAAAACCAACAACAAAATAAAGCACCCAGTAGAGGAATAATCTTCAATGGTAGTTGAAACTGGACATCATCCTACTTGGTTCAATTTCAACTCATTCCTGAATGATGCCAGCTGTGGGATCAAAGCTTTCTTTGCCTGAACCTGAACAAGTCTCTACATGCAATCTGTAACACCCATTTGAATCTATTCTTGTCATTTTAACTCTGGACACGGTTGTAATTGATATTTAGAATATATTCTATTCTCTCTTCCCACGCAGACAGGCCACGGACAGCAGATTTCCCACAACATAACTGTAATTTAAGGATAAATAGTAGTATTAACTGTACCAGCATATTCTTAAAGCATAAGGGAAAATAACGTTATTCTTTATAGAATAGTTGATATCTTGTGTTTGCTTGTGGCTTGAATAAGACCATCACATTCACGCTCTTCCGCACTGTCACAAGAAAATACTGAGAAGTTCACAAGATACAAGCCCTGACTTTCAGTGACGTTTCAGAGTGCCTCTGGCTGTGCAGACTCCAGCACAGCGTATGCAGCAAGACCGTGGCTCTCTGACCATGCAGCTGGGGAATCCGAGCCTGCCCCATCCTGAGCAGCCAGTCCACAGAGCAGAGGCGTCTCACCCATGCACCCCCTCAATAGCTGTTTCTATTTCTGTCTCCCTGCAAGATGTCACCCACTTACCCATACGAAGAGTAAACTGCTTATTGCTTCAAATGGAGACACAGACAATTAAACTAAACCCCTACTTACAAAATGGCATTCATTCCGCTTGCCCTCTACAAATAAGGACCTACCTCACTTAGATGTTAAAGAAAATATATTCCTCGCTTTCCTAAAACATAACTTCTGCCTTGGGTTTGGAGGACTGTCAAAAAGAGGAAGCAAGCTCAATGATTTTGAAGGCCAGTAGTTCAATCATTTCTGTAAAGCAAAAGCAGTCTGATTGCACGCTGCCTGCTACCCTCAGCTCCATGTAAAGTAGTCATTATCCTGGGAAGGAAACAGGGAATTGCTTCTGCCTCTAAAGGTTTGAGGCTTCATTCGTTGGCCAAGTTGCACTGGCCTTAAAATCCAGCAAGCTTTCACTGTCACAGTATGAGAACAAAAGCTTTTCAACACCACTTACTGTGTCCATGCTCAAAAAACTATCAGAATGTCATCAAAATCACTGGGTTGTCAGAACTGAGTGAATGTCTCTTTGCCAGTCCAGAAACACTGGACAAATGCCATCAGATTTGCCAGCATAGCTCACTCATTTTTACAGTATTCTCTTAAATTCAACATATAATATCACCCTCTGTCCACTCTGTCTCCTTATCTACAATGCCTTAAAATAGAAATAGCTTTAGGAAAGGATGAAAGATGTGTTTAATTTTTGCCAAGTGCGATACCATTAAAGTCATTAGCCAATATTGGTTCCAACGGGAGATTGCCAACAGCAGGAATTTCACGTGCCCCTTCTGCAGGATTAATAGATACACGTCTCGTAATGTTTCTGTGCGCAATGACAGCTTGAGGCTGTCAATTCCTACCACCTCCTGATTAAAAAACATGAAGCCAGCTTACGCCCATTCAAGAAGCACAAACAGAAGAAGCAACTGAAGACAAATTGTTATGGATACACAAAGGTTTAAAGCATAGGAAGTTTTTGGCAAGGGGATGTGTGGGTTCAGGGAGTCATTTAGCTGGGTCAGGAAGCTGCCAGTGCAGCTACGAGGGTTCCCAGATTTCATAGCATATTATCATATTTTTAAATGTATCTTTTATGAAGGGGAGGGAGTTCAATAAAGGCTACTTTAGTATACTGGCATTTTTCCATTTTTGGGACAATTTCTATTGCCTATCGTGGTAAGAGAGAGGGAATTCACCTTTGGACTTGATGTATCTCTGTAAAGCTGTTCCAGAAACACCGGGGACAGCTTTCTCTAGAATACGCACAGTGGAGGCAAACCCAGTTGCTTCCATCCTGGCTAAGACGGGCAGTCTTGGAGCGTTAGCAAACACAAACCACGGAATAGCTGAGATTGGCAGACACCTCTGGAGATCATCGCACCCAAGCCCTTGGCTCAAAGCAAGATGAGCTGGAGCAGGGTGCCCAGGTCTGTGTGCAGCCAGGTTTTGACTGTCTCCAGGGACGGAGGCTCCAAAACCCCTCTGGATACCAACAACAGCCAGCAAGTTAGACTTGAGCAGAGTGAGCCAGAGAGGAGCAAGGGCTGACTGCTCCCTGAACGATGGGAGCTGGGAGCTCAGCGCCATGACACGGGTGGCAGGGCAGGGACCTCACCAGCCCGGGCACAGCCCCACGGCACCCAGGTTAGCAGGGTAGGCCCAGAACAGCAGCTGCGATCTGCCCAGAGCCCAGATCGCCAGGCAGGTCTGTGGTGGCAAGGCAGCTCAGAGATTGCACTGGCAAGTCAGCCTGTGAGGTCCAGGTCCACAGGGTCCATAGCCAGGAACAGGCGTGGCTGCCATGGACCTGGAGAAGGAGGACATACCCTCAACTAGCTTAGCAGGGAGTAAAGGTGCTGAGCTGAAAGGTAGTCTCCAGTCACAGGCGGTGGGTGAAGGTCCCATGTGAGGCTGGTCAGGACCATTAAGGTCTATTACTGCATTCAGGGCCCTGACAGCGAGAACACAAATGAGATGGAAATATCTTCCCACTGATAAATTGCAGCACAACTCCCAGGGACAGCATGAACCCAAACAGATAAGGGACCCGCACAAAAGAATAATGATCATCTGTTCTCTCTTTGCAGTGGCATTTCTGAGAAAACTATTAACTTACAAACTCAAAGGCTTTCACAATTCGCGATTCAACTGAGTAAACTGGTGGATTCTTATTATGCAAATACACGAAATGTTTTGTTCTGGGAATATAAAACAATAGATTGGGGCATCTAAAGAACCTTTATTCCTCTGTCTGTCATTATTATACCATCACACTTCCATCCCACATATTTTACCATAAGAATCCAAGGGAATAAGAGGTTTCCCGCTAGAAATATAGCTCTGGAGTAGCTGCCTTTTCACTCTGTGTTGAGTATCTACTGGGAGAAGGTTTCTAGGTGAGGTCAAGGTCATAGAGCTTTCTAACTTCTCTTGCGGCATAGACAGCTTACTGAAAATGGACTGTAATAATGCCATTGTGACACAGGCTTCATCCATTCCACCTTTTTTTTTTTTTAAGGCAACTTCTTATGATTTTGATAAAATCTTTCAATCGTTGTACCTGGTGATTTATAACCTTCACTGTGCATAAGACAGGGCACTCAAAGACGTGTGGACAGCGTACTTCTGACTGTCTCAATAGCTTAAGGCTGAAATACCTTCTCTCAATCACTCAAGGTGGAAATATACTTATCTTTTCACCAGTTCTTACAAAATGAGTTTTTCCTTAGAAAATGAATTAGATTATTAGAGCTCCAGACAGGAGGAGCAGAGATTACCGATTACTTTTGTTTCCTCCCTTGTGATGCCAACCCTCTGACTTGTTTCTTGATCAGTTTTTTTCAAGCTTTGGCATTTCTGAAGGAAAAAGCTGTTATAACAAGCAAGAACAATAATTTAACAGACTGTCTGTCCTACAATTACCAAGGCTACCATATCCTAATAAATAAAGTCACAGATAAACATCTTTGGACTACATTTTAACAAGAAACCCTAAATCCTCCTACTTTTTAGTAGAGGAAATATGAGCATATAAAGGACTTCTCCCTGGAAGAATATATCCTTAGAATTTGTTTTACAGGAAACAGGACAAGGAAAAGCCTGGATCCCCAAATCATGCCAGTTTTACTGAAGTAACATATCATATCTGCCACTCCACGTTGTCTGGGGAAGTTGGCATCTGCCCTTCTCCAGTCTTGCATACCGGGATTTCTCTTACCCTACCAGGCAGCTGTATTTGTAACACTGTCAAATATCACAAAGCAATCATCACACTTTCTATTTAGAGATGAACAGTTTAATACTCAGTTTAAAGATAAAAATGAGTTTGTCAGCATGCACCTAGCTGTGCAGCTATTGTGTCCTTAGCAGAAAAAACAAGTCACAGCACATCGCCCAAGGAGAGTATGGCAGTGATCCAGAAATGGCAGATTATCACCATCGCTTTTAAAATGGTCCGGCAGAGCTTTTTATAATGTTTGTCATGCTATATGTTCAGGATTAATTGTTGCCAAGAGATTATCATCTTCATTCAAACTGAAGATATTAAATTAATACCATGGAATTTTCAAGTTCACTGGAAGGTAAAAGTAAATTTGTTATGAACAGTCAGGACTTGCTTTAAGATTATACAAAATCCAGTGTGGTATTTCCATACCTATACTCATCTCCTGCGTAATCCACATCAGGGAAAATTAAGGTAAAAATAAACCCCCCAAAACCCCAAAGACATGCTTTGCACCAAGAATTATCAAGAACACTTCAATGGTTCAAACAGAGTAAGAAAAGCAATACCACATCAGCTGGCCGCCAGAAAGACTGAAACCTAATTAGCATGCAGGCAGGTATTAGTTTCCAACCAACTGCTCCAATAAAGCCTTTCCCTTTATATGTAATACTTAATCTGGTGCCGAAAGGATCTGTATAAAGCAAAACAAAATATTAAGAACATGTTCATATTTAAATCACAACAGAAAAAAATTCAAACACTGAGCTTTCAACTTTTAAGAGCTGCATTTAGGAGAATTTCGAACAAATTTTCATAAAGCTATAGAAAGTTAATTTACAAGACGAAAATAAGGATGTTAGATCAGTGCAATGCAGTATTTCATGCTTTCAGATCATGACGCGAAAGAAAAATCAGTAAAGAAGACGCTTTAGCATTACACTAACCTCAACCCACAGGTCTTTTACTTCTTTGCTTCATGTAATTAGTTGCTGGGTAGGTATGGGAAAATAGGAACAGATGATAAAAGCAATTTAATTAAGTAGAAATGTAATTAAATAGGATTTCCCAATAAAATATCTTCACAAAAGATAACAGACATTGACTTAAATCCAAGCAAACATGAATTCTAAGTGTTATCATTTGTTGCCCCANTGAAGAATGGAGAGTATGGTTTTGATTGTCTGTAACACGTGAAGTTTACAAGCGAGAAAGTGTACGTTCCAAAATAATTGGTGTCAAACAAAACGTTATGATACAAGGAGCTGCAAGTGTCAATAGATGTGAAATCACATCAATGCCAAGAGACCGCAGATACATTGCAATGGCTGTCAGCTTCTTGACAGAGCCAAACTGTTCGATGCCAAACCATTAACTCAGTCCGACAGAAGCTGCCCTACAAGTGGAAGCAAGGTCTCCTCACCTGCAGAAAAACCAAAAGTATACACTGAGATGGCCAAGCAATTTTAACTTTTTTCTTATTAACAGGTTACCCACCAGCTGACTGAAGAGCCATATAGGAAGCTGCTGAACACATCTAATTAATTCAAATCAGAGCATTTTTAATAGAATTTATTACGAATCCGCCACTTGACCTATGAAGATTATACCTAGATGGGCAGATCGAGCAAAGCTGGTGAAGCAGAAGTCTGTATTGAGGAATATACTCTGAAAGAAACTGGTAACATGGGTTGCAGGACAGATGTATACAAGCAGCTAACACGCATCTGTTTCACTCCCATTCAACAAAGCAAGGTGGACAACTTCAGGCTACACGCTACCGTTGCTGTGGCAATGCCTCTGTCCTATTCGCTCTCTTTCATAAAGTTCTCCATCACTGAGAAAGTACGTCTGTAACACCCACAAATACCCAAGTAGGCAAATGATTTACTGGTTCAAAACTTAACAAAGCTGTCAGTACTTTTTTCGTATCTCAGATGAACCTGAACCTCCAGAGAAAAAACTGGTACGTCTTGAGCAGCTCCTACTGTCTGTCACTGGAATTTTTTTTTTGAGAGAAGGCTACTCTGCATGAATACAGAGAGAATGAAGTTTTGTTGTAGAAACTGACAATTTTTCAATTTTTAATTTTTAATCTTCAAAACTATGATCTGGAACTCCTAAGAAAATAAGCAAAGTCTAGCTAGCACATTACAGACGAAAAGGCCCTGCCAAAGCACTTTGGAAAGCTAGTGCTAATATTCCAACTCCTCCTGGTTTGTTACACGTACGCAGAGGAAATAATTCAAAGTACCTACAGCTAAAGAGTATTTGACTGAATTTAAAGCAAAGCAATCTCATGTTATATTGTTTCCACAAAACTAAGAAATTTGAAAAATTAAAACTAGTCACTGACATCTCAGAGCTACCACAGTGCCTCCCTCACGACTACTCAAAGCCCACTTTCTTCCAACTGAAGCTCTCCCAGTTTCTGAACTCCCCATTGTAGGAACCTCATGTATTTCCCCTCAGAAACAAGATTCTGGCAACACAGCCAGGCGATAGAGGGCCTCTTCAGGCTCCTTGGTGTGTGGCCACACGGCAAGGGACTGAGTACATACAGTTCTCGTGGACAGGAGGTGGGGTGTGAGATGCAGTCCAGTTCCCAGACCTGCTGGCTGTGGTCCCAGATGCTTGGGCAGGGTTCTATACCTGGGTCCTTCCGGAAAAATCCACACCTGGAAAATAGAAATCTGAAAATTTTCCAGTTTGAAATTCTTAAGACACTTCCCTGATATTGGTTACACATTCTCCTGACCTACCAGACACCAGAAATTGTACTGATTGTATCATAAGCTCCATGTTGTATTTACAAACGGTTACAACACAGCTAATGCCTGTGAAGACAGACCAAAAAAGCAGCATCGATTTCTAAATGTGAATGCATACAAAGGAACTATTCTGCTAAAACAGTTCAAGCCCCTTTAATTGGTGAAAATGTCCATTCTGGTTGGAAAGAGAAGAAATAATACAATAAAAACACTACTACTTTTTAAATTCTGGAGAATACAACTACCCATGAGAGAGTGCTAAATGCAAACAAACCTCAGTAAACAGTAAAGAGTGTATAAAAATGCAGTTTAATCTAAATTTTCCTGGAGCTAAACGCTCCATCTCACTTCATACCACAAAAAGGAATAAGAAAAAAAGAAGAAAAAAAAAAAAAAAAGAGACTTGCTCACAGGGAGGGAGAATATTTTAAGAAGTCATTAAAGCAACAACCTTCCCAAAGAGAATAAATCTGCAAAGCAGCAGCAAAACAAGCTGCCCAGTCTATTTTATCAGAGTTGGGCTTTTTTCCTATTACATGACAAACAACTGGCATCCAACCTGCCAATTATTTAACCATGGAGAGACTTTTAACTCCATTTAGGAGGCAAAAAATAAAGCTGCTGTAAATTTAACACTGCACAACAATCTAGAACAGCTGCCTACAAAATTTACTTTATGTCCTTTATTATCTCTGTCTCTACCAGTACTGTTTCATCAACACTATACAGGGAAAATATTCTCTCTCTCGCACTGGTCGAAAGTTATTTTTGTCCTTGTAAAAACATTACAAATAACTTTGAAATAATTAGGTAAATGCTGGATGATTCTAAATTACCAGTTAGATGGCTCCGTTTCTTCACAATTTATGTCCACAATGAAATTCCTCTGCATCAGACACAGTATTTTATATTGTTTGTAGGAGTGTAAACTCTTCTAATTATTAATGGCCAAAAATTGAAAAGAAACCTGATTGATTATTGTTTCCAATGGTTTCAATATTGTCCTCTCATTCCAAGTGAGCACCAGCAAGTGGCACGCCAACTACCACTTTGACCATCCTGTTCCTCCAAGTTTTTCGTCAATGCATTGCTTCTCCTCCCCTTGCTTTGAACAAAAAGATTTTGCATTGGAGTTATTAATCTGTGTGGTTCTATATAGTTAACTTACCAGCTAGTCTGTGAGTAAGTGTAAACTTTACCACGTTAATTTCTCTAATCCATTTCCAACCTCCACCTACTCTCTATAAAAATGGAGAAAATTAGGACATGAGTCACTACAACCACAATCTTTCTGATTACAGAGCAGAGTTTTTCAAGGGTCATTAAAAGCCCTGATTCCACTCTTTATGGAATCCAATAACTGCAAACAGGGGCACCTTTCAAATACACCAACTATTGCAAAACCTCACAGTTAAAGCAAGCTTAGGGAAAAATTCATGCATGCCTTTTTGTACTCATTTTAAGAATTTTTCAATTAAAAAATTAAATAGTCTTAGTGTACAACAAAGAATGAATAATAAACAAATGTGAAATTATACTGAGGCTGCAAGCCCTCTGAAGAGTGTTAGCCGGTGTATGTCAGTAAAACATAAGTCAGTAAGCACCTTTCTCAACCGTATGAAAGACGTTAAATCAGAAGAATGCTACATTTCTGTAAAGTACGCCTGTTGAACAACCACAAAAATACACCCTCTTCTCTGTAGCTAACTAGAGAGAACACGGCACATTAAGCCCAAAGTGCTACTGACCATTAGTTACTGACTTCAAAGGGTCAACTCCTCAAATGAAGGCTGAGATATCTTTCTGAATGATGGACAGGAAATCATTTCTCTCATCCAAGAACTGTCCACTACTAACACCCAAGCAAACAAGCATTCTTCTTAGATCGTTCCGTGCATGAAGGAAAATAAAAAAAACTTAACGTGGTCGGGCAGGCTAAACAGTTCTTATTTTAAAAAGGAGAAGGTACTACAGAAAAAGAAAATTAATGTGGAACAAAAAGTCAACCGCAAACAATTAAGGACTCCACAAAAACTCTAGCTAATGAAAGATGTTTCCTTCTTTATTATTGCGTAATACTTCTTTCACAGAAACATGGTATTTACAAATATACACATATAATGCTGATCATAAAATGTTACTGAAGAATTAGTCAAAAAATCAATTTACAAAAACCAAAAACCTGCAAAGATATTCTGGCTGAAAAAGTTTAATGAAATTTCAAGGAGACGCTTCTGTACAGAAAGATAGGTTTTAGCTCCTCGAGTTCTGGTAATATTAGACGAGTTGTGAACCAAGTGAGCTAAGCTCAGCTGTACATTTGAGATGAGGCAGTTTTTTTAATATTATTCCTTTTCACACAATTTCTCGATGGTCAGTTCAACAGGTCTCAGGAGGCACTAGTTTGTATGTTTTTGGAAGCTGCAAGCATTGCTCTCACTTTGGCCATAAGATCCTGTAGAAAATGAAAGGAAAAGGATTAGACATGTCTGGTCTTTGACCAGAGCTAAAGCATGTGATTGCAGTAACCTACATGAAAGGCCGAGCTTATGCTCCAGCCACGTAGAATACTTAGATTCATGATCATCAGATATTAACAGTCCCTAGGCTAAATGAGTGAAATCATTTGGAGAAAGTTCCTGTGACAGCAACTGAAGTCTGCTTTTACTACAATGCTACAAAGTGCTCTGCATAAATACTTAGAGCAGTTTCTATACAACAAAAGACAGAAATCATGTCAACTGACATGGAAAAAAACTATGACTGTGCCTTCACAACAACTGTAATGAACACACAACTACTAACCACTGAAGGTTTAAAAAAGAAAAAAAAGGAAAAAGAAAAAAGAGAGGAGCTGGTATGAAGAGAGTGGTAACAATTACTCTAGAACAGAAAGCTTTTTTTGTTTGCTTTGTAAACCTGAGCCAAAAATTTACACAGCAGCAGTATATTCACAAATGACAGAGTGACTGAAACATTATTAAGACTGCTGTGAAACCAAATAGCAACTCTTGGTCTTATCTGAGTATCCGGTGGAAATGGCACTACAAAGGGAAATGAAATTTCATGTAAACAGAATCAAATAATTGGGTTACAAAAAATTATCATAAAATAAGAAGTGTGTATCAGTTATGAATTAAAGTTCCTTAAAACATTTCTTCACAAATGCAATATAAATGAATGAAAACCCTTAGTTCTTTTAAAGCATTTTACTTCTGAAGCTCTCAAAACACTTCACAGGGGAATGAATCATTATTTCACTTTACAGTATCGTTATTCCACTTTAGAGATGGGAGGATCTGAATGAGAAAAGATACTGAATTGGTCAGGATCAGCCAGCACATTGGCAGCAAACAGTCTTACTAATAATTAGGTAAATTACATTTCTTTGGGCTCTTAACGATAAAAAGATGCTAAACTATGTTGGGAAATATCTTGCAGATTCATCTAAGTCTCATTCCTCTTTTTTGCTTTTTGCAAACAGTAGCAAGGAACTGTATTTTAACACAGTGATGTTTCCTCCTCTTACAGCTGCACTTCAAGCAAGGAGACCAATATTAAACCAGCAAATGCTATGCCACAAGCAATATCTATCCCAAGAAGTACATGAACCAATTACCTTTGTCTGAAGGGTGTATGTTTTCAAAGAGGGGGGGGAGGAATGTTTACTTGACTTTGAAGACCATGATGTAGTTCATATCTCATTTCTCATACCAGGAATTTCCATGCATTTGTTTGGCAGCCTAAGACATGCTATGGCATTAGTACTCCATCTTCTTTCTCTGGTGCCTATACTTGCTATTTTCTGTTTTCCCGAATATTCTTCTTCTGGGTTTCTCATCAAAAACAGATCAAATATGGTATGTAAGGTACTAGTCTACTAGTATTAATTCCCATCTGTCACTATTTCCCTAGAGGAACTAAATCTTTGAAAAATATGAATTTATTGAAAAAATAATCTATCCATTGAAAAAAAAAAAAGATATTGTAAAAAAGCAAGTCTGATTTTATATTGTAAATTTTCCAAAGCACAGTTAAGAGCTTTCCCTCCTCTAAACGTGGCACATTCAACTGAAAGAAAGTTCAATATGCATGAAGACTCTAAGAGGATGAGTGAAATTAAAATTTTTGAAGAGTGATACCAGGCAGTAGCTTTTAAAAAAGGAATGTAATTATTTTGATGGAGGTTTGGTATCTTAAAACTGCATTAGGGAAGCTGAATGCATTTAGATTATTGCACAGCAGACAGAGGCACATACCTGATATGCCATGATTCGCAGCAAACTTGAATATATCAACAAAATCATAACAACAGTAGTTCAGAGACATAAACAGCAACAAGGGCAAGATAAGTGAGCTGAAGATACTACTTAATGCAAAGCATACACTTCAGTTTGCAAGAGGACATATTTTTCTTCTAGTGCCAACACTGCAAACTTAGCCTTTGCCAAGATATTTCTCCTTCCTTCTTCCACAAAACTTGTTAAGAGCACTACATGGTAAGGTGGGCTCTTGGTAATCCCTGCTATTGGTAAGTGGAGTATTGCAGCACAATGTGGAATTTCCTAACAGTGGATACACTGCAGCGTACAGAATTTGGCTTGGTCTTTAGAGGCTTGATTAAACTTGAAAAGGACAGTAGCTAGTGAAGCAACAGAACTGTTTTTCTCATAAGCAAACAGATTAAGAATGACAATGAACATGTCCTCTACCTCATATGCAAAGCTCAGAATTGTACATGGTAGTAAGAGAAGAAAACAGTATGATGGACACACTTAATCAGTCAACACACTCTGAATTTGTTTATTTGTACCTGAGTGATTTTACTCTGCACTGAAGACACAATTGCTGAAGAGATTTGGCCATCTTTTTCCTGAGAAACTCCCCTAGAAAAGTAAAATTAGAATTAGAAATTTACAGTAAATGTTTTAAAAATGCATTTCACTTACCATCATGATTTTGGATTTTATTGTACAAGTCTCTCCCATATTAGTCAACCGTTCTCTCATTCAACTAGAAGCCAAGATAAGTCAAAGTCAGAAGAGTCACTCATACAACTCATACAGAGAAATCTGAACAGCAGCCTAGAAATTTTTAACAGGACTGTTCTATGTTCTGTAGAAATAAGTTAATTAATGAATCTTGCACACACATTACAATTCCAGACACTCTATTAAAATTCTACTTCAAAGAGCTATCCCATTTAGTGAGAGTTTCCAATTTCTAACTTAGAATCAGGTTGCAGAATTTTCTGCACTGGTTTTACTGTAAGAGTATTTTGAGATGTTTACTCCAGTAGGCAACAGAGATCCTATGTCTTCATCAGACTGACACGTATAGTGCGGTCCTCCCAGTGTCTTCCACTTTTAATATGCACACATTATGCACACACAGAGCTCCTCATCATACAACTTAGGTCGAAAGACACACTCACAGTCAAGAGGCATCAGCACTGCAGCATTACAGTAAAAGACCATATTACCTGGAGCGTTCCTGGCTGGATTCCCTGCTCTCCACAGGAGAGACACTAGTTGAATGTACAGAATTTTTGTGTGTGGATGGTTTGCCTGGTGACATGGATGGTGAAGGAGACCTAGCTTTGGACTTGGTACGTGATCTAGACCGTCTCTTCTTCTTCTTTTCATGGGGACTTCTGCGAGAAGAAAACATTTTATTGAAGGATATTTAAAGCAATATTACACTAGCTCAGTTGAAGTTACTTTTCACACTTCTAAAAGCTTACATAGCTCTCTTCCACAGGATAATTGTCATGCATTCAGCAAGCACTAGAGTCTTGCCCCAATACTGCACTTCTATGGTTGTGCAAAATACTTTCTCAGAAGCTCTTTTTAACATATTACATCGGGCAATTACTAGTACCTGAGGTTCTCACTTGGAATGCTGCTTCACGGGTACACAGGAATTACTGGCCAGTATTTGACAGTTTGAAGGATGACAATGAAAAGTGTTTCACTGGAGATTTGCAGAACAACTTTGCTTGAGGGAAGTTCCTTCCCAAACCACATCAGACGCTTAGAATATAATGAGAAATGTAAGAGTTTATATCCCTTACTATTTTCCTAGCTCATAAATGAGCAAACCTTAGAATCGTAGCTATGCAAAAGATCTACAAGGCAAATCCATGGTTTGTTTGTTTTATTTTTCAAAGAAATTACCCCTTTCCTTGTGATCCAATCTATAATGCAACAAACCGCAGGCTCAAAATTAAAAACAAGCTCTTGTATAAACTCAAACAAACCTAGACCTAGCAAAATGTTTTAAGTGCAAACCATTTATGACTTGGAAATTAGATACACAAATGTTTATCACTATGAGAGCTGGAACAAAGGACTTACGGGTACCTGCTCTGTTCTTTATTGACAGAATGGGAAAACAGAGGTAGCCTCCTCATATGCAATATTAAGCTCAAAGAGAATTCAATTAGTAATACACTAGAGACAGAACTATCAAGATCTTTATACACGGTTATGAATTTATGTCTGTGTGATTTACATACTGGTATTGATATTACTGTAATTGGACTTACTAGAGTAATGCCTTAATTAGAGTTAGGCAATATCTCATTGTAGGCACCTATCTCTAGCGTGCACTGCTAGAAGTCTATTCAGAAGAAAGTTGCTGAAACTTCTAGAACATCTTAAAACACTGTAAAACTTTGAGCCATCTTTTAAGTATCACATTATTGGTTCCTTTAATTTGATTTTCTTAGGAATTTGCTACTTTAAAAGCAGTTACGCTATAACATATTAAATTCCTACATAAATACTGTACACTGATGCTTAGACTTTATCATACAAATATACAATATTTATATAGAATTCCACATTCAAGACAAAACTGCAAAACCTTCTTCCATAAATAATCACTAACCGGCAGAAGAAAAACCCCACAGCTCTAGTGGCCTCTAACATTTTCATGACTATACAAAAAGCATCAGCTAGAAAGTCGGTTATTACTTGACTAGCTAATTACATACTGCAATTGCTCAGTTTCTTAAAACATCATAATGCAATCAAGCTGTGAATATATTTCTTATTTCACTCTTGAAAATCTCAGCAAACATTCATCACGCACGAAGAATATCTTACAGTAAGCTTTTTCAGTGCTTTTCATCTCAGCTTATGATGAACAAACATCATGACAGCTGAATGAATATGCCTATCAATTTTCTATTTTTAGAACAGTCCATTTGCTAAAGCTAGGCTTATTTTTTAATATTTTTCTAGGTACAAAAGCTCGCATAAAAGAACTATGCATATTCTCTGTGGAAAGTAATTGACTGCAGTCAGAATAAAACACTAATTCACATTTGACTTCTTTTTAAAGTGACTATTATGGCAACTGAGGTACAGGATAAGCAGAAGAAAAAACACATGTTATATTTATGCTGAAGTACAGCTCATTCTACAAGCAGTTAGCCAGTAATTCCCAAACAAGACAAAGTAGAGCATAGCTTCCTAGTTCTTACACATTTTCTTCTGGAAATACGCCTAAAAATTTACAAGCAATGCTAGTGACTCAGCATCACAACTGGTATCAGATTAATGCCCCGAGCAAGTTTAAAACATCACAGTATTTATCAATTCTAATTTTCAGTCCTCTGGCAGTACTGGATTCTAAAGCTTGCCTACTTCTTAGTGTAAGAACACCCAGCTGACTGCTGCCATGTCAGATTGAAACCTGCTCTCAGCTATCAGGTGAAATATACATCACCCACTCGCAGCAAGCCAAAGTAAACTGAATAGCTTTTAACAGACCTTGAACCCAAACCTTGCTTCCATTACACTGTTGCGAAGAATCTACTCCATAACTGAAGATGTAAACTGGTCCATCACAGCATCTACATTTTCACTTCAAAACTTAATACGTTAGTCCTAACAGGGCTGAAACACTAGGCTTTCTGCAATCAGAGTTACAAAATACTCTCATCCATGTTTCACTACAATGTTCTTTCTTCAGTCCACATTTTTTGCACTTACTGCCGTATTTTATCGTGTAGTGTTCCGTTCTCCTGTTTGAGGTCTAACAAAATTTTACTTTCCACCTATATAAACAATATTGTTCAAAGAGGATCTAGTTCATTTCACAACTGTCATCATAATATACCACGTGGAGTGGCATAATTCTAAAAATAATTTATAGCTTAAAATGCTGAATGGTCAAGCAGCAGCAGACACATCAACACTGCAAAAAAAAAAAAAAAGCACACGGCTGTGAAAATATTCCTGTGTGCGTTCACAGGAAGAAAAGCATTTTAAGCTTCCATATCTTTTCTGCTTAACCAAATTTGCATCCTGAATGCCACAGAAGCCTCTATTATCTCCAGTTGATGAATGCGGAGAACTGAATCAGCTGAAGTATACTGATGAAATTCTTAATTGTACATATCAAACATCAATTAGAGGTTTCCATCCAGAGACGGAAAGTTATCTTGAGAAACACTGAAAGTTTTTTAATAATCATGACGTTGAAAATGATCTCTCTGTTTCTTATTCCATAAGACATATGGAGAAACTGGTTAAAGAGCATATCTTCACCAGTGAGGAGAAAGATTCTGTTTGCAGTTTAGAAACTTCTATGTGTTGGGTTTTGTGTACACGTTAGGTGTACATATACAAGCATGAAAAAAATTCATTTCCATGCATGCTGAAGACACAACATGCCACAAAACATTAGAGACATAAAACATTTTAGAACCTTCTGGGCGCACACTTTGCAGATGTTTTTCTTCTGCAATCGGTGAGCTGAAATAATGGTTGGTAAGCCATTTTGGTTGTAACAAGATCAGAGAGACTATATGCAAGGTGCTCTCCAAAAAGGCACCTCTTGATTCATATTTCGCATTCCACCCTGCCAGTAAAATAATTGCTAAACTTAAAGCAATTATTTATTTTGCTAAACTGGAGTTTCCCCTTATTTGTGCAGATACAATGAGATGTCATGCAATACCAGTAGGAATAACATAATACCACTGTATGATCTCTGTCATACAGCTTGCACAAGCAAAGCATGGAAAATGACCCAACAAGAAGGAAATATGAAAGTCCAAATAAAATCTGAACTCTCACAACTAGGAGACAATAGCATATTAACATTCACTGACTTGATTGCACATTTTGTGTTTCAACATATGCAAGAATGGGAAGAGAAGAATGAGGGCTTCTATTAACTTCTTTTTTCTCCACAGAAGTATTTCTCTAGTAAAATAAAGCTCCAGAACATACAAAACGTAAGTTCTGCCTATGGAGCATACAACACATCAGGCAATGTTTAAAGTCTCTTATGATGCCAGGACATAGCCTTCTCCAGGACCAGGTGTACTTACTTGGAACGTGGGCATTTCCTACTATTTCCAGGACTATTACTGATGCGATAAGCTGTTGGAACACTTCTTTCATCTCTCCGCCTTTCTGGTGTGTGAGCCCTTCTCCTTGGTGACCTTGACCGTGACCTGAGGAGGAAAAAAATATCCAGAAGTTTGCTTTTTGTTGCTTTTTTCATTACTTTCATTTCAGTGGAATTGTGCTGTCACCAAATGCAAATACAACACCTTTCAAATGCCTATTTTATAACAACAGAGAGTATTTAGTCTCCAACACTTGTCAGCTGCATAAAAATTGCTTCCCAGTCCAACACATTTAGGATGTAGCTATCTACTGCTATTCACTCCCAACAGAGGGGAAAAAAAAAAGCAATTATTTTTTGGTATTGTGTACTAATGTCAACTTCTCTATTAGTAGGTGGGAAAGTTTTACTTTAGTCCAGCCACCTTTTGTGGCAACAGAGTTTACTAACATTGGTATGCAGAAGTCCAGTTTGGCTCGAAGCCTGGGACTGTCAGGCCTGACCTTGTCTTCTCAAATTAGTATGTTTTTAGAACTGCTGCATCACAGCGATTAACACAAGTTTTTCTTTTCAGTGTATCTCCAACACCGACAAGTCCAGGAAATTTTGTCCCTGATGCTGCAGAATAATCCTAGCACAGCCAGTATTTCACCTGTGCAAGTGGCCAGCAACCCCTGATTGGCATTGTTTGGCACTAGCACTTCGACTTATTTTTCCTAGAAAAGTAAGAGAAAGAGATCAGGAGGGAGAAAAGAAAGCATGCCCAGTTAAGATCAGAGATCAATTTAGGAGCTTAACTCTTATTATCTACGATTTAGAATTAAGTGGATGTGCACATAAAACCTGAGTATTTCTTAATAACAAAATAAATGGAATGAGAGAAGTCCTGAGAGATGGAGGGGAGGGGGGAAGAGGGAGAAGGGGGCAATTCAGGGACCCAGCTTGGAAAAAAAGAACTTAAAAAACAAACACCAAATTTGCCCAAAATTCCTGATAGTAACAGTTAGTTTTCTTTTCAGTAAAATACACAGTTCTAATAATCTTACTTCTATTTGCTTATTTATTTTAAAGTCTTTCTTATTTCTTTACTACAGGTATGTCACTCCATGTATACCAAACATTCATGTTCTCAAAAATACCTAATTTGCAGTGACTAAAAGACAAGCCATTTGTGAAATCATTGATCTTCTGCAGGCTCACACCATATATATAATACATATACACACACACACTCCTGAGCCATTTCTCTTACAACAAAAGAGATCAACTGAAAACAAAAAAAATTAATCACAACGGCAGTTAAGTGCTGCAAATTAACTGCTTTGTCATTTACGAAATCTGATCTTTACCAGGCCGTTCAGAAGGATTAAAAAAGGAAAAAAAACCAACAGATTATGAAGTTTGGGGTCAGTCAGACACCTTGACATTTTACCAGGATTTCCCTTAAAAGAGCTCCAGCAGTCAAATCTTTTCGTTGTTGAAGTTGCCTGATAATTTTCCCGCTCTGTTGCTGCTGGCATTGATGAGCTGCTCAGACTTGGCTCCGTGCTCAGGGTCCCTGTGGACGCTGTGAGTCTGTGATACGGAGGCACACACTTCACATTCAGAATAGAATGTGCTAGTTTTGGTATTAACTAGAATCCTGAAAAGGCTCAGTCCCTTAACCAAAAGCTGAACCTTAGTGAAACGTGGCTATATGGACCAGTCTAAAAAAAGTCCAAACAATCAGAAAGAAAAAGACATCAGCTTCATTTTTATGAACTGACGTTTGTGGTTCTACAACATTCTCCCAATCACCAAGTGTTAAGAACTTTGGCCATTAGCTCCAAACAATTAAAAACAGCTTAACAGTTTTACTGCAATACATCAATTACTACTTTCATTTGACTTATATTTCAAAAGGCACTCTACTCCTCTATAAAGTCAACATCACTTGTGTTTAGTAGGGTCCCAGAATTTCAAAGGGTTATAAAGCTTGGCATGTCTCATTACAAAACAGGAATTAAGACTACGTGAATAGACACTGCCTCAGCAATATGAAAAATCAGTTCGGAAGGAGGAAAAAAAACCCAAACAACCAAATAACCTTTTTCACAAAGAACAGCTACTGCCAAGTCTCTCAAATTCCTAACACTGAGGCAAAAATTCTCACACAAACACACAGGCAGGTGTACTCTCTCCAAATGTACTGAAAAGTAACCTGTTATTAAAGTATGCCACTACTAACTACTGTTTATAACTCATCAACTGGATAAATTATGTGGCTTAGTATTACTCTATTACTAGATAGTATAAAGAAAAAAGAACAATCCCAAAAGGAAGTTTACACTTTCCATCTCTAGTCCAAAAGGAACATCCAAATTTCATCTAACCAAATCGCTAAAACATTCAGTATGTAACGAGCGCCTCTGCTTCCCTTCCTCTGCTCTCCCACACAGACCCAAACCACACTCACAGACACAAATACATCATTAGCTTAGATCACATACTGCAAAGATCTATTGGCAGAAAACAGAGATTCACATCAACATGGTCACTATTTACACTTCCCGCCAACCAGCGGTGAAACCCAGCTTCCCAGCTGGAGCAGCACACCGAAATCTCCGGTGACTGCGTACCACTGGCAGGCACATCTCACATCCAACTTCTTACTGGTGCTCTGCAGTCAATTAGGAAAAAAGACACCGATGAAACATTTACTCCTGATGACCGAAAGGCACCAAAGGCTGTTTGTTTTCCAAGACAGATTTAACAAATGTGCCCCATCTTTGACATTAAGTACTTATTCGTAATAACTAATTATCTCTTTGGGACTAACAGCTCCAAAGCAATCCACACTGCAATACCTTACAGCACTTTTGGGCATGCTTTACTGTTTCCATGACTTTTGTTTAACTTTAATCTGTCATGTTGATCTAGAATTAAAACTGTATGATACCAGGAGCTTTATGGGAGTAATTTTGGTACAGCAATTTTGTTCCAGAAAATAACACTCATTTATACAGAGAACTGCTGTTAGCACACCACATGCCCCAATTAAGCCAATATATCTGAGTTCCTTATGTCTTTTAAACAAGTTTCTGTAAAACAGGTTTGGTTGTGCTACCCAGAAAAATGAATATCCAAAACATGTTTTGAATCAACTTCCATGTTATTCAAACACAAATCTTTCAATACTGCTGAAGATGCATTAGAAAATACAAAAAAAGTAATAGTACAAAAATTGTATCTTACCACCAAAGACTATTTTTAAATGAAGCAGAGCCTTTAGACTTCTAACAATTCAAAAATAAATGATAAAAAAGTGCTATAAAATGGTATACAGAGAAGCATATTGCAAAGTTCATCTGTAGGATTTCTAAGCATAACATACATTTTGGAAAAAAAAATATTAAGAAGATACACAAACGAAAAAGGAAGAGCTTGAAAAGTATACTGAACACCACTTGAATAAAGAGCAAAGAAAGTTACTGCAAATTTCTGTACTTAACTTCACCTCCCACGTCTCACTCCCTGTTAACCTGTCACAGTAAGTTACCCAGTAAAGGTGATCTTTAATCTTACTTTTTGAAACAACTTCTACCATTATATAGCAGCTACTCAAACTGTTTTTACATAGCAGTTCATCTAACATCTACATGGACAACTCACAACATCTAAGGCTTTGAGGCTGTCCCTCAAACACGGGGCATGCGTTGAGTGGTCATTATTATAATTTAGAGATTACAATTCTTTATCATCTGAATGCCACATAGTCTAATGAAAAATTATGAAATAAGCATAGCTCCTCTTTTTGCTGTCGCAGTTAATTTAAATATAATAGCTTAAATAACTTAAAATCCAAAATACTTCTTTTCACCGTGCAGAGACTTCAAACCTAATAAGCTACTCTCTAAGAAAGCTACGGAAGTTTGTTTATTAAGAAAAAGATCTTGTTTGTTATTCTAAATTATTTGATTAACAGGACCTGGAGCAGTAATTACTACAGAAAATTCCAGCTTTTTTCCGTCCACTCTTGAGGTAAAATAAATATCACTAATCACCTCATACTGAGATTTGTAAGTTAGTATATATATTGAACAGAATAAAACAAGGCAACAAAATCTCAAACATAAAACATTTGACAGACATTCAAATAAAGCAGTTACTCAAAATAGGGATGTTCCAGTATAACTTAGCATTGATGTTCACACAATGAGGACTACCTCTGAGCACCATTCACTTCATACAAAAAGAGCACGTTAACCTCTACAAATAGTTTACACTTTACCCCAGGAGGGTATGACTCTTTACGTAACTATTCATTCAGCAGTAAGCTGTAACATGCAACGTTTTGGGAATCTAGGCAAAAAATACTGTTCTAGGTGACGCAGTGGGAAAACTGAAAAGCAAAGAGATGTGAAAGGTGCCATGTTTTGAATGAGACAAGACAACACGTGGAAACAATTTCTCAGAATCAACATTAAATACATAAATCAATAAAAAAAAGAAAGCAAGCCAGTGATATCTTCTCGCTAGGCAACAACATTTGCCTTTTTCCGACAATTACTAAGACAAGGCATTATTTTTGATTAAACGTTTGAGACAAAACACATCAGTATCTGACTGGGTTATGAATCAGCTTCCCACTCTTGATTACTCTACAAATTCTCCGGTTTCAGGTGCAAGAGCTTTAATTTTGGAGATACAGCAAGCTTGTTAAGGCGTGGCAAACACCTTCAGTAAGGCAAACATTCAATCACCACAATTTCTTGTACAATGTGAGACCATGTGGATCCTAATTAGAAAAGCAGGGCTAGAAAAGACTTCAAGATATAAGACTATTCAATATTCTCCAAACTATAATTCTTGATAGAGAAATTTCCCACAATGGAGTGTTCACCAGTTGTATTAACTACCTTTACCACTGAGACTCTACGAAAAACTTTCTAGTCTCTCTGTTACTAATTCAAATCCATTACTTACAGTCCAAACCCCAAGGTCTAAAGAAGTATGTCCTATGCCCTATTTTTTGGTATACATGAAGACTCATTTCATCTTCCTTCAGTCTTCCCACTCATTCCAACTCTGTTCTTTTTTTTTTTTTTTTTT
>Ga0065711_1026912_pt1 | contig 57248 bp, 28 predicted proteins | sample Hoacrofraction12_FD_59098 | JGI IMG/M metagenome (GOLD analysis project Ga0065711, IMG submission 59098) | Hoatzin crop microbial communities from Cojedes, Venezuela - Epithelial fraction 12 v2 (version 2) | ecosystem: Host-associated > Birds > Digestive system > Esophagus > Crop | place...
CCCCCCCCCCATTTAATACCCTTTGTATAAATAAAAACTTTAAATAGCTACTCTAACATAAAACATAAACTGATCAATGAATAGGAGGTAAGGCAACAAATTCCACTTTTTATTTTTTGGGTGGCTGGAAGTGTAGATCCCTAAAGCCAAAGAGAAATAGATACAAATAAGGCACAGTCACCAAGAGTGGAATTTTGAGGCAGAAATTCAATATGGTCCAGCCCAGTTGAGAATTCAAAGAAATAAACCTGAAAAACTGGTAAATACTATTCATAGAGTACCAAAAAACCTTATTAACTAGAGTGAATTCAGTGAAATTGTTCAAGAGGACATACAAATAAAAATAAACACTCTTGATGGTGCAGGCAATAAGGAACTATTCAAATGGCCAGATTAAAACATCAAGAGCAAAAACTGTACAGAAAACAATGAACATTCTTCACTTAAAACATGATATAGATGTTATGTAACACAGTCTTGAACCACTTACAATCTCCATTTTGCAACTGAGTCCTTCTTTTCTCTTCAGATTTCATTTTGGCCTTTATGTACCACTGGCATCTTTTAAGAAAAACAAGTGGAGTTTTAATTAAAATTATTGTCATGCATAAAATAAAGGTACTTTAAGTTTAATCCGCACTTTTATGAAAGCCAAAATATTTGCATTTGGAATATATACTTAGTTATGAATCTAAAGAGAGAAATATGCATAAAGAAGTACAAACAGATTAGATACAAATAAAAATAAATCATGGTTGAATGATGAGTATGAAAATGACTACTTAAGTTCAAGACTGATGCAATAATTTATTTCCAAGTTTGACTCCTCCAAAGAATACTGATACTGTAATAAGTTACTACTTCCCTGCATTCTTGTTTGCACACATTGGTTTGTGCTAATTAAACCTTATCCTATCAGCTTTTCATATCCAGTGGGTCAAAAAAGCTTACATTTTCTTCCTAATAGTTTCTGTGACTTCACCATGTTTCATGAAAAAGAAAGCATGTTTTCACATCAGGACCACTTTTTTTTTTTTTTACCTGAGTGGCTCTGTGCAGCCTGAGCCAGGCACTGACTTCTTGTTTCTTTTAAGATAGCAGCTATCATATGGGATAAAAAACATGTAGCCTGCTATGTGAATATGATGATTTAGCATATGCCTGTATGATTGCTATAAAATTGCAAATCCTTGGCAAAGAACACCAAACTCTGCAGATGTTCATGAATTGTTAGCAACCTTACCTGTCAGTGCAAGGGTATGTTGAAGAAAACTCGCACATGCCAAACTTTCAGGTTCCCTGTAATGAAATCTCCCCCAGCCTCAATGCTCCCTACACTGATTTGGAGAGTCACATGATAGGAGCAACTCTTTCAGTCAAGAAAAACCAAAATATTTGCTTTTGGTCTTAAAGCTCTTTCTCACTCACTGAACAGCCTAAGAAGTATGATTTAGAGGGGAATCTTTTGGTCTAAGGGCTAGGCTAAGAGCTAAGGGCTGTTGGGACGCCGACCCCAGTGGAGAACAGCAGTGTGTGTGGACATGTGCTTTGCTGTACAGACATTCAGTTCCAAGACCTGCTTGAAAAAAAGGACTTTCCTCTGTGTGTTCATTACCAGCCTTATAAAAGAAAATAAACTATAATTATAGATAGTATATCCAATAAAATACTAGCAATGGAGATATGAGAAATATGTGAACACACCCACCTCATTTCAACGGTTCATTTAAACTACTGAAACAGAGTACAATCACTCACAAATTCATTCTTTGCTACAGAGGTGATGATGAACACCTGAAGGGCAGAAACTTCTGAAGCTGTCATAATTGGTTGTGACTTGTAAGGCACTTGTTTTCATGGTTATGTACCCTTACGGAGGGAAACAGCAACCAGTGGATTCTCAGCTTCCTTGGAAAACTTTAGATTGTACACCAGTTGATGGGACCACTAAGCATGCCAGTGCCATTTCTGGACCTGAACAACTGATCTGTAGGGTGCCAACTGCCAAGAACACTGAACACAAGCTCTTACACTTAAAGTGTCTGTCCAAGGGAACAGCCAAAGAAATAAGGCTTTAGCTGTGTCCAGTCCTCCTAAGCATTCATGTGGCCCCAAAGCTTGACTGCAGAAGCCAGTGAGTAATCACCAGCAGAGGAGTCTTCCAGCTCCAGCTCCCCATTGCCTTAGCGTTGCCTACAGAACAATTGGAGAGGAATAATTTCTGTAATGATAAGAATAAATCACACTGAACTTTAACACTGCATTTCCTGAAATATAGCCAAGACCCCAGTCTCACTGCAGATCCTGCACCTCGAAGTCACTGTCATTTTCATTTTTCTATCTGCAATTGACAGGCGCGCTTCCTGCTTGCTCTCAGTGGATAATCACTCAGTGAAGTGCGGAGGCAGGTGCTCATCTAACCCAGCCTCTCCACTATGAATAGACTCATCAGCAGCCCTGTGACTCGACAGCTCATCAAATTGCTAATTCTCAATAGTGAAGCAGAGCGCATCTGTAGGGTACCAATCCCATTTTTCATGCAGAATTTTGCCTCCAGTCCTAGAGTAAATTGAGTATTTATTCAAAATTTTCTTGCTCTGTCTTCTGTGGAATACACTTCTATCACTGCATTTAAGGAACACTTCAAAATGAATTCATATCTTACATAATTGAAACGGTCCCACTGAGGAAGATCTTAGAAAGTTAAGAATCTCTGATATCCTTTAGCAAACAGGAGGAACAAACCCAGAAAGAAACACATTTCTGTATTTTTTTCATTCCTGAGCTTAGTGAGTTCTTTCTAAAGGAAGTGTTTGAGTTATGTTTCAGGATTCCATGTAAAGATTCCACACAATCACCTCCTCTGAAAGCCTGTCTTTGAATAACTCCTCTCTCTTCTGAAAGAGCGTACTGTTTGTCACCATTTGTAGTAATCATAGGAATATTTACTTAGCCTTTAAGATCATCTAAGATCACAATATATTCCAGTCTTAACTGCTTCTATTAACTTCAACAGAATGCTAGACTTAACTGGGTTCATTATTAATTCACACAATGTTGGCTAATGTAGTGATATATTTGGTTGCTGGGGTACTGCAAATCAAACCTCTGGTCTACACCAATAGGACTTCACTTTCTTTTCAAATTAGAGGTAATGCTATACCAACAAAACAGAAACTCTATTACAAATCTGAAAGTGCAGCACCGCCTACTGAAATCAGCCCCATCTGTGAACACCATTATCACATTCAGAGGAATCAGTGTAATATCTTTTCCCTAAGTCTAAACACAGGCTCTAAACCAGAACAGGAATAGTGCAGAATCGTATCCCAAAGCTGCATTTTTTTCTGTCCCTAAGCCAGGTAAGAAAGAAACTGCACGGAGAATCCTCCTCACGTGGAGGCTCCTCCACAGGCTGTTTCATGTGTCTGAAGGAGGAAGAGGGGAAAAGGGTAGAGAGGGGCCAGAGCCCACATAAACCCCCCATGGAGCTTACTGCAGAAGCTATGAGCCTGACTCCTCTGCTCAAAGGCCTAGACCTCTACAGAATATCAGTCTGGTTTTAGGCTTTCTTGAGCCATGGCATTACTGCAGTGCCACTGACATCTCACAGAGGAGATGTCTTTGTCCTTTATAATTCTGCTTTGCTTCCTGGTGGAAGCAGGTAAAGTCCTTAAATCCCATGGGAATCACCTGGAGGCTCAGTGAAAAATTAAACAGGGCACCATGGAAGCAGCTGCCCCTGTGGGAATCTGAGGTCCAGCAAGGACTGATGCTCTGACCTCTATGTGTGGTTTTTAGCATGTCCAATTAGAATTTGTGACTTCACTTAAAACCTTGAGTGTGTAATTGAGCCTGGCACCTGGCCACTCAAATCAAAATGCTTTCTCATCCAATTTGCGTAATGTCATTATGTGATCCGGATCAACACATCAACTGAAGGAAGGGGGACAATCAGCACTGTACTAAAAGAACTGTAAGTATAAGAGTCAAGGGAGTTATAAAAAATAATTATTGTCCAGACTGATGAATTGCCCTGCCAGAGCAACAGTGCTGTTGTAGTGTTGATTTAACTGGGATATCTTCAATCCAATTAAAAAAAAAAAAAAAGCCCAAAAGCAATAAAACAGGACCTTCAGGAAGCTATTTTCTGTTCACCAGTGGTATCACCAGTAGAATCATTTTAGTATTTTGGAGTGAAGTTTTCTTTAGTTTAATTTCATTACATAATTCCTGTATTTCCTCTTAATAGATGCAGAAATGTGCATACAAAATATATACATAATTATATATGATTTTTCCTATAAATTTAATACACCAAAAGTAATACAGAATTGTCCACTCAAGTGCCTTTCGCAAGCTACACTGCCAACCCTAAGACATCAAAAATCCTAAGGTTACACCTTCCAAACTTTGCAGTTGACAGTTAGAGATTTTGTAAAAAATACAGGTTTTTTGCTTTTCATTTTTCTGTCTTCTAATGTCAGAGCCTTGAGGGTGCAGGTACATTGTATTTTTAAATTCTTGCTCCTCAAGTAAGAGGTCCAGAAACTTATTTTAAAAACAGCCAAGCTATTTCCTGATTTCATATAATTTCTTAGCTCCCCAAATTGGATTTTTATGAAAAACAACACTCACAATCGAACTGTGAGTATGAGCAGTGCTGAACAAAGAGGACATTCACCCTGCTATGTCTAACCCTTATTTTAGCTCTGAAAATGTGGTTTAATGGCTTAACTATTATTCTTAATTTCTTAGTTTTGGATGAGTCTGACCCTGAGTAAATAAGAACATTGTAGTGTTAATTACCTCCCGGTGATCAGGAAGAACAGAGTGAGGATGACCAGGAGAGTGAATCCTCCAACAGCAGCAGTGGCAATTACAAGAACCTGTCCCTGCTCTGCAGCCATATCAGAAGCTGAAACAGAAGCAGAAAGAAAAGAGGTTACAGCTCCATCACCCAGGATTCTTGTGCAATGGGTGATAATGTTCCACTGGTCAAACGTTGCAATTATTCTGTACTAGTTTCCTTGATGCTTAGCAAGGACATCAGATGTGAATGTGCTGATGAAGTGAAAAACCATAATCCATGTCCCAGCTATGATGAAGGGGAGAAGATGTGTACAGGTTTTTAAAATGAGGAGCTGGCATTATCAGACACTTGAAATTTACTAAAATTTGAATGTGACAGGATTTTGGACACAAAACTAGAATGTATTTCTTCTTTAGCTTTATTTAGCTTAAGCCTGCATCTAATTCAGAACTTCTATCCATCCAACTGTCCCAGCGAGGTCAGCAGCAGTGCCATGTATGGAAGAGATATTAAACTGGCTTCAGAAGAAAGCAAAGCAGTAAAAGCACACTTAATGTGTAGCCTCACACACTCCTCTGTATGTCTGGTGTTTAGTTTTTTTGTCACAAAATGTGTACAGTTCTACCTATAACGTGCTCTGGTGATTGGCAACACTGTAGTTGAAACAAAAAATACTGATTTTCTTATGCCTCATGTTTTTCTCTCTGCTTTGTGTAGGATATTTAGGACATAAAAAAGAGCACCTGAAATTATCCAGTCTTTAGACAGTTGCTTTTTTAATTAATTTATTCTGAATAATATTAAATCTTTACTTTGACAAAGTATCTACTTACAGTTTGGTTGGTCCTCACTTGTTCAAGTACTACATGAGCAGAAAGAGAATTAGGCTCAGTTTTTCTCTATCTCCTGTCTTGTGACTCCAAAGTTTTATTTCTTAAACTCAGTAACACTTGAACTTTTTCACCACATGATGTTTACCTAATGCTTACTGTCTGTTTCCATGAGAAACATAACATTATACTGAAAGGAGAATAAATAATTCTATTCAGTGACCTCTGACAACAGTAGTAAATGTAGAAAATAAATTTTAGATTTATCAGGAAAGCAACTTTGATTTTGTAAACTTGCAGACTGTTTTATAAGCAAAATCCTCAGCTTTCTTCAGGCATCAGATGACTAAAGCGTAGCGAAATCACCTAGGCTGCTGCAAAAAGAAAGCTCAGCAGGCTATATAGTCTCTTATTTTGCAGTTGACGAAGCCTGACACAACGCACACATTGCTGCCCTAAGCCCCATACAATGCTGTTTCCAAGAAAAAACATTTGGCTTCTAAATAATATTTGTGAGTGGTTAGAAATTAGCAGTGTAACATCACTTTGTAATAGTAGTAAAGCAAATAAAAACTATAGTAGTTTATGTCAAATTTTCAGCAAAACCAACCTGTAAAATTTCTGCCTTCAGGTTTCTGTCCATACAATTTAGTGGAGATATGCACAGGCAGTAAATTACAGGCATTCAGTATCTGTGGTCATAAGCTCTCCACAGACAAGTTAAATACATACATCTTCCAATAAATGATGTAGCAAATACTCACTGAATAGCTAATTTCCAACATGATATCTAGTGATATTATGGGAGTGGATTCTAGCTCTGCATTGTGTTATGTTCCACGGGGTCAGATTTAGTTGGAAAAATACAACGTAACAAATATCATGCCATGCAAATAATAACAGGCTCTCCAAATCAAATGCTGAATACTATTTTCAGACTAGCGGAGGTTGTGCTAAATGTTGCAAAGATTGTTACAGCTAGGCACACTTTGAAGTTGTAAATGGAGGAGGTGGTTTTAGGTGAGACTATCTTGCCCATCTCTGCAATGGAAGTGAGAGGACAAACTGCAGCCTTCTTTTTTTTTCTCTTTTTAATAGGAAAGAGAAGTGTGCAAAAATAGTGAATTCAGCAGGAGAAAAGCAAACCACGGGCTCAGATAAATTAGCTGTGTTTTTTTTTCAGCAGATATTCATTGCCAAGGAGACAACCCAGGGCTTTTCTTCATGAGAATTAAAGGTGCAGATGTAGGGACTGCTTCCATGGTCCAAAGAAGCACTCTGCAGCTATTGCGATGAATAAAGTCACGTGTCCGGAATCATTCTGCTGAATGGAGCTGCTATTTCTTGTTTTTTTTAGCTAAACCAGAATGCAGTCTATCAGTTTCATAATATATATTTTCTATTAGGAACCAGAGTCAAATTCATGAAGATGACAAATTCCAGGCTGACTTAGTTCATTCTAAGCAATCTGACTTTTAGCTGAGACTGTCCACACTTAAAGAGTGATCACACTGCTGCTCTTCTTTGTGTTTCACTGTGTTGGCAGAGGTGCCAGAGTCCAATATGTGAGCATCTTTTTTTCAAGTAGCCAAATCACTATAAGGGGCTTTCAAGCCTGAAACTTCCCAATGACCTTAATTTACTTGTCAGATAAAAATGTCAAATGACAGACAAGTATAATTTGAAAATGTGGATTTGTTAAAAACTGACAGAGAGGCAGGTAAGTAAAAATGACGGAAATACTTATTTTTGCTTAAAGTGATCCTTCTAGAAATCAATAAAGGCACAGTGCAGTGAACAACAGATACCTAAGCATATGTGTATGCGCATACACAGACTTCTCACACAGGTAAACACTATCTAGGCAGTGAGAAGATGGCAATAAGGGACACTCAATAATTACAATTTTTACAGCATTTTGCCATTCTAACTTAAATTCAGCACGTCCCTCAATCTCTCTTTTGTTTTCTCATTTCCCCTGTTTTCTCTTAAGGTAAAGCTCAAGTTGGAAATAATAAGAGCTTTAACACATATTGTCTCTGTTTTACATGTTCTTGAATCTTTTTTGTTGTTTCCTGCTTTTCTTCCTTCATTTTTCCTCTCCGTCAGCTGTGCATATTGTTATACGATCGTGCCTTTCTCCTCAGGACTATTCTTGATTATGCAAGACAGAAAAACTCAGTTTGAAAAACAATTATGACAGCTTGCAAAGCCAAGCAAGTTCCTGCAACCTTATTTCATCTCTTTGGGTGTATATATTAGATTGCTGCATTTCACTATAGAAGTACATAGCATTTTCTCCAGAATCTCATTTGTTGGACAACATGGCCAGTATTCATACAGCTAAAATCAGTATTTTATTGTCTCTACACTGTACAATGCACGGCCTCATACCTGCTGACTATGCACCACCCAAATACATCCAGTGCAGGTATCGTTACTAGTTCTGTGATCACAGGGTTGAATGTGGCTGTATTATGGATGGGGCCATACTCCATTTGACAGTCAAAGTTGATAGGCAAGGAGGTGAGGAAATGCTGGTGCGACAGCAATACGTAAACCATGAGCAGTGCTAAGACTCATAAGGGAGCTCAGTACCTATCTAACTGGGCTGGCTGTTGTCTGGTAGGATGCTTAATTCCCTCTTCCTGTCTGCTCAACAAGTTCATTTTGACAAAAATATACTTTAAAAAATGAGTAGCTTAAGACAAGGAAAAGGGAGGACTTATTACTTGCCCCAGCAGACAATGAGATAGTACACTATTATGTTTGAGTGTCAAAACTCTTCAAATACATTGTAACTACAACCCACAGGATCAAAGTGGTGATTTGATTTGAAAACTGCAGCGTGTATCATAAATGTACTGAGAAATGTTTTACCCAGATATACTCTTCACTCCCATTATGCTTCATGCTTAACTCAGATTATATGCCCAAAATGACATTTAAAGTCCCTAATTGCATCGTTCCAGCTTCCTTGCTTAATACCATGACTAGAAATCCCTTCTGCATCCAGCCTGGTGTCAATTCTGTCCCCACCATCTACTCTTTACATCCATCCCCTGTCTCCGCTTCTCTCTGGGTTCTTCACTCAAACATATGGAGGACGAGCTACACTTTCTCTGCTCTCTAGGCTGAAGGGAAATATCGCAAGGCTTCTTCTTCACTTCCTCACTAGTCAGACTGGAAGAAATGGTGCAGACATTTTAGTCACAGTGTAGGAGGATGACAGACGGAGAGAATCTTCTAGCCCTGTTCTCCTTTCTTTTCTTTGAGTAAATTTCTCCAAAATCTTTTAGAAGATTGTGTATTTGGTATAAAAGGGCTGGAAGCCCTAAAACCAGCTCATTTCTGTCTCTTAGCTACATCCTTTAGTTATTTCAGTTTGACATCTATTAGACAGCAGACCTTCCAGCAGAGTGAAAGATAAAAAAGTGACAGAAAGACAGCCAGACAGATAATAGTGAGTAGCTGTAAGACAGATAAGTGTGGATGGCAAGAACTGGAGCTCTAATAGACAGGAACTGGCTGTCAGATGGATTTACAAGGCATTGTAAACAACAGTGTTCAAGAACAATATGAAAGAAAAATACAAAGTCCAATTACGGTAACCTTTACATTTTCAGAAGTGCTGCGAGATGATGGGCTCCAATCTAAGGGGGAATGTGGGAAAGGGAGAAGGCAATGGAAAGGAAATCTTAAAAAGGACTTTTAAAAGGAAGATATAAGGCCATCACTAGCACAAGAATGTAAACACTTCTGGTATGTATTCACTTGAAAAGCCTTCTTCCAAGTGTTGCCCCCTACATTAGCTTCCTGACCAGCGGATGAATGGACAGCCTGTGCAAGTAGTTTGAGATCTGAGTAAGGATGCCGCTCTTGTTTAGGAAATGCAGAAGAAAAGTAAAGTCTCAGTGGCTTATGGGCAGTACAGTACAGAAACCAGATAGGCCAAAGTCAAATATGAAGAACAAATGGCTGAAAATGTAAAACACAGTGAGGAAGTACTTCAAGATTAAAATGAGACACTCTGAGGTATCCAGGGCTGACTACTACTAAATGAACAGTAGGACTATGCAGACTTGGAGAGAGATCCAGCAAGACAGTTTCTAAATATGAGATACGTGCCATCTCAGTTGTTTGTTTCATCCAGAAATTTAATTTACTATTGTCAAAACATCAAAATTTCTAACAAAACAATCTCCACTTTGCATTGGCAATTAAATGCATTTCTGAAAACCCTAGGGATGGCTCCTCTGCCATAGAATGAATCAGAGCATATGCTTGAAACAATATTGGACCTCTATCAGAATCAATGATTCAAGACCCCTCCTTTGAGCTTTAGATTTCTGGAATGAATGGAGTTCAGGGTCTAAATCACTTCTGGTGGCAAATCCAAAACAGCATGATTTGAGGCCAAAAAGTTAAAGACAGATTTTGTGGATGTGGGAAAAGGAGGAAGAATGTGAGAATTCAGGAGATCTGGCAATACAAGAAAGTCACCATCTGTGCCTATGGTAAAGAAATTAAAGTTATTGCTTCATCAAGAAGAGGGTTTCAGGCCAATTGATTTTTCACAGTCCTCAAATTTATAAATACCTGATTAGTCAGGTATTCTATTAGCATTTCTGAAATTTTTGATTTCCCTTTCAGATTTTTTTTCCCCATGCTGGGGAGGCTGACATGGAAAATACCCTTTGTTGTAGATCAAGCTCTGCACAAGAAAGTTACAGCATGGAAAGACTGCACTGCCTAACAGCTGTAAATTGTTCAATATATTACAAATTCCTCGAGGCACAAGGGCCTCTGAGGTGATATACTAAAAAAAATTCCTAAGGAAAAAAAAGAATGCTTTAAATCATTAATATTAAAACAAACAAACAAACAAACCAAGTCTTCCATAAACAGCTAATTAGAAAAGAGAGAGCGAAGAGAAAACAGAGATCAAAGCATGTTTGCCCTGGGACAAATTATTTTTTTATTCTCAGAATACATTTTCTTCTATCTAGGAAGGATCAGAGTTTTTTGTGGTGACTTAGATAGTTAGTACTCCTGATACAGAAAAGCAGGAACCATGAGTGAGGTTATCCTTCAATTTATAGCCTCAGCAGTGGTACACACGCGTGTGCTGGAGTGTATGAAAACCTGTTAGCTTTGCTAGAAGTGTTTCACCTGTAAAGTGCTGAAACAGGGAGACTGAATAAAATGGCCATGAGGAACACAGTGAAAAGCAGCAGTTACTATGCTTTGCAAAATAACTACATTTCCCAGCAGCAGCCTCTTAGCTTTAACAGTGCCTGACAACATCCATCCATCCATCCCTGCTTCCTTGAAGAGAATTTTTCTGACTTTTGTAGGTAACTTCATTTCCATTCACAATGAAAGTACAAATTTCAGTCTTTCAGACACTTCATTTATTGGTCTCTGCAGCAGGGAGAAGAGTTCAAAACCAAGATGCTCCCCAAGCAATGGCTGCCTCAGTCAGCTGGTCAGTAAGTGAGGGTGTTTCCGAAAAAACACATCAGCATTGTGTGATTAAGCAACTATTTTTTCAGTACTCCTGCAGAGTTGGCCTTCTTTCTGCTTCATGCACTATCTTTAATAATCATACCAAAATGTCTTGGTGTTCCTAATACGGGCTTATCTTGTTTTATCCTGTATAACTGAAGTGGCACTGATAGTGTTTCAACCAGTAAACTGGAGAAGGCATGACAGCACTGTCCTGCCAAGGACAGTATGTTTTAGGACATTGATATACACAACTCACAATCGATGAACGTTTACTTTTTTACAACTTCTCTACCATTTTAAAGAAACATCCTAATTTTGGATTGTTCACTTTACCACTATTTATTAACAAATTATGTCAATATTCAAGCAGGGTAAATGGAATAACCTTGGATGTTCACCTGTGACTGCTCCTGGAATTCTTTAGACGTTAAGACTGTAACATGTACAATTGGTAGAGAGCTGATGGATGTTACTAGCTACTGTCAGCTGAGAAAGTTTTTATCAAAGGCATGAAATATTATTTGTCTTTTTTATGAGATTGTTGGTTGATAAATTTTCTGTTGACAACACAGACTTAGAAGGCTCTATTCTTCCCAGCCTCCTGATGAAAACATTAACTTTATATAAAATCAGCCTAGCTCACATTAAATTAAGGTCTGGCTAACTGAAAGACCACAAAAAGTAATTGCAAATGTGGAATTTTCACTAAGCAACTTGTTTCTAATGGGTAGAGATGGAGCGAGCAGCAATACTCCGCCTTGGTCTAATATAATTTGGTATCTTTCTGAATAATTGAGAAGAATATATAGTAAAAACTCAGGAAATTTTCAGATGAGCTGCATACTGCCAGAGTAGTAAAGGATTGAGATAGATTTCTACACGTCTTGACTTGGACTGGTTTCTAAGACAGGGGTGAGCTAACGTTTACGTGTACTGATAAAACTATGCAGCCCAAGTCTCAACACAGCCCTCCCCAGTCGCTGCATACAAGTCTAGGTCAGTATCTTGGAACACAACAGTACTGACAAAAATGTTGCTATGGTCTAGATACTCAGCTGTGTCAGACAATGCTCTAATTGAAGCAGCAAGTGCTTAGACTTACAAGTAAAAGAAAAATGAATTATAAGGAGGTAAGCAGTGTTACGTCTGTTTATGGCATCATAAACAGGTTTAGTTTTCCAGTTTAATTCAATATCAGGTTCAGCTCTGATGTTATACTTCAAAAAGGATGCTAAATTCTGGATAGCTACAAAATTATTCAATGTTTTTAAAAACTGTTTTTTAGAGTGAGAGAGAGCATTTATATCACTTGTGGGAAAGACAAGAGAACTCTTAAAAATGGCCTACACACATTTAGAACAGGAAGACATTTCTGGTAGTATTTGGATTTTTAATTAGGCAGAAAAAGGTCACAAGATACAAGCTAAATAAAGAAATTACTAGAAATACAGTGCAAATTTTTACTTATGAAGCTTAAGCACTGGAACTATCTACCTATGAACACAGTAAGCTCTCTACTACTGAAAGACTTTAAATCAAGACTATTTATATATGGTAGATGTTACATTTCAAGATATCATCACAAGCTGTCTGGAAAAGTGACGGAGTTACAGACTTTTGGCCTGTGTTATGAAAGGGATTCAAATGAATGATCATAATCATCTGATATAACCTTAAAGTTTAGAATACGCCAACTTTCAAAATACTGCTTTGAGGAAGTAAGATATTTGGAGAGTAACAGGGCATCGTTTGACCGGTCACTGAGTACTGCTTCAATTTGAAATACGTAGTATCTACCACTAGGCATCACTTGGCTTTTCTTGTTCCTTTGAAATATGAAGCAGTACTGTACAAATACTTGAGTAAGACCACAGTTCTTTGAACTACCCTTTTAATTAAATTGAAGTCTTTATCTAGCTCCAGGTACCATTTCAAACTGAGCTGCATAATTTCTCTCGATCTCCATCTCAACTGATCATAAACAAAGATCCAATGATTTATATTTACAACAAATTAAATACTTCTAGTTAGGCATAAGCTTCAGCAGTAGATGTTGGTAAACAGCAAATATATAGTGTGTATGTATCACTATCAAGATTCACGAGTGCTTAGAAGTAATAGAGGCAATAAATGATTACAATTAATGTGAGCTCTAGCTCACCATGCAGCCCAAGAGCCAGTTGCATTAGTGCGACGGTGAAAGAGACGTGGGGCTGGGAAGGAGCGGATGGAATCACTCCCAGGAGATGTTTCCATCAGCAGCGCCTATGAGAGAAATGTCACTGGAACCACAGTCTTCCTGATTCAGATGGGTAAGTCACATTTTCAGAAACAACACATGGGCTAACAGAGGTTTAAATGCCATTTACTTTTGATACAGATTATATCCCTGTGGGCCTAAAGCCTAGTGTCTACAGCACCAGAAGATGCAGACAGGATCTACCCAAATTCTTGAAAGCACCCAAGTGATTAACTGCTATTTAAAGCAATTAGCTTAAGTATCCAAAAAATTTTAAAACATCCAATTAGGCATTAGTACTTGGAAAACTATCCCTAAAACATTTTTGAAATAGAAGTTAAGAAGCAACGAAAATGGAACACAAACACATGGGTGCTCTTCAAAACACTTATATAGTTTTGAGCCTGTACTTTAGCTTAAGCAACCTGAATTCTAAAACACTAATGAAAAAGATGGTGTACATAATTGGTTAATTAAAGTAGTTTCATTAATGAGTGTTTTAGTGTTGTATCTACTATACTAATTTTATCTCAAATGCTTGTAAATACCTTGTTTGCAGTTTCTTTGAACGTGGAGGGCAATACATGACTTCAATATAAAATTGTTCAGAGCATGAACATCATACATAGCATCAAGACTTTGCATATTCTGCAGGAATATGTACGCATTTTGCTTCTTATTGGCAAAATTAGCAGGCTTATTGGTTGACTGGAAATACACATTAAAGTTTTCATTTTTTTTACTTGTAGAGTCTTGGACCACTAAAAACTACAGAGAAAAAACTCCATCACTGTGTTCTGGGAGCTTGCGTGAAGCTGCTAGACTTACATAACCCATAAGCCTGTCTAAGGCTATTTCCAGATGTTGAAAGGAAGGCCTTCTTTACCACAAAGACAGGATATGGGGCAAACTAGGAAATTTTGCAGAAGAAAACACTCCTTCAGCTGCAGCATCGAGCTAAAATTTCTATTTGTTGCTCAAAAACCCAAGATTTCGAAGTGTGAGGCTGAGGCTTACTTGTTTTTTATCACACAGCCTTGGTCATTGAGTGACAAGCAAATGGCATGGATTCAGCCATTCAAACTCCCAGTCTCACTGTTTTAGAATTTGATGCTACTTGTACGGAATTGATTTTTTTTTTCCCTCCAGTGAAACTTACTTTCATCTCCAGTTTCAAATTCAAACTTCTGGCTATAGCCGCTGTATCCTGCTGCCGTCCTGACTCTGATATGAAATATATACTTGGTGGCTGGCTTGAGACCTGTGACGATAACACTTGGAGCCTTGGACCTTGTGGAGGAATAGCTGAGCTGCTCATGCTCCTGAGGGACAAAAGAGGGGAGAAACGATATCAAGTTGAGTTGTACAAACTTTGCAAAAATGATACAGCAGAACTGAAGCTCCACATTCTTCTCATGAATGTAAAATGTGTTTATAAAAAGAGGTGCAGGTATGGATTTCTGTAGTTTGATTTTGTACTACAGTCACAATGTATGATATGGCCTTGACTTAGATTTAATTTTTTTCTCTTTTTTATATCTTGCATATAAACACATCACATCTTTGTGACTTGGGTTAGTAATCACACTGTAGTCAAAACAATATGGAATTAGTACAAGACTACATTCACAGAAAATGGCAGCTAGAATGGCAGCTAATTATTTTTGCACAATGAACAAACTAGGAGGTCAGTAAATGCTAGTAAGCTGTAAAGTAAAGATGTGGGAGTATTTAAATACCCGCTACTCACTTCTACCCGCAGGTAGTGCCAAAATGCCGGCGCTATCCGTGGGTAGACCTGTGGGTAAAAGAAAATAAAAATTAACTTTTTCTTTAAAGTCTGTAAACTTCTAGCATGGTTCAACTGCTTCACTGCTGTTGAACTTCACTTCTCTTTCCAGGTAGCTGTAATGTAGTGGTACATGAAATTCCCTTTCAAACTCTGTAAGGAGAAACACTCTCCACAAAAGTCCCCTCTTAATCTCCGAGCAGTTGATCCTGGGCATCTGCTGAGAATTCCTGACTCTTGCAGACATCACTGTGAATTGTGGTGTTGCAGTGTGCAGAAATCACTGGGAATTACCACCGTAGACCGGCTGCTGTAGTATGGAGACCAGCCACATTGACTGCTGCGCAAAAACTAAGTGCTGCTTCTAGACAAGTCATTGACAATAAATTTACATGAGGGGATGACTGACAGGTTGTTGACGATACCTTTACATGAGGGGATGACTTAAAAGAAGAAATGGTTTATTCCCTGTCATTAGTTACTATCACTTGATAAATCAGTAATCTGTAATATTTTATATGGTACCTTCAGGCTAGCTTTACTTCGTTGAAGCAGGATTTGTCTCCAAATTGACATATGAGAAGAAATGTCCTTGGCATATGCTTAACAATCCAACTGTGATACCCGTAGGGCACCATATACATTTCTCATACCATGCAGTAATATTTGAGTGTGTATAAGTTATGCAAAGGGTGCTTCCAGCCTGTTAAGAAAGAAACAATCTGGTTCACAGAAGAGAGATAACCAGGAGAATAACAGGTTTCAGCCACGTTCTGTTGAATTTTTAACTTCTTTTCAGCAGTGTACTCATATTTTTAATACAAAAAAACAGTTTTATATAAAACACGCTGGGTCAACTTCAGTCATGTCTGATAAAGTCACATTAGCACAGGGCAGAAGGTATACCAGTATTCCCCCAGTAGGCACACAAGAAGATGGCTAAGAAAACCAAATCAGAAACCTAATACACAACAATAACCTAATGATTCTGTTCCATGAAGGAGGAGAAGGAAGGCAACAATGACCAATATCTAAAATAATTGCACTTAATGCTCAGTTCAAACAGTGGAAATAATTTGAGAAATTATAGTAAGAGGAAGTATTGATTTGTTCTACAGTCTATTACCAAATTTTGAAACAGCAAGAAGTGTATATTTAAATTGATATAGTAAGACACAGTGTACATGTAATCTTACGGATGGAGACTACAACTAATATGACATCTAACAACTTCTGCAACTATCAGATTTCTCCCATTACCTGAAACGTTATAACTTCACTTTGAATATGTTAGTGGATTTTAAAAATACATTTTTTGAGAAATTGCAGAAAATATCCTTTTTCTTCTGACAGAAGGCCAACCTGTTAAGGTGACAGATTTTTATTTTTTTGCGATTAAGCTTGCTTCAACTTCAAAAATAGCATGTATTTGAGCAGTAAAGGTATAATAGGTTAATATCCAGTTTTGTAAGGAAACAGAGAACTCCTACACATACAGAGGAGTTTTCATACTACTTTATGGAAATTTCACAATCATCCAGTGTGTCACAAACGGCCAATTTCTATTCTGTAGCCTTGTTATAAGTGTGACTTCCAGGGACTTCCATGTGTAGAAGAGTCATGTAACTTAACATGTAAATTGACCAGGGTGTGCAATCTTGGAGAACACAAGACTTGAATTTATTTAGTTATGAAGCTGCTGGCTAGAGGGTGTACATTTCTGCCAGAACAGACCAAGTCTTTCAACACAAGCAAGTGACAACCTCAAAATCAATCGAAGAATTAGGAAAAAAAAACCCAACCCACCCGATTTTGCACTATGCTGAGACCACACTGAATTATAGGTATGGCCCAATGTTTGAGATCTTGCCTGTTAAATACAATATCAACACAAGACCCTGTTTCTGCACTTCAGTCCAGGTAAAGACATGACATCCAGAGAAAGAAAGATTCTGGATATGTTCATTAAAAGTTGTGTAAACAGTAAACACTTGTTTTATACAGGTATTAGTATGCTTCAGTTCAAAGTTTTAGTGAGTATTACATGCTCCATCTGTCATGGCCCAGACAGAAGTGGGCAGAGACTTTAAAATCTGGAATGCTCTGGAAATTTTTATTTAGGCTCTGCAATCTGTAAGATCAGGAGGAGACCAGCACCTAAGGGATTTCACTGTACGATGTAATAATTGCAAGCCATTTCCTTTCCCAAGACTACCTTGCTGCTTGAAATCAAGTTCTAAGCATTTAACAATTTACTGTTTTTTCTGACCTGCTGGAGAGACTGCAGAAATAAAGTTTCAGAATAATTTGATGGAATTGTAAAAAGAAATAGGTTCCTTCAGAGGAGGATGGAAATGGAAATTTTGTCAAAAATTGGTGGAGATTCCCCAAGATCCAATGACGAGATTTGCTCCCTGAAGCTTGCAGAACAAGGCCAATGGCAGCAAAGAACTGGGAATGACTTCTGAAAAAAAGCAATCTGAGCTGCATCTGTATTGTTCTATCTGTTATTACAGGCTAACTACCGCCCGTATAAAACACAGGATTTGGAATATAGTGACTCCCTAGCCAGCGATGTGGACAGACAGTTATTGAGTAAAATTATTTTTAGTTGGTCAAAGGTAATGAGTGTGACAAGGACTGTGATGATAGCATTTAATCAACATAATGGGTCCCTTCGTCTGTGTGGGCAGCTTACTGAGGGGCAGCCATCTCTGCCTGTCACTTCTGGGCCCTGGAAGGTATTTTGGTCACTTCCAAGGGTTGTCTGTCTTATCGCCCTCTCACCATCTGCCTGGGGCCACCTGTGGGAGGCCCTGAATGGTCCCATCTCTGTGCCCTCCCATCTTCTTTCTTCTTTCCTTTCCGCAGCCTCTTATGCCATCTGCCATGCAGTCAAAAAAACGAGGTCTAAAAGTACACAATCATAAAAGTAATACTGCTGTCATAAGGGAAAGAAGGTAGGATTTGTTATTGCAAGTGAAATAGGGGAAAGGGAACCCATCACTCTGGTGTGTTTGAAAAGAAAAAGCTTCAGAAGCCCATACCTGAGGAGAAAGTTGCTCAGAGTCCAGACAAAATGATTAATAGCTGGAAACTTCACATTGTTTCATGTGAATGTTTCACACGAAGAAATTGGCCTGTTTGGACTGGATTCCTACATAAGACAATTCTCCAAAGAGTGGATGCCTTGCCATTACTCCCTTCTCATGACAACAACAAGATCTTCAGCCTACCTGGAAAGCCAGAGCTTTCCGCAGAGAGACACAATTTGCGGTTGATGGGGGTGGCTCTCAAGGTTGGCCACTCCTTCTGCCATGATCTTTCCCAGGAAGGCTAAAGACGGTCTCAGGATAAAACAATACAATTCTAGTCTGCAGAGAAGCATGGGATGCTTTGTCTTATTCTTCCACATAGATAATATGCACTTATTTTTGCATGGATTCTGGCTTCAGAAAGTGAATTTTAAAATCCAGGACTTAAATATACTTCCTGGATGTTAGAGTATGCTTTTACCAGACCCTGATTTTATGCTGTGGCAAAATTTAGACATATATGAGCCCTCCTGCCATGCACCCTCATTTCTATTGAAAGAAAGCGTGATGTTGTGGGCCAGAAGGAGCCACAGTATGCTCTGTGATAGATCTCTGACCTGGACAGTGATGGGATGGGGATCAATGGGAAATATCAAGGAATACATCTGTTCTATATTTCTTGATAACTGCAGAAGACTACTACAAAATGTGCAAAAGAAAAGTTTCACTGATACGGCTGCGTTTCTCATTGCATGCAAGCAGTAGGTGAACTGCTGGACATTATATACAGCTCAGAGTTCATATAAAAGGAGAAGTACAAGAAATGCTCTGATCCTTCACATCAGTATCAGAGCAGCACTTGTGATCTTAGCACGGCATAGGACTCACAAGAAGCAGTTCTGAGAACACAGGGTCTGAGGGTTTAAATACAAGATAAAGCAGTCTATCATCTGATGTAATTTCCTTATATAACTACTGGTCAGAATCTGATATCAGTAAATTCGTAAGACCTCTTCCATAGCTGACCACAAATATATCTTGGTGAAAATCTGTGATTAAAACATAAATATAATCCATATGACAAGTGATGCCAATGTTATTACACAACGTGATACAGAACCTATGACCAGCTATCCAAGTTAAACAGAATTATAAATATTGAAAATGCTATCTCAATTTCTAAGGAAATTGTATTTTTTTTATTGTTTGTGTGATTCTTCTTATCACTGGATTCAGTTCTGATTATGAGAGACAGTGTTCACAAATCTATGACAGTTTGGTCTGTGCATGAACATGTACACCTTTCAGAATCAAACTCTTTCCTGTAGCCATCTCTGCCAAAATATCTGAATCTGTATCTATCCTAATTTTATACTTTGCTTTATAGTCAAGACATTTTTTCATACCTAAAGAAACAGATTGACTGAATGGAAGTTACAGTGGTGCTAATGGTCTAAGACTACAGAAATTGATTTAATGGAGTAGCAGGATCAGAGTGTAAAAAATAATGGAAAGCTTTCTGCTTTTGCAATGCACCAGAATAGCTGGATCTGTCCCATTAACATATGCAATAATGAAACATTTCCACTGCATGACATTTTCATATTAAATGATAAGATCTTTACTCACTGAAAGTAGCTATTTTATTAATGAATGTCATGTTCATTCAATATCCAGATGTTATATTATCATGATGACTATTATAATTTTTCTCATATGCTCAAAAAAGGGGATTCCCTCTGATGACATTAACACTTGCAAATAGATAAACCTCCACATGCCACACCTATGTGAACATGCTGCTCTCCTGTTTTATGCCCACCTCACTTCAGTGGGAAACCGCACAGAAATGAAGAATTTGTGCACATATATGAAATAAAATATTGATAAAGACTGACCAAAATGGGATGACCTTTTATCATTTTAGACTCATACTGCAGTCAAAGAGTTTACATTCTAATGCTATAGGTGAGAATAAGTACGTATAACTAAAAATGTTAGTGAAAAAAAAATTTATGGAAATAAAAGCTGAAATGCAGAATTTTGCTTATAGTGCTCAAATAACCTTTAAAAGACTAACTTTACCAGTAAAGCACTGACAAAAAAACAGGCACTTTCAGGTGTACAAGATTTGTCACCATTAATATTTGAGTAGGAAAGAGAAACACAGCTCTAATCAAAATAGTATCAGTCCTTATTTTAGCAATTGAAAAAGATAACCAAATATAATTTTCTATCACTTAGAATATGGTATGGGAGCTCCAGGAATTACACTCTCTTGCAATTTACTCTATGTCTAGCTTATTTTATGAATGACAATCAATTCAGTTCATTGAGTCTCATAAGCAACTGAAAAGCCTTCTTAAACTGACACTGGGGAAAGGCTTTTCAAAGGCTTCTTCCAGCTAAAACCATACTTATTGTGTGCACCCACAAATTCCAAATGTATGTCTGTGGAAAGAATCCAGGAAGACAGTAACTGGATTTGCTATCCACTGTTTGCGAATACATTTTCTAGTTTATCTCCATTGTCCTCCAAGATGAAAATTCTGTACTTAAGCCATATAATCCTGCTTAGCCTTTTCAGAGTGCTATCACTTAACAGAAAGAAATACTAATAGAGATTCAATCTATATACTGCAGGGACCTGGTCTTTCTCCTGTGCACTAAAGCACAATGTCAAAGCTGAGTAAGTACCACATTAAAGTAAAGAAGATTTGGAGTTCCATGATTCAGACATTATCAATGTTTAAATAAAAGCACCAATAATAAAAAAGAATCTTTTACGAGACCATTTGGTGACATTTTTCCTCTTTCCTAGATACATCAGTTTGAAGGATATATACAATGGGACCTCCAGCTGAAGCATGATTATTTTAAAGGAATGATCACAGTTCTGGAAGCTAGGAATTTTTATTAATCATAGCTCTGGTCCATGGCGAAATGAAATCTCCAACCTCTTCCTTGCTTTTCTCATGGAACCAGCTATGGTGGCACATCATTACCTCCAGATACACCTGAACGTTAATGTTGCGATGCACTTTAGAATAAAACAGTAGGTAATTACTAGGTATAGTCAATATGTGATTAATCAGTTCAGATAGAATCTGTTAAAGATAAATAACAGCTAACTGTGGAGTTTGTACCTACTGCCTGTGTTTTCCAAGAAAAATGTAGCCCTCACAGCTCTAATTTATGGAAATTGTCTTTGATTTATATTGCCTATATTCCTCTCACAACTAATTTGTCCCAAATAATTTTCAAAAATTATTTTCTTTCTTTGCAATAAAATATTTCCATAATATGATCTCTGAATGCCTATTTTCCCTAGTCGTATCTTGCTTCTCATCTTACATAGATTTTGTAGACGAGGAGTAATTACACTCAAATCAGTAAAATTAGCTACACCTGGGAGACTCAAAGTCTGTCTTTGAAAGCCTTTTTATCTTTACTAATTTTGTGCATGATTTTCTCTTAGAAGACTATTGTGACCTATAGTATATCTATTAACATGAATGCCAGCAGTAATATTTGGAAGATATTAGAGAAAAGACTCACAGGTTCAAAAATGTGCTTCTAACTTTAATTACTATCTGACTACAATATGTTCAACAGGATGAGATAAATTGTCATTGCAATATAGAGTGATAAGAAAAATTACAATAATAGAAATAATAGTCAAAGATACCATTCATATTCTTAAAAAAAAATTCCTAAAAATCTTGTACCTTTCATTTCCATCTGACCAGCACACTTAAAGTAAACTTAGAAAAGTGATTACAAATATCTGAGGACCAATCTGGACTAAGATGAAAACTCTGACAAAAAAAAAGTAGGGCCACGGAGAAAATTGCCAGTGGGTCTAGCATTTGTTTCAGGGAAGAAACCTACAGCATTTTAAGGCATCAGCCACTTCAGGTTGTAATCTTCTCCCTTCCCTTCTCGACCCCCCTTGTGATTAATATGAGATGTAACAGTTTGGTGAGCTGAAATACTAAAGTGTGCTTTACCTATTTGGCCTTTTATTATTATATATTTTGATTGCCTGTCAGTCAGCTCATCACTTTCTCCATACATAAAGTGAAGCTGTCAACAAGAAAAGGGGAAGAAGAGATAAACCAATCATAACGAAAATATGGAAAGGTCAAAACCCATCCAAACCTCATTTTAATTGGATTATGTACCTGGAAAGGCAGAAATGAGTTCATGGGAGGTGAACCATGAAAAAGAGAGAATTAAATGAGATGAGGACAGGGTGACACTCAAACTGTGTTATCATTCTTGCCAGCACAATGAGGTGCAAGGTGGGCAGAGCAAAAGCTGTGTGGTTAACATGGTTGGCCAAACGGGAACACCAGGTGTGACGGCAGCAGATAGGACACCGCTGCTTATACTGATATGGAGATGAAATTGAAAGGAATAAAAAGAGGTCTGTGCCTTAAGTTGGTGGTGGAACAGGGTGCAATTTAATAAAGGGAGCTGGGGAACATGAATTGTCAGGTAAACGCAGACATTAAATTCCACCTTTCTAGCAGTTATGAGCTATTCTGATAACATTTGTCTTCTAATTAAAAATGTTTACCAGTGAAAACCTCTGCACCAGTATCTCCAGGAGTAACTATAACTTCAGCATATAAAAATGTCAGCCTCTCCAGTTGTCCCCGAAGATTTTTCTTATTTTTTCACTTAATCTATTTTTCTTCTCCCCTCCACTGTCTTTTCATGTTAGGAAAAAGCAAGGAACTACTACAAGCACAAACTAGCTTACTAACGGTAAAGATCAACTCATCTAGTATTCAGAAGTATTGCTGTCATCTCTGGACAGCAAAGCACAGTTTCCTCTGAGATACCTAACAATAAGGTGTACTTCATAATGAGATAATAAACCATCTGACAAATACAGCTCAATAAGAAACAGAGGCAATCCTGCAAAATGTGAAGACTGGAAGCCTTCTGTGACTTTGTTGTGAAACAAGCCCAGAGAACTACGTACATACAGCCAGTGGGCTAATTCCTAAGTCCTTCATTTGGTATATAAGATTCATAGTTCAATTTTCTGAATCAGGTCCTGTATATGCCACTGCAGACTTGAGACTCCACACAATTTTTTAAATTGAAAATGCAAGAACCTGGAGGAAAGATAATAAAAAAGGGACAACTCGTGATGTAAAAAAACTGTAATGTAAAAAAAAGCCACAGACCAAACACCTGAAGGTCTCTAAGTCGCTGAGACATATGGCAGGTAATCTGCTCACGTCTAGCATTATCAGCATTGGTAAAATCACAGTAGTGCTGTACACACAAAACTGCTGCATTCCCTCAGAGCAGAACCCAAAATTGTGGTTCCTCTATTTCACATTGAAGTGAGAAGACATTTTTAACGTAAGAAAGCATCTTACAACTGAAGTGGAATTTCAATGACAGCAACGACCCAGTTTTTCAGAAGACTTCTACAATGATGGTGACTCGCTATAACACTGTGTAGTCTATGCTCTATTTAGACTAAAAAAGCACAGCTTATTTTCAAAAGTGTGAAATTCAAGTCAATCTACTAATCCTAAAAATGTAGTACAGCACTACATCAGCTACACAAAACTCAGCTCTAATGGTGCTGATGACAAAACCCACATAATTTACCTTATTTCAGTATCTCTAAAATGTCCATAACTAGGTCTCAGATTTTGATTAGGGCTTCTGTTCTGTGCTGGACATTTTGTCAGGTTTTTAACACCTTGCTGGAAAATGTTAACTGCTGTGTGTAATGTATGCATTTTTACAAACACCTTCGCAATAACTACATACTGTATTAAAAAACTCCGCAGGCAACAAGCCTTTCCAACTCCTTTTTTTAAACGTGTTTCAGCCTTTCAGGGTGGTAGGACAGGTAGAGTGACTGGGCTGATTGGCTTGAGCCTGGGTTGATTTTTTTATCTTTTATATCTATATATATATATTTTATTTTTAGAAGAGAACACTAATGAACACTCTTCTGTTTTGATTTGCCACTGAATATTTTCTACCTGGTGAATACGGAAGATTCTCATTGATATACACCAGCTTGGAAACAAGCCATACTTAAAGCAAAACTATTCATGACTGCTTACTTGGTTCATCAATACACATAACAGAGGTATGAACTGTGGTTCAGTGGTATTAATAAAGCTACCTGTTTTATTTAAGCAAGAAAAATACCTACTTTTATAGATAGAATTGATTCAGATTGCTATTGTGAATCTGGAATAAATGACTGAAGTCATCAGGATTAACTTAAATTTACATGAATGTTAGATGATAATGAGTATTTCACATGCTAACTGTGTATACAGTTCTTTGAGACAGCTATTTTCCTTTTCAGAGAAAATCAGGACTGATAAATATAGAAAGATGTTGACAATATTAATACAGATTTCAATGCTATACAACAAAAATCAATTTTGGAGCAAGAATTTTGGCTCTAAAATACCAACTCTGACACTAACTAATAAGTTTGACTTTAATCACTCCAATACAAATAATAAATGAGAGGCAAGAGGGAACCTGCTGATCTCTATATAGAGATAATCCTTTGAGATTGTGTAGCATTTTTCATTAAATCTTTTCAGATACAAATAAATCAATAGCTATTGAAAAGTCACTGAAATATCACATTCTTTGTGTATTTGTGAGCATGTGTGTGCAGTTTTTTTTGTGTCTCTGCAGGCTGATAGCAAACATCTATCTTGTAACATTAACTCAAAAGGGCTGAATTAATCTCTGGCATCATGACTATTGCAGATCCTGGCTTTACATCAACAACAAATATAGCATATTATTTAAATTTATGTTTTTTTCAAACACCTTAGTGAATTAATAGAGGAGCATAAAGCAAAAATGGAAATCTTATTACAATTAGTTTAACCTGAATTTCAAAGGACAAAGCAAACAATCTAACAAGAAAACTAAAATGCTGATTTTATACTTTCAAAACTGACAAAACAAGTTTTGTTCCTATTTTTGTATCAGGGAAGTGCTCATTTCTAATTTAAATAACTTCAACATAAATAATATTTTTGGAGTTGGTAAAAAAAAATCTGATTTTTTTTTAAAGAAATTAGACACATGTAGCAATATCTTTTTATAATGGAAGAGCCGTCTCAGTCAGTAAAGAATTGTCATTGTGATAATATAATATGCTAGTACTTCTGGCAGTATATGCAAGAAAACTAGATAGTTTGTGCAAGGTCATTGCAAATACAAGATGCATCAACCTGGTGAAGTTCCTACAGCAACATAAATGTTTTTATGAGCAGCAGGTGAATTCCTGCAAAAGACTCTAAAGCTATTAACGGCTCGGTAAGGAGTACATAATAATAGGTTGTTAACTCAGCCTCCCTGACAAGAACATCAAGAAAGGGCACTTTGAAACTATTAATACTAATACATTACAAAAAAAAAAGAAAAAGAGAGAATTTTTATGTTATGTTTCTTTAAATCAGCAAAATAAACATTCATGATTTTATTAGGGTACAAAACTAACAAAACTACGTGGGAGTTACTGAATAACATGCCACTTCTGTGAATTCAAGTTGGCTAACAAAATCATGCGTTCAAATGAAAAGCTCCTCTAATGTGCATTTTTCTTTCCAACAACCACCCCCCCCAAACCCACAGTTTTATTTAATACATTGTAAAATACTAATATTAAACAAGGAAAAATGTATGTTTTATTGCATGAAAATGGAATGGCTCTTCTTAAAGAGCTTCCTCTTTCCCTCTGGATTTTTCTCCCTTCTCCCAGAATGACTGCTTTGGGGACACTACTACTTAATAAAAAAGAGGTTGCCTATAATGCGAAGTCAATGGCTTTGTCTTCATTTCAGGGTGAAAAAAATGTTAAAAGTGTAAAACTAGTAACAGTCTGTCCTTCTGCATGGTTAGCATGTAGTTGCAATGCAGTCTCAGATGAAGACAGGAAAAAAAAGAAAATTTCTCTGTTTTTCCCCATAAAAGGAATACATGTTTTTTTAACTGTATCTCCTCAGATATCTCCTGAATGCATCAAGGATTGCAGGAAAAAACTGCAAGTGAAATGATACCTCATATTGGAGCATTCCTTCATTCAGACAAAGATATACCTCACTTCTGTCTCAGAGTACATACCTTCTTGATTTAATCTGTGAATCCACCTTTACGGTTGTGAAAGAACAATTTTTGAACAGTAAGTAGTTTATGTAGTACGAAAACAGTCCTAGCTTCAGTTTTTAAAATAGTTTGGGCTCACAGATGAAGACTTTTGGGAACTTTTAAGCTATTTCTTATTTGAAGAAGGTGTAAAGGAAACATTCTGATGGGTTTTAGGGAAATGGAGACCTGGACATTTTATTTAGCTAATAAATAAGGAAATTATTTTTGCTTATATGGCCATCCTTTGACAGCTACACTAGTTATATTTAGATCATTGCTCACCACAAAACTCACCATTATTTTTGTAAAAATATGTCAAACTTTCAAACCCAAAATTTGAATACTGATTGTGTGTTTAGGTACCTGAGGGAACTACAGCTGTGACGTTGGATACTACTAAAACTTACTCCATCCAAACTCAAAGGTGAATGCACTGAAACTAGTTAATAATAACAGCAACAACAACAACAATAAGACATTTTAAGTTGAGAGTACTTCCTCTCTTTTGTTAATTCAGGATTAAACATGTTAAACTCCTTCCCACTTCCTTTTGTGCAATTGACATAGTGTCTCTGAAGAGACAACATTTCTTTTTTACAATATGTTCATCAAAACCATCTAAAGTTTGTCCTCGGGAGTGAGCTGAAACCTACTGCACTATAAAAAAAATAGCTGCATCTGATTTTTGACCCTAGCTAATCACATGCTTCAGATTAACAGCTGATTCCTGTGGTTAACTTTATTATTCTTGCTGTGTCAGTAAACTATTTTTAAAACTATTTTTTCTGAAGTTCAAATGCTGAATGGCTAGAAAAAATGTTTAATAATTCCTTTTATTAGGAATCAACCTCTGCTGTCAGTGGATTTAGCTTTCTTAGCTTTCTTTGAGGTATGGAACTAGCTGTGTGGTGCTAAATTTGTTGTCTTGTAATAGTTTGCATATCTCCTATGCCTCTGTTTGAAAGAGCTCGAAAACCATTTATTCAAAACCATTAAAGTAGTTTTACTACATTTGTGCAGCTCTTCTAGCAGTTACCAGAATAAGCTTTGTACATGTAATTTTCTTTGGGGAAAATGCTATTGGCTACAGACAAGAACACAAGATCAGCAGAGACAGAACTATGTTTTTTTTTAAAATCAAATCCACTAGGCTTGCTTAAACAGCATTATTTTTCTCATCAGGATCTTTTGGTTCAGCGGGAATGACAATAGTAATAGCTCTGTAGGCTACTTTATTATTAAATACAGAGGTCTAGAAGCTATCTCTAAATAATTGACGACAATGATTAGGAGACTAGCCAAACTGGGCACCTAATGGAGAAGGCCTAGCTCAGAACTTCTTTGATAAACCCTTTGCTGCACGTAATTGATATTTAGAGGCCAGATTTCTTTTTCTCCTAATAGTAATTATACCACTGTCATTAATAACGGCTGCTGCAAGGTCCTTAGATTCTTTCCTGCAGGCAAAAATTGTATCTGGTCAGAGAGTCTCATAATTATTCACTCTCATTTTCAACAATTCTGAGACCTAGTTTTTTTCTCTTTTTAGAATCTAAGGCTTTTATGGTTTTTCCCTTGGGAAACTAGGTTAATAACAGCAGAATAAGAAAACTGAGAAGCTTGTTTAACACCACTTACTATGCTAAAATAAGCTAGGAGATTTCTTTTTAATGATTATCTCCCAAAGCGAATTTGTAGTGATTATTTTTTAAAAGCATTCTCCAGACATGGTTCATTTCCCAGGAGCTCTAAACAGCCAAGAATGCCAGAGGTGCTCCTTGGAGCCCCGGCGCCTCACCGCGACATGCTGCTCTGTTCCTGCAGGTATGGTCAAATTCTCAGGTCTGCTTAATACTACTATCCAAAAGCTCTTGCACATCCGAATTATTCAATGCTCTTGTTTTTATGAGAATATGCTGAAAGTGTTATGAAAAAGTATTATTCTATAAGCCCTACATTTGTTGCTTCTAGTCACATCAGAAACATTTTACTTGTAGGCAGCAGATTGCTACTTACACCACAAATAATTCAAATGATTGAAAAATATTGCAGAAGCAAAGTGTTCTTTTTAAAAGAGAGTGATTAGCATGAGGCTAAAAATCGCCCAGCTGATCATTCAACGCTAACAGCACAGTGCTCACTATTTTATGCTGAGTATATTCACTGACTGGCCAGGCACTGAAGTGCTCCTATGCTCATCCCTGTTGTTAAAAGCCTTTTCCTATTCCACAACCTTGTCACTGATGCTGACTCTAAAATTTAGTCAGGAAGCTTGCAAGGTTGTAAAGCATGCTATGCTAGGTATAGCAACAACACAAGAATACGCCTGGAGAAAGAACGAGTACATGCTAACAATCCAGCCACAACAGTATGAAACGAATTACACCTGCTCATGAATAATGTCACGCAGTCTGCAGGCTCCTTTCAGCCTCATGTGGATTGGAGCTGGTGCATACATTATTCTTCATCATTTAAAAACCTAACATAAAAGCAAAATCTGAATCAAGAAAGCAATAGGGGGTACTTAAAGAAAATAGGGAAGTTGTAACATAGTTGTGTCTGAAAAACTGTGATCCTTCTAACTCAGTTAAACATTATGCAAAAAAAAGAGGTGGAAAGACTGGAGTGGTTTAGCTATTCAAGTAGTAGGGAGGTTGAAAGCCAACGAACCTTCCACGTCATACAGACCTCATAGAAAGGCATAGGGCTATAGAAGAGAAATGACTAATTTTACTTCACCTTTCCAAAACACCACCCAGAAATTCAGAGGATTGTCTGATCTAGATCATGTGGCTTCTTATAAGAAATGTCATAACCTGTCTAACAAGAACATGTATGGCTCCTGTTCATTTGGGTTAGATTTCAGCTGGTACTCAACTAGGGTCACGTTCTGCCTGAGCAGAACTGAATTAATCTGAGAAGATCATAATGAAATACCTTCTTAGCTGGAGAAGACACAGAGGAACATCTGTTCTCATCAACTGGGATGAGTCACACACCTTACACTGGCAGTTGCTATGGGAAAAAATGCTTGAATGAAACAACTTGGGCATGCGTGTGAAAGGGAGCTTGATGTATTCCTATGGCTCCCAGGACTGTGCTGTTGCTGTGCCAGTCGTCAGTGTGGTACTGAGCACATCACAAGGTTATCTGTTCCTCAAAAAGTGTGGAAAAAGTGGCAAGGATATCCGTTCATACCTCTGTACATGCATAGAGTGCCACATCTTTTTGCCGTCAAAGTGCAGAGTACATAACCTATCATAGATACACACTTCTGTGGCTTTGAAATAATATGATGCACATATTTACAGACAGATAGATTTGCTTTAAACCATAGAATACGACTGTATGCAAACAATTCTGAAAGACAATATTACTTTCTTGTTTGTAACTTTCAACATTAATTTTTGTAAAAATAATTCTATCATTCAAAATATTATGCATTGATAGTCTTAAATCTTCATATTATTCCTATCAAGTAATTTACCTCAAGGTCTCTTACGTATTTTACTACTCAGATTCAGGGTGGCTCACTTTAATTAATATTAATGAATATTCAAAGAAATAGCAGTGTTTATGTTAATATTAGATTTTAAAAAGGAGCATCTTTTCTTGTATAAGTTAAATAAGTACAGCTGTAGACTGATAGAAAAATTAACAAGGTCATACTGCTTTCTAATTCTTTAAAGCTGGTACTTTCCTCTGTCTCTCTACTTCATCGGGTCTTCATCTCTTTTTAAAATCTCATTGGAAAACTAATTTCCTCCTTGCCTCTACTGTTCAGTTATTTTCTCTTTTATTTATGAATTCACCTCTAAATAATACTGGAATGGAGGAAGAGTCCTATCTGACATCCTACATATCCTGTCCACTCACTGTCATACGAAGGTGGGTTAAAATTTTTACATGAGAACTGCCTGTGAGCTGCAAATTGAGTCTGCCAACAAAATGAAGTAGGGGATCAGCCTTCATGTAAATTTCATCAAAAGACAAGAAAGCAAAGAAACATCGGCCAGGCCCTTCATCCTACATCCTGCTCCAAAAGATATTTTCTATTTGCAGATGTCATTGCAATGCCTTGGGATACTGCTTGGGTAGATCCTATTAAAATCTCTTCTCTATAGACTGGCTTCCTCAGCTAATTGCATATTATCTTCTGTGTTACAAAAAATATAATCCAGCTGGTGTATTTGGGCCATATGGGAGAATTTCAACTTATATACAGTTGCTGATATGTATACAGCTTGATATGCTTAATACAGCTCTCGGGGAGCATTAACTTTTGATAGTTAACTTTAAGGTTTTGGATGGAAAAGGGGAGGAATAAGTGTTTTCCAGTTCAACAGCACAACCTGAAGTGCACCTGGTATGGTTTATATCTGCTGCTTACTGTGTTTCCTTTCCCGTGAGGGCATTCCTACAGAAGGACTCTGCTTCGTTACAAGGCTGTAACAAGGCCATATCTTATCCCACTCCTCCATTTGACTCGAACATGCGACCTTTTTGGAGAGAGGTAAATAGATTACGATGCTCTGGAATCTTTCAAAAAGCAAAAGCTTTTGTCAGCTTCTGAGTAATAGCTTTAAAGTATAAAAGAAATGTTCATTACTATTTGCGAAGACCTGAGATTATATTGATATCTGGAGTTTGATTTTTAAGTGAAAGACAATACTGCCTATGACAGATTTTTTTCTTTTAAAAGTACTGAGCTGTTTGTGGAAGGTACTAAAGGATTATAAAACAGAATGGACAGATAATAGATTGCAGAATAGGGAAGACATCCTGTATCAACAGAGATAATTTGCGAATATTTAGTATCTACGAAGACTACAAAGAAGGAATATGAAGAAAGCTTTTCAGACTACATCTTAGATCTCTGAGGTCAAACATTTAATGGATTTTTTGTGTGTTTCTGTAAAGACTCTCTTATCGTCTAAGGTGACAAATGTTGCTAACAGTATAGTTTTCAGAATGATTCATAATCCAGCAGAAATAAGATATTTCAACTACCAGGCCTCAACATACAGTATTATTTCAGGATCATGATATTGTCCCTCTGGTTATATCACATAACTATTCATGCAAAGGAAAACTTTTTCTCTCTACTGTGACACAAACTCATATCATCTTGTACTGAATGGCTAGGAATTTTTGTTTTCTTCACAGGCCAAGACAGCTCTCTAATTATGTCCTAGGTCAGTTTATGTTCACTGCGTATTTGGCTGAAAAGCTGCAGACCAGTGACCTCTTGTCAGCCAACCGCATAAATATGTACCAGTGTATTCCTAAATAAAAATCTAAAAATCTGTACATACATATAGAATTGGCTCCTAAAAAAGTTTTGTTATTTTATCAAGATTTTCATTTTTAGAGACAGATAGAAAGCCAAGCAATATTTTGATAAGTTATGATTCTGAGTGTTTTGCAGCAATTCACTGAAGAAATGAAGGTCATGTGAAAGGTGCTTTGAAGCAGACAAATTACTGATCTGCTTTAGTATATTTTTAAAGTAATGCATGTGTTCCATACTTGTAGCTTATTGACAGCCTTGTGAAACTTTCCTTCTCTATTTATTCCTTTATTTTTTGGTAGAGTCTTTCGCAAAATATGTGAGCATTTTTCACAGAGAGGGCTTGATCTTTCAATAGTTCTTGTGTGCAATTTGTACTGCACAAGAGTGCAAAGATAAGTTTCTTGCATATTTAGCGTAGCCTGGCCTCCTTCCCTTGTTTCGCTTGTTCTGGATATGCATGGAAAGATGCGTCTCTGTGTTCTGGGTTCACTGTCACTGATCCATCTTACTTATAAAATTGCTGGAAACTGCCCCATTTTGTGGAATGCTCACAGTAGTTTACTAGACAGCTACTCGATTTCTGTAAGTTTACATATCTTTCATGAAACCTTGGGAGAACACGACAAGATATTACTTCCATTTACGAGCTGCAGAATTCCTACTGGTTATAATTAAAAGCAAGCACGCTCCCCTAGCATGGTCCCCAATGTCATCTTGATAATTATACAAATGTCAACAAGGTATCTTACAAGAAATAGCAGTTCATACTAGTGAAATTTTAGAATCCTGCAGAGTTCTTCAGAGTTTCAAAAAGTAAAGTAACTGATATAATCTGTTGAAACCGGGGTGTTTAGTGTTTGTATGTGATGAAGACATTCAATTTCTTGTACTGCATATAAGAGCTAAGCCTCTTTTCTTCTCTAAACACAAATGACAAGTAAAAAGGGGTAAGGATAGGACTGCAAAAGCTGTTCGATTTTAGTAATTAGTGCATTTATTAGTACCTAAGGATATTGTTCTCTGCATTTTTATTGACTACTTAAGACATTAATAAAATTTCTGAGGTTTTCATACTCAACTTGTTCTTGAACTTTAGCTGAATACTTTACTCTCCAGTAGAGGGATGTCTCTGTGATAAACTCATACTAAATCCAGGAGACAATTACTTCACTTTTATCACATTTCTTGGGGGTAATCAACACCAACCCTATTTTGTCACTGCTGCTGAGAATATAAATGCTGATATTTCCCTCTTTCAGTGAGTGGGAAGCCTGAAAGATTGCAGTTTCCCTTGCTGTATCTACTCCTGACACCCTCTTTTTTTTTCAATATACAAATCCCACTTGCATTTGTCTGTTATACTTACACAGTATTACAGTCATAACGTACATTTCTTCAGCACTATATAAATATAATTTTCTAATTTAAAACTGCAAATCAGCAGACTGATTTCCAGTACTGCATTCTTTGTCTCTCTGCTCTAGAATCTGGTCTCCAAGAGAGTTCTTCAAAATCTGTCACGTACTTCTTCCTCTGCTCAAATAAGTGATCTTCTGACTGCTATTGCTGTCTTGTTTGTCTTTCGTTCTGCCTATTACATTGCATTGCCAGAAACCACGCCTTCTCTTAGCTTACTAACAAAAGGTGCAGTCAATAGCCACGTGTTTAGTTCATTTAGTGACTTAGGGAGAAAATAACACCTGTGCAATAGTACTAGAAGATGCCAGCAGTTCATTTATCTCCCCACCCCTAAGAGGGAAGAAAAGTGTATAGCTACTCTTTATGCATTATAAAAGGTGAAAATGGAAAATGTTAATTTTTTTTGGTAGAAATGAATAGTAGTTTAAACTCTCTATGTAACAAACAGCTGTGAGCCTGTGTATCGTGTCTTGCTGCACAACAGACAAATCTAAGCTATATGTAGACCTCTACGGAGACCTATTTGCCATGTCATTCAGTATTGACAGATATTGGCAGATAATCTATTGAATATTTGAATGTTGGAAATTGTTCCATTCAATAAAATCTCATTATTTCTCTTGTTTATTTCACCTGGTTATTATTTTAATACCAAAAAACAAAACAAGGGCAGTGGAAGTCATAATGTGGCTTCAAAACCTGAAGAACTTCCATTAGTCTAGGAACGTAAGGTTTCCTTGCTTTGGCTACCAAATATTCTAAGCAATCTGTCTTCTACCTCTAGTGATGCTATTCAAACTGTTTGGATTTTTTCCCAGTTTGCCCTTTTATTCTGCATCATTAAAGCTGTGTAATCTCAATAAAGAAGTGCAGCCAAGCAAGAAAATTCTCAGATATTTACAGAGCCTAACATCCCTAAATCTTTCTTTCATGACTTGGTTTCTGTTTCTGTTCTTTGCGATCTTCTCACATATCCATTAGTTCCATTGTGACTTTCAGATGGGGACAGAGAAATAGCAACGACTGACTTAGCAGGTGATTGTTTAAGGTACGGACACCAAAAAAATCCTGCCTATGTCTCTAGGAATGAAGGCACTGATTAGCCCTAAATTTTACATTGCAAGTGCCAGGCCCTGTAGACAACTGGCAATGACGAAACACGTTTTGTGCTTTGGGAGAAGCAGGCTTCAAATTCTGCTTTCACAAGATGTGCTATGCTTGCACCTTGTACATTTACTTGTAATGCATGTTGTTGACCACTTTTGTGTGAAATCACGTAATTTTGACAGAATGCCAGAAATTTGACATGAATGCCATGCAGTTTCTCTCTCTTGTAACCTTTTGTAACCCTCTAAACAAGGCTGGTGCACTCTCATTTAATCACAGATTTTTGCTAAATAATGTCGCAAAATTAAAACACATTGACATTCACCTTAATTGTATTGTTTCAGTGTCACTCTAATGTAAAGTTTTTACAGTCCAGAAATCAAAATATATTCAAGCATATGATCCATGTATCCATGTTCATAAATGTAATTACTATGGGACAGGTATATCTACTGCCTGCCTGCTGTTCTACTTGATTTAGATGTGAAACAAGACAGTTATCAAGTCAAGAGTAAAACAACAAAAAATCAGTACAAAATAAAACATCTACTTATATAGCATTGTATGTGGGATCAAGTAAAAAGTTCAGAGTATTTTTTTTAATATCAAAAATACAAAACATATTGCTCTTTAGGATCTGAGTTTGGGTGATGCTGTAAGTGAGACCTACTTTCTCATAGTACTTGATCTCGTAGTCCAGAATGGCTCCATGGGGAAAGTCCGGCTCTTGCCAGGAGAGAGCAATGCTGTTTTGGGAAGCCCAGTCCTTCCTTACCATACCTATCAAGGAGGGTGCTGAAAGGGAAAAGGATAACTAAGGGTTAAAGACGAAGCACATGGTTTATCCTTTCAACCTACTGTCTTAGGATACCAATCCGAGCTAACTTTGAGTGACCTCCAGGCAGAAAAGCATGACAGATGGCAATTCTCAGGGAAATGATATAACCTGGAATTAACGTCTCAAGTACATACCAATAACTCCTTTGTTAAAGTGCAGACCAGCTTCTGCAAAATGGCTCTGTACAAAAACATAGAAAGAAGCACCTGTGCCGGTCCTCACCACCGGCATGCTGTTCTGCTGGCTCTGAGGACATCGTGTCCAGAGCAAAACTGTGTTTCAGAGGCAGTAAATTATGCATTCAGGATAATCTGCATTAAATGTCATAATTCAACTATATAAAATGCACATTCAGTTTACTCTTTGGGGTAAAATAAAGTGACACAGCTTAAAACACATGCAATGAATCCTGTTTCTTCTAGCTGGGCTGGCAGTAGGAAGGGAATTTTAGCCCATCAGTGAGGTAGCTGTGTGCACAGCAGAGCCAGCTTGTTAGAGGAGGCCAGTGGCAGGGACTGGGTTACGGGCAAACAGTGGGGGCAAAGATGGCCCCAGACCTACCTGCTGTAATTGATATTGCAGGTCTGCAGCAGCGAGTAGCAACCGCTTCCAGCAGCTTTTGGAAGGGGCCCAACACGGCTGGATGCACCCAAGAATCAAGTTACCTCACTATGGGTTCAACTAGTTTTAAGAATTGGATTTTTTTCACTTTTGGAGAAGAAGGTGCACTGTTATCTATGCAATAATTTCAACTGGTAAGCATTCTAGAAAATGATCTTTGCTTATTTTATCAACCTGGTCAAGCACGTCAAGGGACGTCTAATGCTGTTATAATAGTATTAATGTGCAGCTTTCACAAATGTCACAACAAAACCAGTCACGTTGTTCAACAGTGTTGAAGACAACTGAATAAGCTAAACAAATCAGCTACCATAAAAAAAAAATTCTTCCAGTGGTTCACAGTTTTTGCTATTTGTCTTTCCACTAACAAATATCAGTTATTACACACCCGCCCCTACTCCTCTCTGTTATGAATCTTACTTCACCTTTTCTAAGCTTTCAAGGAGCTGTCTCCTAAAAATAAGTTTTATGACTTCTGTTTTTATCTTTCGAATGAAAGAGTCTACCTAAGAAAATGAAATAAGAATCTGCTTCCAATTACAAAATTTCATGCCTTAGTTTTCTTTCCTGTAAATATTTCAGGAAGATTAAGAGGTGAAAACAATAAATAAATTCTAAAATGAAAACAAACAGAAAAGAAAAAAAACCCAGTTGTTTTCCTTTGAAAAAGGGGAAACTCTACAGACAGACATGCACAACAATCTCTTTCACTGTGACACTGCATTTTTCCGAGACAGAGAATAAACTTCCATCTACTGTCAGTCTTCCCTGTGGACAACTATTTTGTGGTATAATCGTTCAGTCCTCTCTCATGTGAAAAAATCCCAACCCAACATGTGACACTAAATAAAAAAACCTACCAAAAGTAGTAAGTGGACAAAACAGAGCTTACACAGGAAACTGTCCTACACCTGTACTTACACCATTTTAACCATAGGTCTGATGAAAGGGAACAAGAGAAAAAAAAAGAATTCCTGCCATGCTGAACAAAGGATTAACCTATTTTTCAGGAAGTCCTTAAACAGCATAATGTAAGTAGCTGAACAGAACAAAATAGAAATACACGAAAAAGTATTCATAGTTTCAGGGCCAAAATGTTATCCCTGGGTATGCGTAACTAGTCCCTCAGTTAAAATGAGATTTTTACTGTTGAAATTGAAGGTGAAGCTGAGCTCTTGTAATATTTCTCTGGGGTAAAATCAGCTATTCCAAGAAGGGAACAAAGATAGGTCTGTCTACAGCAAAAAAGGAGCTAGCAAACAGGGATTTGTATTTGCCAAACGCTGATCATGGGTCTATGAGGGCAATTGCTCATATACTTTTGTTTACCTTTTGCAGGTTTTGGGTCATTCATTGATTTTGAGTTGTGATTTACAGGCAGGTCTCAGTGAGCTATAGCAGCCCTTAAGATATGTCAGATACACCCTGTGTGCCTGCTCACAGGTGAGGGACATTGGCTGGGCCACCTTCCACAGCACATCATGGCTTCATCTCACTGCATTGGAGGGTTCACTGGTCAGACAACCAAATCCTTGCAAAATGATTGACCTTGATTACAGAAAACACCAGGTTAAACTGTGGATACAATTATATTCGTGGCCTTTCTAAGCTTTTTAAACATAGATTACTACTATCACACCTCTTCAAATTATGACCTAACCTGTATGAGCTTTTCACATGTATCACACGTGGTGTATTTGCCTTTGAGTTCTGATTTCCAAATTTATACAGCAGTTCATATGTGTTTTCAGTCTGAGCTCACCACAGTAACTCTTCCATTTAAGCAAACCCATGTCAAAACACAGTCCTGGTGCAACAGAAGATCATCTCAAATGTTCAGTATAAGAAGTAGCCTATGTTTCCCTGGGGAAAAATAATATAAGAAAATTACTTCAGCCCTCTCCTAAACCAGCTGTGCTTGACCTGCACTTGAAACTGAAAACCCCATACAGGAAGGCTCACATAACACCTGTAGCACTGTGCCAGGAACTGCATTCTCTAAATCAAAATGTGAAGGTGTGTACATAAAGCTGTGAATATTAGAAACGCATCTGTGTTCGTATTATGGTACTGGTCAGAAAAACAAGAGTGTACTCTTTAACAAAAAGTCACAAAAGAGTAACCATTAACAATTTCTTCTATGGATGATCCTATTATTTGTCATACAGAGGTTACCTATTCACATCTCAGAAGAAATAATGACTTTTAGGGAAAAGATTCATCATTAATTTATTGTACAAGGAAAGAGACAAATAAACCCAAGTAATTAAAAGCTGCAGCTAGCTCAGTTTCTATTTCTCTAGTTGTTGTGAAATGCTACTAAAAGCAATACTTTCTATGGAGAAATTCCAGCTTCTTATAATAGTTGCTCACTAGAGCAGAAGTTATTTAGACCCTGAAGATCCTATCTATTTATTGTTAAAGCTCTTTTTAACCAGAAAATTGTAAAACAGGTAAATCCTGTTTGCCCATTTATAAAGACTGCTCTAATGTTCCTATGATGAATCAACGGGAAGTTCTTTTAATTAGTTGTTTCAAATCCAGTAGCTGCAGGAGAGCTCTAATTTGGTTACCCAATGAAACCATTTGAGAAAAAATACTTAGAAGCGCAGCATGGCTTTTAATCACTTTAATGGTAGCATTTTCTTGCCATTGGTACCAGGCTGAAGGATGGTTTCTGGCTCTTGAGCTCAGCACTGATCTCTGTTTTGTACTGAGGATTCTTTGCACCATCTGCTCTGTATGTTTTCCTCTACACTGTTATAAATTTCTTCAATTGCAATGAGTCATCTACAATGCTGTGAGCTCCTCATTTAATTTAGTCTGAAACGTTTCTTTGTCTTTTCAAATAAGTATTGAATAATGAAAGTTCATTCCTTAACTCAGAGTGAGCTTATTTTATTCTAAATCTCTGGCCTCTCTTTTTCAGCATTCCTTTTCTCATACACCACACAAAGGGCAGAGAATGTGTATTTTAAACAATGACTGGATTCCCATATCATTTGTCCAGAGACTTTCTCTTCTTCTGAAGTTGACTTCCATTATCTGTAACTGTCTGATTTCAAAATAGGTGATCTGTAGGGTTTCTGAAGCTTTTTTCCTTTAGTCCGTTTTCTGATTTTCCAGTTTCTTGTTTATACTGTTTAAAGTAGGCAAAGACTTTCCAGCCTTTCTCCCCTGGTCTCCAGGGTTGAACAACTTTGATATGGTACCCATTCACTATGAAGAGGCTTCAGACTCAACAGCAGCTGATGTCAAAAGCTCACCTGATGTCTGCCTGTACATGGAGCACCCTAACCCTCTGGTATCTCATTTCAAATCTTCTTCCCTTGGTGAAAAGAAACCACGACAGCTCAATGGCCTTTTATTGGCTGGCAGAACAGGCCCTAACAGGTATGCACACTCACCTTCTTGTTAAAAAATCTACCATCCAAAAAACAACAGCAGCTGCACCACCACTGTTCTCTTCCCTCCTTCCCCCTTGGATCATGTCTGTTTTGGCCAAGGGCAATCAAGTGTCAGCAAATACAAATTTGGAGGGGAGGGAGTGGAGGGATGATCTGAACTGTACACGTGTTGTGCTGAGGACTCCAACTTTACTCCTTTAGACACCATTATCGTGACAAGTCTGGGTCTCAATGTGTAAAATACTGCCATGTGGTCTAATTTAGTTACACTTTTCTATACCTCTACCAATAATAATCTGAACTGCTTAACTATATGTTATTCTTTCCTTGAGACCTCTGCCTGCTTCAAGGCATGGGAAAGACCATACTCGCCAAAATATAGGGCTTTATCACATGTTTTCTGAGTAGCGATTTCCCAGTAGAGGAGGGAATCCAGCCCCCTCCCTGCCTCTTGTTTCTCTAGATTTGTGTTTCTCTTTATAAACACAGCTATACTTAAGAAAAAAGAAACACTGCCAAATTTTTGTCAAACCATATATATGTGGTATGTATAACTGTCAATTACAGAGATGTACTGAGGTCCAATTTTCAAGTGCTTTTTCTGAATGGTTAAAACAACTTTTGCACCATTTTCTATACCAGGAAATGCTATTATATTTATACAACATTTCTCTAGCCCAAGTTCTGTAACTATATTAGAATTTCTATACTATTGGACACTGAGGAAAATTTTATATTACACGTAGAAATAAATTAAACCTATGATTTTATTCATGATCCCACACTTGGATAAACTGTTATTTCAGGGCACAGTAAGAAAAACATTGATTTTACTTCTGATTCTAGAAAGTCTGTAAGAAAAGTAATAAGCAATAAAAAGATGTTTTCTTAGGGGAGACATTTTACTTCAGTAACAGAACTGGAAGTAATGAAACAACATTTCCTGATCAATGATAATACCTCCAGTATTATTAGCATTTGAGCTATTTATCAAGGAAGGATTTACCAGAGAAGCTAAGAGGCCAAAAGCCTTCAGTCTTCTTTACTACCACCGTGCATGACACGTATTATTGGTCAACTGACAAGGATGTAGTTGTGCTACCTATCATCTACACTGATCTTCATTCTTGCAATATGATTATTAGTCCTCCAGCAGAGATGCATTTCATCCTTTTTTTTCTTTTGTGTTTGCTTGCTAATCTATCTGTTGCTATCTTTGTAGGATAAGGCAAGAGAGACTATAAGCGAGGAATGTGATATGGATTCAGGAGACTGATTATATTCTTTTCTAGTTGTGCTCTAGAGATTTTCTTTAATCTTTTGACTGAGCTATCCTAACGTACAATCTAAATGTCAATACACTGCATTGTTTCCAATATGTGAGACATTCCATTATTTCCAACATGTGACCCTTTCCATGTTAGAAGTGTGTGTGTGTCTACATAAAAGACTAAAAACTAAGCACAAGTTTACAATGAAAAAAATCATGGAAATATGAACATAAATTAAACTTTTATAAAAAAACCAGTTCATAACCCATCTCTCTGTACATTAAAGACGTCCACATGGCTGAAACATCTTTGGGTTTATGCTCAATTCAGTAGGAATTCCTTTTCTTACCATACAAGGCTTCATCCAATTAGTATAGTGACTAGATATTTGATTCTTCACATAATAAAGTCTCTTATCTTCTTACTCACTTCAGTGGTAATTCACAGTTATAATGCTTGGAGGGGATACTATTACTGGCACTGACCCTGGAGTTCAAAGTTGAGCATGGCGTTTTCCTGACAAGGCATTAGAGCTACCAAATTAGCAAGTTTGGGGTAAAAAATAACATTTTTACTTTATTTTCTCACACTAGTTCCCTAAAGGTTTGCATTGAAAAGACAGCATAACAGTATGCTCCTTTTGAAACACTTCATTTACAGAAAAATAGGCCTCCAGCAAGATATAATTATCATCTTTCCCTCCATTTTAAATTCTTTCCCCTTGCAGATTTTCTTTGCTTGCTCAGAAATGGTGGATGAAAGCCAAGTGAACGTAATACCGTTATCAAAAAATGGATTCTGCTACAGTGTTGTGGGCAAAAGGTCATGATAGATGCAACCCTCAAATTTCCTCCAGGCTAAACATAGATTCAACATAATTTTTTTCCTACTGTGTTCCATAATGCAATTCTTTCTTCCTTGCTGCTTAATTTCTCTCATATATTGTTGATCTTATATATGAAGACAGTAATCATTCACCCATATGATTCTGCAACACTACAGATTTTCTTTCATTTACAGAATGTGCTGCCATTCATTATTTTGCAAACTTGAGACAGAAGCACTCCTAGATCTTTACGTCTAACAGGATCTGCTCAGTACCTGCTTCTTCAAAATGAATTATAGTAGAAGATACTTAAAAGCAATTGAAAAAATAAAGCCTTATCAGCTGTCAGTCAGCCTGTGTGGATGTTCTGTTCTGCCTGATGAGATGCATGTGCAAAATCCTCAAAGTTGGTAAGCAGTGTGAGATATTTGGCATAATTTATAATATAGGGAATAATTTAATGTATTTGAACAATCTATTTCTTTAAATAACAGTAGCTATAAAATAATCAGGGAGATGTTTTGCACATATCTATGTTTTAAGGAGTTACTTTATATGCTCTGTATTTCTGAAGCAAGTGGAATAAATTCAGTTCAAACAAGCTTAGTGGAAGGGTGTGTTTCCAGGAATCAGATGCAAACAAAAAAAAAATCTTCAAAACTGAACAGGGTTGCCTGTCATATAAATGGAAATCATGTCAAATCAATGCCCTCTGATAACCAAAGGGATTTGCATCAGATTAAGCAGATTCTTGGCTCCCTTCCATTGCCTTTTATTGCTGGAGCAGCAGGAGACAATAAGTGACTTACAGACCTAATAGGTCACTGGGATTCCCAAGGGACCAGCTCTCCCAAAATCAGAGCTTCTGTGTGCTTGTTTGGCAGAAAACAACACTACGGTCCTGTGGCACTGGCGTATCAGCTCACATCTGGTAGCAACAACACATGTGGCTGAACGGCACAGCAAAAGCATGGTAACTGAGGAAAAAAGCCCTTTACTTCATTTGCTTCTTCCAGGCATTTTGTTGTGGATCAAGCAACAGACTACCTGATGGCACAGGGAAGGGTGCAAGAGGCCCTCCAGGCAAATCACTTCCCTTCCTATCACCTCTTATGATGATTATAAACCCTGTTCCGGTACCTACAGCAGAAGTAACAGAATACGGTGTTCTTAACAAGCAGATTTGCTGCTTTCATAAGGTCAAATGTTATGTGTTGTACTGTTCATGGTTTCTCCTGACTCAGACATTGTGGCAAGCCACTGATTGCTGGCCAGTGGCACATACCATTTGAAACTGGTGTGCGTGCTCTCCTGGGAAACTGTTCCTGACATGCAGGATTCCTCTTCAAAACGAAGGCAGAGTGGCTTATAGGGTTTCCTAAAAAGGAAACCCATGCTAAAAGAGAAGGAGGTGATAGAAATTGGTTTATCAGCAGACTCAGAATGCTACTATAATGATGTTAATCAGCGTGAAAAAAGATGTGTTCCAGTGAATGAGTTATGTAAGTTATAAATATCATGTCAGCACTGCTAGGTGCCCCATGATGTGGAGACAACCTGTGGTGACACACTTCTCTGGAGAATTTTGTTTTCAACCTCCTAGTGTAACCTGGGAATTGCTATAAATTTACTGGAAATACAGCTTGAGGTTAAGAAGGCGTCATTTATTGCAGCAAGGTGTCATTATGGAAACAGAGCTGTAAGTAAGTCTCATTCAGCAACAACCCCCTCCAGGGTCAACTGGAACCAAATTGTGCTGCAGAACTTCCTGCTGCTAAATTGATCTCAGAAGTTTGAAAATGAAATAAGCAGGTTAAAAAGCTCTAGGAAATCTGCAATCTTTTCACTCCATTAATTGCTACTCGTCCTGCGATGTAACAAAGACAAACCTAAAATGTACACTCATTTCAAATCTTTTCCTGCTCTTGTTTATACAAAAATATGAGACTACATCAGATTGTAGGTCATTTTCTGTCCAACAGTACTTTACAGGTCTGAAAGAGGTTTTTCTTTTAGCAAGAATATCATGAATATTTTATTTGAACATCTTCAGTGAACCTTCTGTAAAAGCTGTGTTTGTTGGCATGTGCAGAGAATGTCAGCTACTGTACTTCAACATTTTCAGTGAATATGTGTCAGTGCATGGAGACACATCTGATACTGACTTAAAATGTACATCTTCAAACAATTTCCCCATAAACGTTGATTTTAACAAAGCATTTTATAAATCATAATGATGCTAAATAAATATGCTTTCATAAACTAATTCTCTCAGTGATGCTACAAACAAAATTATATTCTATATTATATTAATGCTAAAGAGATTCCAAGGGTGTACTGTCATCTGTTCATTACAAAGAATCGTTAGATAACAGTAAATGCTATGGTTTGGTCTATCTCTGTTTACACAAGGTCAAGCATCTTTCGAATCTTTGAAATGTAGACCTATGCACAGAAAAGCACACCCGTTTAAACTCTGGCATACAGATAGTGAGAAACACTCCTAGAAGACCAGCAAGTCACTGGTTTGTACTTGACGTACACAAATCACTGAAAAGCACTGTTGCTGTCAAAGGTATGTTAGGTGTTCAATTTCTGGACAAGTAGGCTGGAATCTATTACTTGACTCAAATTATTTAAAAACTGGGTTTTAGTTATGGCACGTTGTCTTGATTCCCTCTGCAGTAAGAGGGAGATGGGCAACTCCAAAGGGCAATTTATCGTATCTGTCATAGATATCACCTTGGGGTGGCACAGACTGCACACTGGAGCTGCCTGTTTAGATGCTAAATCTTGAGATGGCTGCCAGTAGATCACATGTATCCCCTAGTTTCAGCCACAGCATTCAATACATGCATCACTGCTATTAGCACAGAAGCTTAATACAAAATCAGCTATGGATCTTCTTTAAACGTGACCTCTAGAGCAATGCAAGAGAAATTTTAGATATGTCAGCATCCTAAATAAAGTGTTTTTCAGTTGGGTATATCTGTATGACACAACACAGTGTTGCATAGACATATCTGAGTTAGCCAGTTAGCTTGTATACTGAAACTAATACATCTGCACTACCTCAGCCTGGTTAACACTTTGGAGAAGATACTGAGACAGTATTGAGCTGTGCTAGAAGTACAATGAAAAGATACAAAGAACTGGAAAAGAACAATTAATAGGAGACTCGTGAGGTGAGGTTAAGGAAAGATGATGCACACTGCTTATGTGCAAATAACAACAGTCTACAAAGGTAAGTTGCAGTAATTCTCTCCTGCTTTCTGTGAATGGCAGCAGGAGAGAGTTAATGAATAGAAGCAGCATGGTCAAGTTATCAAGAAACCGTAGAAAAAATACCAGGGAACACACTCTGTAGTGAGAAAGCATTTAAGTCTTCTATTAGTCAGATCACAGGGATGTTTGCACACCGCTGAGTCTGAGGACAGGCTCTCAAGGTGAGGGATAGAAGCAATGAGACTTGCAGGCATCAGGGCAAATAAACCCTAAAAGCAAACAGTAGCCAGGTGGAATAGATGGGTAGTCTTTCTCACTTGTAACTTCTGCTATGTCTAGGATCTGAGGTTCAGAAGAGGCAGTGGCTTTCTGGACTACTCTACTTCTATATTCTGAAAACATGTCACATTAACTTTAAATGTGTTTGAAAAATAAATGCCTTTTTTTTTGTGTTTTTCTCTTTCAAGAAGGTGAGGAACCATTGGGAGTTAAAGAGTTTTCATCTTTTTGACTTGTATAAAAGTTAAAACACCAAGAAACAGCAGCCTAGAAATTAGATCAGACGATGGGCAGTAAAATATGTTTCAAAGGAAGGTTTGTGGAATCCTGCGCAATTATGGAATAACCTTTCAAAAGGGAAGCTTCTTCAACTATTAGCTACTAGTTAGCTCATGCCCTGAAGCTTGTGATTTTATACTTATTACATATATCCATGCTCATGCACTGGCAGAGAATCTCCTGACAGAGATCCAGGTGAGAAGAAACATGAGCATTCACACTTCCAGATCAGTGCATCACTTAGCTTAAGGAGCCTGTCTTTTGATTTCCAAGAAATTAGTTATCTGATGACTGCCCTGTTAACAAGAGCCTCTGAATTCTCAGAGCTCTTCCATTATGCCCCTTTGGTATTTCTATTCTTTTTCTTGGCGCTGTCTGAACCAGTTTTTGTGCTCTTAAACATTCTGTGTGCTGAACTCTGCCCTTGTAGTTTTTTTCCCAAGTCCATTCTTCATCTCCTATCTCTATGCACAAGCAGCACAACAAAAGTGCTTCCTATAGAAAGAAAAAGCAGGAAGGTTTGAGGAGGGAAGTTTAGCACTGCTGTCCTTCCATTCACCACCTCTTCTTGTCCAAGGGACAAAGTCTCAGCGATCCGCTGACATATGCAGAGTTTGCACTGGTCATTTTCTAGAGAGGACCATAAAAATTCTGTGGCGTCCAAAAAGTTAGGAAGTTGACAGACACTCAGGCAAGAAACAGAGAAAACATGCCTTATTAACCAACATGCTGCTGAATGCTGCTGGAAGCTGGAAGAGTACATAAGGAGAAGTATAATTTCCATTGGTGTCCCTTGCTGCTTATTGTCAGAGAGAAAATAATGGACTAGATGAACCTTTTGAAATTCAGAAATACTGTCTGATTAGAGAGCCTTCTGTTTAAATTTGTCCCAAGGAGAAAGGCAAGTTTGTTACACACAGCTTTCCTCTGGAATAAGCTTTCATCTATCCTTAGATAGTCTCCTGCAACGCAGAAATTTTACAGAAAGAAAACACCTAGCTATGCAGCTTATGTAGTTGCTTTTAAGAACTCATGGCTAATATCCACACAGTACATCAGTGATGTGGAGCTGAGTGCTTCGGGGTCTAATTTTTAAGTGCCTGATCCTCAGAATGAGATTTAGCGTTGAATTATACTACAGGTCCAAGCTCCACAATGCTGTCAAAACAGAGGCAATCCCGAGCACGCACAAAAGCAGAACTTGAGAATTTAGACAAGTTTCAGTTTGACAGCTGATTTAGGTATACATGGGCGCTAAGCATCATCAGGGTTAGACATTGGTATTGCACTATTGCTTACAAGCAATATTGTTACATTGGAATAACCCACAAAATAATGCTTTCATGAGCAAAATATTGTTCAGCTTCTTTTAATCTTCTCATTAAATAAATCTTCCTATTTCAAATCTTCCTTAAGTATTTTAAACAATTCTCTTTGCCCAATATCACACTTTGTTTTGTGATTCAATAGCGAGTCTGGAATTTCATTGGCAAGTTTCAGAAATTAGTGTGTTCACACAGGATATTTAAAATCCTTCGGCAAATAAACAAACAAAATCAAACAGTAAGATCCCCTAACTCATATCCATGTCTCATTAACTGGCAATGATCTTTGTTTCTGTCGCATTCATCTTACAATATTCTACAACAGGCAATTATCTCAAGTCCCTCTATACTCAAACATATGGTGAAACCTGTGCAAAACAACAACTGAAACACAGCAACTACTAAGGGAATCTTTGATATAGGAAAAAAATATCCTCTACACATGTAGCAATTCCTTGAATGCCATCTAGAGGATACTACCCTAGCATGGCTATGAAAGGGTCCTGACAAATTCAGATGTGTGTGCTCCAGATCTACTTCTTCTTTATATTTACTATTCAGAAAATAAGGGCTAGTCAAATGTGACCAAAAAGGAAGTTTAAAAACATCAACAAAATAAATCATACAGAATAACTTTATAGTAGTTTTCTGAAAATATTATTCTGCTTGCACAGAATAATTCTGTGCCAATAACCTTATGTAAAAGAATTAATGAAAACAAATGGGCTATTTATGTATTGCAGTTTTTAATCCTAAAATATACTTGTTATCATTTTGAGGAACCCACATCAATGACATTAATTTGCTGAGCCATCATGTTAACTCTGCCATAAATCAGAATTATCTATGCTTCATTAATGATCATGATCACAAAATATTTGTGGTGTTGACTTAACTACTCATGCCATAGGTGGTCAGATATATTGTGACTGGGTTTGTAACTGCTCATGTTATGCAAGTTGATCTTCCTCTGAAATGTCCTTCCAAAAATTTCTACTTTGAATGCATAAAATCCTGAGGAAGAAAGACTGTTTTGATAATTAATTCATTGGCTCTGCCCAACAAGAGACGATTCGGCTACTCTGAGAAGGAACTCCTCTAACTGTTACAGCTTTGAGTTTTATTATCAGTCGTCGCTTGCTGGTCAGTTCCCACTATATTTACACCGGGGTATTCAGATCATCTACTCTCAGTTACTTTAGGCATCTAATTCATTGGGAACATCTAAAGTTAGGAGTATCAGGACCCTGTATAAATAGTGCAGACAGATAGTGCCTCCAGATGCAGATGCAGAGCACCCAGCTTAAATGTGTAAAGTTACTGAACATCCCACACCTTCTTTGGTGCTCCACCAAGTAATTCAGGCTCAGAAACACCCTCAGGGGCTGTTTGGGATTTTGTCTTTTAAGGCTGCTTGCCCAGGAACAGATGACTTTCTCTTCCTCCAAAAAAAAAATCCTGCACCACTATATTTTCAAACAATGAAACAAGACCTTAGAGAACACAACAAAAGCCCATTCTACAGGAGAAATTTCACAGTTAAGAGTCTTCTGAAGATTATACAATGCCGCATCCGAAAAGTATTATGACTTCAGCCTGTCTGGTTCATGCTCTGCATCTCAGCAGCTAGACTAGAAAGACAGAGATGAGATGTAAGGTGCCTCCTGGTTCTTTCTGCAGAGATCAGAATGAGTAAGACAAATCTTGCTCTTCCCCCACCTAGGATCTGCTAATTTCTGAGTGCTTTCTCAAACATACCCCGCGTCTCTGCTAATGCACCTCTTCAGCTGGAAGCATCTTGTGTACTGTATGGTCCTAATTTTTTCCTCAAACACTGAGGTCAGTGGAGCTGCACAACAGAACAGTGGAAGGAATATAGCTACGATGTGTGCAATTGTATATTTAAAACATTCTATCTCTATGTTCATACATGCATTTTATCTTTAAGTTATGTCTTCCACACAAGCATATCTACACACAAATAACAGCACTGACGTAAGAGCTAATGAATTTTGCGCATAAAAATATACAAATATGGAAAAGCCTGTAAAACACTGAGTTATCTTTCCTCAGCCAGTAGAAACTTCTCACATTTAATCCACATTCACAAAACCACAGTACTGATTTTTAAGATAACAATCACACTAACCCTACTGTATTCTACAAACTTTGACATCACCATGTAATATCTTTAAAACAATGCATTAAACATTTCGTAATGCGATCTTTTGCATCAGAACCTCCCATCAGGTATTCAGGTATAATCCTGTTATGACATCTACATATCAATTTCAGAGATGTTACTTGCTTCCTTTTAATGTAGGTAGAAACACGAGCATGATGCTGCAGATTTCAAAAGAACAGTAATCACTATTACATGACACTTTTGTAATCACACAATCCTGAATGCAGAAGTAACACAAAATAGCTAGGAGATGAGAGTTATTTATTAGCATTCTCAAGTAACTGGAACTAGTAAGGAAGACATTAGTTGATATATTTCAATGTTTAAACAGCTTGAGGAAACAATTAAGAAAATTTTATATCTTTAAGAATGATTTGTAGACAGTTTATGATTCAGAATAATAATTTGTAAATACAATTGCTGTTATGATAAATACAGAATTGAAATATTCAGTTATCATAATTCTATTTCAAGCATCGCATATACACTGTTCTCAGTGTCTGAAACATGCTCATATTCTACATAATCAATTCAAAAGTTTAAAGAGTTCTCATATGTATGTTGTTACCAAGTTATTGAAACTTCTCTCATTCAGGTAACAAGTCAATGCAATATATTTTCTCTATGAATGATACATATTTACATATAAAGCAGCACTGTAAAAAAATATCAGTGGAAGTCAGATTACTGTGTTTTCCATTTTCTGCTTTAAAAAAACCACACAAAAGTTCCTTTCTAATTTCAGAATATGAGAAGATGAAATCTGAGGTATTCTGACATTAAGACGTTAAATTAGGTTTCCCTGTGTTTTTAATACTATTTTTTATGACTGAACTCAAAAAATATAACCCTGCATTAACACAGTTCTCGTCTGGAATTTGTTTTATGGAGAACCTTTTTTTATAAAGTAAAAGAAAAAAATCTCAGAGAAACTGTACTTGAAATTTTTATTTATGTGAGACAATAAAAGTGGGAAGTCATTCCTTGAATTTGAAGACGTATGTAATTCAATGTAAGAAGCTGACAGAAATCTAATACTTTTTAGAGACATGACCTCAAATGCACTGCTTGTGCATGCAAACAGCAGTTTGGTAAATTGGACAGGCCTTCTGCGATCTGCACTGCAGGTTGCTGAGAGAAGCAACATCTCTTACATGAGCAAGATGCCCCAAGATGAGCACGGTGGGGCTGCCCCCCAGCTCCCCAACCCCCTGCCTGACTTCCAGCCCTGCTGGAGAGCAGGGTGCAGACCCAGGGGCACAAGTTCTGCAGCCTCCTGTACCCCCACCTCTGCTGGTGGGCACCCTGGCAAGCCTGCAGGGATTTAGTCACACTTAACCCCCACTGATGCTATAATGTCCCGGCCTGAGGGTGGCCTGAGGTTGGGTCACCCCATAAATGGAGTGTCTTGGCCTCGACTCTAACCTTTGCTCACCACCTTGGCTCTAAGGCTCCGACCCTTGCTCCTTGCAGTTGTGTGACCCCTAGCAGGGAGCTGCTTGGTTTTCAGGTTAGTGGCTTCCCAGATACCTGGGATCTACCAGGGATGAGTAAATGTTTTTTGTTTTTTAAGGGGAAGGCATGCTTCATGACCTACCGGATTTCTTTGAAGGTGTCAACAAATATATGGTTAAGGGGGATGCATTTAATACAGACCACATGGATTTCTTAAAGGCTGTTGATGAAGACCCTTGCCAAAATCTCTGAAAAGAAGGAATGCCTTTGCATGGATAGATAAAGATGAAGTTAGAAAACAGTGGGCAGGAATAAATGATCTTTCTGTTTACAGTGGAACAAGGTTACCAGGAGCCTCCTGCTCTACATTTTGCTTAAGATGCTCATGAATGATCTGGTGAGATGAGAAAGTCTGCTAAACTTACCTGGGTGGTAAAAAAGTAGGACTAACTGTGAAGAACTAGGGAAGGACTTCATGTGATTGACTAATTAGATAATAAAATGGCAGACAAAATTCAGAAGAGAGGGAAGCACATGGGAAAAGATACCCTGATTTCATAAGTAAAAGGAGCTCTGAGCTCACCATTCCCACCCAGGAGCAAGATCTTGGAGTTGTAATGAAGAGATCTATGAAAATACCAGCTCTATGCTCAACCGTAATAATAAGATTAAATCAAATGTTAGGGATTATGAAGAAAGGAAAATAGAATAAAACAGAACTTCATACTGCACAGCACAGGTCCACATTTGAAACACATTTTGAATACCATGTGTGATTTCAGTCCCCTCATCTCAAAATTTACACATTAGAACGGGATAGGGTTCAGAAAATAGCTACAATAGTTAGTACATCAGAGTTGTGGAATGACTTACACACAAGTGTAAAGCTATGGAAGGTTAAGTCATGAATGACAGGAGAATGTAAGGAGTCATTACTACTTTTTGCAGCACATAAACTAGACAGTGTCAAATGACATTGAAAGGAAGTGATTCTTAACAAAATGTGAAATTAAGCTGCAGAATTCCTTGCCAAGGAATTCTTTTTTAACATGCATCTAATAAATTATTAAACCGCTACTGGGCAAGGACGTCCCCAAAGCACAACTTGTCAGAAGCTAGGTGAGTACTCAGGGAATGCATCCTGCAAACTTTTTCTGTTCTCTTATTCATCTCTAATCTTCAGGTTTTAGCTGCTGCTAGAGAGAGGATATGAGGCCAGATGGACCAACAGTGTAATCCAATACAGCTGCTCTTCTGTATAATCAACAGGAATAGAAAATCAATGTATGAGGAGAGCAGGGTTGCTGCCTGGCTTGTTTTTGTACTTCGCAGCCTGATTAAGAGTCTTATTCTGTTTATTTGAGGGTTTTGATCTTTATGTGTGTATGGTAGTGATATGTCTGGTGTCTTCTCACTGAATCTACTGCATGTGCACAGAGAAACTGCTTCCATCTTGCATATTGAAGAGGATCTGCACAACCTGTGGCACCACTGGTATATCTCAGATGCCCTAGATTCTTTCAGCATGGAGTCCATCTGCATGTATTCAGTAACTCTTTTGTAAGGATGGAACCAGTTTACCATAAACTGGCAAAGTGCTAACCATGCATGAAGTCACAGGAGTGAGATACACTTAAAATGCTGTGCACTTTCACTTGATCCTGTGTATGATACACAAAGTAATTCTTCAGCTAATTTGGAGGCTGAGGCAGTGTATGCTGCCCCCATAGTCAGGCAGTTAGCAAACCACTGCACATAGGCTCTTTGGAGAAGCCAGCTAGTAGACCAGAGGGTAATCTGCTTGGCAGACAGGCCAGCATAATGTGGGAATTTCTTGACAAGAGATACATGCGTTTGGCTGGCTCTCTGGGGGAGGTTTGTTTTGCTTCTCCAGCCTGGGGCAGGCTCCTGGGTGGACAAACTGCTCTGGGATCATCAGGAACAGGAGTCCCCTCTGCACCATTTGCCATCCACGTTCTGCGACTGAGGATGAGTGAAGGCTGCAGAATGTCCATTGAGTGAGGGGAAATGCAGGAATGAAGAGACTTCAAGACATGAGGACTATTGCAACAGCTAAGAATGAAAAGATCCTATGGAGGGAACCACTGTAATGAAACTTATGGAATCTCTGCAGGGAGTACTGTACCTCTGCAGCTGTACCAAGAAAAGGGTAAGCTGAAATGTTAGCCCGTCTGTGTGAGCCGCTTATCCAAGAGACACCTGCACGGCCTGTGGATTTTTATAAGCACACAAAGCAGGTGATGAAATTCGTACACCACTGGACTGACCTTTTTTCATAAGTCAAAGAGTGGCTGAGACATTACTTTCTTGAAAGTATGAGCTATACTCTTTAACATGACTCACGTGGTTAAAGAACTCAGCACTGTCTTAAGTATCATCACTACCAAAACAGCAACTATTTAATTCAATAAAGATGGGAAAGGGTTGAAAAACTAAAGTGAAAAGACTATTACTTAATAAAGTTTGCATAGCACATTTAGTCTGGATGTAAATCATAAAACCTTGAATATCCACTGTCTATGTGCTGCAGTACATAGAAATATCTAGTACCCTTCCACAGGCCAAAAAATACAAAGTGCATTTTGGCTACTGATCAGCCTGAAAATATGTAGAGATTGAAGCTGCCTCATCTGTCTTCTGTCAGCAAAGTGGCTGAGGCATGTTGCAACTGAATCAGAGGCATGAGCTTGAGTCCTGTCCTGCCTGTGCACTGCAGGCCACCTAGAATCACTTCAGCTGCAGGTGGATAAGCATCTGCAGGCTGACAGACAAGGGCAGCACATCAGGCTGTCAGCCGCATCACTGACTGATGTGTCATTGCCGACAGCCATTTATATGCTGTACCCACACTAGTCCAACGGACCACCTATGCAGGAACTTTTTGTCTAAACTGTCCAGAAAGCAAGGCTCTACAGGGATGGTTTTTAAATCTGCCTGGCATGTGAACTTAAAAATGCATAAAAACAGGAAGCTCTGGGTGGCTTTACAATGCATTACATCTTTCGTTGTCACGTCAACACATGCATTTATTGCAAACTGTTTTTAGAATGGACAGATGAGTCAGCATGTAAAAAAGCCAAACCAAAACAACCCTCCTGTCCCCACGTTTTCTATTCCTGATTACACTACTATCATGAAATGGAAAAGGAAGAAAGACACAAAACTTCTTTGGAAGTTTAAACTGAGTTTTCTTATCCAGCTGCAAGAAACAACAGTATGAATATAGAGATATGCCAGATGGCTTCAGTCAAGTTTTACCAATTTACTGCAAAGTTGTTAGACAGAGAACGTGTAAGGTCTGAACTTGCAAGTCCACTGCATACTTGTAGAAGTCTGTATGCATTACTTAAGAGGTGTAAAGCAACCATGGTGATATAAGAAGAAACCACAAGATGAAAAACAGACTTCTGACACAAAATATTAAAACTATACAGGTTTTTAGAGAGACCATTTTTGTAGTTCATTTTAGGAATTTATTTTCACTACTGTTCGCAGCAACCTAGTTATTTTTTTTTCAACTTTTGCTTTAATTTTCATAAGAGATTTTTTATTACTAGCATAACTATACCTAACACGTGTGGAAACTCACGAGTTACTCCTTGAAACATTTTTTGCTGTGAATGAATTTTTTCTTAAATAGGTACAGATCAGAGTCTATTACTGTTATCTAGTAACTGTCCTAGACATTGCTTACTTAAAAAATAAGTGCATGTAAGAATCAGTGCTTATTTATCTCAGTGTGTCCACCTACAATACAAAACCGTATGGCTTAACCTTGTGACCAAACCTGTGCTACTGGTAGGATCAGCCAGGTGAGCAACCAAAGGAAATACAACTGATTAAGCCACAAAACTCTTCTTATTTTTCATTCCATGTGGCTTATTTTGACCCTTCTAAGGATATTCTGGGTAAAGATGGCGTGTTGTCAAAGTGGCCAGTAATAGTGCTCAGAAAATACTTCTGTCCTTAGATTTCCTACCTAGAAGTCATGCTAGCCCTTTTCTGTCTCATAACATCCCGGAAGACAAGGCTGTTTTCCCACACAGAGAAAATCTCAGCAGAAAATAAAGTTTATTTTTATTCTAATTATCCATTTAAGTCTTTAAGGTAAAAAGAACAAAAAGGTTGTATAACTAAGCCCATAACCCTAAATGTTTTAATTTGGGAATGCCTACAGTGTTTCACATGAGTTGCTGTTCAGGTGCATCATGTCATGACTTTGTTCCTTTTTCAGATTTCCTACATGCATGATAGTTTCCTCCTCTAGTTTTGAAGGAAGCAACTAATCCTTAGGACAACAGGCAATTGTGACTGATGTAGGACACTATCTGATCGAGACAGAAGAAGAGGACAACGTCAGAAAATTACAACTCTGATGACAGTCAAACTTCAGTTTTCAAACTTTTGTTTCTTAAATGGAAAGTAAAAGCTTTCAAATAAAAACGGATTGGTATAGATAAATGTGAACAGTAATGATAATTTTAATGGAAAATCTTTAACCGGCCTGGCTATGTTTACAGCTATAAGTTTTCTGCCTTCTCCCTGTACGAGATACATATTTAAACGTCAGAATGACAAAAGATTTAGATGCTAGTGAACACATAAGTTCACCCTGGAGCACAAAGGCTTTTTTGGAATATACATCTGAGACACAGGCAGAGTGCATTTTCTAAAGAATTCAAAAACCCTCCAATCAAAATAATGTACTAAAATCCTACAGAATTTATATACCACAATGATCAGGGATGGCTGATTACAGCTAGCTTACTGAATTCAGATTAATCCCAGAACTCCACATGTTGGCTTCACCACAAGCATTCCAAATGAGACATCTGATGAGTGAGGAGAATTTTCAAAAACAGACTAAACTAAGAATCTTATTCCTGAGAAAGAACAAATCTAGTCTTGCACAATTTACAACACGGTAAACAGAAGCTCTGAAGATATGACAGAAGGAAAAACTGGGATTGTACATCTGAATTCTTAGTCAATGAGAACATAAAGATTAGACTGTTGCCAGGCCAGAGTCTCAGATTTACTGCATTTGGAAACACTGAAGTAATGTACAGACAGAATAAATACTGGCAATGACACTGGCATCCAAGAAAAGTACTTCAAAGTGCTCGATTATGATCCATTATTTATGACCTAGCAAGAAAAGTGTGCGTAGGAGGAACAGGTTCCTATCTCAAAGGCTTGAATCCAAGAGATGAGGAATGAAATAACAGAAGAGAAATGAATAGATGATTTCCTGAGTGAGGACATAAATCGTGTTTTCCTTGCACTCCTAGCAGGCTACCCCAACGTTTGGAATATGTAACAACATTAACAAAATTACTTGGAATGATGTGAGACCATTTGTATCCTAAATAATGCATAAGCAGTGCAGGTTACTGTTGGGATTATTTTGGACTAACTCAGTGTCAGAAACATTGCTCTAACTAGAATCAGCTGGATATTGGCCTCTCTGCAGATTACAGTGAAACAGCCTTTCAGATAGAATGGCTTGTGTCCAGGATCCCTTCATTACAGTCAAAGCTGTTTATATAGCAGCTGTAGAGCCTTACAACCAAAGGTACAACCTGTTACAATTAAAGATTAAATGTAAATTACTATCCATTTTGAAATATATGTGTTTGGTAATATATCCCGGATTTCCAAATGTACTAAGCTCTCACAGCATCCAGATGGAGTTACAGCTGCCCAGCTTCTTTGCAGATCAGGTCATAGGCAACTAATAAGAAATTGGAACAATGACAGTAGACGCTGCATGTTTAGAGTGACTACACAGTCAGCTTTCCTTCAGGCTACCTATAGAAACAAGTGCATATGATCTTTAAATGAATCTTTCCAGAGAAGCTCACCCAATTATACTGAGATTTTAAGACTTTTGTTACAAATATGGACAATTCATCCTAACAGCCACTCTTCCAAAAGATGGTTTGAAATACATCCTTCTTCAGTACATGAAATCTTCATGTTCTCCTACCATAATAAAGAAAATTATATAGATACAAAAATTTTGGTTTTCTGCTCTGACCCAATATCAACAACAAAAAAAATCCATCCTATAAATTAACAGTTTGAAAAATATCAAGCTACATTAAAACATAGAAAAAGGCATGATAATTTAAAGGAAATTTTAATACAGTTCTTCACTGTACATTGCAATCAGCAGAAAAGTTTTACTCAGTTATATTTGTTTACCCACTGATCCAGAATAGGTTGTCTCAAAGTGTAAAGGCAAATGGAACAAAGTGACTCCATTGTCACAGAATTTGTCACAGAATTTGACCTTAATGCAATCACAGTCACCTACTTCACATTTAAATAATTTTGAAAATAGATTCTGAACAATGAACTGCAGTCAAAATGCAGGGACATAGAGGAATTTTGATACAGACTTCAGTGGAGAAAATTCACACTGCTCCCTTATTTGTCTCTAAAAAATGCTGAAACTATTCCTAAATTTAATACTTTAAAAATATTGAGAAAACTTGGAAATCACCACATCCATGTCTTTCATTTAGGTTTAGTGGTATTTAAAAAAAAAAGCAGTCTACTGTCTAAATGCTGTAGGGCTGTGTGGGAAATTGGAATGAGTGTTTCTCTCCTACACCTAAAGGTTTCAAACTCCAAAATCTCTTAGTAATCGCTGGATCAGCACCAATGTTGATCTATTTTCCTCCCTATTTTTTCCCCCACTTTTGAACAGGAATACAACTTTCTAAATACTGATAATTTATTTATTGTTCCAACATATTACTTATTCTACACTGCTATCACAGCTTCTTCCCTGGGTCTTGCAAGACTCTAGGTAGGTGAATTTTGCTGTTTCCAAGGCAGGGCTGCAGCATGCACAGGGAGTGTAAGAAGGGACCAGGAGGAGATGGGTCCTTGCTCCTCTGATGCCCGCAAACCACTGGTGGTAAGGTGGTGACAGGTGATAGTCAGCTGGGAAGTGCCTCCAGGAGGAATAGCACCTCACCCAGAGAAATGTCTCTCCACATTTCCGCCCAACAGCCCCAGGGAAATCCCTCCAAACAGTTCTGCGGCATGATGCTCCATGCTCATAGATCCTTTTATGGGATGGTGTTGCTCACTTTCACTTAGAGAGGATTTAAGTTCTTTACAATATGTACCAAATGATACATATGCATTAAAAAAAGAGTCTGGCTCTACCAGAACCCATGTGAAAACAAAAATGGTCCAAAATATTCTTACTTTGATATCATTATTCTGACAAAACAGGCATGTCTCTTTGTTGTCAACATGGCAGCACATTTTTTTTCATGCTATGCTGTAAAGGATGTTAAA
>Ga0065711_1000863_pt1 | contig 57237 bp, 23 predicted proteins | sample Hoacrofraction12_FD_59098 | JGI IMG/M metagenome (GOLD analysis project Ga0065711, IMG submission 59098) | Hoatzin crop microbial communities from Cojedes, Venezuela - Epithelial fraction 12 v2 (version 2) | ecosystem: Host-associated > Birds > Digestive system > Esophagus > Crop | place...
ATGTAATAAAAAAAGAGAGGAGGAATATATGACCTTTGAAATTGATCTCGAGGGGGTCTTTTTTTTTTTTTTCCCCCCCTCTTTAAACCAAGCCAGCCTAACTCTACATAGCTTCAACTCGGCAGAAAGAGCAGAAAGATGAAGATGCCCATAATTTTTAGAACAGTTTCACACATCTAATGTTGGAATTAAATGCTTATTTTACTCTATTATGTAACTAGCTAACCAATCAAAGAAAAAATACTGTCATCCACTTTTAAAATGTATTTTGTCACATGATACTGCATTAAAATAGACTACACTGTATAGGTGACAAAAGGAAGACTGGGGAAAATGTGGGCTCACTGCTGAATGAGGTGGGTGACCTCATTACATAGGACACAGAAAAGGCTGAAGTACTGAATGTCTGCTTTGCCTCGGCCTTTACTGGCAAGACTGGCCTTCAGGAATGCCCAGTCCCAGAGACCAGGGGGAAAGGTCGGAGCAAGGAAGACACACTGGGTGGAAGAGGATCTCGTCAGGGAATTCTTAAGCAAACTGGACATGAATTAAGTCCAAATGGCCTGATGGGATGCAGAGGGAGCTGGCAGATGACATTGCCAGGCCACTCTCCATGATTTTTGATTGATCACTGTGAATGGGAGAAGTGGCTGAAGACCACAGGAAAGCAGATGTCGCTCCTATCTATACGAAGGGCAAGGAGGAGGACCCAGGGAACTACAGGCCAGACAGCCACTCCTCAATCCCCGGGAAGGTGATGGGACAGCTAATGCTGGAAACCATTTCCAGGCACATGAACAAGACAGTGATCACCAGGAGCACCGAACATGGCTTGACCACAAGGAAGTCATGCTTGACCAACCTGATGAACTTCCATGATGAAATGACGAGTCTGGTAGATGACAAGAGAGCAGTGGATACTGTCTACCTGGACTTCAGGAAGGTCTTTGACACTCTCTCCCAAAAGATCCTCACAGACAAACTGTTGAAGTACAGGCTGGATGAGCAGTGAGGTGGATTGAAAATTGACTGAATGGCTGGGCCCAGAGGCTGATGATCAGTGGCACAAAGTCTGGTTGGAGGCCAGTGACTAGTGGTGTACCCCAGGGGTCAATACTGGGTCCAGTCCTGTTCAACGTTAATGATCTGGATAATGGGCAGAGTGTATCCTCAGCAAGCTCGCTTATGACACCAGACCAGCAGGAGTGGCCGATACATCAGAGGGTTGTGCTGCCATCCGAAGCAACCTCGACAGGTGGTAGAAATGGGTCAACAGGAACCTCATGAAGTTCAACAAGAGTAAGTGCAAAGCCCTGCGCCTGGGAATAACCCCAGGCACCAGTATGTGCTGAGGGCAGCCAGCTGGAAAGCAGCTTGGCAGAAAATGACTTGCGTGACACAAAGTTGAACACGAGCCAGCAACGTGCCCTTGCCTCAAAGAAGGCTAATACTACCCTGGGCTGCATGAGGATGAGTGTTGCTAGCAGGCTGCAGGAGCGGATCCTTCCCCTCCCCTCAGCACTGGTGAGGGCACACCTAGAGTGCTGGGTCCAGCTCTGGGCTCCCCAGTACAGCAGAGACATGGACATACTGGAGAGGGTCCAGCAAAGGGCCATGAAGTTGATGAAGAGACTGGAACATCGGCTCCTATGAGAAAAGGCTGAGAGGGCTGGGACAGTTTAGCCTGGAGAAGAGAAAGCTCAGGGGCGAATCCCATCAATGCCTACAAATACCTAAGGGAAGGTGCAAAGAGGATGGAGCCAGGCTCTTTTCAGAGGTGCCCAGTGATGGGACCAGAGGCAACTGGCACAAACTGAAACACAGGAGGTTCCCTCTGAACATTAGGAAACGCTTCTTCACTGTGAGGGCGACCGAGCCTTGGCACATGCTGTCCAGGAAGGTCATGGATTCTCCCTTCTTGGAGGTATTCTAAAGTCATCTGGCCATGAACCATGGCAACGATCTCTAGGTGGCCCTCCTTCAGCAGGGGGGTTAGACCAGATGACTTCCAGAGGTCCCTTTCAACCTCAGCTGGTCCTCAATTCTGTGATACACTCCTCACATCTTTCTTAGGACAGGGCAGATGCAAGATTGCTTTCTATACACTCATTACTTCCAGTTAGTATTTGAAGTCTGTATAGTAAAAGCTTTTAAAAATTACATAGTTTCAGATTAATTGGTATAGAGAACCATGCACAAAAGTTTTATAAGTGGTCTAGACAAAAACACCAAGCAGACTTAAGATAATCTTTGATAATGCAGAACATAAAAAACCCCCAACCAGTCAGCTCAAACTGGAAAAAGAACAAATAAACGGCATAACAAAATTTATCACAAAAGAGTAAGCACCAGCCTCTGCTTCAAGTTGGCTGGACACAGGCTGCTCCGACTCCTTGGTTCTGGATGTCAGGTCATTTAAATTAAAAATTATTTACATTACAGATTCACCAATTACATCATGGGCGAAACAGACTCAGCTTGGGGAAATTAGTTTATCACCAATCAAATCAGAGTACCATCATGAGAAATAAAACCAAACCTTAAAAACACCTTCCCCCCACACCTCCCTTCTTCCCAGGCTCAACTTCACTCCCGAGTTCTCTACCTCCTCCCCCGAGTGGCGCAGATAGATGGTGAATGGGGTTGTGGTCAGTTCATCACGTGTCATCTCTACCGCTGCTTCCTCCTCATGGGGAGGACTCCTCACACTTCTTCCCCTGCTCCAGCATGAGGCCCCTCTCAGGGGAGACAGTTCTCCACAAATTTCCCCAACGTGAGTCCTTCCCACAGGCTGCAGCTCTTCACGAACTGCCCCAGCGTGTATCCCTTCCCATGAGGTGCAGTCCTTCAGGAACAGGCTGCTCCAATGTGGGTCTCCCACAGGGTCACAAGCCCTGCCAGCAAACCTGCTCCAGCGTGGGCTCCTCACTCCACAGGTCCTGGCAGGAGCCTGCTCCAGCCCAGGCTCCCCACGGGGTCACAGGCTCCTTGAGGTGCATTCACCTGCTCCAGCATGGGGTCCCTTCCATGGGCTGCAGGTGGATATCTGCTCCACCGTGGACCTCCATGGGCTGCAGAGGGACAGCCTGTCTCACCATGGTCTTCTCCATGGGCTGTAGGGGAACCTCTGCTCCAGAACCTGGAGCACCTCCTGCCCCTCCTTGTGCACTTGACCTGCAGCGTTGTTTCTCTCTCATATTCTCACTCTCTCTGGCTGCAGTTGCCATTGTGCAGGTGAAGCAGATGGATCCCTGTTGATAGAAAAACTCAGAGAAGCAAAGAGAATACATCACGCTATCTTCTACGCCAAATACGCACCAAAAAGAGACTGAATATCTTTTGAGGGAGATCACATGCAAAACACCTCTGGGCTATTGTCACTACCAATGTCTAAGTTCCATAATTTGCCTGCAAAGGCTTTGAGGTTACCATTAACCCACTTTAAGTTACTTCTCACGCGCAGGCTGATCACTCCAACAGCCACCGGAACAACAGAATTCTGCATCATAGAAATAAGAAAGCACGCAGTAAATTAAGTTCAAACCTATTACCATTAACTGCTTTGATTTAAAATATTTCAGGTCTTCATCCGAACACAGGATAAACAGTTTTTAGCAGTCTCTTCCCCTCAGTGGTTGTACGCAAATTCTGTAAGCTGTAAGTGGCAACATGCTCTACGCGAAACTAGTTGAATATATTCCTAAGATGTTATTCTGAACGCATAGACCAACCCAAATTCAAACATTCATTGCCTCAGATAAAGAACGTTGGAACAATTTTACCCTTTTGCTTAAAACTTCCTTACATCAGATGTTTATACGAACTGTAAAGAACTGCCAATGCCGGATAAGACAGCTACCCTTGCCTTCGCAAACAGCGCTCACACACAGACACAACATCCAACAAAACGGACAGTTACAACAATGAAAAAACTTTTTTATTTTTGTCAATAGACAAGAACATCCCATTGAAAACAAAGAATAAAAAATATATTCTGCTACAATACTTTGAATGCTTGAACATCACACAATAGCACACTGTGAAATTCTAGTACTGCAACATCACAGTAATCCCTGTGCACATGGGTACACAGGAAGCCTTGAACAAATATCTATACCCACAACAGTGCCATGTACAAAAATGTCATTCCACAAATGCCAAACAGAAAATTTTAATTTTTTTTTTTCCAATGATAATGTAGAAAATGAAAACTGTTTTCAGTCAATTACTTCCACTTAAATCTTATGAGATCTTTTTACACTAAAGAACTGTGAAATTCAGCATAATAAATTGTGGAAGGAGTAAGGTATAAACAATATACTGAACATGTGGGGCATGATGTTTTCCTCAATATATAACTAACTTTCATATGGTTATGCCAACAGTCAAGTCAGTATTTTCCTAACACAAAGTATTCTGTTTCTCCAATCAATGCTCTGACCTTTTCTTACCGTAAAGAGCATGCCTGCATTATTCATCTAAGCATACAATGCACCACAAGAGATATGCAAAACAAATCAATACAGATAACCTTTAGTGACAAATGTCTAATGATGTAATAATAACAACTACTCTCAAAGTCCACATGACTTGTTAAAATTGCATTGCAGTCACTTAAACTAACAAAATACTTGGACACTTGTGAGCCACAAAATTCATTGTTTTGCAGCAGTATCTCTGCTGAAACCTGAGCAGTATCAGACTACTGGTAAAGCAAGGCATTTTCAGAAAAGGGATTTGTAAAAATACATTTATACTATATGCTTTCATATAAAAAGGTAGTATGAAATATAATAAAACCTACCATTTTAGGACTACACCTTCCCTAGCAAATAGCTTTTATCACTTGCACTATTACATACAGTACATTCAGTTTCCTACACAGAAAGTATATCTTCTTGTCCCTGATGTATATTACAATTGGCAGCGACAAACTGCTTTATTATCACCACTCATTCTTGCAGCTTATACAAACAGCACCAATTTTACCCCAGAAAAGGCTTATCGGTTACATAGTAGCACTTCCTTATAGGAAATATAAGCCCAAAACATCAGAACCAAATGTGTCTTTCCACAAGTATACCAGAATATATGGCTCAGAGTTAAGGGATGAATAACCAGGAGTATTGCATAGTACAGGGATCTCGCCTGCATGAATAAAGCGACCCTTTGATTGTTTGTCACCTTCTGACTCCAAGAATCAACAACAAATTAAACAGGTGCTAATGAATATGAAAGTAGTACACAACTGAAATTACTGCTAAAAAAAAACCAACAAGAAATTGTACAGTTCTCTCTGGCACAGTGCAAAGTACACATTAAAAAACTGAATACATATGTACAGTGTGTATGTATATTTTTTTATATATAGTATGTATTTCCCTAACACATACACGTCTATATGTAAAAAGCATGAACACACATATCCATGCCAAACTTAGCAAAAAGATGGAATGTTTAAAACGTGGATGCGTTGTTCCAGTTCAATCAGCGTGTCCCAGAAATGGCTGTTTATACAGCCAATATGCCCTTCCATGAAACAGAAATATTTATTGCTTGTATAAATTGACAATATACCGTACATTGGTCCTCATAATTTACCAAAGGACTGATAATCACACTTTATAAAAGCTTGTATTCGTATTAAGCCTTCTCTCCATAACATTTCCCACACCTCCATCCCCCGTGACCAATTCATATGGCTATTCCCTTTATGGAAATCTATGAAGAATAATCTAGAATAATACACTAGAATATTACTCTGGTGGAGGACCAGACACAGTATTCACTACAGAGGTGAGATCTATTTTAAATTTTTCTTGCAATATAAAAGTTTACATCCACCCCTGTAAAAATTATTAACACCTGATGTTGGTCTGTTTTATTATTTTCCTTTGGGATTCAGCTGGTTTCGTTCTGAATATGAACACGTTGGCTGAAGTCTATAATAGAGAACGCATTCTTCGAGATTCAGAGGACACAGTTACCTGACCTGCCTGTCTGCAGTATGATCAACTGTCCCTCCCCGCAGACTTCCTGAAATAGTTCACAAAATACTAGAAAGTAATACAGACTTTTTACCCCCCCCTTTTTACATTTTGAGAGCACTTTCAAAAAATAAAGATGATTTAGATCAGCAAAATCGTTTCAAATAAAGGCGATGGCTGTGAACCTGAGAGCTTAGTGTGATACGAACACACACATTTGTGGTATCCCCACTGGCTAGTACTTTCCTTGTTTAAGTCTTTCAATGTGGTAGCACAACTTTAGGGCAGGCCCCAGCTTCAGTCCCATATATTTCATTATCATATCACTCCTCAGTAAGAGTAGTGCCTTCCCATCAATTTCCTGCAGAAGGAAGAGAATAAACACAACAATATACAACTACTTTAACAAGCTGCATGGTAAAACTGGAAAGTACATTATATTTGTTTATACTATAGTAAAAATTTATCTACTATATATAAAACAGTAACTTAGTATAATTTGATAGTTACAGGTAGCCACTGAAATTGAATTTATTTTAGTATTTTTTAATGTATGATTAAGGTATTTGAGATGTTAAAGAAAATTACAGTAAGTGACAGAAACTGACTAAACAGCCTGCAAAATTAGGTACCAGCTCGGGGAAAAAAAAAAGTGAATGGGTCAAAGGGAAAACAAAAGAAGCTGCAAAGGAAGGTCCGTGCAGTTAGAGATTAAATGATCCAAGCACTGAGGCCTTGCACTGAACCTTGAACACAGCTGTGGGAGGATTCTGGCATGCGCATGCAAACAGTCAGACGGAGGAAGGGGTTACAGACCACCTAAATCTGTGAAATAAGACAGATCTACGCCCAGGTTAAACCAGACAGACTGTCAGGATTAAGACCGAGGACAACTCGGTCAGGTTTCAACTGCCTGGTTGAGAAGCTGCTGAAATGCGACGGTCCTAAGCTCTTGGTAGCATTACATACTGTAGGCAGGCAATTAGTTCCTTACAACACCATGAAGAAAACCACTCTTTTTCTTTAAAAAAACGTAAACCTAACAAAACAAGTGACATTTAGTCTTGTTGTACAACTAAGAATAAAAGGTAAGACGGGAAGGTCTGTTCAAAACTATTTTGAGTTTTCCTTCCAATCCACCTTACTCCGAGATTTAACTGTTAGTATGAACTGGTGCAGAACAACGGTGAAATACTACTAGAGAGACAGCCAACCTCTTTTTGGAGGGCCATATATACAATGAAATAAGAAAGCAGCTCTTTGCTGAGCAACCTGCCATAGAAAAGCACAGTGAGAAGGGAGAGGGGAGACCAAAAACAGCACAGAGAACCTGACACAGTTTATCTCTCCAAATACAACAGCTAGTTAGATTTTACCAAACCCTACACATTGTTTTTCAAAACATATGAATTAAACATTTCAGTTGACTCTCTGTATTTTAGTATTAATGACCAAATGTAAAACTAACGAGGCATAACAGCATCTCTGCTTCGGGATAATCAGTCTCCAAAACAGACTGTCCGAGAGGGGTGTCGTCTACTTAGGCCAAATGCCCCATACTGTACGTGAGAATGCCATCTTCTCTAGAGGTACCTGGGAGGACAAGGGTACCATGGATGCTGGCCATTAGAACCTGGATACTCCAGTACTGGCGTTATTCCATATAAGCTGGAAAGCAGTGTATTTAACTTCAGTCTAACAAGACTGGAACACAGAGGAAAATATACTGCAGGAGGAGTTTTGGGTGGGGAAAAAGAAATTTCATCCTCCCTCTAATCTACAAGTAGAGTCTATTCTACCTTCAGAGTGATAGACATGAAAGCTGTATTTTAAGAGGTTAATGTGACACATAGTCTACTAGAACAGAATGGATATGCATCTTACATGTCTCCTAAAGAGTTCTGCATGTGGAGCTAGTGCCTGTGGATCAGCTTCTTTCACAAAACGCATTACTTCCTCTATTGACCAGGTGGAAGGATCCTTATTCAATATTCTTGAAGGTTCCCTTTTTAGTGAATTCAGATCCGGTCCAGTTGTGGAACTTGCAGCTTTTAGTATAAAAATATTGTNAAAGGAAGAAGTATCACTAATCTGTACAGGAATAACACATTTCATTTTTACAGAAGACATTCTTAATATTAATATGCAGCTTTTACTATGCATTCTTTGCCATACATTAAAATGAAAGATATTTTATTTTCCTCCAAATAATATTGAGTTGTTCCATTTGTCTTTAAATGCCTTATATAATTGCAAATATTTACAGCAGCATAAACATTAGCACTATGACATACCTAGAGGGATTGGTTCAACTTGTGCTTGGCTCCTGGGACGCAAGATGCGTAATTGGGAATGTGGCAAAGGCAAGTTAAGCTGCGCAGACAGAGGGAGGGACAGGAGCAAACCCTATCCTCATATTTCAGCAGCACGGTAACAGTTGATAGGATGCTCAGGAAGCGAGCTGCATATAACTAGCCCTCCTCAGTCTGGCTTGCCGCAGGGTCCACAACAGCAGCGAGAAGAAGGTGCAGCGAGCAAGACCTCCCCCAGGCTTGCACTGCAGTATTACTTCTAACAGGCTTAAGTCCTGCATTTGCAGCTCCGTTAGCGAGCCTGACATGCTTGGCAACAGCACAACATTTCACTCCATAAGCAAGCATTTCTATGGCAAAGAACTTGTTTATTCGTAACTCTCTATGTACATTAATAAAAGCAGTTGTGTACTTGGGAAAGTTCAGTTCCATAGCATACCTTCAATCTGCCTCTGCATTCGATTCCTGCTAACTTCATAGTAACTGCTGCTCCCAGCGGAGCTCAAGGACAGCCTGCGCAGGACTGGGGCTGAATTTGAGGTAGCAGTCACTGGCTGAAGGGAATTTCTGTAATACGTTGCACTCCCTGAAGTACGATATTCCGTAGAATTTCGACGGGTCGGGCTTGAAGGGTTTACAGAATTAAGTGCAGAATCCATAGAGTCCTCGGAAAATCGGTGTTCTTTGGAAGTGCTGTTTTCTTCTATAGGTAATGTTTCTGCTGTACAAAAAGCAAGTATCAACATGTTCAAAGTGGTGGACATTATACCTTTGTTATTTAACTCCTTCCTATGTTCTCTGGAAGATCCTGACAGATTGTAAGCCTGTTAACAAATCTCCTGTAAGGCAATCACTGCTGCTGAATGTTTGCACATTTTCCTCAAGTAATCATTGGGCTTTTACTGTATTTTTAAAACAAGTTTTTGTAGAAACAGATTTAATATTTCAAGTTTGAGACAGTCTTCCATAAATCATTTCAGTTGTATTTGTTAAATACTATGAACAGAAATTTTTTCAGGTAAAATTGTCTGATGTTAATACTGATACATCAAGCAATCTTAGTCAAGCATTTTCATTATCTTTTTTAAAAGATATTCTCAAAAAGCTAACCATTAAGAGTGTGTTATGTTTATCTTGTAAGAAATTCTTAATATAAATAAAAATCCTCATGTTAACTAACAACTGTTTAATTTGTTCTAAACAGCAGAGGGAGTCACTAACTTCATAAAGAAGTGGACAATTATCATCTCTAAATCCCAATACATTCAGACACAGAGGCCATCACTAAAAATTGAACAGGTTACAGGCAAAAACACAGAAGGCTGCCAGTGCCAGGTACAGCACACTAACACAACACGTTTGGACCACAGCGCTATATCTGCACACAGTTACTTCTTTGCACAGGGAAGGGTCTATGAGCACAGACTCTTAGAAAGCTAAAGATACATGTGAATTACTGAATCCACTGAGCAAGTTATAAAAAAAAAAAAAAACCACAAATCAGGTCTCAGGAAGGGAATATAACAACATTCCCCTTTTTAGTTCTTAGCACTTATCAGCTGATTTCTACCCTGCAAAGCACAAACAACACTCCCTTCGAAGACTCGTGAATTTTCAGAGCCTGTCAATGCAGTTTCTAAGCCAGATGAGCAGAGTTCAGCCAGTCCCTTTCCCTGTGCCATGAGACAGGAGCTGGGTGTGCTTGATTACTGAAAATTCCACTCTCAGTCAACAAAATTCAGGTCTGATTGGGAGAAAAATGCTATGTGAGGGGAAAAAAACCCCAAATCAATGAGAACTCCACTCCATTCTCTAGCAATCATCCATATTCTTCTCTGTTTGCATCAAGCCAATATCTAGCTCGAGAAAGAAGTTGGAAGCACAATGTACAAATCTGTATGAAACACATGCTGCTTTGGCAGGAGAGTTAAGAGCTGGAAAATATAGCCAACAGGTTCACAGAAGTGTAAACCCCACACTACCATCTTGAAAATTACTCTAGTGAAGTTATAAAACATATGTTAATGAAGCAGCATATTCTTTGGGATAAGAACTGGTATGGTCTGCGCAACAAGTTCCTGAAACAAGCTTTTTACCACCCTTCTTACATGACAATTTCCAAGAATTCCTTGGGCAAACACCACATTAAAACTAAAGGAAGAGTATTTTCCTAAAAAACCCAGTGAGCTTCTCAAGCATGTGTTCAGCTGGCTTCATGAGGTTTTCAGTTCTCTGCTGAAACCTGTTTAAAAGTGGAATGCAGTGAAGAACTGTTCAGCATATTTGGGTCTTCAGGCAGCTTAACTCTGAAAGTGAACAAAGGCACTCAGAGAGGCAGCTCCCTACCAAGTGAATATGTTAAGGCAAGTTCTGCAAGACGATGTAACATCTATTACTAAACTTTATAGTCATGGAATAAAGCAGCTTTTATGGACACAAGCCCGTTTCTTTCACATATACAACCCTCAAAACAACCACTGCAAAACTTTCTAGTTTGTCAGATTTGTATCACCAAAGCAAAGAAGCAGCTACTGAGGTGTCCTGGTTTTGGTTTTCAAAGAAAACAAGCAAACAAGAAAACAAACTTCACATTTGTCAGCTTGAAGTAGTTGCAGCAACTTACCAAAATGAAAAACAATCATTCTTCTACAGAATTTCATAAAGACTTTAAGAGGTGTAGTAAATGATATGCACTATCAAATTAAAGGGCAGCCAACGAAGGGAGAATTAGAACTGTAGAGAATGAAACCACTAACAGAAGTCTCAGTCCAAGACCAAAAGGCCTCCTATACGAAGGAGCCTAAGGTTCAGCTTCCTGAACCTGTAGATTCAGATTTCAGAAGTCTTGAAAGGTAGGATGAAACAATTGAGAAACCACTCCCCAGCAGAAAGTTTCAACCAGACCATTTAAGCATATATTGTAGCTATAGTAAGCAAGCAGAGGTCCCAAATACAGGGCTTTAAAAAAAAAATCGTTTTATATAATCCTTGTCAAGATATCTGAAGACACAAAGATTTTAAAAATTGACTGTTTTACAAAAGAATTTAATTGTATTTATTCCAATTACATCCCAAATTTCTCTCTGATGCTACAAATCCTGAAGTAAACACTAGTAAATATGGCTGGGAAAGATCAGCTCTGCTTTTTTCCCCCCAAGATACCAGCATTTGAATTTATCTTACTGCAAATTCTCAATTCACACACACAAGGTGGAAAAGCTTGCATATTGCCCAGGGCCATCATCTTTTAGAGAAGGTGTTTCTGTTCAGCTGCTATAGGGTCCAATCCACTTCCCTTTCCATCCATCTAGCTTCTCCACGAACAAAACGCAGTTGCAGTCTTGTCGAAAAAGTGGTCAACTGGTATGACAGCTGACTCAAAAGTGGCACCTAGCAAACGGACCTTTGCCATCCACGGAGCAATGAATGACACACTTCTGCCTCGACATTTTGAGCAGTTGTGAACAACAGTGATATGGAAAGAGACGGGAGGTTCCGCTGCAGAATGCGTGATCTCTGGGCAGATTAATGAAAGGGCAATAAAAGGCCTTATGTTTCAAATGCAAGGATGACAACAAACTGTTTAAACACTGAAAGCCTTAGCAGGAATTGGACGTTTTGTTTTCTTGAAGCTCCTCTGGGAATCAGAAGCCAGTTGTTCTGCCTCATGCATAACGGGGATGATGCAATCAGCTGCAGTAGTAAGAATACTCTGTTGTCAGGGGGAGAGAGACCGAGTTATTCCCTATCCCCCCGCCCCCCTTTATCTTTCAAAACTTTGAGAAGAAACTATTAGTGAGCAGGGAAGACACCAAAATCTGCAAAACATATCCCTGAGCAAATCAGAAGGAAAATGAGATGTTTGAAAGACCCTTTCCCACAATTACTCCATTTTGCCTTCAAATGATATTGCAAAACGACTATTTCAAGACAACTAAGTCTCAATGGATCCAGAACTTTTTGGGGGCAGATCTTGCTTGCTAACCAACACATGACTGACCGCTATAAAATTACCTCCAGATTTTCAGCAGAGGACATCGCCCTAATGGGAAGCACACAACACTAGAGAACACTTTGCCTCTTGAAATGCACAGAGTACAAATTCAAATCTCTGAAACCATGGCAAAACACTTACTTTAATTATTTTTTATCCATGTAACTGCACTTTATAATGAACTGTTGATCTTAAAATGTATTTTAAGGAGTACACTGACTTCACCTGTAAAAGGCATCCATTAGCAAACAAGGATTAAAAAGCAGCATGTGCATATGTTTGCTTTGAAGAAGATTTCTCACAAGATAATGCAGATCTACTCAAACATTTGTTTTGTTCCAATTGAAACAACTTTGTTTAATTAAGTGCTCTACACTTACTAAGTTACCTACCAGAAATATCTGACTTAGGTGTACAATGTATCTGTGGAATTAAGCCAGTACTTCTTTTGGAAAGACACAGAAATCAATAATCAATGCATCACTGTATTTCCTGCTCCTGTTATTGTAGACAAAGAACTGAATACGCTACATATACATAAAAAAATAAGATGCATTGTTTTAAATAAGCTATCATCTTCAACATTTTAATGTTACATCCTTTTGTGCTTTAACTGTAGCCCTATGAATTTTAATCTGCACAGAAAAAGAGATCACTCTGTCCCCACTGATGCTAATAGACACAAAATGACCCCAGGATCTCCAAAAAGAAGAAAAAAAATATTAAGGAAGAAATAACTAACCCCCATCATGTTTCAAAAAAGCCTTTGCAAATGCTGTGCAAGTATCTTGCAGCAAGAGAAAATATGTATCAGATTGGAGGAGTCAACATCATCAAGCTACCATGGCTTAACCAGTTAAGTAGCATGTGCAGTGTAAACCCCCTCCATTTTCACAAGCCTGCCTCACTGAGGTTTAAACCTAGATGCTTTACTTCACAGCTGAGGCAGGCTAAGACTAGACACGTGCTCAGTCACTGCAGCTGAGCTGCAGCACAGGAAAAGGTGCTATTCACCAGTGAGCTATATCAATCTAACAGCCAGCTGCCACAGGGAGGCTTCACCGCTCCCCTGGCCACAGCTGCATTTTAGTCAACCCTTCCCAATGCTCATCCCAGTCCACGGTGAGTCAGTCCAGAGAAGTAAACCGCAAATGACTCTTCGCTTCATCAAAATGTTTTCTGTGCTTTTGCTTGCTGGTTTAGCTCCACCACCCAGCCAGGGGCCCTGGGACCCGCTGCAGGGAAAGGAGGCAAGGAAAGCAGGAGCAGCACAACTCTCAGTGGCAGCTAGCCATAAACTCCGCTGCATTGTATCATCAAGCAACACCCTTATTCACTTAACGGCCCCAGCCCAGAGTTATTAAGAGTTGCTTCCAACTTATCTCCTAATCTATTTCGAGGCAATTGGTTTTCTGCTAAAAAGTCACATATGAAGCAAGAGGTTTCATCTATCACCTGTTTGCCCAAGTCCCTTCACAAAAAAGGCTAGCAGGTTTAGGAGAAAGACTGATGGAACTTGCAGTACATCTTCCTTAAGCGTAAAATCTGTGCCAGTGATCAATAATTAACACACTTCCACCCTGACCTGTCAAAGGCTAGAGACAAACCAGACACATACGTTGATCTCGGTCCTTTTTGACTGGAAATACTGAAACCATAAATAACCCTCACATATAACCCTGACATACTGTAATTACCTTCAGATGGATGAGCATCATTTCTGGGAAGCTTAGGGGAGAGAGGAGCAGTATAAGGTGGAGAGTCCTGAGAGTATCGTTTAGCACTCCTGTTTTCAGGTATTTCTTCTTTTGCTGTGAAGAGGAAAGTTACCACCTATTATTCTAGCATAAAGCTTCTCATTGGTTTTGTCCCTGGACTTTCCCCAAGGCATACATCAGTCGTTCACCAGGTCACAGTTCAGTTTCTTCTGTCACACAGACTCAGTCGTTTTGATACAAACTTTCAAAGCTGAAGTACAGCTTCATTTATACTGTCACCACCTAAATTACCCTACCCTGGCTACTTCTTTTCTGAAAAGAGTTAAAACTCATGACTTTCATATGACAGACAGAATTATAAACATACTTTCCCCACTGGAAGGGGCGGGGAGGAGAATATTTTATTTTCTAAAGCAACACCCGGAAGACAGACTCCGCTATCAGACATCTGTGAGGAAGCCTCACACCCAATATGAATCTTCTGATATTGCCCAGACATCAAGGGTCAAGGTTTTCTCTGCTATGGCTCCTGCTAACCCTTGGGCTAGGACTTGTAATACCAGGCCCTACAAACAACGTGATGGGAGATCCTGCGCACATCATTTCATTTCCTCCTCACTCTACGCTCACGGTGCAGACGACAAAGATATTGGCCTCATACAAAATATCACAAGCAGCCACCTGCAACATCCACCTTTTCTACTAAAAGACTGGACTCTACATAACAGAATGTAAAATTTTTGGAGCCACCACTAAGTAAGGTCAATAAAGAGGGAAGAAAGGACCTTTCACTGGTGTGGGAAGGGCTACACTGAATTCCATTTCAGGGCAAGCCCCTCTTCTCATAAGGCAATAAGTATCTTTTTGCAACTCTATTTTATGATCTGAACATCAATTAACAAATGAAATGTGAAAGTTTTGAGCTTGTCCTTTTAGCAGTATCACAGCAGTATAATACATATGTTTCCTGGCATGGCTAGAAGGAGGAGTTTGCTGAACAAAATGATTTCTGCGCATGCGGTTGAGCTATCCCACCCTGTCAAAGCACTACCGCACTGGAACCAGTTCACTAAGAACTGACGTGTATTCATTTCAATCAATTCACGTCATAGAAAGACAGATTAAAAAGTTACATTTCATAAAGTCACCACTCTTCTCAAAAATACCAGCACTTGCAAATAACAGTTGTTTAACAGTACCTGGTTTGTTCCTATCATACTCCGTCGGACTATGCGCACACCCCATGTAAGGGCTGAAAGGCTGGCTACTGAAGAGATTATCACACTGCAGGCTGTGGCAGAGTTTCTCCAAGAAGCGTAGGACAAATGATGCACTGTTTACAGAAGGAAGATTGATGGCGTGCTTCTCCCCATCAAAGGAAGCTGTGAATAAGAAGATGATGTCAAACACCTCCCAAGCATCATCAAGTATAGTAAAACACCACCGTTAAAGGAGAAGACATCCAGATTTGATTTAAATCACACAAGACATGAGAGGGGTAAACAATCATTCTGGTAGTTTAACAAAATTTACATCCAAAGGACTGATTTTACCTTTTGTTGGATCCATGCCAGTTTAAGCTTGCTCTATGGGAACTTATTTTAACAAAATAATTTTGGATTGGCACCAGCATAAAAAAAAAAAAAACAACAACCTTGCAACTACTCCCTCATCACTAAAACCTTACGTGTCATTTCTGTTGTTTGCTTATAAAACAGCAACCTCTCCACCACCTATTTGCAGGAGATAACGCAGAAAAGACCCTTTAGAGTACTTGCTAAAACAAAAATTTAAAATTTACAAAAAAAAAAGGAGGGGGCAAACAAGTTTTGAGATTTTTTTCTCAGTTTCTCACCGAACTGAGCATACTTGTGGTAATGCACTGGCATCCATTACCATTGAAATTCTGACTACAGGCACTGTTTTGCCGTTTGCTATGTTACCACTAGAGAAATCTATCCTGCTGTCAACACTACAGTGGTCAAGCTCCCATTTATTTCAACAGGAGCTAGGTGGCAGGGACACCACAACAGCCACAAACAGATCTGGTGTCTTTTAAACCAAGTGATTACAAAGGGCCTGGACACGTGCCTATGTCTTTTACTTGTTGACCTCCTTCCTTGCCCCCCAAACAGAATGTTGCAGCTGATGGTATTTTCCCTTTTTGTGAAAATTAGTAAGATTTTGAAAAGACTACCAATATACAGAAAAATAATTACCATTACATTAAGCCAAAACTTTTAGTTACTTCTGACTAGAAAGACATTACAGCAAAGCAGGAACAAACTTGTAACTCAAACTTGGGCTAGAAAGAAGCGGCATAAACACTGGGTTTATGCATCAATCTGTCTTCTTGGTTTTCAGCCTGTCATGCAGCTTTCTGTTGTTAACATAAGTTTCCGTACGATAAGCAGAGCTTTAAAGGATCACATTTTGTTGGTAGCAGATGCATTTAAAAAAAAAAACCACACAGAAATGACAAGAAAGCCTTTACTCACAGATGTGAATTAAGGAACATTTCCATATTGTGTTACAAAAGAGACAGATAATATACACAAAACCAAAGAAACCGCCCAAGTTTAGCATATTTTAGGCTTCCTTAGGAAATGCAAAGTGTCAATTACTTACACTGCTGATGTATGGAAGCTTCTGATCAGAGTTAATGGAAGTTAACCAGCTAGCATCAACAACAACGTGCTACCTCTCTCATCTGCTTTCATGGCAGACTGACCCAGTGCAAGTGCTTAAAGTTTAAGAGTCAGTACAACAGGGACAAATCCCAGACCGACGTGTTTCCATGGCCCATTCGGTTTTGCCAGGCTCCAACATTCAAATGAAATGCTAAGGATTCACAGTCCCACATGTGGCTCAGACACAACGTCCTCTACCTCCTATTTGGGGAAGGGGTCTCTGAATGCAAATTTTTGCTTGGAACTCAACCAGTTCTGGAGAGCAAATGGGCTGTGAGACCTAGCACAGCCTGATCTCCTGACAAACTTACTGCAAGGTAGTAGGCAGCTACAGCAAAAATTCAAAACGATTTATAATAGCCTTACAGATGTTCTTATATGACCTTGGGGAAATCACTTATTCTCCACACCTTAATTTCTCATTTTGGAAAGAAGCATTGAAAAGAACAATATTATCTTAGAGTTGTCAGAAGGGTGAAGCCAGAAACAGCTGAAGCAACGCGACTGACCCAGCAAGACGAACCATGGGAAAAATCCACAAATAAAGATTCAGTGCAAACACGGCTCCCTTGTACTCTGAACACCTGAGGGCAACCATATGAACTCCAACCAAGGGTGTGGGATCCAGATCCACAGGCTCAACTGCCTGCTATGCTTGGGGACAACATAAGCCTCTTACTTCTCAGATAAATGCTAAGCCAAGAAACCAAATAGGAGTACTTCTGAGGTGCAATAACCTCAACTTTTAGTGACAAATAAACAGAGACCGGAGCTTGCCTGTGCAATCCCAGCCCCCAGGATGAAGAGTCATTCTCATTTCTTCACCTTCCATTGTGTATGTTTTCAACGCCAGGTTCCAGCCAGGAGAAAGGCCGAGAGCTAAACTAACAGAGAAATGTGTTTGTCTGATAGTGAAGAAACTCACCCAAGAGTCTGATTTTAATGCTCTGCTTGAAAGGATTTATCTGAGTCTCAGTCTATTTCATCCCACCAAATGCCACAGTATCTGTGCTACAAGGAAAAAAAAGGGGCTGACACCACCACCACCACCATTAGTGGGCTTGCTAATCAAGCCTTTAATTTCTTTTCAGTTATAGTTGCCTGAATTGAAACCTTATGCATCAAGCAAAAATAAAATGGTTTGTGCTCTTGCTTGGGTAAGAAAAGACGGAAAAATCTTAAATTCAATTCTATTCAAAATAATTATTTCCTTTGGCAGCTGAACCAAAAGAACCCACTAATTATTCACATGTATACTAGCAAGATTATTTTATCCACGTCCTCATCAGCACACAGATTCCTCCTACGGCAGGTATAATACTCATCATGAAAGTATCAGTCTACAAAAGATTTAGATTTCTTTGATTATTCTCTGCTGCAACATAATTTTTTTCCTTACCAGTCTAAAAAAAAAAAAAAAAACCAACACCAAAACCACTACTGAATGAAAAACCACTTTCAAACAAAAATTCTACAAGAAAACACTCTCATAATTTCATTCTGTAATTCCTCATTTTATTCCACTGTAGCTTTCCTCTTCTTCCTTACTGTTCAATGCACAGCTGGTTGTAATGTGCTACATTAACCTAAGTCACATTTTGTGCTTCTCAAAATACATCACACAGATTTTTAATAAAATGACAGGGAGTGTTTGCTCACCCGCTTCTCAGCAACCTGTCTGACAAGCTGATGAGAAGGCAAGAGCATTAGACCACTGGAAACCCACAAGGGTCCTGTGGCTCGCTATCACCTAGACCAGGACTCTGCTTCAGGAGCAGTTCACATTGTCAAGTTCCTCAGATCCAGGGCTACGGAGCTGGTTTCTCTGAATCCAGACCTTGGGGTGAAGTCAGGTGCAGAACAGCAATTCCTTTTTGTACAGAATTTTTGAATGTAAACAAACCACAACTACACAAAGATTCTGAAATTTCTCTCTCCTCTGAAATAATTATTTTCAGCTACCTCAGTCACAGTCCAGATACACCACTGGTTTACGATTTAGTCTTTCGTGATAAACAATCACAAACAGAATACTGGCAAGGCACATCTCCGTGCATTTTGTTCAAGAAAATTGAGTTGTCTGAATTAGGTACAGCAAAGTATTGATAACGTAATAAACTTTCGTATATCTTGCAAAAATAAAGCAATAGGGGATTCAAAGCCACACGTATGCAATGCCATTAAACCTCTACTACACAGCAGAGAAGCAGCATCCATTTTGTGAACAAACTCATGGGGACGCATAAGCAAGGCTTACTGTTGTTCTGCTATACACAGGTCAGGGTCCTGCTTTTTAAATATTGTTTGACAGCAACATTTTAATGAGGATTTAATTGAACCTTTATTCCACTGATCATCTTTCACATCTGGTGTTAATGTAAGCAGATTAAAGTAACACAAAGTCTTTTTATCACCAGTGATGGAATTATGAATTGATGTGCTAACTGCTACATAGAATACTTCCTAGCCTAGAAAAGTCAAGCAGCAGCTATTCAGTTTGAGATACAGAGATAATTTATCTGCAGACCTGCCATTAATATGCAGCAGAAATAAACCTGTTCCATAATAGGGGACACTGGTGGATGAACACTGACCTAAGATACCGTTACTATTCTGGGGAACGGGGGAAGGGAAGAAGCAGCAACTTCAACATGTGGAATCACTTGCCTGGAAGCTAAACATCTTAGTTTGAAACTTTTCACCTTCTTGGTTAAGGCATTAAGGACCAAAACACTATGTATGGATAAGATTATGTGAATGACTTGAATTAATAAGATGATATTTCACTTGTACTGAGTATACTTGACAAATGTTTGGCTACAGCTACTAAATGAGGTGCACGAGCTCTACTTAGTGTAAGAATCTAACTGTACTGTGTATACGCAATTTAACATTGCTATTGCTAAATACTAATTTAAAGAATTGTTCAAATCATCCTGGACCCAGAGTAAATTAAATCACACACCACCAATATTCTTTTAGTAAAGGAGTTCGCAAGTCTATATTCTTGACTGCTTAAACAGTTACAAAAGCGATATAAATTCATTGCAGTTACTTCAGTTCTTCTGCCCTACCTGAAGTTTGCAACCAAGTGACAGAACAGAAGAAACAAAGCACCTCCACATACCAGTTATCATTTCCCCTCCATGATGGCCAGATTTCAGAAATCCAAAGACTGTTTTGGATTGATAGGCACAATCCACGCAAGCCTGTACGGCCTGCTGAAGCACCACATTGACAGGACCTGGTCCAAAGTGATCTGGAAGCTGCTGAACCTTCTTCTTATCCAAGTGAGGCCCAGAATTCCCATGCTTGTTGACATAAACACACACTGAAAAAGAATAATCCATATTTACTGCCAAGGAACTAAGGGACGTTTCCAAGTCAGAAGTGAAAACCGTCTTTTTAGTTTTAATCTTGAGGAAAAAAGAACTTGAAAATGCACACATAGTTTCACAGCATGCAAACAGTGTGCTCTCTGTCTTCTATCAAAGGTTCTCCTGCCTGAATCCTAAACTCACTTCTTTCTGGTCTCTAAAGCCCTTGTCTACCCCACTAATGTAACAAAGCTGTCATAATCTGTGCTTATCTTTTATTTTGACTAATCTCTGTTCATACAGTAGTTCCAAAAAGGTAAGAATTGCTGGCAGGTACTCTAAACTGCCAAGACATGATTCTAAAAAGCTGGCCTTACCAAGTTACTGCCCTAATTTTTCTCCAGTTTGAGAAGCTGCAACAAAGACAACCCTATGATGTATACCTACCACTGATGCTCATTCTGAAGCACCCGTATAGCATTAACGTGTGCCTGTACAACGGTCCTGTATGCATGTATAATGGCTACTGAGGGTCTGCACCTTCAGAAGCCCCGAACCACTCATGTATGATTTCCACACCGCAACTTGGCCTTCTCTGCTAAACAAAATAAATGTACTCCTCTAGAAACACCATAAGGTGGCTTAAAGCTTAGCACAAAACAATCAAACGGGACTTCTGAAATGACTTTTTATAGACTATGCAAAACTGTGTTTCAAAAGGAACAGCTAGGCAGAAAAACATGGGAAAAAGCCGTAACTGAAGATTTTTTTTTTCTTTTTGGCCTTGGCCATCACATGACTAGGAATGCACCCAAGACACTATTACAGCTTAATGAAAAAATGTGCCTCTGAGGTGATTAAGCAGACAATCTAAGCATTCTGTTATACAAAAGACTGCCGTATTTTCTGAACTGTAGTATTTTTTGGGCTTACTTAAAAACATGAATTTTGAAAAATGAAATATTTCTATAAGTGTTTTAATGATCTTATGGTCTTTATGCATATCTGCTCACTCTCTGACGTCTGCAAATTGGAGGAAATCTATTTGTACACATAATCAAAGACAGAAATCAGCAAAAACAGTTTTCATGGCATCTTCAGTCTGGGCTCAATAACAACTGCCTCCTGAAACATTTATTTTCCTAGGAAACACTTACATACTTTCACCTCATCCATGACTGGGACTGAGCTGGGATTGAGAAGAGCTTGACAACTTCTATTGTAAAAACAGTTTTTAAACGTAAAAAAGCACCACGGAGAAAATTATCACAATTTCTAGAGTTTTTAGAAAGTTCTGAGATTTCAGTTGACAACATACAAATTGTTTCAATACAGGGTTACAAGTTCCTCAATGAGTTAGTTCATTAACTTGCTTATTTCTCTTTTGCCAACAGTTTTCAAGATACATTTCATTATATTTCAAAACCAAGCAAACATAAGAAGGAGGAATGTATTTCCTCTGACTGCCTTTACTTGGTTTAAACAGTCTGAATTGTTTCTTTTAATGTAAGGCTAGACGGAGATTAAAATCTGCATTTTGTTATATAACAGTACAGCCTGCATGATATCAGAATATCACATGGGAATTTAGCTACATCTATTCCCATTTCATACATTAAGGAGTGGGACAGACATGAAAGAACTGTACAGTTTCCTTCTTCAGACAAGAACAAACTGCCAGGTCTAGCAGATCTATCACAAGCCCCTGTGCTCCAGCATTTCTTGCTGTAATGCAGGCATCAAAACACTAGTTCTGCAAAGTAACACTGGCACCTACAAATATCTTTAAAAAATAAGGCAGATGGATAACTTTTACAGTAATACTTTTGCAGCACATTTTCTATAAAATGACACTAGTAGTTTGCTTGAAATTGAAGCCATTTCACACTAAAAAATGTCATTAACTTTTTTTTCTTTGTCTTTTACCTGTGGATATAACCGCTGCAGTTGCACCAGCCAAACTAATTCCATCTTTAAGTATCTGCGTAGTGCCACTGTCCCCCTCAGGAGAAGAAGGAGAAGAAGATGCAGCAGTCGGTTGTTCCGGCAAGACTTTTTTCTGTTTAGAGAAATAAAAGTCAAACCGTTGAATGTTTTCTAAGGAGTCTGCAAAACCTTTCTGCTATCAGTTACCATCTTACTGCATGCATGTGGCTCCTTATTATAAAAGCACTACACAGAGCAGAGAAGACAAAGTCCAGGAAAAGACGACCAGAAACCGTCCATTTGCCTTTACAGCTACTGAAGTAAGGCGCTGGAAGACAAATGACTTAGAAAGGAACCCACCTCTGTCTAAAAAGTGGGAAAAGAATGAGTTTTATATACTAATTCATGAGCCTTCTAAATCTCAGTAAGCACAGAAGAGGTGTTTTGGATTATTTTCCTGTCCATACCCTTCCAGTCATCTGGGTTTATCACAACTCTGGGCAGTTCGCTGAGCTGTGTATATCCCCATATAAAACTTGAGTCACATTTAGGTGCCAACTCCACAGTGCACCTAGATTTTCCCTCAGCTTGCTTCAAAGGGGCTGAAATTTTCAAGTAATCACTTTCAGGAACTGGTGCTTTATGCAAGACATCAAATAAACCAGTAGTTACAATCCAGCCACGTGGCTTGCCAAAACCTTTTCCTTTCCCAAACTCAACTTCTTTTCAGGTTATCATACGACAGATAACCAGAGTTTGCAGAACCAAGATTTAGAAATTGGTCAGTGTGCATTACATTCCACCTGAGTAAAGGAGAATTTTGTTGTAATTTGGTTTGGACTGGGGTTTAAAAAGAGAGACATACACAAGGCAGGCATTTCTAATGTGCTTTGACATGCTATGAAAATGCACAGAAATAAAAGAAATAACGAATTGGAGAAAAGTTCACCACCTCCCACTTCACCATTTATTCTTGTATGAGAACAGATTATGGTCTCATTCTCTCAACTACCAAAAAAATAGAAATATAAGAGACTACCCAAGATCTTGACACTGCTGAAGGCAGCAGAGACTCAGCTACTCATGTGGTAAAGATTTACTGCTAAAATTGATCTAGAGTGAAGTGATAATTCAGTCAAGTTGCTAAGCCCTCTTCCATTTAGCAGTATTCATCCTTTACACTCTCAGAAGCGGCATATTTTCCAAATAATATATTAAAAATCATGTAGACAGTAATCAAATTACACATCTTCCTAAGAGCAGTGGTGCTTAACTTCTTCACAACACCTATAAAGAACAAGTTAATTTTCTTCTGAAATTCAGGGCACTTTAAAGAAAATTTCTGTGCCCCTTACAGTTCAGAGAAGATAGGTTTGTCTGAAGAAACTACATGACAATATGGCACTAGGTGGAATCACCATGAACATAAGGAATAGACTGCCAAGGCTCGGCATTGCATTGTGAATGAGACGAGGTAGCTCAGGTCAGACACTGAACCAAGCAGTGATGCATTACTTGCCAGGAATTGCCTATGTATCTTAACACTGGGTGACAGAAAGGGCTCTCTCCATCCTTAATACAGAGAACAAAAATGCACTTGGTAAGTCTGAGCTTTTGATCTGAAGCCTGGCATTCCTGAAGGCCCCTAGGAAGCAGAGACTCGGGGGGGGGAGGGGCAGTTGTCTGTCACCATGCTGCAAAATATGGGTGGTCGAGTTGAGGGGATAGAGGAAACAGGAGAAATGTTCGCACAAAAACAAAATACAAACACTGAACTGTATGACAGAGGAACTATCTGCCCTCTGCACTAACACATAAGCACAGTTAGGCCTTCTCCTTCAGAAGCAGGCAAGAGATAGACTTGCTGTTTTGGAAATACAGCACGTTCCGCTTGCTCAGCTGAGGTTCTCCTTTCACAACCCCAAACTGCGATCCCAAAGCCATGCTGCCTCACCAGGCAGGCCCCGCTCCCGGCAGGGCTCAGGGCATTTGCTTGTCGCCGCCTGGCCCCTGCCAGCTGGGAGGGCATGCCAGCTCCCTTTGCCTGCACAGAGCTCTGCTCTCAGTCCGACACTGCACAGCCAGCTTCACCCCGACTCCCAAGAAGTCTCTTCTTGTGGGGTCGAATTCGGGGCTGTGAGCCACACTCAGACTTCCTCAAGAAATTCTGGAAGGAATTCTTTGCATTGTTATGTCAAGTGTACTTTTACAAATAATGAAAGACATGTAAAGAGATTTCTTCTTCCTTACGACAGAGTAAAAACATACAGGGCAAACTGGGGGAGACAAACAGAAAGCAAAACCCAACATGCATCTCATACTTAAGGAGAATCTTTGAAAATTTTTAAATAAAAGAGAAAAATGACTCAACAGCTCAACATTCCTAGCCGTATAATAAAAGTTAATACCTGCACGATGATAAAACACCGCAGCATAACAAAAGGGCAAGAAAAGCCAAACAACTCTACAGTATATCAGGCATAGACCAATCTCCCTAAATACACAGGTTTTGAACTACCACATAGCCAGCTTGCACTTGAAGCATAATTAGGTAACCTGAAAAGCTGGAGGGTTTTTTTGGATCATTCTTGGGGGGGGGAGGAAATAAAGCACTTCCAACTCTCTAGACACGTGCCACTTCCATTAAATTTGCGTACATTTTGTGAGGCACACAGGCTGTACGGCACTCCGTGTCACACACACCCTGTCTCTGCCATTTCCTCTCTCCACCCTTACGCCAACAGGTGTAACAGTCCAAAGAAGAGCTTGCACATAGGTATAACATCTTAGCAATTTAACTACCTACCAAAGCAGTAACAACCTTGCAAGGATTCTCAAAAGGAGGTAATTTTAAAAGTTCTGAACACAGAAGTTACTGTAGTAAAACTCTCAGGTTAGATATATCAAACTTGGATTCTGCAAAACCTACCTATTAGTTGCCTGGTCCCACAGAAGAAATCAGGAGTGTATAGAGGTACCTTGGATTCACTGCCTCAAGGAGTGTCAGCAGTGACCCCCCATTACCCACACAAATCCCCCCCAAGTACCTCACACAGACCAGACGTCAAATACAGAGCTCCAAGCAGACTCTTTCAGACACACAGCATTTAGAGCCCAGAAGCTTCTCTAAGGGTGAGATGCCTCCAACTACTCTTTCAAAGGGTACAGAAAGCCTCTCAATTTCTTTTTCATGAGAGACAGGACAAAACTCTTACATGAAAGCGCGCATTCTGCCCTACCTGAGTATGTCTTTAAGATATGAAAGTCCTGTGTTCAATGCTCTCCTTTAACACACCCCAGACTTGTGTAGAACACTCCATCCACCATCTGAGTCTGGATGGGAGCAACTTTCTCCTCTTTAATCTGTGTCTCTGTGCACTTTTATACACCAAGCAAGAGATAAAGCTGGAGACTGCTTGCATCAGTAGCCTACCAGTTTGGATGCCTGACTGGAAGGGGCAGGCAACAGAGGAGACAGTGCTCCGCTTTCAATTTCTGGTCCCCAGAATCATTTCTTACCTTGTGGTCATCATTTCAACAAAAGCGCCTGCTTCCAGTTTTGTGCTAGAGCCTTCTGGGTAAGTTCTAATAACGTTACTTCACTAGCACTTTACACTGATGAGCACTAACACTGAAAGTGTCCCTGCTCATGGCAGGGGGGTTGGAACTAGATGATCTTTAAGGTCCCTTCCAACCCTTACCATTCTACAATTGAAGGGAGAAGTCCCACATGTGCCATTACTCCATCCCTTCCCACATGTCACTAGCAATAGATCCCACAGCGATACAGACTGAAGCAGAAACCCCCCAAAACTTCAACGCTTCAACTTTTTGAAACTTGGGGGCAGGGGGGCAAAAAACAGACGAAACAATGCCCCCCACTCTCCAACTGGTACTAATGCAAAGGAGGGAGGAGCACAGGGACAGACACAACTTTTCTGGGGAAAGACAGTACAGGATTGCTATTTCTCTTTGCCAGCCTGCAGTGAGGGAGCAAGTCTCAGAAAATAGATCGTACTTCCATGGCAATTCAAATCGCCCTAAATCTGTCCTGCTGTAATCCTATCCTTCCTTGCAGCAGCCATAATGTTTGTGCTTTTTTGGGGTGGAGCAGACAAAGAAGGAAGAGGGATGGATGCTGGGTTAGTTATCTACCAGTTTAGCTCCCTGAACTAGCTCACTCCGGCATTGTTTAACCACCCATGTTGGTGTCACAGCAGTGCTGATTTGTACCTGATCAATAGCTCCAGAGGAGCTGAAGCTGGAGGCAGCTGCCAACACTCCAGGTCTGACTCAGCTTGGCAGGGAGAACGGCAGAAAGGCATCACGTCTTTTAAACCAGGGCAGAATTAGGCCCACACCTGGAGAAATGTATTGCCTGGGGAGAAGCTTCCTGCTTCATGCTGGTGTCTCTGGATTAGGGGGTATCTAAGAGATTCACTTGGCAAATCCAGCTGCATGCTTAAGATGCATAAATTGTGCAAAGCCCTCACTGTTCCTATTCCTTTGTTTCTAAAGATGAAGCAAAAAAATAAATAAAATAAAAATTACTCAAACTATGTATATGGTTCAGTAACAAAATAACCAAGACAAGAAAGCCTAAAGGCTTCCCTGGCTCTTGTAATTTTACTGAAAATGGCTATTCCAGAATAGTATTTTTCAACCGCAACAACTCACCTATAAATAAATTAGTAATCTTGTTCTGGAATAAAATAATCCAGAGAAGTTTATACTGAAATATTCCAGAATAGCTATTCTAGACTTTGTCTTGTAATCAATTGCTGAAAACAGTAAAGCCCTGAAGGCTGAAAAGAAGACAGAAAATTAAATAATAATTTAAAAAAAAAATCTTACTACAAAATTTTGCAATATAAGGTAAAGTAGTAGATAAGGACTAACCTTTTTTCCAGGTTTTAAACTTTTTTTCCTTGTTTTAAGATTCTCAGTATGAGAGGTGCTTTTTGTCAGGGGAATATTTTTAGGAGACCTGCCCTTCTTGGGAACTGCAGACTGTCCAGGGGGTTTGCCCCGACCTGGCTTCCTGCCCCGCTGCGCTGGTACTGGAGCAGATTTCTGTGGAGACTGCATTGAACGCCGGGTCACTTTGGAAGGGGAAGATTGGATTTTTGCACTGCTCTTTGTAATGGAAACTGAGGAAAAACAAAAACAAAAGGGGAGGGGAGGAAAACCTCAAAATGAATGATGGAAAGCAACTTTTCTAACAAAGGCTTTAAAAAAATGTAGTGCACAATTTATATTGTAAAATAAATACACTTGGATATTTTGAACTTAAGTGGTTGGCATGAAACTACATAACCTCAATAAAGCCTAAGAGAGAACTTTCTATACCCATTATTTTAGAGGGACTTTCCCAAGAGAAAAAAACATTCAAATAAAAACAAAAAATAATTAATCCACTCACCTTATCAATGCTTCACATAATTTTCATTTATGATAAGATATTTGTAACGTGGCATTCATCAAGAAGGCCTTCAAAATATTTCACAAAATATAGAGCCCATAATACATCCGTTCTCCTCTAAAAGCAGTTTCCACGATTACAAGACATACCAACTACTTCTAGGAAGTTACAAACCAGTTTTAAGCAGTGAAGAAAATCATCCCACTGAAGAGGAGAAACAGATGACAGGCAAGGTATCATTAATTAGCATTTGTCTGAGATGCCAGCCAAGAAAGTTAAGTTCACATAACTATACCCAGATTTTTCTACCTAGAGTCATCCAGACTTAAAATTTTATTTGGAGGAAGGACTTCCAAAAATCAAACAAAGTATCACTTTTATTCATTCTTAACACTGAACTGATTTGCTGTTGAATCTCCCAACCCAATGAAAAACTGATCCAATACCTATACGATGCGACTATATTATAATCTGATGTAAAGCTGCACGATGTAATCAAATTTCATTGAACTTCCTAGTTAGCAACCTTTCTCACCCAACTCACTCTTCTCTGAAGTAATAATGATTTTATTTGAATAACTCCCTTCACAATGGACTGATAAAAACACCAGAAGGATGCCAAACAGAATGTATTGATAAGGACATTCCCTCAATGCACCATGCTACAGCAGCACCTACGGCCAACAAAAAGCAATTACCAAGTCCAAAAGACCAACAAATATTCTATTTTGTTGGCCTGATTGCTGACAGACAGATGCAGAAGCTGTGAAAGAGGTATGCAGAAGGTGAAAACGGGAAATTTTTGTGACATCAAACCACCCTTGTTGCGAGAGGTGTGGGAAAGGAACAAAACAACAAAAGGTCTATTTGAAATCATTTGTAGCCTTTACACTAAAATCAGATGGCTTTCTAGTACCACACTGCCTCTGCTACTGCCTCTTTTGCATCTCACTGATGATGAAACTTCATGATTCACCCTAACCTTAAACACTATGAACTTAACGGGACACGACTTAGCAGTATGGCAGGTCAGGGTTCAAGCAGGCTTTGACTGAGTCAGTCACCAGCGCCTGATCCAAAGCACTACTGCAGCCTGAAAGTGGAGCATAGGGGGCTGCTAGCAGTTACTTTCCTGGATTTTTGTGAATTTGGGTTACTCACTCTCCTCAAATTTTAGTATGTTGAGGTTTTCTGGTAAGCATATAAAACACAAAATAAAACTCAAAGATACATTTGAAATGACATCTTGAGAAAAGAACACACTTAAAGATTGAGTAACAGTTTTAATGTCTAGCTCTGAGCGATATTCACCTTAACAGTCCAGCACCTAGCTTTACAACGGTTACTTTAACTCTGAATTTTTATTCAGGAGTTAACTGTTAATAAGTATTTGCAATAGAAAATGTCACAATAAAATGAAATACACGTCACAAGCAGAATTCTTAGAAAATGCAAGTACTTCTGACACACATTTTTAAATCTGTAGGAGCATTTACATACATTGCTATTTGTCTGATTCAGTCACTAATCTAATATTCCTAAATGGCAGGTCAGAATAAATCTCTTCCTTACAGCTCATTGCAATCCTAATACATCAAATACAGACATGATATCCCTAGGTATCTGAGAAGGACTGCCTTCTGGATGTGCCAAGTGATCACCTTCTTTTTATTTACGTATGCCAAAACTTCTTCTCATATGCAATGACAGCTTAAAGTAAGATGAACAGAATTTAAACCAAATGCTAGCATAGCACTACTTCTGTGTCTCTGAATTGCTGAATGACAACTCGCACTAATCTGTACGCCTGGAAAGTAGCACAATATCAACTGCACGCTGTATGATACAGTACTACGTATTGCGTCCTGTACCACGCTTACAGCAATGTAAAATGCAGCTATTTTTATTTACTTGTGCCACACAGCTATGCATTTAATAAAACCATCATGGACTTGTAAAGAAATGTTGGTTCACAAATTCTTTGGGCCTCTGCCTGTGCTGAAATCTAACAAATGCATTTCTATTCTCGCACAGTAAAGGCAGAGCTAAGATTAAATACACAGCTACCTGCAACATCAACAGCTTCTAGGAGCACAGGTACAAGTTGTGGGACACTGGGCAACCCCTACTCCCTTCCAGAAGGACATTTACCAGACAAAGAGGAACAAAGCAAACAGCTCCAACCACTTCAGGCTGCCCTCTTGAAATACACACATCACATATCCTTATCTCAGCATCATCCTACCTGCACGCGCCAGAGGACCAAATATTAGCAGCATTAACCATTAAGGGGGGGGTCAGGTCCCATTTGGTGTTTTTCCTTCTGCCTAGGGCTGAAGCTGCTTTCTGCAATAGGCAGGACTGCAACAAAGCCCATGCTGCCCGGGCAGCCTCCCGGAGATAGCAGCAAATGAGGAGGCCGCTATTTGCATTTGTTGATTTAAGAGAGGATGGGGGGAGCGCAAGGGAGTGGGAGAGCGCTAAAGCAATTCCCATATTGTCTGCAGGCTGTATTGACAGTGATCATCAGTCACCTGCTCGTACTTCCCTCACCCCGGCCTTCAGAGGGAGACCAAAGGTTACGCTGGGTCACAGGATCTGGAGGGAAATGAAAAGACATGCAAAATCGAGCTGCCAACCCACTGCATCTGTAGCCAGAGTTATCCCCACCAGGCCACATGTTCCAAAACTAAGACGTTTTAATAGTCTCATGAGAACTTGTTAAAATATAACGATGAAGAGAATAGAGAGGAAAAATGCCAAGCTCTGTTTGCAATTACTGCCGTATTTAGCTGGGATATTTACAACCAAAAAAGCAGAGTCGCCTTTTCAGGATGCTGCTTTGCATCACAAAGCCCTTCTCATTTGCACAAACAAAATCCAGCATTTCTGTGTGTTGCTCTTCTACACAAGTACCGCTGCCCCAGTCTCCGGAATGGGATGCGTCTGCGTGGCAGTCTATCCCAAGTCTCTTATTCATATCCAAAAACTGTAGCGGCGTCCTCAACAGCTGAAGAGCAGAGATCATGCTACAAAAAACACACTTTACCATAGTAATATCAGCAACTAAACAGCGTTTTCAGAGCTCACAAAGCTCTAGTTGCACTGTCATGTCAGTGAGGGCTATAGCTGACTACCTTCATGCAACACACAAGCAACTTTCATACTTTCAATTACTGCTCACTCGAAACATTCTCACTTTTTTTCTCCAAACCTTTCCATGAGAATCCCAACACCTATAAACTTTGTATCCAATGCATGTAAGAGAAAACCCAAACCCACGATCTTGGAACTTGCAGCCTACAGTTGCAGTGCCACAACTCAGTCGTCCTTCGCACAAGCAGACCCACTGGAGTCAACTGAGCTCATATGCATGAGAAGCATACGAAAAATAAGACTTTAGATGAAGACCAAATGCCGCTTGTTGAAGCAGACAAACTGCCCAGACACAGGCAGGACTGCAAAACTTGACCCCATGATGTTATCCTCAAGATCTCTTGCCAGAGTAAGTCAGATATTTAAGATAACTGTGAAATCTGAAGCTACTGAAACCTCCAGTGTTTGGGAAGGGGATGCGACAGATGACAGCTCAGCAGCCTGAATTCTCATGCAATTCTAATTAGTAAAATTCCCTCAGATAATCCACAGTGACGATTCCACTCTATGTTTTCATGGAAAGTCAGGGAAAAATAGGTTCAGATTTGTAACATTTAAACATTAGAAATCTGCAATTCAGTTAGTGTCACAGAGCAGCAATTACAAGATAAGACTTTAAAAAGCTGAAGTAAAATTACACGAAGCAAGGTAGGGACCCATTTTGCCGTACATTCTGTGAACACAGCATTGCTACCTCAGTTGAAGGTGCCAATTAGGACAGTAAAAACAGTAATTCAGTGTTTAAACCAGCATTTCTTTCAAGACAGAAATGATTCTATTTATACTGCGGTATTGTTCCTATGCCCCCACTGAGACGCAAGCCGAAGGCTCTTCTGAGAATATAAAAACCTAGCCTTTCTCTCATCTACGGATAAAAAAATCAGGCAAAGAGATTTAGCAACTTATCCTAAATCCATGTGAGCATTCCACAGCGGAAGTAATGGAAACATACCTCCTGAGCTCTAGCCCGGGATTTTAACTATAAAATTAACCTTCTATTAATACAGTAAATTATTATCATGATAGTTTTGACAACTGGGAAAGGAGGTGGAAAAGATTAGCAATTTTTCAAAACAGCTTACTGCCAAGGATTGTAAAAATTTATGTCTTTGTGTCTCAATTGAACAAGAGAGCCATACAAAAGTGTAAGTATCTGTAATACATGCCACCTCTTTCTATCTGTCTTTGGATTACTTCTGGTTAAGAGGTAGCTGCGAGATACTAATTGGTAAGTTGCTATGATACAACATCAGTTGTAAGTCATAGTTTTGCAATCTAAAAAGCAACACTGCACTTGGAAACTTTAACATCCACCTCGGCAAGACATGGACATCCTGGCTTGCAGTTGTCTTCTTTCTAGATTTTAGTTCCTGCTACCAGGAGAAGAAGGGAGAAGAAGGCTGAAGTCTCTTGCTATCTTCTGTGAAAAATCCTAGCCTTCCTTTCACAGCCCTGAAAGGTGAAACAGAGGGCTCCAAGCAACGTAAGACAAAATGGGAGGAAAAGAAAGCATTTCTTTCCCAGTGCCTTCCCCAGGCAGCACTGTAGCACCTTTGCTCCCTCACCCCCACCCCCAGTCTCCCACATTTTCAAGAGCTAGGCCAGCCAGCACCTACAGAACAGACCTGTGAAAATACTAATTAAGCTCCACCAAACTCCACTGCTAACCAAACTAACACACATCACTTCCAACGAAAAACTTTTAATAGCCCAGCTAGGAGCGGAGAGTACAAGCAAAAGAAAGGCAGATTCCTGGAAAGATCTCTCCAGTTCATCTCCAGAAACCAAGAACTGTCAAAAAAACAGCTTCTAGTCTCACCCTTCGACAAAGCATTGCCACTGGAACCACACTAGCAAAAAAACCCCACCCCAAAACCCAACTGTATTTTGTTGATGAGAAGGAAGAGAACAAGTAAATACCCAATAAATAATCAAAGCATCACAAATTGGGGTTATCTGAAGACAGTTTAGGTGTGCTGATGATAAATCTGTCCATAAACCTGGCAAAGCCCTGCTCGACACATCAGGTAAGAGTTTTAACATCCTGATTCTTCACCCCCGTCATTACTGATTCTGCCCAGTTTTTGCCATTATTTTTCCCCAAATAGCACCTCCAGGATGAAAGGTAGGCCCAAAATGAAACAATCAAATGCAACAAGCTTCAGGGGAAGAAAAAAGAAATGCAGAGCATGGTTAGTGCAACGCCACAATTTGTTTTGTCTCAATATCTGAATGACAGCACTGATATTTCTAATACACTTTTTAATCCACTCAATCCCATCCACTAGTTGGGCAACACAACCACTGTTGACATCAGTATCCACAAGACCTGAACAAGAGCAAATAAAAAAATCATTTTCCATGTAACACTCAAAACCACATCTGTTGGAGTACTTCCAATTTAAAAGAAAATCACAACTACCATATAAATAAACGTGGTAAAATGGTGAGGAAGCCTGACTTACAGTAAGGTCACAGCTTTTGGAAAGGCAAAACCTTTATTTGTTCTTAAGTGATTACTGCCCTGTAGCAGCACCACCCAGGCCTTGCTGCAAGATGCCAAGAAGTATTAATACCAAATTTAAAAAACTTAACATGTGAGTGAATGTGGCAAATCAGATTTTAGCCTGAAGCACTGAGGAGTTTTTCATGTACAATTCTGAAGACAGCATAAATCTGCTTACTGTATGTGCCTGATTGAACTACTGTGACCCGCTTGTGAAAAGAAGCTGGCTGCACTTAGAGAAAAGTGAAACCTCCAGCAGTATGAAATTGTACCATTTCAATATTTGTTTCTCTCTTTAATGAAACTTAAGAATTACCATGCTTATCTGATTTTTTTTTGGCTACTTTGAACAACACAGAGTCTTTTCACAGATCTAACTGTAGCTCCGTCTGAAGTTTCAATGCTCCTGTTTCATCTGCAAACATTATAGAGAAGTACTTAATTTTATATTGATGTTTCACATCTGTTTACAACTCAGCTGAAAATACAGTACAGCTATTTCGACATAATTTCATAATCAATAGCAGGAAAGTGCATCTCCAGTAGCTAGCTTGGAAAAATCTGCACAAAGTAAGCATTGCGAACATGTCTGAAAACTAAATAAAACCAAACTAAGAAATCGTAAACCAGACAAATAGACACTTTTTAATCTCCACTTGAGCCTGCACTATTCTTACTGCTGCAGACATCTTTTGAAGGAGACGTTTAACATCACAGGCTGATCAACGTAATGAAAGACGATTGCTCTCACTGACAATAAATGCACTGAATTGGGAGAAAAGCAATGAGGTGACACACGATGTGGAAGGGGAGGAGACAGAGAAGAAGGAAGGCAGGCAGGAAGTAAGGAAGGAAGGGGACAGCGTATCACTGTTTTTATTTGGATTACTACATCACCCTCCTTTGGTCACCCAAGTTCTCTCCTGTAGCAAGCAGAGAGCAGCTGCTCCTTCATGACTTCTTGTATCATCTTTATCCGTCAAAGATCCAGCTTCATTGGACTGTGGGGATCAGGGATATATAGAAGCTGATCCCTCTCCAGATGCTATTCACATCTAAATGGTACTACTTTATACCGAAATGTATCTTTGCAGGTGAAACTACTTATTTCCCACATGACTTGTCCTCAGTTGTTCTTTTGTCTTCTCTCTTTTATGTAAAAGGTTTTGCTTCTATTATAAATACAAAGGTGGGTTGCCTAAGTAACTGCCATTTACATGTAATGACTAAACAATAAAATGAATTTATATTGAAACACCAAATCGAAACTGCTTTGACAATCTCCAGTCATCTGCCACCTACTTTAATCATAAGCCTCAGATACAACTAGCCACAGTGCAATACAAGAATATTCTCAGGCATAGTAACAGCTCTCTATTATCCAACTGAGTAAAATAAAAGTTACAATCTATGGTGGTTAAATAGAAAAGCATAATATGTTTGGCCTAGAAAAAGAGTTACTAGGAAAACATTCAAAAGATACCAAACTTTAAAAGACTTTTTAAAGCATATCAAAAGCAGAATTTTATCAACGCAACCTGATCAAATTTCAGAATAAGCAACCACAGAAGATAATACTATAGCAGCAAGACTGAATGTATTTTCGCATTCATAGTCACGCCAAGGAAGCTCATCACATCCGTTCCCATATCAGAACCCCTCTTCAAAGCGATTTGAAACAAGTTCCCTGACATGAAGTATCTGCAGGAGAGGTCAGGAAATAAGAGACAAAACAAACAGTAGGGAGTTGGCAGGACGTACAGCACTTAAGAGTTTCAAGGAAATGAAAAGATGAAATGTCCAACCTACTGACACTGCTGTGCAAGTTTGTCCTTAAAACTGCCTCAAGTTCGGAGACTTACAAGTGGTTAATGTCATGCCACCACTCTAGCCAGCAAGGTATGGACAGGGCACCCGATGTTTGTACTGGCCAAGTTGCTAAAAACTCTTGTATAGAACAGAGGAGGTGAACCCAAACATATATACGATGTGTTGGGGGAGAACCAATCATAGCTTTTGTAGACAAAAGTCTCATCTCACAAATATATTACTAATTTTTCTTTTTAAGGAGTCAATAAGCAGGCACACAATGGAAAGTCCATTGATGTAGTCTGTGGATTTGCACTTGCCTTAGCTGGCAATGGATATGAGGGAAGATCCTCATGATCCTGCTAAAGAATTTCTTGGGAAACATCAAACAGTGGCCAGGAAAAAACAGGCATGCTTTCACAGTTGAGAGAGGACTCTAGAGACACCCTAACGAGATTTCTGCTTGGGCTTGCACCATTCGATTCATATACGATCTAGGACAAAAGTAAAGCATGAGATGGCAACCACTGTTGAACAATTATTTAAGTCAGTAAAGATGTACAAAAAGATCTTATAAAGCTAAGCAGTTGCTCAGCAGAGAAAGTAACAGATGAATTTCAATGTCAAGCAATTGATGAACTATTAGCTGATGTATACAAACATGACCTTAGAATTAAAATAAACATTTCTATGACAGTATTAGTTTATTTCTTTCTCAGTAGTAGTCCAAAAATCCCAAATATCAATTCATTGCAAAACCAATGCAAGTTACAGAAGATAAGGCTGTAAAGACTAAATATACCATGTAATCTGTTCTGAATAAATTCACTCATACGTAAGACCCCTGTGTTGAAATTGTTCTTAGAAACTTCCCATGACAGAGGTCCTACATTCTCTCTGGGCATCCTAAATGGCTAAGACAGTAAACTGCTGAAATAAAATCTTCCCTAACTTTCATATAGTCTCCCTTACCGAATTTCATCTCTTTCAGAGGGCTAAATTAGACCCTAAAAATATAAGTCTCACAGCAGGAAATTGTTGTCCTAGGTATAAATGAAATTTAAAGCATCTTTCACTGCTTCCATACTGAGATTGCAGGATGTTAGTTTTGCTTGGTCACTAAGGGCTGGGTGGTTTTGGTTTTTTTTTTTTCTAGTCCTTTAACTAGTGATTTAACATATTTAAGTGCTTTCAGAAAAAGTAGTTACAAAAATCAAGAATCCCATTCTACTCACTTTAAAATCTAAACCACACTCAATTATTTTCACTTTCTAATGCTGTAATTCAAGGCAGAAATACTAAACTAACCTGCAGGAAAAAAGTCCAGGCCCGAATAATACTGTAATATCTCAAGCGAATCCCTGCAATATAGTATCTGTCATACTTTCTTACTTAACAGGAGTAGTCAATGCTAATGTGACTTAATGAAGAATCCTGACAACATTACCATATTTCTGAAATTAAATGACTTGATTACATTCTCCTTGAAGCTATTATTTACATCTTAATAAAGGACTATCATTACAGTTCTTCAATGGCTTGAAAGCGATCAAATAACAGTGAAAAACATAACCTGAGAGCAAAAAATACTTCATCTAGCTATGTAAATTTGACAAGTGCATATAACATGCACAAACAGGACATAAACAAGCACATGAAGCAAAATTTTAAGAGCAAATTATTTATGCTCAGAACTGGGGAAAGGAGGCGCACATGTAATTTTAAATAAAACTGCAGTTAACTCTGGGTGTACTTTTACAATTAAAAATAACAAAACCCCCCGTCTGCACCTCCCCATCCCCCATTTCTATCATGTGTCCAAAATACTCAGTTTTGACTACAAGTCTGTAAGAACTTTGATTTATTAATTCCTAAAGTGTTACTGGTTTTCATAACAAAGCAATAGAATCCATAAAAATACCTGGCTAGGTATTTCAAGCCTTCAGCAGATTTGAATTTTGTATGTTTTATTACCTGAACAACTGGAATACATAATCAACTTTACTAATTGTTAAACAACCCTTTGATCTCTATGAAGCGCTGATCAGGCAAGAAAAATTCTGTACATACTATCTCAGAATATTGCTGTTTTTCCAGCACTGAAGCTGGAGTAGACTAAACACTTTAATAATACTTCTTTCCAGAAGATGCAATTGGACTCAGCAATCTAAACTGTCACAAAAATATCTTTTAAAAATCTTACGCCACTTGTTCACACAGCCCCTCTTGTATAGAGCCATTTTACTTCACCACAGTTAACGTAATTAACCTACCACAGTAACACATCTCATTCATGGGTTCTCAAGACAAGGTCAACCTTCTGAAGAAGCTGAGAAAGACGCTTTACAAATTGGGAGCATAGAAACATTAAGGCTGTAGTCAGCTTGGTACCTATTAGACAACTTCTGATCAAACACAGATCGTCCTTACCCGACTTCTCCCTGTCTTCTCGCTGCTGGTTTGTACTGCCAGATCACCCTGGATCTCCCAATACAGCTACACACATGGTTGCTCCCTTACTGAGATCCACCAAAGCAGACTAAACTAGATTAAAGGTACTATAACCACTGGCAGCAACTGCAGACAGTAATCACTGACAGGGAGGTGAGGGCAAGGATGCAGAGGTACCCTTAACTAATTTCACTTAGATTTTCCATTTCGTTCTTTACCTGCTGGCAAAAGATTGAAAAAAACAGTGAGGATGGAGAGGGCAGGAAACATGACCAGTTTCTTGCCGTCTTGCTTCCGTTCCTTTGGTACTTTCAGTGAGAGTTCTGTGATACCAGTCTACTCAATCCTTACTAACCTAACACCAGCTGTGAAAACGCTCACCATGAGAATAAATTATTCTAGTCAACAATATTAAAGTAATTAATTAAAATAGAGATCCCCTCTGTAAGAACTTCTCTTTCTGTCAAATTTGAGGGGAGTGAGGATAGAAGAGCCCAAACAGTTTGACAGAAAAGCCTTACACTACAAAATCCTGACACGAGGTCTCCAGGGTAGCAGAGAAATTACATTCAGGGATCTCCCTCTTTATTCCACTTCCCTTCTTTCTAAGATAGATAGCTGTACATTATATAGCACAGCGGCTATTGATTAAAGGGACTCTATAACCCTATGTACAAACATCCTCAAAGGTACAAAGATAATAAAGTATTCAGAATAGGCAGCTTCAAGACAATTTTGTGAGTATGAAAGAAGAAACACTAAATACATGGTTCACTAGTATCATTAAACAGGAGCATTTATCTATCAACCAGATTTGCTGTTTGTATTAAGTCCAAGATTCTTCACAAGCACACAAAAATTCAACATTCTCAAAAGCCCTCCTAACAGTACTAAATAAAACACGTTCCCAGAGTTACTATGAACAGACAAAAAATGTTTCCCAGAAACTATCCTATTAAACTACATAAAGAAAATTTAACAACATTTCATCCTCATCAGCTACACACAAATGAACTCTTCAGTTTTATCTGCATACAGCCAGCTGGTTTTTAAAATTCTGCTGTAATTGAGGGGGAAAATAATTATGCAATATTATTAGTCATCTTACCATTGTTCCCTGGTGGTTGTAATGCATCTCCTGTCAAGCTACACCATCCAACTGGGAAAATATCTCGAGAATCACATCTGCACCAATAGTCAAACGCTCCTCTCCAGCCATCAAATGTAACAAAAACTTCGTCTCCTTTAACATCTCCAATGGTTGCTGGGCAAATCAAGTATGGGTTCTTTCTATCTATAGCTTCAAGTTTCATCCCAACTTTAAAGCAGTTTGGCACAGGTTTTGGTGGTTCCTACAAAAGTAAGAGCAGTAGAATATTTGTATTTCTGTGCCCTCTTACAAAAAAAAAAAAACCACTGAAAAACCGATTTTTCTTCAGCATTCTTTCTTCTTATACTCACTACTCTTAAAAAAATTGTAGTAGACATTTACTTACTCATCTTTCAAATTTGCTTTTGCTTTTCTGTATTATAAAAAAAAAAATCATCTACATTCTGTTCCCACAAACACAGCTGAGATAATTAGCAAAATTCTCCATGACAGAAAGACCTTGCTAAAAGTGTTTACATAAGCAATTGGTTGCACCCAATACATTATGTCTGGGCAGCAAGGCAGCGAAGACACTAAAATGAAATTATTACATGCTAATAAAGAAGAGGAGATTTGCAGGGAAGGGATATTTCTGACGACTGATAACTGTCTGGTAAAAGCTTCACCTCCCAGTTAATCCATGAAAAATTCATTAGCATAGGACATTATTTATAGGCCTTTGTTAATTCAGCTGGCCTTAGACCAATTCCAAGTGGACAAAAGAAAAACAAAAATCAAGTCAGTCAATGGGACCAGCGTAAGTGTATCCCCACAGCAGGAGCTGTGACCTGATAGAACCTGAAATACCACCTCAGCCTCAGGAACCTCATTATCCAAAAGCCATTTCAGATGTGCTGGCAGACTAGCACAGGGAAGCATGGCCCATCATACCTCAGGAAATGCATACAACTTTATACAAAAAAATCTATATAATTATATACATTTAACATGCAAGAAATGTGATTGCAGGTCTGAACCAAACTGATCTACTGACATACTTGTAAATGCCACTCTTAGTATTAAAAATGAAGTCATTCAATGTGACAGCAGAGTTTTACCACCCCAACAAAAAATTGAACCAACAAGTCATTTTAATATTGCTGTTGGTTTTATATTATTTTTCATGTTTCACAGTAACTTACTCAAGAGTCACGTTTAAAAAACCAAACAGCTTTTTCTATTATTTGCAACTACTTTCTCACTACATTCTAAATTATGAGTATGTGCCCAATGAAAACACGTAACAAAACCTTTCCAAGCACTACTGTAGTCCACGGGCTCTTATTCCCTGCTAAAACTTTTTTTATTCCTGTTCACAATCACATGAACATTGTGCTGTTAAGAGATGTGAGATGCATCATATCTCAAATCCATGAGACACAAAAAAATGAGCTAACACAATTTTTCTAAATAACACACCATACTTCAAAGTCTCAACTCAGGAAAAGAGGTGCCCATCCAATGCACTAGAAGCAGATCACTTCCTGCCTAGCTTTGTAGCTTGCCAATCCAGTTCAAAGTCATTTTAAATAATAGTCTTGCCTTCCCATGCTGCAGACAACAGGATAGTATCTTAGCATCCTCATTAAAAAGTGTAACCATGGACCAATGGATAAAAAGTTGTTTACTAGCGGTCCCTTTCTTCTTACCTTCTTAAAAAATGCTGCGGGTGCCATTTCAGCTCCATTGAGAGTTCTTAAGAGAAACATTGGCCAAGAAGACGCATTCATCTGGAATCCTAAGTAACAAATACGTTATTTGTATATAATAGCCCTACTTTCAGTTTATAAAATCAAATGCGAGGAGAAGGATACAAAGTCTGCTTTACTAATGCCTCATTCCCTCTATTTTGGACTTGGCCAAAATAAAAGTAGCCAAGCAAGAACAGACAGGGTCACTGTCGGTGCAGAAAGCTGTGCAATGCCTTTCCATTCTGAGCGACAGGCTCACAGAATCACTCTTCATAATTTGTGATTTTCGAGATAAACGTCTAGGACTTAATGACATTCTAGTACAGAACATCAGGTTGTCCCAGTGAAACTTCCCCAACACAAGCACCTTGCTTAATTTTCAGGGCTACTTTTTGCTCTTACTCCAAAACAACAGCCTCTACTCCAGTTTCTCTCAGTTATCGAGGAGCTACCTCAAGACCACAGACAAAAAAAAAAGAAAAAAAAAATTCGGTATCTTCTCCCTCCCCCAGCAAAATAACTAACTAAACAGATAAATAGCCTTAAACACCAAAGAACACATAACAGGGAAGAACAAAAATGTAATCAATCTAATAAATGCATGTATTATATTGGAAAACATAAACTGGAAGATGCTCCTACTTTAATATTCTTCATTAACAAGTGAATAAAAAGTGCAAACAATAATCAAATTTGTTTAGACGAACTACATTATTCAAGCAGAACAACAGTTTGGCTGAAAACATTCTAATTCCAGATAATTTTCCCTCAGAATCAACTACCTGCCAGTTAAAAAAAAAAACCAAACCAAAAATCCCTTTTACTTTCTGTGCTTTCTAAATGGATGTTTCAAAGTAACAAGTAAGATAACAGGCATAGTGGAATTTTTTCTGCATTTTTTGCAGTTATATGCCTGGCACAGTTCTACAGAAAAACAGACATAACAGAGCAAATTGGAAATTTTTCCACAAAGCAAATAGTACCAGAATCTGCCAGGAACTGATGAGCTCCCTCATAACGGAGCCTCAACAGTTCTCTTGAAAAAAAATGTAACTAGAAACGTGGAACATATTTGCCATTCTTGATCAGTTAAATCATGAAATTGGATTACATGGTATAATCGTTCTTTAACTTGTAGCTTTAAGCTATCTTGAGTCGAATAAACAGTTTTCAAGTTGGAACCACCTATGCAAAACCAAATGAAAACAAAGTTCATGTCTGAGAAATGGTGTCATAACTTGAGGACTGCTGAGCTGATTATCAGTGCTGGTTTGATACCAGAGTCTTTGCACAACCTAAACACATGCGGTTATTGAAACATAGTATCTCTAACCAGCCAGCCCAGAAAAGACATTTATGTGAGACAGAGGAATGAAAACTAAACAACAGTTTCAGTTAACTTCATTTGGCCTTTAAGTCGGCGAGATAAAACCAGAGAAAATGTTATCCTCAACGTAATTTACTGAGAATACTAAGCTTTCAACAACAAAGCAGCTCAGGTACGAAAAACAGAGGCTGGAACAGGAACCCTCTGCTACATTAACCACTTTCTCAAAACCCTTATGTAACATGCATAATTAAACCTATGTAAAAATTAGGTAGGAGGGACTATTTTAGCTTGTTATTATGCAAGAAGCAGAACACTAATATCCAGAAGGTTCCCTACTAGTCAGGAAAAAAACCACAAAAAAAACCCCAAAAACAAGTTGCTTAAGTGTCTAACAGGAGGTAATTATACACCCAATTAGTTCCCAGCTTTGCCCAGGAACAGGATGCTGTAACTCTGCCAAAAAGGCTTTTTCAAAAATGTATCCAGGTATGCCAGAATGTTTGATTGCTGGAATTTAGCCTATCTCTAGAAAAATCTCGGACAGGAGGGACAAACTAATGGCACTCACATTCTTTTCCAAATAACCAGCAACTGTTCGGAGCGCAGGTAAACTTACATGCCTGCGTGCAGGGAAACAGCTGCTTGTTAGGTGCTGCACTACCAGCAGCCGGACCGAATAGCAGTAAGAAACAGTATCCAGAGAGAAGGCACCAACCTTTCTACCAACAATCATGGAAACTTTTTCTTCTTAATGGATCAACTGCCCCCATTATACATAACTAGAGTCGTTTTATTCATCAGGCTGGTTTAGAAACACGTTTAAAAAAGCAGTATGCTCCTGAACTGGAGCCATGTATTTAACACTGTACATATGTGTAGCTGAAGGAATGGGTATACTCTTCCCTATTACAACCCTCTTTCATACTGATATCACTGCATTCATTCTACAAGTTATATCAAAAACTTCAGAGAAGTTAAACGGGGTAACTTTTCCCCAGGTGTCAAGAATTTCCAGTGCTTTTATTCAAACCCTCTATGCATCCACAGGAAAGAACAACAAAAGCCCTTCTGGGCTCAGACTGTATCTGTCTATCCCAAATAATACGCTTCCAGACTGGCACCCTGGTTGCCTTGCTTTTCTTGTGTTTCTAAAGCAACGCAACAGCACAGAAATCCACCCCTATAATCTATGTGGTGTCTTAATGGTTATGTCACATGCTGCTGTTATCTGTTTGTCTCTCTACAAACAAATCAAGTTTCATACTGTAGTGAAACGATACTTTTCACTTCACCTTTCAAACCGAAGATATTCTAAGTTGTTAACAAGCTGAGCTGATAAGTTATTTGAGAGGCTACTAAGAGAAAGGGTACCTCTCTTCGCTGCACCTCTGTCTTCTGTGTTAATGATGACACCAGTTCAGAAGTAGGTTTATAATCATAAGATGGGAAACCATCAGTAACCAATTTCTGCTTACAGTTCATTTCTTATATTAAAAACATTATTTCTTGCATCTTTTAAAAATTATAGAAGATAACAGGGGAGGGGTGTTGCTGTTGTGGGTTGACTTTTTTTTTGGGGGGGGGGGTTAAGATAACTGTCGGTCATTATTTTTCCTTCTTTTTAAAAGCAAAGCTATTTTCAGACCAATGTGCAAAATGTGTTTCTTAAAAGATTTCCATACCTAGAAGTTTAAGCTATAACAAATATGGTACAAGAATGCAGATTTAAATATACAGGTTAATCACAGCAAAGATAACCACACATATCATCCCCAGCAGCTAGTCAAAGTCACCTCTGTGTGACTATTCATCACACAGCAAGGAATTCCTTTGTACAGTTTCTATTTAATAAACTTCCTCAATAAGACTAAGCCCAAGCACTATTTCTCAGTTTGAGGAGACACTTAACGTCGCCCTTATTGCTCAGGGAAGGCAAAAGAAATTTTGCATACTACTGCCAAGCCCAGGAAAGCTACATCTCGTTCATCAGTATTCTTCATGCTCACAAACTACTCATGACAAACTGATCAGACACCCCCCAACATGCGTCAATTTGAGGAGATGAAAACCGCATGCAATATAAGCTTGCGGTCTGCGAAAGCTCTTGGAGTGCTATTTTTCCTGCCTCAGAGCAGAATGCTGCAACACCATCGTTAACCCACCCTGTGCTGCCTTTCCCTAACCACAACCAGTTTGCCCAGTGCCCGAGGGAACATTCGGGCTGCCCAGAACCCACACAGCCCCTGCAGCCCAGCCGAGCACTGCACCGGTCGGTGAACAGCCAGCACCTTCCAGTGGGCTGCTCTGGCTCACTGCAGAGGGGAAAGGCAAGTCTGCCTTCCCCAGTGCTCAGCTCCGACCGAGATCTACTAAAAGGGACATGCACAGCGTCAAGCAAGAAAGCATTGCACCCAGACACACTCGTAAGACAGGGTGTGTATGAGGGAACGCTGCTAGAATGGGCACGCCACAGTGTATCTCATCATTAAGAAAGCTGTCAGACACTCCATTTTAATCTTAAGGGACTGTTTTAAAAAACTAACAGAACTCAAAGGAATTATTCTCCTCATTCTTATGTCACAAGAATTCAAAAAGCAGAAAAAGCCACAATTCACTTAGCCTGAGTTAGTTTGCTTACTTCTTTTTCAATTACATAACGGTTTAGTGAACTGTTAGTACCACCGAAGTTGCCAAGACAAAAAGGTGCAATCGACTTCATGCAAGCAATGCTCCACACGCTTTAGTTCAGAAGCTTTGTTTCTTACCAAGTGGAGGCTGGAGCATGCCCCCTTTCTTTTCACAGGTCCCAATGGGCTGTATGTCCGAGGAATCCACAAGTCTCCAAAAATCATTTTTGTTGTCACTTCCATCCAGCCGCAACCTTAGCCTGGCACCAGTAATTCCAATGACTGTAGCTATACAAACCGAGGTAACATTGCGAGGATCACGGGCTTCCAGTTTCATACCAACTTTGAAATCGTTCGTAGGTGGGATTCTAGACTACAATAAAAGGTAGAAGACTTTTTCTTATTGTTGTTAGCATTGCTAATTTTACCAGCCAGTTCAATATACAGCTTTCATTCATCCAAACATATCATACAACTAGTAAATATAAAGAAGCCTTTGAACTTTGAGCATTTAGCAGAGTGAGTAAAAGGAGGCTGGATAACCTCCCAACAGCTACCATTTCAGATACTTGATGTTTCTACTGGGTAAACATGGCTGCTTTTTAAAAAGACAAGCACTGCTAAGAGAGGTAACAAGGCAATCAGGCTGAAAATATGGACATAAAGATGGGGAAGAAGCAATTAATACTTGAAGTGAAGGGAAAACAAGGACATGAGGAAACATGACATTCACTTACAAAAAAACCCCCACAAGATTTATTTGCTTTCAAATTCAAGAAATATTTTTTCTCATTATAATAATGTCTTGGAAATTCAAATAAAATTTGGACCCTACTGCAATAGGCACTACAAGAGCTCAAGGCAAGAAAGAGTTTCTGCATTAAAAAAAGCTTACAATACAACGAAAGAAGACAGAAAAAGGAATTAGTGTTAACTGCGTTTTACAGAAAGAAAACAGACAGTCCTAAAGTCACATAAAACTTCTGTGCTAAGGCAGGAATTGCAGCTTGTGGTTACTCATAGAGAACTGAATACATTCATACACATACAATGAAATGCCAATTTAATTAGCAGACCTCAGATTTTTCGAAAAAGACACTGGCACGGGGAAAAGAAACGTGACAAATGCAACATGGTCTTTGAGCTGAGCTTTCTGTCAGAAGGTAAAGATGAACGAGAGAGGAAAGAGTATTTTTTAATCCTGTGCCAACATGCTACTGGCAGAGATCGACTGGATCACAGTTTGATTACTTGCCTACTGTAGTACTGTAGTTTTGAACATCATCAAATGATGTTCCAGTCTTTGTATTGACACTAACTGGGACTGAATGCCTCACCTAGTCATGCAGAAAGATGATTCCAGAATCTCGCGATTCTATTTAAATGTCTCCTCATTTCCAGCCTAAATTTATCCATGGAAATTTTTGCCAATGCGATCACTGAACTTAAATTCTTTTTGCACCTTTGCAAATAATAACAAAATCTACAATGTATTTACAGAGGGAAACTCAACCCTTTACTCAGTACTCTTTCAACAAGTTGAATAAGCCAAGCACTAAAGTTTCTCTTAGGAGAGGATGACTATTCTCCTATCAGCCTGGAAGCCCTTTTCTGCAACTCCTTCAGTACAAAGCTGCTCTTGAACTTCTTTCCTATGAGGGTGCTGAGGCCCTGGCGCAGGTTGCCCAGAGAAGCTGTGGATGCCCCCTCCTCCCTGGCAGTGTTCACAGCTAGGCTGGATGCGGCTTTGAGCAACCTGGTCTAGTAGAAGGTGTCCCTGCCCATGGCAGAGGGGTTGGAACTAGGTGATCTTTAAGGTCCCTTCCAACCCAAACCATTCCGTGATTCTATGAACGCAGATGCTGAGAACTGTAAGCAGCCTTCCCCGTGACATTTAAACCCAGTAGCTACCTCATATAGACTACCACAGTCTGAATCCTAATACAAGAGGCAGGTAGAAAAACAAAAAACCATGGGCATTCATGCTCACAAGATTTGTATGTCCCTTCCCGTGCCCACCTGACCACGTCAGGTGGGGATCCCACAGTAAGCAGATAAGGGTGCACTTACCCACCTGGGTACACAGGAAAAGGCTGAAGAAGTCTGCTACTGCAAGAAGTACTAGTGATGTTTTGTCTCTACCACAATTTTTTAAAATACATCTTGCTCTACTTGCTATGGTGTGCAGGTGCACTATTTACAACACACCCTAGACCAACAGCAGGAGCCCTGGAGGAGCCTGAGCCCAAAAAAACAAAGAAGCGAGCAATATTCAGTGAACGCCGAGTGTAGCATCTGCCAAAGCTGCATTTAGACAGCAGGCTGTCTGAAAGGGGAGCCTGAGCATATTAAATTTAAAGGGTAATTCAATTTCAGGATACTGCTTGTCAAGCTGTTATTTTCTACAACCATGAAAGGCAACTGAAATTGAGAAGTTGGGGAGTTTGTTTGTTTGTAGAAAAGGTGAATTTGTTTAAATATCAACAACTCAAGGCATTTACTAAAAGAAGTAACTCCTCCATGTCAGTCCTTACTTGCACGAAAATAACAAAACCAGCCCAGTAATAGCCTTGTTTTATGCTCTGTTCAAACCACAAGGGGCTGAGCTTTTTTATTTAAAATTTTCAACTGCTTGAAAAAAGTTTCAGGGTGAGAGAATGGGATGTGGAATGCATCAAAATTTTAAGTAGTAATTACTAACAACTTAGAGCAACAGATAAAATACCTTCTAAATTAAGATAAATACTTTTATCAATTTCCATTAGCTGTCTGTGCCTGTATCAATTTATGGCAGAAGCTTTAATTTATTGCTCCCCAGGTCATTTTTAATTACTACAAAATTTAAACTTTGTAGAATTCCCACAAGTCACAAATTCTGGATGTAATTGTCAAATTGAGCTTCCCTCTGCTATTTTGTTTTCTGGCAGGCCACAGCAGTGTATTTCTTTGCATTACACAGAGTGATAACGGCACGTACAATTCATGTAACCCAATGAAAGTCAAATTAGTCCTACACAAAGCTCAAGCAGTTTAGTTTCCAAAATCTGCAAACATTATGTAGTGAGAGGAGCTAGCTCTGCACTAATTCATATTGCATATCACTTTCTACTTAAAGGTCAACTCTTAGAAATACTGAAAGTCTGCATATGCAAATTGTTTTCAAATTTGCTGTGCACAGAAATTAAAACTCTTCTTTCCAACCCACACACTCCTCATGCAATCCAGGTCACTTGGATTTATCTGTCTGAGCCAATGCATGTCACTGAAGCGCCTTTACTTAAGGTGTGACTCAGTTGCTCAGTTTGGACCTCTTGAGCATTAGTAGGCAAGAGTAAGATGCAAGAAAGGCAGGAGTAAAGGCTTCTGAGCAGCTTTCTGCAGAACCTACATCTCCCAGGAGCATAGACTCTGGTCATGGTGGTATACGGTCTGTGAGCATCACACTCACCTCAGAATGACCAAGGGATATGCTACTGCCCTCTGCCTCTACCCCAAGCAGAATCTGGGGTCTCTGCCTTGAGCTGTTACCCACTATGAAAAACACATACTGTAGAATTAATTCCTGAAGCTCCACCCAAACAGAGGTGTGGATACTGCTATTCTTAGCGCTCTCTCATGGAAAGCAGCACACGAGGAGCTCTTTGTCCTTTATCTTCATCTCCACAAAGCAAGACAAGATTCAAGAGCAAGGACAAGGAAATGCTACCACCTCTATTTCTCTCTCTGTTCTCCATTCCTGTAACAACTTCAGATTCAGTGAGTGATGGTTCCTCTCCTCCTCAGACTACTCTGTTCACGTTGCTTTTTGTTTAGTCACCACTGGAGGCCAGTATCATTTACAGTACCACCAGACTACCAACAAACTCTAGAAGATACATTTCTGAACATGCCCACTTCACTAAACCAGACACACACTGTGTGTCACACCTATTACAGTTCTATGAACCTGAACTATCCAATTCCTTCAGCATCTATCTTCCTAACACAGTCAAGGCATGCAGACCAAAACTCATCCCATTTAACGTTATGCGGCTAAGACACTCCTCAGCTTGGGAAAATACTGGTCCCCCAGCTCCCTCTACAGAGGAAAAGATGCCTGCAGAGGTCAGCTCAGTCTCCAGAGGGATGAATAACTGGAGGTCATTAGCTCAGACAAGATGGTAGATATTAACTCACACAAGATGGCAGATTTAACTGCATCTGTAAATACAGACCTGTCATGGTTTAACCTGGCAACTCAGCACCAGACAGCCACTCGCTCACCCCTGCCCTTCCTCCCCCAGCAGGATGGGGAGGAGAAATGGACAAAAGGGAAAACTTGTAGGTTGAGATAAAGACAATTCAGTAAGACAACAAAGGAAATACTAATAATGACACTAATGAATATGCAAAACAAACTATACAATTTTCTCACTGCCCAATAACCGATTCGCAGCCAGTCCCTGAACAGTGACTGTAGAATTTGGAAATCAAGAATTTCACAGAACTCCCAAAAAAGACCAAACTCCCAGAAAAGTTCAAACTCCTGGTAGAGACAAGATTCGAACCCACAAAAACAAGAAAGAAAGCTCCCTGCCCCCCGGTCAACCCCCATTCATAAACCTAGCATGACGTCCATGGTATGGAGTATTTCCACTGGCCAGCTTGGGCTGGCTGCTTGGCTCTGCTCCCCCCAACTTCTGCCCACCTGCTCATTAGCTGAACATGGGAAACTGGAAGAAGTCCTTGATTTCATAGCAACAACTGAAAACATCGATGTTGTCAACATTCTTCTCCTACTAAATCCAAAAGACAGCAGCTACTGGGAGGAAAATTAACTCTATCCCAGCCAAAACCAGGACAATACTAAATCATCAGGCAGGGGGGAATCAAATTTGTAGGGTACAATGTAAAACTTCAAGTGGTACATTAAAGACTCTTTGCTATAACTCCAGTATTTCCTTTGTATTCCCACATATTCCCCTTATTATTTTATTCAACATCTGTTACTCCTTAGTAAAAATCACCCTACTCAAAAACAGACAAAATTTAACATATTTGAGAGATCCAGAAAAAAGTGATTAATAAACTCTACACACACAGACACATATACCATATACATCTGGTAGCTAGCTAGAATTGAAAGGACTTGTTCAGAAGTCGGGCAGGAGAAAGGCTCCTCTGACTATCAGCCAAATTTTAATTCTCACTAAAACCATAGTACCTCTACGATCACCAAAAAAGTAGAAAATATTTTTGAACTCTGATAAGACTATCTGTTTTCATTATTTAGTCTTTTCTTAAAAAGAAAACAGAGTCCTAAGCTACAATTTTAATGAAACCCTCAAAGTTTTTCTTCAGGCGGAAACAAAGAATGAAAAATTTCAGCAGCTAGCATCCGCCAAAACCGTAAGCTACTGATAACTAGAGATCAAAAGAAGTCAAATGGGAAGTCTGCAAGCAGTTTAAACATACAAGTTGCTCTAGGATCACCCAGTTACATGCATACATACGCACACACTTGCAAAATAGCATCTGGCATACCTGTCTGAAACAATGTAGAGGGGCAGCTACTGATTCAGTCTCTTTCAGATATTCATCCCAATTAAACTGTTCTGGAAGACATAAGATAAAAAAAATAGACCATACAGACAGTTATTAAAGGGAACTTAAATTAAAAGGGGGGTTGGGGAAAGAAAGGGACAGAAAAACCCAACTATTTTGTAGAATACATTTTTTTCCAAGAACAGGATTAGTCCCAAATGGCAACTCTACCTTTAAAAAACATACAACCCTTGAATGAGCTTTAAGAGTACCATTAATTCATGAGGGCGATCACACAATATGCAAGAATTGGTATAAACCTTCCCCAAACTCCCTTTTTTTTTGTGATCCACATACAAAGATGTAAGTCAGGATATCTAGATTGAATTCTCTGCATACGGACCTCCCAAGCATCCTTGCACAAATCACATTAGCCTTTCTGTATCTTAGTTCCTCTAACAGCAGGACTGATAAGATAACCTCATAGGAATACTGAGATGATATATGTTGAAAAACACAGACATGTAGATTCCATTGAAATATACGTTGAGGATATTATCCCCAGTCCTCTAGAAAGCAAAAAGATTCGCACAGCCTTCCAGCTGCATCTTTGTCTCTTCTAATCTGAAGTCTTGATAAAGGTTTCTCTTCGTAGGGTAAATATTATGACAATGTTCAGTAACAGAATCATGGTATTTTTCCAGTGTTAGCATTGGCATTGTTTATGTGCATGGGTGAGTGTATTCTGCATTTGATTTAATCAGTTTTATCAGTTTTTGCGTGAATGGAACAGCATAAAGTGCTAACATCAAAGATATAAGCAAGCATTACTTAATATAAAGCACAGGAGAAAAACTACAATGGCACAGCTAACGTGTTTTGTTTTTTGCCCAGAGTGAGCTCTTTTGCTTATTTTTCTTGTTTGGGCAGCTGGCATCGCTCTGACGTTCCTGGCCAGACCCCCCCCCGAACCCCACAACGACGCGGCGATGCCACCCAGCGGTGATGCCACAGGGCCTGCACCGAAACCCGCGGCCGTGGTGGAGGGATGGCACCGGGTTTACCGGGGATCCTTCCAAAACGCGCCAACCGGCACAGTTAAACGCATCTCTGCCATTTTCAGGAGCGAAAAAAAGCAAAGAAACAATCGGAAAAAGGGAGCATTTTCCAGCACTCGCACGCTGCTTCTCTGAAGGATGCGCGGCAGCTCGAACCCGGAGTCTGCATCGACACAGCGTTTAGTTGAAAACACCTAGTGCCTCACGCAGAAGAGAACTACCCCCTCGGCCTGCTGAGATCCTCTTTTTTTGGCACTACAGACTCCACAGGGCAGGAGTGATTTCTCCTCGGCACGGCAGAGGCCATGCGGTTGTTAGCTATGTAACAAGCCAGTATAATCTCAAAAGCTGTTAATTTGGTGGCCTGGAGTGTATGCAGGCTGGTAACAAAGACGCTTCCATACAACATCTTGCAAGTCAGCCTATTTTGGAACCAAAATTTTATTCACACATTTATACAGTTACATCGATTTTGTATTACTCACAACAGGCAGGGTACATTAACTTAAGCATATGGCAGATATCTGTGTTTCAGGAAATGGCCCTTGAGAGCTTTCTCTAGAAAGTAGCCTCCAGATCTGTTTGTTGCTCTTTTCACTGACAGGCCAAGAAGGCTGCAAAAATTAAACATGATGAACTGCTAGCAAAGTTTCATCTTATACAAATCCTTCTTCGAGTCTAATATAAAGTGCCACTTCAGGCTGACTTCAAATTTTTTTTTTAAAAATTGTTTTTTAATCAGAATTTACCTTAGTAATTTGAAGTACCCAATTCAATAAAATTGAATCTAGTGAAAAGAAAACATTAGCTACTTCCCAGCTGTCTCAGATCTAACATGATGTAAAAGCTGTAATCATGAATCAAAGCCTTGCTGTGTTAATCACCATATAGATGTAGATACTTCAAAGACAGCACCTTTCACCAGGAGAAACCCCCGTTCACCTCCTCTGAAAAAATTCTCTATATACCAGCATTTCCCAAATGATCTCAATTGTTATAACAGGACTGCAGATTTGGTGGGATGACCCAAAATTACAGAGGAAAACAAACAGCGTTGTTTTTTTTCCAAGGGAACGTTTACTAGAAGACCCATAAGGTAACACAAGCAGCCATCTGAAGATAAAGCCAAGAGGAAAACAACATTGTCTGTCACTCTGCTTTAAATCCTGGCTATGAAAACCTCTTTCACCAAACAGGAATGACCTGAAGTTTAAATTACAACCTCTCCACCTGTGAAGACATGCTGTATTTAATTCAAGCCAAGCTCTCAGAAATGGTGCTAATTAGCATTTAATCACTGCAGTCACAGAAATAGGAAATGAATATATGCTTGCAACATGTAAGATGCATGTCTAGGAAGATAACCACATTTAAAAAACCTCCATATTATAAAAAACCAAAAAGCTCCTCTGTATTCTCAGTGTGCACAGGTAAAGAAGCAGTTGTTTTATATATATTTCTAATGCTAAAGCCCCTGAAAACACGCAGCTTCCGAGAAATAGAAACCCTTAAGAAAATTTGCTCACACTAAATGATTTAGCATTCATTTCTCTTCCCGCTCAAACCTGCTGGCTGAATTAAACAGCTTAAGAAAAACCTATTACGCAACAAGAACAACTTTATAACCCACCAGCAAAGTGAAAACTAGAGAGCGAAAGGAATTTTTATGCTGAAGAACAAACCAGCATATACCGGAAGCAGATTAACAAAAAAAAAAACCCAAAAAACCAAAACAAGAACAGCCAACAGCAGACCAGAAGGTAAGCAGGACCTTTTATAAAAAAAATTAAACAGCTTGTAACCAACGCAGGAGCGATACTCTAGAACAGCGATCCAAGACAATCAGCATGGGCAAACACAGCCTAATTTAAAAAACGGGGGAACGAAGTTAATACCGTAGCTGCTTGCATTACTGGCAACGACTCATGGGTGAACGACCCTTGACGTTCTCTGCAATGCTGTATCAATACACTATCACTTCTTGTCAAACCTGCCAATCACGAACTAACTCCAGCTAAAAAGCATCCCACGAGGCCACTAGTTCAGCCTCCTGCTCCTCCAGGGTTCCATCACCCTCAACGTGAAGATTTATTTCTTTCCTCCCTCCCTCCCTCCAGCATCTGTTGCTTCTCATCCTTCCTCTGCTCCTCTGAGCGGAGCCCGGCCCTGGCCCCTCTACCGCGGCCTGCCAGGTAGCTGGAGGCAGCAAGACGATCTCCCTCCAGCTTTCTCTTCTCTCCGCTGAAGAAGCCGTTTCTCTGGTCTCAGCACTAGCCTGGCACTCCGGCCCCTTCACTGTTCCTGGCGGGCTGCCAGCCAGCTCGCTCTAGTACGGCGGCGCCTGCCTTGTCCCGGGGAGCTCACAGCCGAGCGCGGCCCTCCAGCCGCGGCCTGACGGACACCCCCAGCAGTCCAACCCCTCCTCCGCGGCCGCGCCGGCAGGACCCGGCGTGCAGTTGCCGCCTTTCACCACCAGAGCACGCTGCCGGCCCACGCTCGGCCTTGCGGCCCGCCCGACGCCGGGGCCTTTCCCGCCGGGGCGCTCCCCAGGCAGGCGGGCAGCTCCCCGCCGGGGTGCGGAGCCGGGAGGGGCTCTCCGCCCGCCCTGGAATCGCGCGGGGCTCCTCTCAGCTACAGCCGGCAAGGCGTTCTGTCCAGCCGGCCCCGTCTGTCAGTAAGGCACGGAGCAGCATCAGCCCTAGTAGCGACCTCTGAGCAATGCCGCTAGCCACCGGCCGGGCCTTGTACAGTCAGCAAATCTTCCACCCACATATCCAAACCACACCTGGCTGAACGGACACTGCGGAAACCCTACACAAAGCCTGGCTAAAATCGAGACGATCAACACAGAAACATAGGTCCCTTCCAACCCAAACCATTCTTACAAATCATCTGGTTCCAACCCCCCTGCCATGAGCAGGGACATCTTCCACCAGACCAGGTTGCTCAGAGCTCCATCCAGCCTGGCCTTGGACACTGCCAGTGAGAGGGAATTCACAGCTTCTCTGAGCAACCTGTTCCAGTGTTTTACCACCCTCATGGTGAAGAATTTCTTCCTAATATCTAATCTAAATCTGCCCTCTTTTAGTTTAAATCCATTCCCTCTTGTCCTATCACTGCACACCCTTGTGAAAAGTCCCTCTCCATCCTTCCTGTAGGCCCCTTCAGGTACTGGAAGGCTGCTCTAAGGTCACCCCGCAGCCTTCTCTTCCCCAGGCTGAACAGCCCCAACGCTCCTAGCCTGTCCTTGTAGGAGAGGTACTCCAGCCCTCTGACCATCTTTGTGACCCTCCTTGGACCCAGTCCAACACATCCATGCCCTTCCTATGTTGGGGGCCCAGACGCTGGGCATAGTGCTCCAGGTGGGGTCTCACGAGAGCGGAACATCCACTGCTTTCCCCTTGTTTACAGAATCACTTACCACAAAAGGCAACCAGTCACGCACAGTTCACACTTAGCAAATCCATCTCAGCTGCTCCTAATCTCATCTTTATCTTTCATTTGCTTGGAACTGGCTTCCAGGAGGATTTTCTCCATAGTCTTCCTGAAGACTGAGGTCAGACAGGCCAGCCTGTAATTCCCCAGGTGCTCCCTTCTTGTCCTTCTTGACACTTGGCATACCGTTTGTCCTTTTCCAGCCATCGTGAAACCTCCCCAGTCACTATGTTCTCTCCAAAAGGAGAGAGAAGCCTCACACTGACACCAGTCAACTATCTCGGCACCCTTGGAGGCGTCCCATCTCCTCCCGTGCACAGGCGAATGCCCAGTTTGCCAAAGTGCTCCCTGTCTTCTTCTACTGTACATAATACTTCAGTTTAAGTCAAAGGTTTACAAAACTTAAACTGAAGATTTAAACTACGAGTTGAGTGTCACTTGTAGATAGATAGAATTTAAGGTCCTTGTTTATTTAGGTTAGTTTAATACAGTATCACCATAGCCTAAAACACTGTTTAAGCAGATGGAGCACACTGTGTCTTCTCATCTCATCCCTAGATTCCCCTGGCATGCATCTGAGACTTTTGACAGAGAGATGTACCTTTTCTAGTCTTCATCCCACAATCTCTTTGTCAAAGATGAGGTTTCCTTTTAATTTTGGTTTACATACTCTTGTGAACATAGTAGATTAAGTGTCAGGTATTTCACACCCTGCTTTATACTTTGTACCTCCTTTTATGCGTTGTGATCATTCAATTAGAATTCTTCTCCTCCTGTCTTCTCTACCTACTTCAGTCTATTTTTTGACCCATTCTTATCCCATCTCTATCTCTCCCCTCTTCTTTAACTTTTCCTGTCACACATTCCCCTGAAAACTCTGGAGATCTCCCGGATGCTAGCCCAAAGCATTGTAAGGTATCTTTCTTCATCTGACATCAAGAGGCTCTTTCTTCCTTGCCACCAACAAGCAACAACACAGGATAAAAATCATCATCTTATCTATAGAAAATCAGAGATCTTGCATTATCTTGAGCAAGGCACTCCTCTCTAGGTGTTTGACAGAGCCAAGTCTAGATTTCATGAGTAAATTTAGTACTCAGACATTAGATTAACAGCGTAGTCCCCAGTGGAAGAACACAGATGACAGAATAAGGCTTGCCTGCTAGCACTGCTCCTCCACAAAGCTTTTTCAACACCTTGCTCTCTACTGCAGGAGGAGGCAGGGACGTTTTCCAGTGACTCATGAAATATGGTTATCTTACCCACATATGAAAAGCACTTTGCTGGTGGAGGGGTGTCTTATGGGGCTCCATCTGTCATGTCAGACAACATTATTTTAAAACACAGACATGCTATCTGAGTCCGGTTTGACTGGAGCTCCTCTTACACTGCAGAAGAGGGAAAACAAGACACAAATACACTTCCTTTCCTGTCTCAGAGTAACAGGGAAGAAGAACAAAGATGACTGCTAGGATCCCAAGAAATGGAAGAATTAAATCTGGCAAATGTAACAGCAGAAAGCTGTCCTATGGCTGGTGGTAACAGGGTATTGCATCTTTCAGGCAAAGTCATCACCTCAACTACCCAGCTACCACATTCGTATCTCAGCATGTTTACTCAGTGACTACACTACTCATAAGGAACTTCTCCACTGGTACCCAAGAAAAGCTCTGAGCCAGACCATCTATTAGGAGTCAGAGGGCACAGAAATGTAAGCAGAGTGAGAGTTTAAGTAACCCCATGCCATTTTACTGAGAATTAACTAACTCCTGAAGAGATTTTCTGCTTCAGTCAACAGTACTCATGACGTTTCTTACTGCCCCAAATTCAAGCACCCAACATGAACATATGCAGAGTATATAAGGATGGTGCTGCCCTTTCACTGCAGCCTACAAAAGCAAAACTGCCAGCAAACCCATGTGTATGCTGCCCTACGGCACCTGCTGAAAATAGTAGAGGCTGTCAAAGGATGATAAGAAGCTGCATCATTTCTGGCAAGTGTGTAGTTTCCTCAGTTTATTATAAAAACACAATTGATTTGAAAAAAGAGAGTTAGGTTAAAGTAAAATTAGAATCCCAGGCAATTTAATCCAGTTAGCAATCCTAAAAACTCAGACTATTCAACTAAAAATCCTTTCTTTGGCACCAGCAAACACATTAAGGAAAGAGAAGATAACTGCAGTAGAAAAGGCATGAAACTGGGAAATACATGATGAGAAGAACAGACAAATTGGTAACGATCTAAAAAAATTAAAGTTTACACAGCATCTTTGATTATCTATACAAAGACCACTTGTCTTGGCTAGTAAAACTATCAAGTTCAAGTCAAGCAGTTTCAACCATCATTTTCTGTACCACAGCATACTTTCCTAACAGAGCTAGACAAAAGCAGTGGTACGTTTTTAAATACCCACCAGTAATAGCCAAAGAAACTGAAAAAAAAAAAAGCCTCAGGAGATAGTACAATCCAAATATACACTTTTTCTGTTAGGATTTTTTAACTAATAACCTGACAGCTGCAATACCTACCACTTTTTAAAGACGTGTTGTTTGCCTGCTGATTCTTTCCATCTTTCTCTTTTTTAATATTCTTTGAATCTAAAAGACAAGATCCCATTACATAATAAATGTAATATTCACATCATCACGATGTCCAGCATAACACAGAATGCTTTCAAACAATACAGAATGTCTTGTTCCAAACACTGACTTTCTTTTATTCATTTCAGTGCATAAACAAAAAGGTATTTGTACTTTAATCACTGCACTATTTTTCTTTCAAAATATATTGAGAAGCACAGCATGAAAAAGCAGAGCTTTTAACTCCTTTATATTACATTATGAGAATAAATCTTGTCATGGAAAATGTAGTATTAGCTCCACAAAGAGCAACCCTGTCCTAATTTTTAACAGTTTCACTCAAACTACATGCAATTTGAGATCCTCAAGATCACTGGATATCTTTTTAAATCTTGTCTAGACCACTATGAACTGAGAAGAAAAAAAAACCCAAGCCCACCCTTAAAGCATATTTCCAAGTTAAAGATTCCATTCTATATTTAAATTCTTGAATACTCAAATGGAAGCAGCTATCTCACTGCACATGTCAGTTACTAAAAAAAAAAAAAAAATCAT
>Ga0065711_1026913_pt1 | contig 57224 bp, 28 predicted proteins | sample Hoacrofraction12_FD_59098 | JGI IMG/M metagenome (GOLD analysis project Ga0065711, IMG submission 59098) | Hoatzin crop microbial communities from Cojedes, Venezuela - Epithelial fraction 12 v2 (version 2) | ecosystem: Host-associated > Birds > Digestive system > Esophagus > Crop | place...
AAGAGGAAGAGGAAGAGGAAGAGGAAGAGGAAGAGGAAGAGGAAGAGGAAGAGGAAGAGGAAGAGGAAGAGGAAGAGGAAGAGGAAGAGGAGTTACCCTTCCCCATTTCCATAGTCAGAATTAGCTGATTGAATTCTGCACTTATAGCAGAACTGAATAAGAAACAGAGGTCTGGCAGATCAATGTTTTCGTCCCCACAAAATTATTTTCAAATATGGTTTCTGAGATTTAAAGAGAAATCACAGCAAAATTGTGATCCAAATGGAAGAAATGCAGGTGACAAACAATTTAAACCAAAATAACTCTGCTGTTTTTTAAACGGGTCCGTGACTCATGAGACATGAGTCCTGGGCTTGTATTAGTGTCTTACTGTGTCAGTGCAGACCTTTGAAGGCTCTTCAGGGGAGGAAAGAAATTACCAGGTACTTTGACTGGGAAAGATGTTTCTGGTTTCCTTTTCATCGTAATTTCACAGAGAGTGTTTGATAAAAGGATGCTATAAATATAGGCCCAGGAGCGGAGGGAAGCAATACAAATCCTTTTTTCCAGACTTTTTATGTCCTAGAACTGTGACACCCAAGCAAATCAGAGCCTTGTTAGCAGGTAACACAAGCAAACAATTACAGCCTGACCTGTGCTGACTCTATGGGAGAGGATCAGAAGACAACAGTAGACCTCGAATCAGAACAGGGCAAAGGGAAGAGCTGAACCCAGTGACACAGAGAGCAATAACTTTTAGTATTCTCAGGTATGAAGAAGTTACAAAAATATTGGATTCTGTTGATGCTGGGGGTCAGCCATCCCTATTAGTATATCAGCAGGAGGCAGGGGATTTTTCTTTTAAAGTTTCATCTGAATATTTAACTGAACGAAAACTCGGGGCCTAGTGCTCTGTGAGGCTTCCAGACTAGAAAGGTTACTGATGCATACAGCAGCTAACGAAATCCCCAAAATAAATACCTTGGGTACTGAAGCAGAGACAGTTATGAAATCTAAAGCCTTCATTTTTAATGGTGATTTTCTTTAGGAGAATCTTTAATTGTTATGTTGAGCAGTTCTGTGATATGGTAATGTCTAACATATGTTGGCTTGCACGATTAGGACATTCTTGCTTGCACTCCTAGTACCTGGGAAAGTTGACTGAGTCTAAGCAACTGTTTTCTAATATGTTTACATATGACAATATTAGTGGTCCAGATGTTTATTTGATATATTTAAATGTGTTCATACTTACTTGGGACATATCCAGGATGCAGTGAAAACAAGGCAAGTTTAATTAATTTCAAATTTCCAGCTTATTTCCTCTGTTGACACTCGGCCTGATGTTAGGAGTAATGTAGTGTGTTGTTCTTGGAGCCCAGTGAGATCTTATGTATCTGATACTTGTGTGCTTCTACTTTATTTTTCCTCACTATTCTCGGATATAAACAGGCGAAGTCTTGCAGAAGCATGAGTTCAAATGCAGCCATGCAGTCCCACCACTTGCACTATGGCAAGATTAGTCCCACATTCTCCTCTGAAATACGCTGTTTGGATGTTTGGAGTCAAATTGGTCTCTGTTTCACATTAGCTTGATTAATAGACATGTAATTGTAATATAATTGAGCAATAAAACTTCTATCTCAGAGCAAGTTATATGCATGCATTCTACTTCTGTAGCTTGTAATTATCCAATAAGCAAACCTGCAGTCACTGTAATTACGTTATTATTCTCTGTTCTTTTTACATGGAAGGAATAATAACGACAACTGATTTTTTGGTCAATTAATTATCAAGTAATATTTTCACAAAAATATTTTCTCGTACTTAGCCAACTCTATAGATGGCCAGGCCATATTAATAAAATTAATTATTTGCAATTTTGCCCATTATTTCATGAATAATTTATCTGGAAATAGTTGGTCCAGATTCTCAGATGCTTTTAATCAGAAGAGCTCTATTGGAATCTAGAGAATTTTATTGATTAAAACCAGCTGAAAATTTGACCCATCTGCTGCCACAGGGCCCTTAGTGTTGAACATAGGTTTTAAGATGGTATTAATTTGTATGAGCTAAGATAGCTTTACTTTTAAATTTTTGTTAGCTTTCTTGACATAAGTACTCTCACAACCTTAGTGATATCTTAACAGCATAGCATTCGAGTTGATTTAGTTGGCTAAATCTCAAAAATCTTTTCAACAAGGCATCAATTGCTCAAGAAAACATGCTTCTAAGAGAACCACAGATAAACCATGGTGTTTTAGGAGCGACATAAGGACCATGCCTTTTATACACTGGTCCTGACACTCAGTGTCAATCATAAGTACTATGTTCTCAGTTCCTGCTCTCCTTTCTGCAGGGACTATTGCAATTGCAAGATTCACAATCAAAATAACTTTGCACTGGCCTTCCCATGGCACCACAGCGAGCAACATTAGAGTTGAGAAAGAAGTGTCTTTGTCCCAGATGCCTTTATTCTAACAGTAACAAATACAGTCACTGAGCAGCACCTCCTGCAGATAGTAGGTGGATCAACATCTCAGCATGTGCATTATCTAATGAAGCTGGGTTATAATTTTAGCATGTCATTTGGAAAAGATCATAAAATCCAGATTGTGAGGTTTCTGTGTAGTGCTCTAACTTGTAAGCAGACTAGCAAAGGTAAAGGACGTCTGAATTGTGTAGATTTCTGTTATACTGTAAAATCCTTTCAAATAAAAATGGAAAAGTAAGTAGTTTAAGAGGAGTTAAAGGTTATTTTTGAGCAAAACTTTTAGAAGAAAAGGTAATATTCTCTCTCATTAAATTCCAAGAAATGCTCCCTCCTGTCCCTTCTATCAGAAATGACAATGGTGAAAACAAATTAAACTGCAGCATGAAGAACTTTTAACAGCATTTGTAAGGCCCCATTTTCACTTCAGCAGAAAGGACAATATTCCTGCAAGGAAATGTGAGATTGGAAGTGGCAGAATGTATTTGTAAATGCACTTCCTCAGTCTTTTTCAGGAAGGTGTGAACTAGTTTGTGGGACTCCATGAAAGTGAGCAAAGGGAGGAGGAAAGAGTGGGGTTCCAGAGAACTGGGCACCAGAAAACAATTTTTTTCGGAGATAATTGGTACCCAGTTTCCACATTCTTTCTCATAGCAGAAGCTTAGCACAGAACACAGGTACCATCAAATTCTTTTTATTTGTTTGTTTGAGAGTGACCTGGTAAATATTGAATTATTTTTTATATTGTTGACCAAAATAAAACAAAATGCCTGAAGGAAAAACTAAATAAAAATGCCCAAAAGATGCTCACACGTTATTGGAAAAATTGTTTCTCTTCTTCTAACCATTTATATTATTATAGTAATTAACTGAATTTTGTCCCCTGACATCTAATTTAGTGTTCCAATTATGAATGTTGGTAATGTCGGCTAATGCAAATGTGTTTTTGTTGTTATTGTTATTTAGTCTGAAATTGGTTAGGCAACGCTTTGGGCAGATATTATTTGCCACACTATCTGGACAGATCTGCTTCAATGGAATGGGTAGCAGGTTTTCATCTACAGACGTTATGAAATTTCATAATTGACTGTAAAGCATATTTTGAGTGTTAAGTCGTTTTTCTAATCCTGATTTATTACTTTGCCATGAAAAAAAAGCCATAGTAGTTTAGGTCTAATTCTGTGCAACCCTTCATTTTTGTGCTGAAGATATCTGACAAAATGCAAAAGTAAAAAATAAGACTAAGTGAATTCAAATGTATTCGAAGAATCACTTTAATATCTTTTGATAGATTATAATTTAGTTACTTTGAACTATTATTTCTCTGAACTTCGTATTTTGTGTCTGTGTCCTACTACATATTATTAATAATATTCCACTCACATTTAATATTATCTGATTTAGCATTTATACCTCAATATTCTGAGTGCCTCTTTTCAGTCATATAGGCTTTTTCCGAGATTCAGCTCTACACCACTTCTCAATTTTAATTGCTCTTTTAGCAGGCAGGTGGATTTCTTTCTTTATAATGAGACACAATGGCTAAAGGACTTTGTGATTACCAATGGGACCATTTACCATTAATTTCAAGTACAGCTCAATTTAGTAATTTGTAAAGGAATTACTGAAATTTCTGATTTCTATTACTTGCCATTCCTTAATTTGATTGTGAATTATGTTGATACATCGAACATAACTCCTACTTCATATTGAATGACAGATAGAAAGAACTGAATAACCATTTTGTTTGATCTGTAAATGTTTTCCCTGTTTCTCATCAAGGAAGGGGATGTTTCATTTCTCCACTTTATTAGCATCTTCAAGGACAGCCTTGTTTTAGTAAAAGAATTGTCCATCTCAACACTTATATGTGTCAAGACATCAGCGTGGGTAAACAGGGAGCTAACAACATGGAAGTAAGAACAGGCTATAGAGAAGGAATAGAAAAACCCTGCCTGGGCATACAGGTAAGTTGTTAGGAAAGCCAAAGCTCTTCCACATTCGTAACTGGCAAGAGCTGTCAAGGACAACAGGAACTTCTACCACGGTAGTATAGTAAAATTTGAACAAGAAAAATGTGGGGCCATTGCTGAATAGGGTGGATCACTTAGTGACAGCAGGTGAAGATGGGGTGATGCTTTGCGAGCCTTGCTGTTCAGGGGGTATACCTATAAACTAGTCAAAGGGGAATGTCACATCCGTCTTCAAAAAGGGCAAGACAACGAGGAACTACTCAATAATCAGCCTCACTTCTGCCCTAGAAAAATCCCAAAGCATATCCCCCCCCAAACCATTCATAAGCACACAAAGGAGAAGATGATTGGCTGATTGGGTGATTAGCCAGCATGGATGGATCAAGAGTAAAGCTGATTGCCTTCTCTTATGAAATAATCTGTGGATCTGTTGATCTGTGGATGAAGGGGGAAAAGTGGATGTTGTCTTTTCTGGTTTTAGCAAGGCTTGGACAGTATCCATGTATCCAAGTTAGTATGTTACAGTCTAAATTAGGGATGTATTAGATGGGTGAGATGTCAGATTCAGATGGTATTGGGTAATGAATGGTTCATACTGTGCCTGGGTGCTGGTCACAACTGGAGTACCACAGGGTTCTGTCCTGGGCCCTGTTCTGTTTAATATCTTTATTGGTGGCCTGGAGGAGGCAGTGGAGTGCACTCCTTATTCAGTACTTTCTAAATACACGAGGTACACTCCAAATACACATTACACTGCATCTGGAAAACTACACCCAATTCTGGGCCCCCTCAATATAAGAAATACTGGAGTGAGTTCAGCAAAGACCACCAAGATGGAAGGGGGCTGGAGTACTTGTCCTTTGAGGAGGGGCTGGCCTCGTGCATCCCTGAGGAGAGACCACTTCAGGGGGATTGAAAAGAGGACAGTGTGCCTCAAGGTTGAAAATTTCTGAGAGAAGAGCTAGGCTGTCTATACTGAAGTGCATGGTGGGATAACTAGAGGCAATGGTCTTGAATTAAAACGGGGTAAGTTCAGACTGGGTGAAAGGAAAAATTTTCACAGTAAGGGCAACCAAGCAGTGGAGTAGGTTGTACAGAAAGGCTGCACAGTCTTCATCCTGGGATGTTTTCAAGACTCAGATGGATAAAGTCCTGAGCAAACTGGTGTGGTCTTCCAACTCACCCTGCCTTGAGCAGAGGGGCTGGACTAACGACCTCCTGAGGTCCCTTCCACCCTGAATAGCTTTGTGAGATTCTGATTCCCGAACTCTCCTTGCGGGTTTAGATTGACAACTCCCATTGACTTTGAATGGCACATTTACACACAATTAGTCACTTACAAAAATCCAACTGATCGTGCATGCTGCCAGGCCAAGCACATGGGCTAATATGTGAACTTCACCCTGCCCTTTGTGCTACACACCACACAGAACAACATCTTCACTCAAATTGTTTTTGGTAGTTTGAAAACAAATTGGGCAACATAAGAAACTTGGTCTTTGTGCTCTTGAATAGCTAATTCTGCAGAGCAAAGAAATGCAAAAATCAAACATCACAACACGTTCCTATTTTATGTGTATTACCTTATATTTTTGTTGCATCTATGATTGAGCTACATAAAACAGGAAGAGCTTCGCTGGCAGTAATGTTAGGTACAGAAAAAAGAACAGTTCAGTATATTTTTCAAATGATTTCGTTGTCTCTGACTGTACCATTCTTCTTTCTTATTTTGTCAATGTTATTCCTGTATTTTGAGGTCCAATGTTTAAAATTAATTGTTTCAAGATTTTCTCGTGTATTCTAATGCAGTCTGCTGTTTCAGTTTTCTATTTTTAATGGAATTACTGTGAGTCACTTAATTTAGAAATTTCTTCCATCTAAAACCTAATTTTCCTGTAAGTACTAATGAAAGTACAATGTGACAACTGTAGAAGGTTTTAGATACCCTTCAGCTATAGACATACTTTAGAAATATTTTCTTTCAATTACGAAATTAATATTTAGTTAACTTTCCATTAAGAAGTCAAGATTTTTTTTTCTGACTACACCTTCAATATCTCCAACTCCTTTATTATTTTTTTATTCCTTAAGAAAAGTTGCTTTAGGCATATATATATATGTATTTATTGTTTTAATAAAGTACACTTCCTCATCAGATAAGATCACGTTTGTCACTTCGCAATTTTTATGAGCATCATCACTGGGATTTTAACATGAACGTACCTTCGGTTTTAGGGTAATTACGTATTTCAGAGCTAGTGATGGTCGGAACTGCCTTGGCAGGCAAAGAATCTCATTAGTGAGAGTTCACCAGGTGTTCATAAGGATATTTTCCATATGGGACAAAGGGAAAATTAGAAAATTAGGGTTTTTTTCAAATGACAAAGTCTGCTGTTTCTATAATATGGATTGGGAGCACAGCAGAACCCAGGTCCACACTTCTTGCTGTAAATAATGAGAGAAACTCTTCTGGCAAGGACCCACCCCTTGTGGGAAAACGCGCCTGGTTATTAAATGTAAATAGGAATCACAGTCAAAGCTCTCCAAAAAGGCCTTCATTCTTCTGGTTCACTTAATTTTTTAAAAAGTTTTGAAATTGAAAAGAGAAGCAAAATTGCAGTCAACTGACATTGACTTTCAGGGAGTTTTCTCCACCTAATAGCAACTACTTTTGTGAAGATATTGCCCAGCTTTGAACACCTTGTTCTTGGTAGAACTTCTAGAATAATTAAGCCTACCAGGAGAGTCTACAGCCGGCTTATTTGGCACACAAATTACATTGCACAAAAGATATGAACTGTAGGTTTACTCTTCAGCAACAGGTGATCAACATTAAAAAACATAGGGGAAGAAAAAATATCTGAAAAAATGAAATAATGAGCTACTTATGAAGATATTTTGGTTGTTGGGGGTTTACAGTAGGAGTATTTCTAGCTTAAGAAAAATAACTGCACTATTGACAATGTCACAAGCCAATGATTATAGACGATTTTAATGATCAGAATGAACTTATTATCTGTACATATTCTTCACTGTGAAAGATTTTACCAAAATATAGTCATTCCTTTTCCTGCACCTTTGTGAAACTGATAGAACTCTCCTGCTGGTAGACCTGTAAATGTGGGAAAAATACAGGAAATACAAAGGGATGTCAAATGTTTGTAGGTTATGGGGTTAATAAATGAGTGAAACAATACATATTACGGTATGAAAATTGTGTTCGTGATCTTCAGTTTATCTGTGTGTTCTTAGGACCTAGTTTTGTGGCATTGTTCTTAAGCTTTATTGCCTTCATTCATTTTTTGATGTATGAATTTGCCACTTTAAAAAATGATTTGCCAGATCCTTTAATATCTTATAAACTCTTTCATGGAAACTTTCTAAGAAATTCTAAAAAGCACTGGACTTTAAAAATAGTAAAGGCTTGTAAACACTATTAATTTGTAGTTTTCAGGAGCAACAAAAACCAAGCCCTTCTACTGTGTTCTTAAGATTTAGTTTCTTAAAAATATAGGAAAATATTGAAAAAGTGAAACAGCATATCCTATAAGGCACTTTCTGTACAATGTAAAAAATATAATTTCAGCTTCTATGGCCAGGCAGTCAATAAGAGTGATGTAATATTATGGATGTGTACTGCTATGGTTTCAGCTAACATGTACATGTGCCAAAGGGGATCACACAGAAGAGTTTTTTTGTACATGCAAGTGGTGAACAGTTATTAAAGATGAGCTGTCTTTAAATGATTTCCACACTTACACTTCACCTTGTTCCAAGGAATGAGTTTCCCTATCAGCTACAGAAACCAGTACACTTTTACTAGTTTGTCACTAACCATAGACAGAACTTTGGCTTTGATTGTACAGCCTTAACACAAATACATATGTATTCCACGCTGGAATCTGGACCAGCAAATATGGTAATAATTCCTTGAGCATTATTGTACACTTTGCTCAGAATATTTAACCTAGATTTTAAAAGATCATGCTGAATATGTATACTCTTGAATCCGAGTGTTACATTTGTGCATAACTTCAGAGTAGACAATATGACTTTTAGAAATATGTGAAATGTTTCTGTACCTGCCTAGTCAGGTAAGCTATTGATATCAAATGTAAAGACATTACACAGGAGCAAGGAACTCCTGATTTTCAAGTAATAGAGGTAAAACTTTGAGTCCTTTGAAGTTGAATGAATTTTTTTATTCGATTTCAGTGGGACCAGACTTTTTCCCAGTGTCTGTCTCTTGTTCATTGTGTAATCCTTCTGGAATCGACAAAGCTTGGTACCTTCCTTTTTGTTCACATTTCAATTGCTTACTGCATTCTTGTCTCTTGCACACGGGTGACACATGCCTATCAAGTCTGGACTTCCTTTACAGAAAGCTGCTTCCTTTAAATAGCTGTCTCTATATTGGTTGATTCTGTGTCTGGTTAACCACCAGATTGACAGATTTCTGTGTCTAGTCATTTTTGGTGACACAGCCTCACCTGACGCACGTCATCTCCTTGGGCACATGACTGGATGCCTTGATTAATCATGACATTCACATTAGTCAGACACTGAGGTCACCCCTTCTAACAGCTAAATGTCAGCAGAGAAAATTTCATGGGCCTAATGGAACTTGCATTTAGAACAGTAGAGTCTAAAAAACCTCTGATTCCTGATGTTATGGATTTTCAGTGTCAGTAAAAAATGCCATCCTTTAATACTTAAACACAGTAATATTTAATCTCCTTTTAGCTAAATGGCAAAGTATTGTGTTTTGTCAGTATGTATTAGCTGCTGTTAACAAATATTACAAATTATCTGTGTTTTAAAGCCAAGCCTAATGTTGAAAAAGTATCGAAAGCAGAATCATGGAGAAATAGTTCTTTTGGATCAGAGAAAATACACGTGGGCATCTCCAAACCTTGGACACACCCAAAAAAATATTTTCTATTCTGGAATGCAGTGTCTCAACATCTACATCTATTATGCCATTCAAATTTGGACTTGCTGTACATTCAGCATATATTTCTGTAATATATCAGTTTGGAAAAAATGCAGTAACTGGTCATTTATTACACAAACAGAAACTCTTTTACTGCACATTTTCAACAAGAAAAAAAAAGGAATGTTTTTGCTATGTAACAAATAGATAAAAAAAAACAAAAGAAAGCATAATCCAGCTATCTTCTCTCCAGGGAAAAATAAACCCCAGTAAGCCCAATTTGTGTAGAAAGGTCCATTAGGCAGGAAGTTAGCAAGCCAGAGTCTGTCATACGACTCTGAAGGGAATAAGTTAATGTTGGGAGTTGGATGCCTTAAATAAGAAATTGCGGAAGGAAGGAAGAAATTTCAGCATTTCATTATTTCTCATTAGCAATTTGCTCTAAAAACACTTTGTCTGGACAAACATTCTACAATACTAGTGCATAAGCTGGAAGAATACTGAGTGTTATAATAAAGCTATTACTATCAAGAGGCTACCTTGTGACTCCCAGCATTTCTACCCTGGTCGGGTTCCACAACCTCAGGGGGCTTGCAGAGGTGTGTCATTCTAATACACACCAGGAAAGAAGAATAAGGTCTGGAGTATCATCTGTCTAAAGGTGAGATTCTCAACTGGGTTATGTACAAGGAGATTTCTAAGCCTCAGAAGACTGTAACATTATATGTTCTGGATACAGGTGTGGCATTTCACCACTTTTATTCCATTAGGCATGATGGTCCATGCTGCCACTATTTTAGGCACAAAGCTGTATTTTGATGCTTAAAGGAGTTAAGATACATCTCCTTCCAGGACAGCAAAATGTGAAAGTAGTGGGATGCTCTGGATATCCTGACACAGTGTGTATGCAAATTTAGTGTTCCCAATCTTAAGAAAATGCTTATAGGTAAGGTTTGGTTGCCATATAATAAGCTTATGTGATTATTTTTGTTTCTATGCCTGACTTGGAAGTCAATGTGGAAATATAGAGTCATTGAATCATAGAATCATTTAGTTTGGAAAAGACCCTTAAGATCATTGAGTCTAGTCATAAACCTAATGCGGCCAAGTCCACCACTAAACCATGTCCCTAAGTGCCACATATATATGTGTGGTTTAGAAGCACACACAGTTCCTAATCTACTTATTTTCCACTGAAGGCAATGCCAGCCTATCCACTGACGGTAATGCTGGCTGACTGGGGCCATTTACGGTCACGTTCACAAGATGGTTTTAACTGTTGTTTACATGATACTTATAAGTGTCTGTATTTTCTAATTCCTCTCCTAATTTCTAATTCTTCTATTCTTCTATTTCTTTTCTTTTCTAATTCTTCTTATTGTCTTTGCCTTTCTCCTCTTTCAATGAGGAGGTGGAACCTGTTTCATGAAGAAAAGTGAAGTGGGAATGGGATCAAGGATCATGAGAGAGAAAAAATCAGAACTAGAAGAGCAGTATACAACAAAAGGCCTTTTTCTTGCAATATAGGACAGGTTTCCTCAACCCAGTAGAAGTCAGAATCCCTTAGGTATGTCAAAAATCCCACTTTTTTTTGCCTCTGACAAGGGTGTTCTGACAGATGGGTCTGACGTGCTGTTGATTGCTTATGAAGACTTTAGGACCCCACAAAGATCATGCCTGATACAAAGCTTTTGTGAAAATTATATGCCTCAGATTTCCTGGAAATGCAGTCAGAATGGTACATAAAAGAGCAAAGGACTAAGAGTATGATACATTTCTCATCAAAGTTACATGGGAATGGATCATTTCTTAAAAACACAATGACAATATGTTTGTGAGGGATTCAGTGATGCATGGGTTATAAATCAGCCCTGCAAGGATGACCGTACATCTTAAACATCTGCGACATAAAGATCAAAAACCACAAAATGGTCTTTGATATTTAGTGGTGGACTATGCAACCGTGTTTAATGGATTTATTCACATTTCCTGTATGTTACGTTCCTTCAGAGTAGACCAGGCTGTAGAGAGGAAGGCTAGTTGTTTATTTTGTTCCGCCTGCTGCACCCCAGGTCGCACAGGAGCAGCCTGCAAGGAGGGAGACAATTTCTCCTTGACCGTAACAGGGGTCCTTTGTGGCAAGGCTGCTTCAGACTGTGAGGTGGGGTAGGCAGAGTGAAAAGGAAGGAGTATAAGTCATCTCAGCAAATTAACTGTCCTCAGCAAGGGGCAGGAGTGGAGTCGACAGGGGAGATCACAGAGGAGAGCAAGAAGCATACATACAGCCTGGCCTGAAGAATAACAGGTATCAAAACTAATGCTCAGAACCCCAAAATAATTCTGGAAAGTGTTTTGTAATCTGGAAAACCTTGAAGTGGTTAAATTGAAACCATGGTGGGGAAGAAATGCGCAGGTGCTGGAGTTATTCTGCTTTGTCTTGTGCTTAATGCCAAGTCCAAAACCTATGCATTGTGTCTTCTGTGTTCATGCAAATATAGATTATGTCTGTATTTGTATCAGATTATATCCTAGTAATGAACTCTATGTGGTGGTGGGGAAGAAGTTTTCTTTCAAATATTGATATGACTACCAGCACTGAATTATCGTGATATCCAAAGCTCTGCTGTAAGTGCTAGCTACAGGGAAGACCCACATTTGGTATTTTAAGTATTTGAGAGCTCACAGGACTTCATTATGTTAGTCATTATACACTAGTAAATTGCCATTATTTTCACTGGCATAAAAGTAATAAAGAGTGAGACTTAAGAACTAGCAGGCAGAGTGGAAAGTTTTCCTAAGGTTTCTGCCTGCTATACTCAATTATTTTTTTCTGCAGACCTGCCAACCCTCAAAGACTTCTGGTGTGATTTTCTATACTTTATGCAAGACGAGTCTCACAAAAACTGCACGTTGACCTTGCATAGCATGCAATGCACAGTAAGCCTGAACATGCTCAACTGTGCTATGAACTGCAACACAAGAGGCAGTCACTGTATCACTTTTGAATTGTCACTTGCTGACATTTCCCTGGCAATCCATGGCAGTATAACCATAGAGGTGTGCTGTATGAGTCTACCCCACTTTAATGTTATTGTCAGTCAGCCAGTGTACAGTGGCTGTGTTGTCCCAAAGGTGGGGTCGTTTACCCGGTGTGCGATACACCAATATACACACAGAGCAGAGGTATTGTTTTTGTCGCATATTTGCGCAGATATGGGTGCTAGGTGATAATTCCGCAAAGCCAGCACCCCGCTTAGCAGAGTCACAAGGACTGTATACTCTTACAAAAACAGAGAAACTGCTCATTACATTCTGACTGGTTCATCGCTTCACATGCTTATCTTAGAAGTGTACTCCTTCCTTACTTCACTACACATGCTCACACGCTGGGGGGGTGCAGTCTATCTGGTTCTGAATTGAGTCAGTGGTCGTGAACTCCCCCTGCTGCCTTTACCTTTTTCCTAGTTACCCTGGATTTTTGTTAACTTCATGCTTCTTCAGCATTTGTCCAGCTTTCGGCGCCTTCTGGGCAGGATGTTCTCCTTTTATCAGTCTGTTAGCTCCTCTTCAAGGGCATAATTGTTAGTAAGGCAGGCATTGTCTGTACAAAGTAGTCAGGCCTAAATTAAACAGTGTCACTATGACCTGAGCCTTTCTGCCCGATATCAGCTGCACAGCATTAAGCAGTCAAGCATTGTGTAGCATCATTTAATCGTGATCGAATTTCAGCTGGCAACTACACCCTCTGGTTTATTCTGCATGTTCACACTTCTGCAGCCCACAGACCACTCTGTACTCTCCTGTACTGCATACACAGTCTCATGCCTCAACAATACAAGTCTTCTTACTTAATGTGCTTCTCTATCAACCCTACTCCTTGCTCAGGTGACAGAATGAAACTTAGTCAATACTGGTCAACAGCATGTAGTGATCTATATGTCACAAACTGCTCCCTATAGCAAGTGCCACATTAGCACTTGGTGGTTCACAATGACTCAGTTTGCTGACTTAATAATATGTTCCCACAAAAATATGGGAGATGTAGAAATATGGAAGAGCACCTTAATTCTCTTGGTATTTGGTGAATCTGAGTGTTTGAAGTTATGGTTTCTCTTTCATTCCTTTTTGATTCCAGAAGCTTGCAATTGCCTGTTTGTTATATTTTTTTGCCCCCATCATTTGGGTTGATCGAATTTGATTTGGATGATTTCACTGATATCATTGCCTTTCAAACAGCACAGTGCCACATAAAATTATGCTGTATGCCTAAGCACAGCTGAAGGGTGGCCCATTGTTTGCCTTGTCGGAATTACCACACAGGGACAGATAAAAATAAGAACCTTTTAAACAGTTTGGGTTCTGAAGAAAATGTACACTAAGCATCACCCTGAGTCATCCTTAGGAGGGGTGGATGGCTGCTCGGAGGTTGGGAGAACTCCTGGGTGACTGTAGGAGTTGAAGGATGATGAGGGGTGAGATTCTGTTCTTCACAGACCATCACAATTCTATTTGATAAAAGCTTTGCAGTTTCTGGTAGAATATCTTTCACTTCAATATAGACATGTCTTTTTGACACAGGACCTTTTCCATTTAAACTGTGTAATAAAAACTAATATGAGGATGTTTGCCCTTAGAAAATTCATTGCCCTCAGAAAAAGCTTATAACGCTTAGTGATTGTTTCTTGGGGGAAAACGACAACTTTTGTGTTTCTTGATAATAACTTTTCCTTTCCTTATGCGAAACTTCTAAATATAAAGTAACATCTTAATTTACCAAGACAATTATTTATACAGATGATAATATTTTGACATTTACTTAGCATCTGTTGTTTAAAGAAAAATTATATACATACACCAGGAATTTAAGCTACTCTGTAGCCCCATGGTATGGGCAAAACATGGAGAGGAATAATTTCAGCCATTCCTAGATTTCAGAAACAGATGAAATGTTGTGGTGGTCTGCCTGTGGCAGACCACAGGCATTACTTCACAGCCTGTTTGTCACAAGACATAACCACAAATTTCTAACAATGAGAAACTAAGAAGAAAACCATGTTGCTAACCAAAGAAATAGTTACACGTTTTTGGTGGCAGTGCTAATTTAAGAATTCACCCTCTCACCACAATGAGGGCAATGATATCAATTAAATCATCCAAATCTCTGGTTCCTTCTGTTGGGATGTGGCAAAGTACCACAACAAAACTCAAAATAAAAACTGCATCTTGATCTCTGTTTCGGTAAACTAAGCAGATGTAGCTTCTTTTATTTCTTACTGTTCTTGCTACATTTTACACAAATACTGTACACAAAACAGTGTGTAGGTGGGGTCATCCCCTCACCTGCAAGCTCCAGATAACAAGTCCTCTCTTTATACATAATTTTCTTATACATCATTCTATTATACCAATAATAGCTAGTAAATTTGCTTGAGACTACAAAAATAGCTTAAGGTATATATTTGGGGAGGGAACCTGAGTCTTCTTAATTCCCTCCTGTACCCTTTCCACCGGACTGGTCTACCACACCATGACGTGCTGTTCCAGTTAAGCAACTTCTGTTCCCATTCAATAGATCGCATTGATGTTCTGAGATACATTCCAGTAATATAGGTGGTTTTTTAATTTAGCTACCATAATAGCTCAGATCTGACCTCTTACCGTGGCTAAGTATCTTTTCACTCCACCGCCTGGAGTTAAAAAGACTCAGCCGTACCCTTACTGTGGTTATTCTGACACATTAAAGTTAACTCAGAAATCTGGAAATTCCTAGTTTGTTTCAAATTGAACAATCCATAACGTCATTCTCACACATTTGGTTTTTACTGCTCTGTCATCAGGAAAACAGAAAATGTTTAGAAAAAATAAAGACGAAAGTTGAAAACATCTGCTCCAAAAAAAAGAGAAAAAGTGAACAAATATACTGCAAAAGCATTTGCAGGTAGTTGGTTAAGGAACATGTCTACTAAGAAGTTCAGCTATTTACAAGGTAAAGGCCACTGTGCATAGCTGGTCCGCAAGGAAGCCAGCTGCCAGTCCTACAGTTAAGTGCCACACTCCCCATCCTTGGCACTCAAAGGAAAACTTAATTTCAGGATGACTGTCCAAAGAACTTTAAATACAAATAACAGTACCTCAGATCTGTGTGGTTCAATGAGGCTTACAAGGACCATAATGTATAGTGTTTCTATCCTTCTAGTCAATAAGAGGAGAAATTCTGTAGCTGTGTATCTTCTCTTTCCCAGTTGCTGTTAAACAGGACGTAAGCCCTGGGCTCTAGGCACTCAGTGCCACTTAGGGAAAGGGCCTTTTGTCCTGGCTTTGCAATGGTCCATCTTTACTTCTGTTTTGGGAGGAGCATATATTCTTTTTGTGGTACTAGAACATTCCTTTCAGCCATGCATTTAGACCTAGGGTCTTTTTTCCACCATATAAACCTCCCTAAACTGACCTCTATTTTGGATACTTTTTTACAGTTTCCACATGCTTACATTGTTGGGTATTTTTGCTCCATGGTAACTAATAACTGATGATAATAACACATGTTTTGCTCTCTGCTTCATTTTTACAGGTAGTTATTGTCAAAAAAGGATCAAAATACAAGCATGTTCTGCATGCCACATGCATTTATAGCATATTGTTGCCCTCAAACTTAGGAAATGCATTTCCATCTTTTCACTCTTTCTGTTGTATTTCTGAAGTGGCACAGAGGAAACTAACAAAAAAAGATTTCACTGTATCTCTGACCCCTTTCCCTGAGCTCCTTCTCTCTCAGTTCATCATCAAAACAGACTCTAAAAAGTGGTAGGAACCAGCTCAACACCACTGCCAAACAATAAAAAGGGGAGCAAATTGTGCTTAGTACATAGGATCCAGAAAAGGGTTTCCTCAGGCAACAAACAAATCGAAGACATTTGCAGTAAGGATGACTAGGTGGAGGAAGAAACAATAAAGGTGAAAACAAAATAGCAAGGACTAGTATCACATCATCGGGACAGAGAGATTAGAGTTAAAAGTAGATTAAAACCAAGAACAGAGAAGGAAAAGGTAGGCATATCATGAAGAGAAGACCTGGAACAATTTTACTGAATAACTGTTGATTTATAGTCATGGTCTGGAGGATGACAGAAATGCAAATCACAGTTGCAGTACATAAACAGGAATGATGGCAGAAGGCAGGAATATTTGAGAAAGTCAAAACCTCAGTGACATCCAAAGCTGTACCAGGTGTTTTCCCACCTTAAATACATTATTTGTCTGGAATGAATAGCATGTAAGGCAATCTCAGAGGAGTCTGGGTACCTGTGATACTTTTTCCTTTGGGGCTACCAGGGAATATTTAATTTCTCTGTCTCCTTCCCAGCCTGTAACGTCTCTGGAGAAAATTCCAATGTCTGCATGGGGAGATAGATGTGCAGACACTTCACAAATCAATATCAACCATATTCCCAAAATAGCTCTGATCAAACTGTTCACAGATGGATGGACATCAACCACCATTCCTTTGTATAGAGGATACATCAAGATTTCTCTCCAAAATATCTAGCAATGGTGGTATAATTTTTAGAAGTGTCTCATATTTGTGAATTGGTAGCAAGTAAGTCCCACGCCTCACGTAAGGACATAACACAGGGTGCAGCTTATTCTTAGCAGATATTTTGTTTGCACACACTTGAACCTATGGCACCTGTATACAGCTACATATGACTCAGCCTCTGTGTTCAGTTCAGAAAATTGGAAACTCTCTGTAAGTGATAGATCATCTCTCTGCTAGAGGAGGTTTGTCAGCAAATGTGTTAATTTTCCTCTGTTGTGAAAACATGATACAAAGACAATTTTGTTAGATAACAAACACACCATAACTCACATACTGAAAGGACATCCTTATACTATTTCTGACTTGGCAAATGCAAGAATACTGTTCTTCATCTTGCACTGAGAGGTATTTTGATTGAAGTTTTGCTGCTGGTAAAACAAATAATATGGTTCTACCCTTGACGTCACCAGAGTGAAATTTCATTGTGTATTTGTTACATCATGAAACGTCCAAATACAGATGTAACTGTCCCATTATCAGCAATGGTGTAAATTGAGATTACTTCTGTTTGACACCCATAAAGTGAGGTTAACACTTATCTATGTAATTGTTCCTACAACCTCCACAAACATCTCTCCTACTGACAAAAGTTTCAGGGAAAATGTCAGCAAGTCAAAGAGGACGAACCCCAGCAGGTCTTTGCAGAGAACTTCTTGCTGTTAATTCTCGATAAGACAGTCTATATATTCACTTCTCTTTTAATGTAGATATGTACAACATAGCATTAGGACTGGGTGCAGTTCCTTTAAGAAGAGGACGACAGTAAAGAGTCATGTATTGTGGTATGAGTGAGAGATAGCAGGAGGGCTGCCTCTTAGCTATGGACCATGGCAGTCACAATCCATGAGAAGCTTGTTTTGTTTTTTATTTTAAAAAAGGATTCCCAGTATAAACAAAGTACTCCTCAAATAGCTGAGTTTGTGATTAAGAGTGTATCAAATCTGGAAGCTCCAGTGAGGCTATTTGTTCCAGGCCATTTAGAGGAATGCAGCTGAGCAAGCCACAGGATGGTGGAGACTGAGAACGTTGCCTGAGATGAGAGCAGGCTGTACTAGCATTGACTGTATCCTTGCACATTACAAGCTATGATCAAGCAACTGTAAGCTACAGCAATTTGATTTACTATCACCTGCAGCAGGAACAGTCTCAGCCTGTTTCCACAAAGGTTAAAAAAAGAATGCCCAGGTTTCTCTATCATCTGGATCATCAAACCCAGACTTAGCTCTCACAAACCACACACCTTATAAAGAGCTAAACGGAAAAGCAATGGGAGTCTTTCTAATAAGAAGAATTTTGTTATTTTTTAGACTACAAAAGGTACGAAGATCACAGTGACAGGAGAACACTATAGAGCCAAGATTGTAGAAACTGAATTGGTGCAGCCTACTGGCAATGGAAGCCCTAGACAAACAGCCTCGGAAAAATTCAAACCTGGCAAGTCCCTATTCAGAAGATCACAAGATCACAGGTGGCTTGGCGATTCTGCACAAGAACTCAAGGTTATTAGGCTGGAATATCTAAATGAAAACAGAGCCAAGTGGGGTTGCTGAAAGCCAGAAATACACGTGTGGTTCAGGAAACCAGTCAAAGGTTGGAACACCTGGACTGGGTAGAGACATGATCTCTCTTTGTTTAAATATAGAAGAATCCTAAGCTTTTATTATTTTGAATATAAAGCCATCCGTCTTCATTTAATAAAATAGCTCAAGAAACCAAAAGAACTCAACCAGATTTTCTAGTATATCCAATGGATCCCCTGAAAAGTTTAGTTTCCATTACAGCGTACAGAATCCATATTTAGGTCCAAAATACCAATCCTCTCAGTTGTTTCTGTTATAGTTTTCCACTTTTTTTTTTTTCTCATATGCGCCATGAGAGTATTAGAGCTGACCTAAAACCATTCTTTAAAGACTTAAGTTTATACGAAGGGCCTTTTTTGGAAAAATTGAACTTTGCCTGTGGAATAGAAATGAAGCAATAGTAAAAAAATAAAACCAGGAAAATTAAAAATGCTTAAGGCCACTCTACATAAACATCATGCAGTCTGTTTATAAAGAGAAAGAAACAAGATATTACTACGATGAAGTAAAATAAATTACCAAAGCAAAATATATTAATTCCTTGGATGGACAAAAAATGATGCAGCTTGATAACTACAAATAGAAATGGTCTGCTCTTGAAGAAATAATGAGTTCAGGGAATACTCGTAATCATTTCCCAAACATTGTGACCTATAAATGAGAATTGTAAAGGAGTTTACAGATTTTCTTCAAAAAGTGTCAGTGGGAAATTCAGTTGAAAGATGTGATCCCTGCTACATGGCTAGTAATAATCCACAACAGTTAAAAGAACACTAGGTGTAAAGGCAGTCATTACTAATGGAATGAGAGAGCTGTAATCAAGTGGACAAAGAGTCATCAGATAAAACAAGAGTGTGAAAACAGATCTGGTAAACAGGTAGATGTGTTAATGAAGGCAGCATTAAGAGTGTCGTTAACAAATGTTCAGTTGGAAGGGTCTTCAGGTATAGCACTGCATACAAAGAAAGCTATCTATAAAGAGAATTTTTCAGAAGATTACTAATTCACACCAAGCAAGGCTTCACGGTTAACAGTAACAGTGACAGTACACTGTGTGCCAGAATTTGACTGAAGGGTGGGAAGGGTGGATTGCAGGAGAAGTTGCTACTGCACATGAAAGAAAAAAAGACAAGAAAATAGTGCTTTGTGCATTCATTTCAATGATAGAGTGTAACATTAAAGGACATCGATGTCTTACCTGTTAGTGAGTGGTAAAAATGTATATCTCAGTGCAGGATACTAGACTTATTGAAGAATGTTAGCTATTAAAGTTATACTGGATGCAGCAGTAAATTGATCTGAAATCCCTTGGAAATGGTTGGACCAAAACAGGAATCCATTTATCACCATGTACTTTGAGGCAACTACTAAGATACGCGTTCACAGGCAGGAGAACTGTGGGGAGATGAATTAACTTCTGTGGGCTTCAGTGTCACGGGTAATGCTATTATGGTGAGTCAGTAGATCATTAATGTCCGTTTTCCACAATAAGAACAACACTTCAGATCCGTACTTCAAATGAAATGAGTCTCCCTGCAGTGATCCTGGCTGGGGCCCGCCTGGCTGGGGGGCAGCTCTGCAGAGTGCATCCTGGTGGGCCGCAAGCTGAGCCTGAGCCGGCAGTGACCCCTAGCAGGAGTGATGGCCAAGAGCATCCCATGCTGTATTAGCGGGACCACAGCCAGCAGATTGAGGGAAGGGACTGTCCCTCTCTACTTAGTACTTGCTGCCTCCTTCCTTGGAGTTTTTCAAGACCTGACCGGATAAAGCCCTAAACAACCTGGCCTGATCTCACGGCTGACCCTGCTTTAAACCAAAGGTTGAACTAGAAACCTCTTGAAGTCTCTTTCACCCATAGTTATCCTATGATTCTACAATGCTAATCAAGGGAAGAGATATCATTAGTTTAATACAATGACGGACAAAAGGAGAGTACGTGGATGCAAAAGGGTCACCATCATGTTCTTTCCATGTTATTTGTTTTGGAGGAGAAAGATGATACATGATCAATACGCACAGATGACAGAAAACTAACCCCGAAGACTTCTGGCTTTGGAGAGATTTTAAAAGGTTCTGAATAACTCTGGCAAAAGCTTAGCATTTGTATTTTCTGAATAAAGAGAAACTGATCAGAAGCACGTGACCATCACTTTGGTTGCAGCCTGAGACTCACAAGGAAAAAGTCACGTTTATATGGAACTCTTCCATGTCCTGCATCATTTCAGCAGTGTTGGAAAAATTGCTCAGAGGACCTCCATAGAGAATGATCACTGCCATGGTATTCCATCTAGCTATACCTACAATTTCAGATATCATACTGAAAATAATAGCAAAATTTATAAAAAAGTGTGAATTTACAGAGAAGCTGTATGTCTTACTGTGGAAGGAGAATGTCAGCTGGGGATTGTGTAATAAACCAAAAGATGTAACTGTTCTTCAGACTTCAAACAAAATACCTCTTTCTGGTGAGGGAACCTAAAAAGATAAATAAATCTATGAGGACTATAATACTCTAATGGATTTCCAAGAAGTGAAAGTGACTGCTTGGATTTTTCAGTCCCAGATACTGTACCTTCTGTAGTAATCCTAGCCAAAGACTATTGTACAATGAGGAGTTGTTGATCCACACAGCAGCGGACCAGAGTAGGCACAGGTGTGTACTTGACTGCATATTGGCCTTTAGGACTACACTGTAATGCAGAAATCCCTTCACATAGGATCATCAGTGATGATGCCACCAGCATGTCCTTGTCTTTATCTTGAAGTGAAGCAGCATGTTTTCATATAAACATCTTTTTACTCAACAGCAGAAATGATGAATAGAGTTGTTTACTTGTAGGAAATCCTGATAAAACCTCTAAAGGCTGCAATGCTGGCAAACCTCACCACAGACAGAATATATGCCATGTGCCGTGCATTGAGTAGAGGTCCATCAGATGCTGTATAGTCACAGCATTGACAGAATCAGAATGGGCATAAAATTTTGTAATTGAGTACACCTTTTCTGAGATATTAATAAAATAGTTGTCTTTCTTGAAAGTCTGTCTGGCTTCTTATTGGGATCCAAAAATGAACAACACCTCCTGATACGGTACGAAACACCTTAAAAAAAAAGAAAAAGTCAAGTTATCAGGCAGCTACTTCTCAGCTAATTGTAGGCAAGAGAAGACCAAATAGCTCTAAAGCAGTTGATTTATGATTTTTTTAGTTCCCTAATTATGGCCTGCCCAGGCTCCAGGCACCTTCTTGAGCACGCAACCTGAGGTCAGCCCAGTACCAGCACTGAGAACGGTTTTTTGTCACTACCTACAGATCAAGATCTTTAATACTTGTGGAGAAGAGAACAGCAAAGCAAGAGGCTCCAGTCTGGACATAGTCTAATAGGGAAGGATTCAGAGATTGGCTCTTATTTGCCATTTGCCGTTTGTAATGACACTAACCTAATCGATTAACATCAGCAGCCCAGGTAGGTGGTTCTAGATGGATCTAAGGATGTTCAGATTTCAACTTCACTGCAACATACAGTCCTGGCCAACTGGGATGATAATCTTCAGTTGGCACAGGGCTGCATAACCAGCAGAATGCGTGTGGAAAGCTGTCCTGAGCTCTCCGCAAACTCTCAAATCCCCAGAACAGCTCAGGGAGCTAAAATGCACTAAGGTTAGAAGTTACATGACTGACACATTTATAGTGCCAAATAAAAGCAAATACATATTGAACTACAAGAAAAAACAATTGAAACAAAACGGGAATCCTGTGAAGTCAGATAATTTCTATAAAGGTGGCCAATTTTGTACAGCTCTGATGGTGTTCTGAGATGGAGGATGTAGGATCTCCAGGGCCCACTAGAGCTGCTAAAACAATGTAGGAAACTAAAGAGTTACAAAAAGAAATGTTTCACTTGGGAGCAGAGCAAGCAATAAACCTAGCCAGACACAGAGTTTTTGGCTGACGATGTGAGACAACATACAACATGATATCACAAAAGCTTATGAATGTGTGAAGCAGGAAGCCCAGATACACTTAGCAGACATAAGTATTATTTCCATAACACCAACTTTCTAGCCCCGTTGTTTCCTGGTTTGGTTATGCCCTGAAGCACAATAGCTATTCCCCTTGTAAGTGATTTTATCTGTGGTCACTCCATATAAACATGCTTTTAATACTGTTATACTGTTACATATCATCTGGCAATTCCCTCCACAGGTTATTTACACAGTTTGTAAATAAATACTTTCTTGTATTATTTTCCACGCAATTACACCTTCTAGTATGCTGAGGTAAGTAAAACCAGAATACCTTATTAACCACTTTTTTATGTATCTTTTCTAGTCTTTCAGTCTCTTCTCTAATAGAGGGTTTTCCATGACACTTAGTATTTTTACCATGTATGTTCCCTTCCAACTCCAGTGTAATATTAGTCATTAATTTGTTTGAAGTGACTAAGTCAGACTTCCTTGTTAAGGCATGGCATTAAGACGTTGTCACAGTCTTTCACATGGATCGATTTTCCATGTCCATGTAGAAATCTTTCTTTTTTTCCCAAGTAGTTTCATAAGTAGTCTCCAAGAGGTTGCACAAGGAGTGCAATCTGGTTTTAGCAATGTTAAATTCCTCAGAAATAAAGTTTCTTTGACAATTTGCAGCCTACTGGCCTAGTTTTGTAATGTGGATTAATCTTAATTTTTGATTATACAGTTTTTCACTTCTTTCTTTGTTGTATGATAAAAAAGAACTTTGTGGGTGTATATAAAAAGGCTATTTAAGGCACTAAGTCTTTTGATCATGTTCTAGTATATCTTGTTTCCAATGTTTCTTGTTAACCAGTTTCTTACCTTGGAGGTTCATTATCTCTTACCCTGTGTCTGTATAGTTTCATAATTTCTTGTTTAATGGGTTGTTTGAAATGCTTTCTGAAGTCCAAATAAATTAGATATGTTTTACTGACTGTTTAGCTGAAATATTACAAGCATTATTGCCCATTACAAACCCATATGATTTTAACAAGGTGATGTATAATTGTCACTCTAATTATATTTTCAGCCTTCCTGTTCAGATCCACTGTGTTCACTTTTGGTGGTACATCAAAGGTTGTCACCAATCTAATCCTTCAGATTTTTCACTGATTTTTATAACTAAGCAGCTGAACTATTTAACTGTTCAATTCTTCCAAAACTACCAGAAGAAAGCTGGCATGTGATGCCATGGGTGCTCTATGCTGTAATATTAATTACACATTTAGTTCCTTAGCTGTCTGTTTGGGTGCTTTGTGTTCAGTGGGGCCTTAACTTTATGTGAAAAGATTAGCCTCCATCCTAGGTATCACTTTCAACAAAGAGAATCATGATACAAATCATTAGTTCCTTTCATGCCATTTCCCTCTTTTTTCCATTTTGTTCAGACTCAAATGTCTTCCCCAAGGTTTTTGTGTGATTCACAAATTCATTATGCATTTCTAATTCTAATACTTCTCCCAAAGGGTTATGGATGGCCCTTACCTGATGTTGACAATGCTGCTGTCCCTGGGCTAGAGTGAATCATCTCCTGGACAGACTGCAAACAAAACTTCTTACTGAATTACTTAGTACTTCGTATAACTTTAAAAAAGCCACTAACCTAGTCAGAAGGAAAAGAGCTGTTCTGACTGGAAGTAGGATGCCCAAGCCTGGACATCTAATCTTCTATATGTTAAAAACTGTGACTAATGTAAACATATAGAGTGCTCATCAGACCTCATGCAAGCACAAAAGAAGAATGTGCATGTTCCTCTGCAGAGTCTTTGTCAAGATGACGCTTAAAAATAATTGGACAACTTTGGGTTGATGATAGGTGTAGAGTGAACACATGCCGTGGGATACCAAGGCAAGGACATTTCTCATGGATTTCTAACTGAATTGTGTAACTTGCTCCTTTGGGCTAGGCAAAGCTAGAATTGTTTTAGAGCTTTCACTTCTGCTATTCTATCCATATTTGCTTGTATGACTTCTAGTACTGCCTTTCGAATTCCCTGTCATGTTGTACCTTGTATTTTGCCTGTCATAAATCACACTGCTTTCTTTTAAATTTGCATATGGTCCTTCTGTTGCTCTTTGTGGCAAAGAGCTTCAGCTTTCATAAACTGCCATACCTACAGAGTGGAGCTGTGAGATCTTTGTAACTGAATATTCAAATACTTCAGCCCTTAAAGCACTAATTTCTCCAGCTTTTAAAGGCCTGAAAGTGTTCTTACATTGCGTAGAGAGATATATCTTTGAACGGCAACTATGAATGTCTTCCCAAAATACTGACAGAGGTCTCAGCAGATCAGATATCTCCCCTGAACACTATTGTGCCCCAGTCATCTCCAGCTAGAGCTGTGCTCATGTGGTATTAGAAACAGCTGTTTGATACGGGGTAAAGCAGAGACTGAAACCTCAAGCAAGCCAGCGCCAGCAGGTGTAATCACTGACTGCATACTTCATCAGTTCCTGCCATCAGAAACCAAAGAGGATGGCAAATTTTTACAGAAAGTGAGAACTTGAATATTATTAGCTAGACAGAACTTTCCATTTTGAATTAAAATGGACATTATTTGAAATCAATAAAGAAGACAAAAATTATTAAGATACTGGAAAATGACAAAATAGATTCTAATTTATTCAGATTACAGAGCTTTCGAAGTACAGAAATATTCTTTAATTCAAAGGAAACAGATGAACTGCTAGCTAAAAATGGCAAAAAAGTGCCTTGACTTTCACGTCGGAAGGACAGCTGTTTTCTACAGTTTTTGCAACGAGCTAAAATGAGCAATTTATTTTGTATTTATTTGTCTTCAGACATGTTTCTATTTATGGCCACATCGTGTGCTCAATGGTGTCTTAAAATAGTGAGGCCGGGTTCACTGGATGACTGGGTGGATCGGCATGTGGAAGAGGACGAAGGCAGCCACTCCGTGACTGAAATGGGGGCAGGATGGCAGCAAGTGAGCCTCGGTGCTCCCCGGCGGGTGCCTGCGGGCTTCTGTGGGACCAGCTGGTCCTGTCCCAGCATGACATTTCTGAAATAGCCACGGTTAACATCTGACGTCCCTGTCAGTTTTATCAACTGAGAGGCTAAAGGTTAAATAGGTGGTGAAAAATATTGTCTCTCAAATTTTGTGAGCACGGGGGTCAAGTTGAAGAATGATGACAGATAAGGATGAAATGCTTCTATTACAGCCACCAGCAGCCCACACAACGTGTGAACTAACTCATGATTTTCTCTATTTAACTACACTCTACCGGGTGAAGGAGCCCAGGTGCTGGTGGGTGTTGCAGGGCGGCCCTGTGAGGGGAGGAGAGGCCAGGACTGCCCCGGGCCGGACACAGCCGGTTCCAGCCAGCCCCGACCGATCCCGCCCAGGGCACGGCTAAGCCCCGCAGCCACCCAGGGGGCACCTCAGGGGAAACGCGTTTATGAAAGAGCAAAACACTGCACAGGCAGAGAAGGAGGGAAAAAATCAGAGAGTAAGAAACAGCCCTGCAGACACCGAGGTGAGAGGAGAGGGAGGGGGAGGACGCGCTCCAGGCGCTGGAGCAGAGCTTCCTCTGCAGTTCCTGGAGTAGGCCATGGTGGAGACATCCACACCACAGCCTGTGGAGGACCCCGCATTGGAGCAGGTGGATACTTGCCAAAGGGACTGCAGATCATGGAGGCCACCACACTGGAGCAAGTTTATCCTGAAGGGCTGCAGCCTGTGGAAGGACCCACCCTGGGACAGGGAGAAGTGTGAGGATGAAGGAGCGTAAGAAAGGAGCTGTGATGGGCTGACCAAAACCCCACATTCTCCATCCCTCTGCACCACCTGGGGTTGGTGGGAGGAGGTAGGGGATTTGGGAGTGAAGGAGTGACATTGAACCAGGGAAGAAGGGAGTGGATGGGAAGAAGGTGGTTTAGATTTTGTCTTTTTTTCCTCACTACCTACATCTATTTTAATTGGCAATAAATTAAATTAATTTTCTCCAAGTTAAATCTTTTTTTGCTCGTGATGGTTGAAGGTAAGTGATCTCACCATCTTTGTCTTGATCCACAAGCTTTTCCATCTTATTTTCCCACCCATCTTGTTGAGGAGGGGAAGTGAGAGAACAGCTCGGTGGGGGCCTGGCAGTCACCCAAGGCCAAGCCAGCACATGCAGCTCTCATGAACACTAAATACACTAATTTATATTTTAAAGAAATGACTTACTCTTTTTCAGTTGAAGTGCTTCTCAGTTCTGAAAATAAAAGGCAACATTCTTACCTGTGTTAGGAAAATTGTTTCCTAGGAGAGAATGAGTGCTTGCTAAGGGAGAGCAAAAGTTACCCCGAGAAGATTGTTACAGGGTTTCTCTAGTGTACCAACTTTGCATGTTGTGTAAATGCAACTGCAGGCCAGTATGTGCCATCCCTTTTCAGGAACTACATCCAGAAAACTGTCTGGCCCACTTGAGGCGAACTGTTTTCTGGTAAACAGGATAACTAGGTTCTAATGCTGACAAGACTCACTAGATTGTATGTAACTGCCTTCTCCTCTTGTAAGGTGGTCTGTCAGGACTTGGTAATTATTTTCTAAAATCCAACTGATTTTTATGCTTCCAAGCATGTATTATGAATGTACCTCAACTTTATTTAGAAAAGGGTTTGTTTCAGAGGCCAGTTTCTAAGTCACAGACCAGTTAGCCTCACCTTCATCCCTGGAGAGATGATGGTACAGCTCATTCTGAATGTCGTCTCTAAGCAAGTGGAGGAAAAGAAGGTTATCAGGAGTAGTCAACATGGATTCACCAAGGGAAAATCATGCTTGACCAATCTGATAGCCTTCTGTGATGGCATGGCCAGCTGGATAGATGAGGGGAGAGCAGTGGATGTTGTCTTCCTTGACTTCAGCAAGGATTTTGACACAGTCTTCCATAACATCCTCGTAGGGAAGCTCAGAAGCATGGGCTGGATGAGTGGACAGTGAGGTGGATTGAGAACTGGCTGAATGGCAGAGCTCAGCAGATTGTGATCAGTGGCACAGAGTCTAGTTGGAGGCCAGTAACTAGCGGGGTTCCCCAGGGGTCAGTACTGGGACCAGTCTTGTTTAACTTCTTCATCAGTGACCTGGATGAAGGGACAGAGTGTACTTTCAGCATATTTGCTGATGACACAAAACTGGGAGGAGTGGTGGATACACCAGAAGGCTGTGCTGCCATTCAGCGAGACCTGGACAGGCTGGAAAGTTGGGCAGAGACGAACCTGATGAGGTTCAACAAGGGCAAGTGCAGGGTCCTGCACCTGGGGAGGAATAATCCCATGCACCAGTACAGGCTCGGGGCTAACCTGCTGGAGTGCAGCGCTGTGGAGAGGGACCTGGGTGTCCTGGTGGACGACATGCTGACCATGAGCCAGCAGTGTGCCCTGGTTGTCAAGAAGGCCAATGGGATCCTGGGGCACAGGCAGAGTGTGGCCAGCAGATCGAGGGAGGTTTTCCTCCCCCTCTACTCTGCCCTAGTGAGGCCCCATCTGGAGTACTGTGTCCAGTTCTGGGCTCCCCACTTCAAGAAAGTTGAGGAACAAGAGAGTCCAGCAGAGGGCTATGAAGATGATGAGGGGACTGGAGCATCTCTCCTATGAGGAAAGGCTGAGGAAGCTGGGCTTGTTCAGCCTAAAGGAGAGAAGACTGCGAGGGGACCTTAGAAATGCCTATAAATATCTTAAGGGCGGATGTCAAGAGGATGGGGCCAAACTCTTTTCAGTGGTGCCCAGCAACAGGACAAGGGGCAATGGGCACAAACTGAAGCATAGGAAGTTCCATCTGAAAACGAGGAAAAATTTCTTCACTTGGAGGATGACAGAGCACTGGAACAGGTTGCCCAGTGAGGCTGTGGATTCTCTTTCTCTGGAGATATTCAAGACCTGCCTGGATGCAGTCCTGTGCAGCCTTCTCTAGGTGACCCTGCTTCGGCAGGGGAGTTGGACTAGATGATCTCCAGAGGTCCCTTCCAACGCCTTCAATCCTGTGATTCTGTGATTCTGTGATTGTCATGCTTTCTGATAAGTGGACAGAGTGAAAATTCTCTGAGTACTTTCCATTCCCATCAGTTCTCAGATCCAGATCCAGCTGGCCTGGCCAGGTGACTTCATTTTAGAGAACATGGCATCAGGTGATTAAAAAGATAGTGGCATACTTGTGAAAATAGCTTTAGGTGAATACTGACATATCTTTCATCTGTTAATGAACACTCCAAACTCTATACAGCGAAGGTATGCATAAGTCTATACAAAGAAATGAAATTTATTGCATTCAATCAAATACCAGCTTCTAAACAGGCCTTTCTTAAAAAGAATCTATTTCTTTTATGCTTATGTTTCTATGAAATTCTTCCTCAAAGCCTAGAGAAGATTGAGATTACTTATGAGCTAATATTGTATCTGCTGCCAAGAGTCTATGACATCCCATAGAAAATGGAAGAAATTACTGCAGTTTTATTAAAAACAAGCAGACAAACAAACCTTAGCATTGCAATAGGAAGATATTATAGCTCTCACAGCATTGTTTTTCTGTGGTCTGCTGTCCCCAAGGAAAGTACGTCTTGAAATAGACGTCATTGGTACAGATGCTCAGCAGCTACTTCTGGATATAGTTAAGAATAGATTGTTCTGCATTTTTTTTTTTAATGAATTACCAGGTGCATTTTTGATATAAGACAATGTTTTCTTACAATTCTATTTTCCTTTGGAAAACTGTCCAAATTGATTTTTCTTTACCTTGTTTTTATTAAGTTTTTATAACCTCTGTATTTTTTATACCATTCTTCTGCAATTAATGCTGTGGATTTATACTAACTTCTACTCTTTATTCTTCTGCTTCAAAAAAAAAGTTTATCCACTGACAGCAATATACTTATTTACTTTGAAAATACATGGTGAATATTTGCTATATCATACCACACCATCATAGAATCATAGAATTATAGAATAATTTGGGTTGGAAGGGACCATAGGAGGTCATCTAGTCCAATGTCCCCGCAATAAGCAGGGACATCTTCAACCAGACGAAGCTGCTCAGAGCCCCAGCCAACCTGACAATTAGTGTTTCCAGGGATGGGCCATGTACCACTTCTCTGGGCAACCTGTTCCAGTGTTTCACCACCCTCACTGTAAAATATTTCTGCCTTATATCTAGCCTAAATCTACTCTCGTTTAGTTTAAAACTATTGCCCCTTATTCTATTGCCACAGGCCCTGCTAAAAAACCTGTCCCCATCTTTCTTGTAAGCCCCCTTTCTGTACTGAAAGGCCACAATAAGGTGTCCCCCCAGCCTTCTCTTCTCCAGGCTGAAGAACCCCAAATTGTATTAATAAAATATTTTATTCAGTTGGTCATGGTGGTTTTTCTTTTCACTGCACAAGCTTTTTATATTCCAAACTTTCATAGTATTGTTACTTCCCTTTCTCTCTCCCTCTCGCTTTCTCTTTTTTTTAAATTTTTTGGGGAAATTTTTATTGTATTTACTAACTTTAGGACTAATATTAAATTAGTGATTAAACTGAACTTTTGAATATACTTTAAAATAATTTAAAAATAATCCAGTACTCATCCAGATGAATATATGAAGAATTCTTTACATAGTAACACTCTTCCGAAAGCATAATAAAAAATAAATAGCTCCCATACCACCAGTTAAATAGTGAGGGATTAAGAGTAGGCCATTTTGTTGACAGACAGGGAAATATTGATTGTGGCTATACTATTATGGCCAGCTGAATTCTGTGCTATTTGGAGAAAAATATTGATTTGAAAATTTTATTTATAGAATCAATATTCAGTGATCAGTTTATTAGTACATCCTTCTTTGAAAATCTGGGGTTTTTTCTGACCCTCCTCCCTCCATATCTTATGACTGCAATAAGTTAATTAAGAAATATGAGCTTCAAGGGAGGAATATCTGCTTCCCCTCAGGTCAGCAAGAAACTTTGTCCAATATTATATCCCAAAACCTGGCTGGTTGAATACTGAGTAGGCATTAGCCAAGTTCCTGCTGTAAATCTAAAGTTAGCCATCTCATTATTCAGAAATACAAAACAAAAGAAAAAAGCATGTACCATCTGAACTATGTTATTTCTGTATCTTTCCACTGACTTTGTAAATCAGTATTTCAAACACAAATCTGTGAAAGAAAACTAAAGTTTATGCTGAATCTGTTAGGTGGAAAGTAAAAGTGACCTCTTAGAAACTGAGAATGGGAATATTGTTCACTGCTCAATTAGTGGCGTTATATTTGCCATAATCCAGTCAACTTTTGAAGAAGATGCAATGCTGTAACTTTTAAAACAATCCAGAAGGTAAATAAATAGGAGGCTTATTAGAATCTAGAACTGAGTTAGGAAAGTGGTAAAATAGACAACAAAAATTGCAGAATGGCAACTAGCGTCAACATAGGTAAATATGAGATTTGAGATGCCTTGAAGAGAAAAGATGTAGTCAAGCATTATTACAATATTTCACATGAAGTCTGAAATTAACTAGAAAATGGGTAATACAATGATAGTGACTTAGGTACCGAAGCAAGTGTATTAGTGAGCAGACTGTGTGCCTCTGTGTGTAGATTTTATAAATTGCTAAGGTCAGATACTTGCTTATACTAAGAAACTTCATGAGAAATAAGAATCAGATTATCATGGTAACATAGCCACAAAATGTAAAATTTACATAGACTGCTTTAGTTCTGGTGTTCCTGTGATTGGTGTCATAGTGGCAAATTCTGTTACAGGACTTACAGTTACTGCTTTCGGGTTGTGATTGCTCTTATATTTCATGTGCCTTTTTTAGTCATATCTGACACTGGTTTTGTGGTTTTTGTTTTGGGGAGAGTAAGATAGCTCTCTTGTCCAAAACAACTATATTGATACTTTAGTAAGTTTGGTTAATTCTGTCTCTGTGTTTGTATCTTTATAGCTTCTCCTTAGTCACATCAATATGGAGTTAAGCTATGCTATATTTAGCATATTCATCTGTATGCAGACAGATATTTCCTTGAATAAACTGACTAGAAAACTGACCAGACATTCTGAATGTGACATCAGATTAAAAATATTGTGAGCAGTGTTTTTGCTAACTGAGGACTCGTTGAAGTTATGTTGTTAGAAATTACTGGTACGTAAAAGAAATATGCAGTCATTTCCCTCTGGATTTGTTTCCATAGTGATGAGAAGGTTTTACTGTCAGCAACTCTGTGGATATTTCAGATTTCATTCTTGATCCAATTCCTAAAAACACCTTTTGCAACTATTTTTTTGTATTCTGCTGGGATTATTCTATGTATAGCAGCACAATCTACGACCATCTTTCTTCAAAGACTATGATAGGGGTGTGAGGTTTATTTTACTGAACTTAGACATTTAAAATTAATTGCCTAAGTCTAAACAAGTCATTCTAAACTCTGTTTGTATTCAATGGAAAAATCTGCCGCTTCCAGAAGAAGCTCTTCTTATCGTACAATGAACAAGCAAAATTGAATAGGATTAATGTTACCCAACGTATAGGGGTAGTTTTCAGTGCTACATTACTTTGGAGTGTATTTTATGTGTTGCCTCTTCTCTGACATCTGAACACACGCAAAAATCAGTTGCTTGAAATAACTGATATATTAGACTTGAGATACATGTATGATTTTGTGTGGCTTAAACGTTATTTTTATGTATGATCACTCTCGTTTAGCCTAAGCTATGTCAGGAGAAGTTAACTTGTGTGTAGATAACTTCAGTCAAACACTGTGGAGAAAAAAGTCCTAGGAACCTAACTGACTCACGTCATTAATTCCCTTTCTTTGGAAGACTGACCTTGCGAGCACCTCAGATCTGTTCATGCTCTGCACAAGGAAATCAAAATATTTCTGAAGCCTAACTGTAGGCTTCAGTGCAAAACAGTGAATAATGACTTGGGAATCATGAGAAGACGCTAAGCTACCATCTGATGATTTAAGCAGATAGATGGTCAGATACTGGTCTGAGCCCCTCTGGGCATATAGCACTGAGAACTGGTTTTAGCTATTCCCAAATTCAGTCCAGTGTGTTATTCAACAGCTCACACTCCCTGTTTGTGGACTGGACTTGTTCAAAACTCCATACGTGTGAACAAGTTGTAGTGAGATGAGAGTTCGACACCAGGAAAATTGTGGTCTTTGAGTATGACGGCTTGCTGGGAAGTATGTTTAGATGAAAGACAATAGGTGTTACTGCTTTGAATGGATTTATTTAGTGTCACTGGTGGTGAGGTTTTGTTTGGTTTTTATGTTTAGGAGCACAGACAAGAGTGCCTGGAGCATTCGCTGGGTGCTTTTCCAGAGTTTCTTTCAGTCCAACTTATAAGTAAGATGGATTGTATTCCCTGTACTAGAATTCCCTCCGGGTTTTCTGGGTACTCTGTACAAACGCTAACCTTTCACATCCAAGGATAACATTTCTGCAGTATTTTCCCACAGAATTCAATCAGTAAATAAGTTCCATCTTTCTGATTTGTTATGCTAAAACCCTTTAAGTTGTAAGCTGATAAAAGCTTTCCTAGGAACTCAGTCATGGTAGGCATAACCTTATTTTCTTTAAGGATGCCCATGGTCTGATACTTCTACTGCATTAGACTCTTTCCATATGTGTGAGCTCCTCCAGCTTTTTCAAAATATAGTTGATGCAAAATCAGACAAGGGTTGCTCTTCCGAGTTAGAGAAAGCTGCTGGAAAAGTCAAACCTTCCTAATTAGCATTATCAAGTGCAGCGTAAAAGCTCTGGTCACAGCCCCACATCTAAACTAGAGCTGTTTCTGTAACTGTTTCTGGTTATCTCCATATGTGGGCAATGTTTTTTATATGATGTGAATACCAGCACATGGAGTTAACCAGGAACTGTCAATTGGAAACATCTCCATCTATAGACAATTGTCCAAATATATTGTTTTGATGTTTCAGACTAATGACTCCCTTAAAATGGTGCTATAACTTCTTGGATCTTTCCCAGATAAACATGTTTGTCTTAATTGCGTTTTGTACACAGTTTCCAAGAAGCTTCTGAGGAATCTACCCATGTGCTTTCCTTCCTTATTGACTCCGGTATTTAGAACAAAAAGTTCAATCATCTGCTTCATTTCCCACACAATTTTGCAGAGGTATACTGCAAAAGCATGTAACCCATTATCCAAACAATCTGCTTCTGTCTGAATAAAGATAATCTTTCTCTAATACATGGGCTTCAGAACATACAGAACCTGTTTGCATAACATTTTGGAAACAGGAATCTCTTCCAAGGAAAGCTATGAGAATGACCACTGAATTGAAAAATGTGTCTCCTAGCGAAAGAATTTAACAATTTGGCTTGTTCAGCTTACTAAAGGCAATGACACAGGATAACTTGCCCTCAAACATTTGTAAATGACTATACAAGGAGCAGAAATGTGACGGTGGACAGCATTCCAGTATAACATGGAGAAATGGTACGAGGACCAGAGGTGACTCCCAAAGTTATGTGAATTCAGATTAGAAGAAACGATGCTGACTACTCATTAAAGCACCTTACCACATATGCCGGAAATGTTTTCTATCAGGAGTGGATCTTTTTCTAAAAAATAAGTGCAAAATAGGCACCCACCAGCAAACAGCAAAGGAATGATAAAGGGCCAATGTTCACATTAAGAACTCTGATTATAGTCCCAGCTTCTCCAGCCTGACCATAACACGTGTTTTGGTGAAAGAAAGCCAAAGAACAAAGTGAAAGGAAACTGCCCCTCTGAGCAGGTTTAAGAGGTGCACTCCTTTGGGGAGAAGAACAAACAAGAATATTAGGTTTGAGCTTTGAACTGTGAAAGATTTCTCAATGCCATGACAAAAAGATGGTAATTTTGGGCTATGATAGGTATGTGGGCAACTTGTTTAGTTTTGTTTTCTCTCTAGTATTTGTCCTTACTGCTAAATAGAGAGTATTTTTGTTCTAAGGAAGCTATATGTAAACTGTATGATGGGTCACAACCTCCTGAAAGGCACGCAACATGTATCTGAACTGTTGGACAAGCAGAGTAGCAAAAGTTTAACTTACATGGTACCGTAAGTCTTTTTCAGGTCTAGTGAAGGGATGCCAAGCACTCATCACAACACGGTTTGATGTGAACATCAAGCTTAACAGTTATCTGGGTAACTGAAAATGATTCAAAAACTGTCTAGTTAATCAGTCATGGCGCAAGTCTATCTTCTTTTCTTTAAGGAAATGGCTCATCAGAAACTGTTATTTTTGCCTTGATCTCTGCGTGTTTTCAGAGTACTTTCTCTTCCGTTCCTTCCTCCAGGACCTCAGGCATTACAACCTATAGTAGAAATAACCAATCAAATTTACAGTTTGGAAAGGAATTATCCCAGTTTCTTTTCTCTGGTAGTATTCAAAACTTTTTCTTGATACGTCTACCGAGGAAACTTTCTGGATTTTTTGCTTCTCTGAAGGATTAATTTGTCAAGTGGAAAGAATAACTCTGTGTTATTTCTACCTCTTTTTTTTGTTTGTTTCTTTTTGGGGGTGGGCTTTTTCCTCATTTTTATATTTTTGGCCTTGCCCTTCATAACACAGCAAGTTTTCAGCAGCAGCTTTCCCAGAATACGTCAAGTGACTATCATTCCTTACCAAGCTCTGGTCCCTGTTGTGACTATTAAAATTTGATTGATTGAAAATCTAGAATTAATTTGCTTTAAACAAATAAAACACTTAGTTTTGGGGCCAAGATGATTTTTTTTCTCCTGTGTCCAGCTAAGCTCTGCACAGAAGGCAACATATGCCATGTATTTATATATTCTTTGTTTGTTTGGAAAATTTTGTACTCCACAGCTGTTACTAGCCAGTTTTTCATAGAACTGTACTTTGCCTGAACCTCAGTAGTGGGATGGATGGACAAAACCATGAATGTTTGGCTCATATGCACCCTGATGTTAAGATTGATAGGTTTCAGTTCCCAGTTTGCCTTCTCTATCTGTAGATAAGGGAGGCAGCAAAGAGTCCGCCTGAATGCCAATTCATTGCATTGCATTTTGGTATTTCACTCCAAAATTCTGATTTTTTTGTTTTTTCAGTTTGGAAGCTAATCTGAGCAGGAAATGAAATAAATAACTGCCAGGACATCCAATTGTTCATACCATGGACTGAAGCAGCAAGAATGACCAGCACGAATGACTTACAGGAATTCCAGCAACTCATTTGTTTAATTGCACAAGTGGGACCCACTTGGCAAACAGTCTTAATAACTGCCTTTACTCTCCCAGTCGCACCAAGGTTCTGCTCAGTTCACAGTCTAATTCCTATAACACACATTCAGCAGGACATCCTGCATTAGGGTTTTCTTCCACCTGGCTATATATCCTATCACATTTGCAAAATGTCCCATGGTGTGAAAGTGCTACTCAGCATAGCTCCCACCAGATACAGTTACGTTCCTTCTGATAAGCAGAGACAATGTGATAATAAAAATAATAGTGCTAATATCTTGTGCAAATGATTCCCAGGTTTGTGTTCCGTTTCCCGATACACAAGGTTTTATTCTTTCTAATCCACTGAGAAGTGGACAGGAAAAATGGGATGTAATTTCTGTACTGCCCAAATGTTGCAGACAGATACCTCATTTCAAAACACAACATCAACAAAAAAACCCAAACTAAACAAAAAAATAACCCCAACCCCCCAAGAAATTTTAGTAGAGCAGGATTAGGTCCGAGCAGAAGCAGAAGGAAGAGGAGGCCTAGTGAAAAGGTACAGAGGGAATATGAAAGTGGAGGGAGATAGTCAGGCATCTCTGTTGTGGAAAAAAAAAGGAGGGAATTTAAAAAAAAAAGTTGTTGGGTTACTGGAAAATGGGAAAGAAGATAAGGAGGGGAAGTTCCAACAGACAAAAAACTGTAAGCAAAAATTTAATCAAAGTGTCAAGCCCTATAAAGAGTAGGAGAAGGCAAAGGGAAAAGGGCAAATAAGTAGGAAGGGCAAAAAGAGAAAGTTAAGGAGAAACATAGAAGAAAACGAGCAGCATATTTCAGAACTCCATGTTACATGCATTCCTGTCACTCTGAGTAACTGAGAGATAAATATGAATTTAAATGAGTGAATAGGTTCAGTAAAACTAGACCTAACAAACAAGTGCGCTTAAAACACAAATCATCCCTGATAAATGCAGAAAGTACTGCAAATGTATCAGCGGCTCTTTTCTGGCTTGTTTATTGCCTGCAGACCAAAGAAGTTTAGACAGGCAAATAAGGCACAGATAATTATCATCACTTTGAGGAAGTTACCTGAAATGAAATCGACCTCCAAGCTACACCTGATCAAATGCCTCATTGTTAATAACATTTGTTAAAAGGTTAGCTTTCTATTGGCAGAGGAACCTGTGGTGACCCAGTCAGGTATACTTTGTTTCCAAGTACTTTTCAAATGTTTTCAACAAGCACTTCTCAGCTTTCTGTTTACCATTGTGTATTTGTGCTGTGCAAACAATCAACAAAATATCTTTGAAAATTGACATATGTGAAGACATTATTTGTAGGTGTTAGGACCTAACCCACCTAATTTAGGCACTTTATTTATGCCTGTTTTTGAGCTCTCAGGGAGCTAGTCCCGTGATCCCCCAGCAGTCACAAGTGGAGGGCTTTGGGGGTCTCCAGAGGGCAGTCCTGTGCACTTCAGTTCAATCACTATGTGCCCATCAATAAAGGTTTAAAATACTGTCTATATGGGATTTTCGTGAGGCCTTGGCAGCTTTAGGCGTGTAAATCCTGTTCACTTGGCATTGCTATACAAATAACGATACATAAAAAATTAAACAGATTAGATATTCATCAGCTTCCACTCTGTTCTTTTTGAGGTTTACTCATTGTAGATGACATGGTTTCTGATGACTAAGATTTGAAGCTAATCTCCAAACTATTCTTTTCTAAAATGGGTTTTTTTAGGGATATGTTTACAAATGAAGTGTATGTGGTTTTACATTGGCAATTCTTACAAAACAATGAATTTGCTAACTTAAAAGGTCTTTTAAAGCTTGTTGGGGCAACAATATGTAAAAGGTGCACAGGTACAATTATTTTTGGGGAGTACAGATGGATATTATAATAACTGAGAATTTCCTGATTATTTTAACTCGATCTATAAATCACCTGTGGGGATCATATCTCCTTCTCTATGTTACAAGACTTACAAAAAAATGAAGTGGAAGAAGCAAAATCTGGAAAAACCTGGAAAAAAGTTTACAAAACACAGGCAACTTTTCCATATCTTCTGTTACTGAAAGAAAGAAAAGGACACAAAAGTCCAAGAACAAGCTTAAAACCCCCTAGTAATCTTACACAGATACATGTTTTATTTTTAGGTCTTCTGTATTGCTGAAGAAGTTGAGTAGATATAAGATAAATAGATAATAAAGAAGTGCATATGCATTTGGAATCCTGAGCGAGATCAGCGTGGTTACACATGAGCAATTGAACTCTCATCCATCAGCCAAAAGGTTTCTTAATTTCATGCAAGGGCCATCAGCCAGTGTGGCAGGACTGTTCAGGTCTGCCAAAGCTATAAGCTGATGGCACTATCTCTCACAGCATAAAAATGCTGTGCAAAATCTTGGAGAAGAAAGTTTGTATTTTTTGTAACAATATGATTGCAAGTGAAATTTTGCTGACTTACTCTTATGACATACTTGTGTATAACATTGGGACTGAAGGCAGGCTTACTGCTTAGTAAAGTTATCTTTTTTGTTTCCCTGATAATCAGATAGAAAGCTGGTGTATGGGAAAAAGTGTGTTGTAAAATTAATTCTAAAGGAACAAGTAATTCCCTGAAAAATCTGTGTATAACAGCGCTCCATTTTAACATAGTTAAATTGCTTCAGCCTAACATGAAGATAATATTTTTTACAGTTATCATCAGCATTATAAAAATACATGGGATGAGGTATATTTTTTTCAAAATATTTTGATTGTTGCATAGATTACTTAATTACTGTATATATTTATAGTTACTGTTATAGATTACATATAGATTACTGTTATAGATTACTGTATAGAGTAATATATGTATAGATCACTATATATAGTTACTGTTATAGATTATGTAGAATTGCTGGGCCAATTTAAAAAAATAAATCAGAAATTGTGTTTGCACAGACCAGATTCCATTGTCACATGCACAGGGTAAAAAATAGGCAACTACTGAGACATCAAGTTTGATGTGTATATCTATCTTAAAACCATCTGATTAAATTAAATAGCTATGCTACTGGAAGAGCACATTGACTGTTTTAGAAACACTACTGATGTAGTGAAAGCACAGTAAGCACGATTAGTATGGATAATCTCTAAGCTTTTGTGGTGGGTTGCCCCTAGCTACCAGCCAAACACCCATCCAGCCTCTTGCTCACTTGTCTTTCCTGTGGGACAGGATGAAAATAGAAGGAACGCAAGAAGACTCATGGATGAAGATAGTGATGCTTTAATAGGGAAAGCAAAAGAGGTTTGTGCAAGCAAAGCAAAAAGAGGAATTCATTCACTGCTTCCCTTTGACAGGTGTGCAGCCCCATCCTGGAAAGCAGGGCCTCAGCAGCTGTAACATTTACTTGGGAATACAAATTTCATAACCATGAGCAACACCATTTTTCCTCCTTTCCCTGAGCTTTTTATTGCTGAATGTGACACCATATCTTATAGAATATCCATTTGGTCATTTGGGGTCAGCTGTCCCAGCTGTGTTCCCCTACAAACTCTTGGCCACCCTATCTGTGGTCGTAAGGACCACAGAGCAGAAGGCTGGTAAATAGCTCAAGGTTTCTTTTACATGATGGTATCACTATCGGGAGCCTTCTAGTTTTCACATTCTGCTATGAGCTATGACTTGAATAGCTGCAGACTCCACGAGAACATATATGATGCATTTAGTCTTCTGTGAGATGCCACTGAAGAAAATATTCTAGTGGGACCTTGAAAATATCTGACTTTTGTTGGAAACACAAGGCTAAAAGGGACTGCTTAGAGAGTGATGGCCTTATGAATTTGGAGGGCTGCTTTACACCTCCACATTATGACATGCTGCTTGCATTTTCATTAGGCTGAATAATGTGACTTTTGCCCTAAGGACATGTCCAGATTTCATGTTTTTGAGAATAGGTAGTCAGTTATTTAGGTATCTAGTATAATTTTAGAATATTGTGCAGCTTTGTCACACACAGAGCACACAGAAACCTTCCCAAATGACAGAATATGGACCCCAGTCTAGAGTGTTTCTGGTCGTTTTGCTTCCAGCGTATGTTTTCATGGTCAGTAGCACAGAGGGTTGAGCACTTAGAATTAAGCGAAATGTGGGAAGATACACAAGTTTCAAGTTTCAGCGACACAATCCGGGACAGCAGCAGTGGCTCCAGCTCTGGGAAAGGTTTGAGCTCTCATAAATGTTAGTCACTGGTAACAATTCAAAGGCTGACATGCAAGTTATCCCTTCATTTCTCAGCCTATTTTTCTGACTTAAAATATCACATATCTGTAACAAAGTGGGTCTATTCACCCCATGGCTGTGATCGTCAGAATATAACTAACTTAACTAACTAACTAAATAAATAAATATTGAAGGCAGCAAATATATCCTCGTCCTTCACACTCTTGTACACTGTCTACACCCTACAGCTACTCAGATTTTCACTTTTTTCTTTCCTCGTATTTATTAAATCATCTGTCTTTTTTTTTCTCATCAGCACAAGACAGTGCTTACAGTCAAAACTATTAATAATAATATTACAGGGCTTCTAAGTGAGGTTACTTTGCAGAGGAGGAATGCACCACATTATCCTGATGAAATTCTATGACGTTCCAATATTTCCTCACTGGTGGAGAGTAGACACCACTTGAAAGGAGCCTTGTGAGAGGAGACAGAAGCTAGTGGAAAAAGAAGAACTAGTACAGGCAGCTGCACAGTATATACAGGGGCTTTTATAAACCACTGCTTCTGTTTGGAAAGGACTTTGATGTGAAATTGAATTAAGGAATCTGCTTCTCATCTTACCTCTCCACCAGTGTCCTCACCTCACTCCTTCAATCATTTTCAGTAAGTTACACATGTGTGAGAAGCCCTTTAAAGCATTTAGCTACTTGATGACATCAGATGCTGTCACCCTCACTTTTTTTTATTATTGTTCTACAAGAATCGAGAAAAGATGTATCTGTAAAATTAAATTCACTGCCTTCAAGATTTGACTCCTGCCTGCATACCAGTGTTTTGTAGGGTTCTCTGAACATGATAGCTCTGGAAACAGAAAATATGTAGTTGTGTTGCTGTCCCCAGTGAGATGCTGTGAGAAGAGGCAGTGACACATTAACCTGCCTTTACTGCTTCCAGGAGCTGAGCCTTTAATTCTGCACACATCTTTGCTTTAGGTTGCTCAGCAGTAATTCAGCTATTTCTGTCACTGTGCCATATTGTGCTGCATAGATATACTTAACAGCAGTCCAGAAAAGGGAAATGTCTTACAAGAAGAGCTATTTTTAACTAGAAGGATGTCCTCAAATATGAATATATTTCAGGGGCATGGTTCTGATATGCTGTGCAGTGTACTCCATCAATAAAATAGTGCTGCTGAAATCTAGACTAAAATATTGCTCACTTCATTGACTTTTTAAACATTTTGATTTCCTGAAAGCAAGCTACCACACAATGTCTTTAAAATTAGTAGAAAGATTTTCAGTGTAAAGATATGTCCTTTCTCTCTTATGCTTTTTTTCCCCCCTCCTATTATGTATATTCTGCAGGCCGAAGAGCCAACCAGAGGATGACAATTCTGTTTTACAGCGGCTGCCAGAGTTTCACAATTTGCTTGTGGTCCAGTGCTCCATGAGAACAGTAGCTGGTGGAGACATCATGTGAACAACATCATATGAAAATGGAAACTGAGTTTTTCAGGCTGAGGAAAAGGTTTCTGCATCTGGCTTGTGAATGACTTTTCCCTGCTTTTTCTGAGTGAAAACAGGCAAGATTTTAATCTAAGATTTCTCTGACACACAACAAGGATCTGAGTTTTTTCCTCTCCACCCCCCTTGCAATGGTTCTGATGTGCATCCATTTTACTCAGTCTTTTAATTATTTTTGGCTACTATTAATCATTTTAGCCATATTTTATGTTAAAAAATATATTTCAAGATCATATGCTAGCACCCAGTACATTACGATTTTGAAAGGAACATGTGTGCATATGCTAATAAAAATAAGAATTAATGGATAAACTAATTCATGTGAAAAGCAAAGTAAAGATATTCTGAATTTATAGAATATCACTGAATTCTAAAATATAATAAAAGGTTAAGTCCAAGGTGTGTTTCTAGTAGTAATTTTATTTCCTGGGGTCTCTAGTATTTCTAATTGATATCCATATTGGTGTGTTTTATTGCAATAATGCATATTTTACCAAATTGATCTTTGAACTTATGCCGTATATTATGTCTTGAGAGATGGATACATGGCTCATTACAACGAGTTATTGTGATTTTAATGTGATAATGGATGTTAATGTTATGATAGGCTTAACTGTAGTACCAAAGAACTTTGTCTGTGAAGTAGACTGGGATTTGTTTCCTGGTGGAGCACACGTAAAATTCAAAAGGGGCTTGCAGCCTCAGTGTAAGACAGAGGTAGGTAGATACAGGCGAAGACCAGAGTGAAAAGAAAGCTGATCATCACAAAACCTGCTGGTTTGCACATCAGGAACTTAACTATACTTTTCCTTGTTTTGCAGATGTGAAAAATCAGTGGACATCAAAGATGGAGGTTCTTCAGACAAGGTTAACAGTAAAAGGAACTGGTTTTCCTCCTTATGCCAACCAGCAAGACTAGAGCAAAGATCATTTTCTCGGTGTGTTTGTTTGCACTCCTCCTGTCCACTGAAGCAAGCATAAGATTTTGTCTTTGTGGTCATAGCATTTTGCAGTCCTGTCCTCTCTTAAATGATCCATCTGCCACTTACCCACAAGATGGTGTCTCCTTTCTTTCCCCCATTTCAACCCCATGATGCCAATCTCTCTTCCTAGCTTGTCAAAATGTCAAACATGTACCACTGTGCTTTCTCTTATAATCCTTCCATACTCAGGAAGTATACTCCTTACAAATAAATACAGAACTGATTTGTCAAGACAGAAACTTTCGTGAATTGAAGCGTGAAAGCATGAGAGCTTGAGCAAGAGTGTTAAACGTATAACAGAGAAAAGAAAGTCTGCATCCTAGAGGCTTGATGCAGAAGAAATGTGTCTCAGCCTGGATGTAGGATCTGCAAGACAGTTATCAAAGATGGCTCTCAAATTATAGGCTTTTCAATCGGAAAGAATGAGTCCTTCTAACTGAGAAAGAGCAAGTTTTATGGTTGAGGCTAACTGGACCATTGCAATTGTGTTTGACAGGCTAGACAGAATGAAAACCTTCCTTGCATACTTATTCTAACAATATACATTTTTCCCCAGTATTTTGGTAAGCTGTTTTTTTCTGCTCTCCCTGGAGCTTCACAGTAAAATCTTAACTGACTTCTTTGGCAGTTGATTCATTAAAATCATTATCACAACCTCTGCATTAAACTGTCTAGGTTTTTTTTTTTTATATTGGTATAGAATAATAGTAAAATTTTTCACACATGATTAATAGGACTACTGGAAATTGCATTCTTTATCTTGTAGAAGGAAGCCAGTATATAAACATATCAGGCACAGTTTGTTTTCTGGTATGCTGGCCAGTCTTAACAACAATTACAGAGCTGGTCTTTGTCTTGAATACTTTTTTGTGACACAAACAGTTGCATCCACCACTAACGTCTCTGATAATGTATTTTATAAGTAGATTTTGTAGGTCTTATACCTTAGATAGTAATTGTTTTGTAGTCCTAAATTAACAGCAAAAAATATTTATTTTTAAATAAGTTGTTGTTGAATTGACCTCAACTAAAAAATAGTTGCCGGATAATAATTTCTTTGGTTTATCCCATGCCACTTCCATGCACAAATTTTTTGTTGCTTCCCCAGTTCTCTTGTGCATTTAACTCAAATGTTATTTTCCTGCTTTTGCCATTCATTCTGTGGCTCCAGACTTGAAGTGCATTTCAATCCCTCATATTCTATGAACACACTCATGACAGCTTATGCCGTGGATAAGCCCTCAAAGTTGAAAAAAATGGTATGGCAAAGGCATCAATGTACCTTCCTGTGTAAGGTCTTACATAGCAACAACCGTTACATACTACATAGTCACTGCTGTGTTGATGTCTTATTATCTACTATTGGTGAAACATAGCTTCTAGAGATGCACATATCCTTGGTTTGAAAATATCAGGAGAAAGCACATACACACCCTTTTTTCACAGTTTATTTTCCTATAGGTATTCCCTTTCAGCTAATTGGCTTTTTCTGATATCTAACATTTTACCTCATCCTTAAGTGGAGTACTATGAAAAAATTTTACTTTTTATGCAGATAGTGCATAATATGTCTAAAATCATGTTGGTTATTAGCAGTAGAGGCTTTAGTATGACCAGAATGGTAAACTTGCAGAATCAATGCATGACACTATTTGTTTTTCAAAGGTTATTATTGGTCTTCTTTAATATATACACAAAAACCATTTGCAAATGACCTCATCTTCTGAAGATGTGCTTTTAATTTGGGTGTCAATAAATGTTAATGCCTTTTGGAAACTCTGCAACTCATGATAGTGACTTCACATTTGAGGTAATTGCAATTTTTTTCTACAGACTTTACTGTTTAGAAAGTTCCAGCAGGCATGAATGAAACCAGTAGAAAACAGCCAAGTTTATCATCTAAAGCAAAAATCATATTGATTTCTGCAAAACTACTTGTAATTTATAGCACTACAAATTGGAGATCAACTCAAACAGATGGTAATAATTATTAATGGTAAATATATTTAATGAAAATAAAGTAGAAGAAGGTTGTGTGGCAACAAATCACCTGAGGAAGTCAGGGAGAGTAAATTTATTTCATTGTCTAAGTTTCTCTCGATGTTGAAATACCTGTTTCCAGATGTATTATACATGTTTGTGTATTTTCTATGCTTTGTTCTTGATAGTAAAATGGAGTTGAAATTTAAAGCTGGGCAGAAAATATTTTTCCCATCCCCAAATAATTTTTTTTATATTTCAAATATTTTTCCCAGACTAAACCAGGATGAAAAATTGGACTGTCAAAAGTGTTTAAAAACTGAAATTAAAAGATAAAGAACAGATTTTGTATAAGAAACAATAAGTAGAGATTTCAAGGGTTTTTCAGCCTTGGAAACATATGTATGGCTGGCTATGATGCGAGATGCTGAGAAGGTAGATAGGCAATTACTCATTGTTTCAAATGAAAAAAGTGTTGGAAGCATGAAATGAAGCTTGCAAGTCGCCTACAATGCATAGCTGTACTTGAAATGCTTCATTACAAAATGCTGTATTTGCTAAAAGTTTGCATATGTTAAAAACAGAGATTATGTCATGGAAGAAAAGTCATCCATGCTTAATAACTGTTTGGTAGTCGCTGAGCAATACATTTCTGCATTTCAGAAGACAGTCTGAAGAAGCAAAGCTGTTTGCTTGTTCTTATACGCTCTCCCAAGGATTTGCTATTCAACACTTTTAATCTGGTTTAACACAGACATATATTTGTGTATTTTTATGTTTATCATATGTAAAATGCACATATACAGATGAGCATTAAAATGACATCAAATTGAATTATTTCCTTCCACTAATTTTGAAATTTTTTTATTTTTTTGAGGGTCTTTGAAAGATTTTTCTTAGCCGCTATAAGTAAATTTCTCTTGATCAGGAAAAAATAGTATTTCGTTGAAAAAATATCATAACAGAGCATTTCAGAATTTCAAAAAACAACCCAAATACTGGTAATGGAAATTTATCAGAAGTTTCACTTTCTGATAAACTGTATGAATTTGGGTCAACTGGTGTTCCTATGGAAAGAAATAGAATCACAGAATCATAGGTTGGAAAAGACCTTTAAGACCATCAAGTCCAACCATCAACCCAACACAAACTACCAACTAGATTGTTCTAAACCTGTTAATATGGTAGGTATTTAATTATTTGGAGGGTGGAATCTACAGGATCCATACAATGATTAATAAAGCGAATGGCTACTATCCATATAAAATTAATCAGAGAGGCCCTGTAAACAGTGTAAGGAAATCCATATCTTCTGTATCAGACTTGACTAGTGAGAGGTTCTCTGCCCTCAGCTGAAGTTTGAGAGCAAACTTGTGCTAAGAGATTTTAAATTCAACATGTATACTCACATATGTGAACTATCTGTGTACTTGTCTGCCCATGCATGTGTATGCATTATGTGTTCAAATATGTGAAAGAAGATAATACCTTTTCAGAGTGGCAAGTAGTTATGTCCAGCACTGGTTCCCTGAAATCTGTAGACTTGTCCTGAGGAGTACTGATTATACTTGACACTCATTCCAATTCCTTTTACAGGCAAAACCCGTAAGTCCTTTCACGATTTATAGAATCATAGAACTATCCTGATGCTATTTGTGGAAAAGAGACAGCATGGCTGATGTAATAGTTCTGTTCTGCTTCTGTCTTTTTTTTTTTCATTATCTTCCTAGACTTCCTGATAACAGCAGTACTATTGCAGCGGTATCTTTAATTTCAGCTATCTGAATGTGTAACTAGTGGATTGTTTATTAACAAACTAGGAATAACATAGTTGTAACATATTGTAAAGACCTATGTTATGAGATCTATCAGAGACATTCCACTTTAACACTAGGTGTGGAATCCCTGTTCAGTTTCTAATGGGAATATGTTCCCAAACTTAGCTGTTGATAGTTTTAATCAGTGACTCATAACAAAGCCTAAAATTATAAGAGGGATTGTATAGATAACACAAAAGCCAGGGAAGAAGTAACAGTGAAATTAAAGTCATCAGGGTGACACTACTTGACTCAGTCCTCTGAGACAAGCAAAAAATATATCAAATATATTAAATCCTGCAAACCATATTAAATATACTGTACATTTTATCTGCATGTATAGGTATAGTAAAGATGCATATATCACAGTGAGACATATAGCATATATACGTGGGTGGGGAATTGCATCCTGACTTTGGTTTATGGAGGCTGAACGGCAGAACATGAAGTCTTCTGGGAATACTCTGGAAAAATCGGCGAACACAACTGCTGAATACGTAACTTGAGGAAATTGAGTAGGGTAAAGAACTTTGCACAGGTAGTTTTTGCTAATGTTGCCACTTCTGGAATACTGGAATTCATTGAAATGATGTGGTTATCTACAAATAGGCACTTCTAGGATATTATTCATCTCATCTGAAATGTACAAAGTATCCAGTGAATCACACATGAAAAGGGGCTTTTTATTCCCACTGACTATAAAGAGAGCTTAGTGTGACTACCTTGCAGGGAGCCGTCTGGGTTGTAATTTAAGTGAGAGAAATCCCACCCACTCTGTCCTGTTTTGGAGTGCGTGGTCTGTGCAGGCTGCTTATCACTGAAGAGTGTTCATAGAAGAATGACTAGAAAACAAACAAGCTGACGTTACTGTGCACTCAGTCTGTATCACTTCTCGAAGAGCAGTACAAGGTGGGGGCAAATAACATTTTGAAGGAAGCAAGAAAAAACATAAAGAAACTGTAATGGCTGAAAGTTACAATTAGATAAGAAATAAAGTGCACATTTTTGGCTACAATGGTGACATAGGAGAAATGCATCAACATTCTTAGTATCTGCACTTTTTTCATCAACACTGCAGGATTTGAGGTGTTTTAAGATCTTCCTCACTTCAAACAAAAATTAATTCAAAGATGTTTTAAGAGTGCTACTGCTTCGGTTTGATAGGAAATTGTGTTAGATTTAAGAGTAACTCTCAGATTTAAGAGTAAGTCTTTCTCATATTAAAATTCCTTAAATTTTGAATCCACCTATGAAATCAATGGAAATATTACGAAATTAGTCAATAATAGTGGAAGACAAGTGAGGAAAATCTTAACAGAAAGATCTTCTGTTTTCATGAGTCATTAGATAACATCAGTACCTGCTACTGTAAGTTTCTTCAGTAATTTCACTATTTCCTAGACACAAAAACATCAATATAGACTACACTTCAAGGACCACCACCAAGAGGTGTGCAGCTGGTAGATGGTATGGACAGCTTCTGAGATGTGAGTATAATATTAGGGAACCTTTTTTCATACATCTGGTCTCATAACTTAAAGGAATACCATCAGAGAATAGGCAACTGTTGGGAAACAGACCTTGACTTTAGAGACTAGCCTTAAGTCATGGGTCTTGTATACCGAAAACACTCTTTCATTATGCAGTGAAGTTGAACATGTTTCCTTAGTAAGCTTTTAATGCTGCAAAACAACAGTATTAATCAAAAAAAGTTGAGCAATATACCTAGTAAATCACAATCCTGTCTTGGAGTTTATACAATTTACCACAACTAGCTGAGATGCCTGAAGTAGTCCCCATTTCTCTTCAGGACATTCTGGGTTTCCCAGCCCTGGAGCACACTCTCCTTAATTAGGTAGCTTTCCAAAGGTCACATGTAATTTGTAAGGATTTGGATAATCGGTCTGTCTTTAAAGCTGGCTGGTAGTTTCAAGGACATAATGCAGTGTTTGGAGAAAGCAGAGGAATCCCATCTTCTTTAAGGTGCAGGGGATTACATCTGGGTGGTGGTTTACCAGAGGACTGCAGCTAAGAGGGCTACGACCTCTCCATTAGTGAGTGTGGAATAACACAAATGAGGTGCTCCATGAGGAAGGAGCAGTCCAGCAGCACAACCCCTTCCCGCTGCCTCATCATCCCTGTGGCAGTGATACAAACAAAATTGCATCTTAGGCAGAAAATGAGCTGTGGGCTTGGTCAGCGTTGATTATTTAGTGTATTAGCAGAGGGCAGAGTTTACATGCAGTATCAATTAGAAAATATTTGGCAATGAAAACAAGGACAAAGGCCTTTCTGTTTTATGGCCAAATCCTGCTCGCTTTCCTCACATGAGCAGCTCTAATGAAGTCAGCTGGAGCTCAGTGATTTCGCTCCAATCTTGAAATCTCTTACAAGCTGCAGCTGAAATCTGAAAGTATTTTAAAAGGAAACTTTTAACCTCTGTCCCTAGTTACAAATTTGGCTGCAACCTTTATCACCCTCTTCTCAGATCACCTCTATCCAAATGCCTTAAAAAAGCCCTTCAGATATTTTCTTCTCATTCTTTTACTTTAAATACTATAAGTCATATTTATTTCCCTTAATTCTGTTATAGGTTTCTTAGAAATTCAACATCATAGTGATCAGAGCAGCTCTTTGAACTTTCCCACAACGTAGGAGGATTCAGAATTACCGAAGGCAGTCTTAAATTCCATGTTAAATGATACACTTCAATCCCCTTTCTACAGGTTTAGCTGTGCCAGCAAAGGCAGTGGTTTGTCAGAGAACTTTTCCAGGGCAAGAGCAGCCATGGCTGGGGTGGAAGAGACGAACTGTGTGATGTGCTCCTGGTGTATGGTATTAGTGGGGGGGTGCAAATCCTTCTTGAGCAGCAAATACCTTAAGGCAAAGTCCTCATGGCTCAGGGCCCCTTTGTTCTTCATCTGCCTTGTGGTTAACCAGCCTTCTGAGCATGCTGGGTGCAAATCCCCACTGCAAGGCACTGCCTGCACCTACTCCTTCCCTTGCCCCTGCCCCTGCCCCTGCCCCTGGGTGAGGGCCATTCTCCTGCTGCCTCCTCTCTGTGCAGTCGGAGGAACATTGGTTATCTCTTGTAACATGCACATCCACCTTCACCAATGAAAGAAGAGACCAGAGAAGATAACAATGCCGATTCTTCCCTTTACTCAAAGAGTTAGAAAAACCTTGTCGTTGCCTACGATTGCTAATATTCATCATACATAGCAAAACAAATTTAACCTTTCAGTTTGCAACTGATTCAGATGACTTTGAATGTATTAATTATTAGGAATTCCTAGTCAATATGTCTGGTGATCCTGTATGATGCCTTGTATTTGAAAAAGAGAAAATTAATATCTAACTAGGAGCCTGATTTTTTTTTGAAACACAAGGCAATCATGGCAAACTCTTTCATTGGCAAAAACATTAGACTGTTTTCTTATAAAGAACTGAATTACTTGGAAACTGTTCAGAACTAACACCTTCCTAATACTTGGCTTGTCATGTAACAGTTCCCTGTGATTTCTTAAATTCCTCACACAAGCCTTTGGATTCACAGAAAGGTGACCAATGGGACAAATTATTTTGTTTAGTGAATGTAGGAGAAAAATAATTCTGACTAAGTCTCTTGTACCATGCTTTTGTGTTTTGTGTTTTCTGTTATATACAGAGATTGCACAAACCTTCAGTTGGTATTTGGATGTTAAATTCTGTATAGTAAAGAAAGTGACGCTTCACTAGAACACTAAAAATAGCACAAAAAGGTTCAAACGCCCTTTTTATTTGCATTGAAAAAAAAACTTTCATTATATCTGAAAAATTTTTGAGAAATAATTAAGCTAAAATACTGTTTTGGTTGGGGAGGTTTCTTGCTCACAAAAAGTTAGAAAGAAATAAAGAGTTCACCTATACCAGATTTCAAACTTTCTTACAGTCAGGTTGTTTGCTTGAGTTACAGGAGCAAAATTCCAAACTGCAGAGAACAAGGACCTAAACACAACTGGGGGCCCTGAAATCATGTTTTCAGGGAAATAGACCTTTTCAGTTAATTTTTTTGAAATCCCATTTTCCTTCTGTATCAGAAAAGAAACACTGCCAAATCACTGGAATCTGGGGGGATCGGGGCTGTTTCCCAGCTCCTCTAGCAGCCTGATCTCCCATTGAAGTCAGAAACCGAGCTCACATTAATCTCAGAGGTACAAGCCTGAGTCTACAGACTCTCTGTAAAATGTCTCTACTAAAAACCCCTAATGGTCTCCCACCTCCTAAAAGAACTGGATCTTGTCACTGCTGTTTCTGAGGCCATATCTACTAGCTGGCTAACAACCCAAAAAAAGGAGTCTTGAATAGGATCCTCCACCCAGAAGCAGGGGATGGAGCAGTTCATACTCCACGATGATTTGTCTCCTTCTACAGCATCCCATGTAGTGGCAGGAGTTGTCTATTTTATTTTACACGCCTTCAAAGCATCAGAGAGTTAAGTTTGGCTTGCAATGCTGTTTTGCTGCCTGAAATCTTCACATGTCTAGAACAACGAAATAAGTCTCATCCGTTTTGTCTTATCAGCTCCTTTTCTTCCAATGCATCACCATCTGATAAAAATACTTTGTCAAATGTTATACAGGTAGGCAGCATGGACTGTACATGTTCAGTTATTCCTTTTTATCTCAAAGCTGATAAGTAGGCTTAAACGTATTTCTTAAACATATTATTTTTACAGCTTTTGAAATTTAGCTGCTGTGAAAATTGTCTGTCATTCTGACAGTCTGTAAACTTTTACAAGGTATCAGTTGTTACATATTGGCTTAAAACAACCCTGAGGCTTTTTACAGAGGCAATAAAAGCAGCTCCAATCCGACAACAAAGTAATTCTTTGGACAAAACTCCATTTTGTTGCGTGTATCTGTTATGCCTCCCAAAAATTCATTCCGACACTCGTTCCTCCTCATTTGCTTAAAATGGCTTCTCTTCAATGAGAACAAGAAGAAAGCCACACAACAAAATAATTTAAGTCTGAATGGTCTTTGTTTATGTTACCTCCACTCTTGAGCCCAGTCTCTAGCCAAGCCAAGACTGGACTGCTTCATGATTGAATTGAGTGCATCCTGATTGTTCCAATCTGAGTAATTAGCTACAGTAATCACCAGTCCTTAAAGATCCATTAAAATGGTATAAATCTGGAGTAAATCTCTATAAATTTAAAAAGACTGGGCTTGAAGTTGTATGTTTGAGATCAAAATCAAGTTCCTGGTTTTATGCATTTCTCATGTTTACTTTGTTTCCCATCTCATTAGTGTTGAACTGTGCTAATGTTGACATAAAAAATCCAACTTGCCCTGATAAATATTTCCAATAGATACAGTTTTACACTCTGTATCTTTGTGTGTGTGATGTGTGTAAGCAGCTAAAAGGAGGAAGGTGACTGAAAAATACTAGTCTCAATTTTTTTTTTGTTTGTGTGGTCCTCCCCTACGCCCTGGCAGTACAAAAGCAGTTATTTGCTTGTGTTCTGAAAGAGTTGTGTTAGATTTGGTATGAATTTTTTTTTCTACTGCTGTACACATTGTTTTGGATGCTTCTTATATTTTAAAATTACAAAACTTTACAAGAGGAAATCAAGCAAATTTCAACAAACCCAAAAATATTTAGCAAAATAGATGGGAGAAGGCTACTTTAAGCCATGCTGCAATTTTCCTTTTGGTTTTGAATGATTTGATTTCAGGACAGTCTTGGTAGAAATTACTAAATAGTCTAAGTATGCTTCTCATATCTCTTCATTCTTCCTAATTGTGAGTGAGTGAGCCCCAGGGACACTGGCAATAACAAATCCTGATTTTTATTATAGAGAAGGAACAGAAAAAGGAGATATTATTTTGCAGATGTTGAAAAAATCTGAGCCTGAGGCTAGCTGACCTACATTCTCAAACTAAAAGGGGATCCCAGAGAAAAATGTCCCCCAGATTCTCACAGGACTAAAGAAAATAGAACTAGAAACAGTGCATATTTGGAGGAGAATCTTATTTTCAACATAAATCATTGGGCTGAACCAGCCATAGTGGTTGGTGTGAATCATGGTTTGAATCCATTCATTTTATTATGACCCGCACAAGGGTTCTGCTGCAGAAACATCATTGTCCCTTTTTACACTTGTGAATTAAAGCACAAGTTTATTTCTGAAACTGTAGGTACAAGTCAAACCATTTGCGTGTGCTCTGTGGGCATGAGTCATGGTCTGCGTGCACTGTGGGTGGCAGCCAGTCTGTCTCCGTGCCACACATCAGTGTCACTCAGTGTCACTATGCTGACTGCTGTATTGTTAGGTTACCTACAAAGGCTTCCATATGGAGGGAAGAGGTTGCCACCCCGTATGTACTTCCAGAGCTGGCTGTGACACCGAGGAGTAAAGGCAGGCTTGCAGAAGCATGGAGGATGCACCGTCTCAGACTCCTGCTGAGCACATGCTTCCACAGCAGCAGCTGTAGCCGGGAGCCTGACTGTGGGTTACTTGTGTTCTCTAGCACGAGTGCACAGACTAAAAAGCAGTGAACATGTGCAAGCTCTCGTTTCATTTCTGCTCTGTCTTTTACTCCTCAGGGAGGGCAGAAAGCAATTAGATGAGGAGAGGGAGGAAAAAGGCATGTCACAGATCTCTTGAAGCTTTCCCTGTTCATCCATAGGCAGCTAATGAGCCCTGGAGTGCCCCAGGTGATGCTGTAGAAGTACATTTTTCTGAGTAACTCCCATATGCAATGCTACAAGCTTGCAGAAGAGCGGCTGGAAAGCTGCCTGGTGGAAAAGGACCTTGGGGTGTTGGTCGACAGCTGGCTGAACATGATCCAGCAGTGTGCCCAGGTGGCCAAGAAGGCCAACGGCATCCTGACTTGTATCAGGAATAGTGTGGCCAGCAGGAGTAGGGAGGTGATCGTGCCCCTGTACTCGGCACTGGTGAGGCCACACCTCGAGTGCTGTGTTCCGTTTTGGGCCCCTCACTACAAGAGGGACATTGAGGTGCTGGAGCGTGTCCAGAGAATGGCAATGAAGCTGGTGAAGGGTCTGGAGAACAAGTCTTATGAGATGCGGCTGAGGGAGTTGGGGCTGTTTAGTCTGGAGAAGAGGAGGCTGAGGGGGGACCTTCTTGCTCTCTACAACTACCTGAAAGGAGGTTTTAGTGAGGTGGGTGTCAGTCTTTCTCCAAGTAACTAGCGAAAGCATGAGAGGAAATGGCCTCAAGTTGTGCCAGGGGAGGATTAGACTGAATGTTAGGAAAAACATCTTCACCAAAAGGGTTGTCAAGCACTGGAACAGGCTGCCCAGGGAAGTGGTGGAGTCACCAGTATTTAAAAACTGTATAGATGTGGCCCTTAGGGACATGGTTTAGTGGTGGGCTTGGCAGTAGTAGGTTTACAGTTGGACTCAATGATATTAAAGGTCTTTTCCAACCTAAATGATGCTATGATTCTGTGATTCCATATTAGTATCTACTGACAGCACAGAAATGAAGGACACATCCTGAAGAAGACTATCCAGCCAGAGTGTCACAGGGCTCTTCTCTGGCTGAGATGAGCTTTTTGCTTTCACAGCTGAGATTTGGTTGCACTTTTGTGTTTACTTCTCTCACTGACTTCTTCCAGTGCTAAGGAAACTAGCTAAGGTGGCAACAGACTCTCTGGGCTTAGGCCTGAGCATCAACTAAACAGTGTTAAAATAAGTGAAAAACACAGGTGTTTCAAGTCCAGCTGGGCATCACAATTAATGTTACTACTTTTTTGCCTAGATTTTGATTTAATGAGTGAATTACCTCTTTTTTTCCTCTCCTGATTTTTGTGGGTTTAGATTCAGAGCTCCCTTATTCTCCTTTGTTCTATGCGTTTCAAGTTTGAAACAAAAATGAATCACTTCACCACTGCTACTGTCTGATTCTGTTAGCTCTCAGTGAGATAATCTCCACCTCTCTTTCTTGAATCAAACTGAACTGGAAGCAGCTTTTTATTCAGTGAGTCAATTTTGCTGTATTCTTTTCTAACATTCCAGTTGAAACATTTTGCTTTGGGTATGCCATAAAATGTATATGTAAAACATGGAAAGAATATCTCCTTTCAGAACAATACAGTGTACTGAGGCTAATTAAATAAATGTCAGCCTTCCAACTGCATGATCTGAGCTGACCTGTATCAAATGAATTAGAACAGCACCTATTGGGATGGACTTTGGCGTGTTGTCATTGATTTATTTCCCTGTAGTCTTTCTAAACCTTTAGGGAGGTATTTCAGAATAACCAGTGAACCCCTCTATATGAGACAGAGTAAGCATAATAAAATTAATGTTTAGGTTAAGAATACCAGCTGATTTATTTAATAAATCAAAGAAACAATCTAACTCAGTTGCCTCAAGCATTTACCTTTCAGATGTCATATATCCTTCTCTTGTCTAATTTAATTTTTCTCATTGCTTCTATTTGACAGAAATATGAAATTTATAACTGAATACCTAGGTGAGGAAAGCTGAAATTCAAATGTATAGCACACAACATGATCCTCTACGGAAAACCATATAAGGAGTTAGAAATATCTAACTTTTGGATCAAGGTATTCTTGGCAGCTGGAGGGTTTCACAGGATTAGAGGAATGCTTACCAACAATCTCATCCCTAATGCATTGGCTCAGTATCAAATTCTGATAGTCTTACTCCTCTCTGCTGGCACACTGCTCCTTCAGTACATAGGAGCTGCAGACAAGACAGGTAATCTTGCTAATCTTGTCAGTAATTCCTGATATTTGGGCATCCAGCAGGCAAAAGCATCTAGCAAACATTGCCCTCAGGGAAGCACAGTCCATGAAGTCAGGGGGGAGAGATTCTCTGCCTTCAGGATTTCTCCGACTTCTGCATCACCTGGTGTTCTCCCTCTGGAATAATGTGTAATTCCGTCACAGAAAATTTTATGTTCTTAGATGTTTGTGTAAGAAACCTCTGAGCACATTACTGAGCCTGAGAAACAGCTAAAGCAAGATGGGTGCCAGAGAACAAGAGGTCTCTGGAAAGCATTGGGGGTTTAAAAATGACATGATCTTAATTACTCTGAGGTCTACATGTTTTCATTTCTTTAATTCGAAGGAGATCCATGTTACTGAGACCAACTGCACATTTTCAGATTGTTTGGCTATAAGCTAAGAAAGATGGTGGAGTGTTATTGTTATGGCTAATTCTGCCCATGTATTGGAATTCTAGACAGAAATACACAGAAACGGTATTGGCAAGTTTCAGATAAATGATTGGGGCACTTTCTTCCCTTAACATGTTTACTCGGATGACCTGTTTGAACTGTTCCTTTCAACTGAGCTCTAGTGTCAAGTAACCATGACCTTTTCTGAAAGTTATGAGAATTAAAGGAAATCACTCAGCTGTTTGGTCTTTGGAAATTCATAGTGCATTCCCTGCACTGTGGCAGTGTTATAATGTAATTTAATGTTATATAATACCTCAAAGAGAAGATAAAAGGCTTAATTTAAAATTAACTATTCTTTCCTCCAAGCAGGAGGTAGCTGGATTGATATTATCCACCATTACTTGTTCCTAGGAGAAATCTTCTCTCCAGCCATGAAGGTCCTGGTTTTTCAAGCAACTGCGTTTTTTATCTGGATAGGACAGAAATATTAAACTGTGTAGTGAATCTTCAGCTTAACATGAACAATATCCAGGAAGTTTAAACTAGCTTTCTGGACATCGAATACTAAGATTGTCAAAAAATATTTGTCAATTACAGAGTCAAAATCCACCTTATTTTTTAATAAAATTAACAAAAAACATCTAAAATTATATTAGCTGGATCAGGTTCTAACCTCAAAAAGATTATGAAGAAAGTGTCCTTTATTTTATAATGAATGAAAATTATATATATTGCTTGTTCAAGATGCTATGGACATTTCGATGACATTTAAAAACAGAAAACATTATCATTTGGAGCATTTCATTCTCAGAATACAATGAATTACGTCAGAGTAAAATTTATGTTTGGCATGGCTGTAACGGTTAGCTGTTTCACAGAGTTCAGAGTTCCATCATGCAATACAAACAGGGAGTGAGAGCTGTGGTCCGTAATGTTATCAAACCATGGAGATACCATTATGAATTTACAGGCAGATCTGATCAAGATTTAGCTATTTCCTCAGCCCTCTTACCATGGCTCAAAGCCCCATCTGACGTCTTCTACCTCTCTGCAGGACTGGGGAGCTTAGACCCAGCACAGCACCTGCTGCAGCAGTGCGGGCACTATTTGACTTGGAGCACTGGCAGGGGGAACCTCCACCATAGACATGCTCCTAGAAAAAGTAGCCAAAAGGACAAACTTGCCTGTGTCCCACAGCAGATCTGTAGCAGATGAATCAATACAGGTGGCACTGTAGGACTGGCAAAGTCATTTGAGATGCTTTGCCAAACCGTTGGTTTAACTGCCGTCTTCTAGCAGGAAAAGCTTAAACTCTGACACAGATACACTCTTATCTCATAGTTTAAGGAGGCACAAAAGGAACATTACTCTCTGAAATACTACAGCTGTGTTTATTTAGTTTTCTTTATATGAACTTCATTTCATAGAATCACAGAATCACAGAATGGTAGGGGTTGGAAGGGACCTCTGTGGGTCATCTAGTCCAACCCTCCTGCCAAAGCAGGTTCGCCTACAGCAGGCTGCAGAGGACCTTGTCCAGGCGGGTCTTGAATATCTCCAGAGAAGGAGACTCCACAACCTCCATGGGCAGCCTGTTCCAGTGCTCCGTCACCCTCAGAGTGAAGAAGTTCTTTCTCGTGTTCAGACGGAACTTCCTGTGCCTCAGTTTGTGCCCATTGCCCCTTGGCCTGTCATTGGGCACCACTGAAAAGAGCTTGGCCCCATCCTCCTGACACCCACCCTTCAGATATTTATAAGCATTTATTAGGTCCCCTCGCAGCCTTCTCTTCTTCAGGCT
>Ga0065711_1000708_pt1 | contig 57218 bp, 33 predicted proteins | sample Hoacrofraction12_FD_59098 | JGI IMG/M metagenome (GOLD analysis project Ga0065711, IMG submission 59098) | Hoatzin crop microbial communities from Cojedes, Venezuela - Epithelial fraction 12 v2 (version 2) | ecosystem: Host-associated > Birds > Digestive system > Esophagus > Crop | place...
GGACAAGGTCCTGTGCAGCCTGCTGTAGGTGACCCTGCTTCGGCAGGAGGGTTGGACTAGATGACCCACAGAGGTCCCTTCCAACCCCTACTATTCTGTGATTCTGTGATTCTGTGATTCTGTATGATGTGCAGATGTGTAAACATTTACAGAATCAAGCCTTAAACATACCACAGACCCACAGAACTGCTGCCATGCCAGTGATTAAACTAGTGGTTACAAAAATATTTTTTTTCTTGCTCTCTGACTGAGAAATATTTTTACAGTGAAAAAGGGAACAAAATGAATTGCAAGCTTTTGTTATACAGCTGTTGTGAGTGTCTCTTCATGGGAGCAGCGCCTTAGCTATCAGGAGAAAGGGTCAGGGCACTCATCATCTGCAGCAGGGCAGGTCGGAGCAGGGCCCGGGGGCAAGGGCTGGAGCTGGAATGCGGCTGGAGCCCATGGAGGCGTCCCTGCCTCAGCAAGGTGTCCCGCAGCCCTCTCTCACCCAGCTCTGCCCCTGAGCTTGGTCAGGGTCACTCCACTGCACCCTGCGGCACCAGCCCCAGGTACACATCTCAAAACCCTCTGGCGTTTTGGGTTTCAGGACCCCATCAGAAAAACACAACATTTTATGTATTTTAGAAGGCACTTTTTCTTGGGTGTTTTAGAAAGAAAACAGTGATCGTGAACAATAGTTCATGGTTTTGGTGATCACGAATGATATTTTTCTTTCCATTTTTTTTTTCTGAACTGAGGAGGTGATTTCTAGTGTGCTTTTTGCCTGGTTTTTAGAAAAGGACTTTAAAATCTTCAACTGTTGTGGTTTTTTTAACTCCAAATAGTGAACAGTATTGAATTGCTGCCATAAAATACAAGTCCCCTAAGGAGACAGACATGATTACAATATTAATATTCCATGTAGTAACCAATATATGAAGTGGTAACTCATTCCTCTGGGAAGAAACACACTTCAATGATTAAAGAAACACACCTGGGAGCAAGGCTGCTGTTCCCACCTCTGTGAGTGGCTTGACATACAGCATGCAACAAATCACTTGAGGGAGGGATTTGCAAAAGCTGTCTGAACGAGTGGAGACCACAAGTGTGAAATTAGGCAATCCCCATCCTCCTAGTGTATTCAGTAATAAGAATGACCATAAATGTCCTTCATCTGATATTTGTAGTCACACTAGCTATGAACAGCATAATGTAATGCCTCAAGTGGAAATACATTTTTTAAAATCTTGCTCCTTGGGAACAGGCTTCATGAACAACCATGTATCCCAGTTCACAAAGGACGGAGTTTTGTGGACCGGTGTCTTGCATTTTGTCCTTCTTGGCTCTTTCCTCACACATTTGCATCTGTTCCTCCCATTCTTTGTACACCTTTACCCATCCTGCATCAGCATTCAGTGATCCCTTGTTGCAGTCTTTGAGCTATTTACTAACAGGGATTTTGATCCTGCTCTGCTGGGTTTCTGTTGTGCAGCCAGTGAAAGCACATCTCCCCTCTCTCACCCCACAGCAGTATTGCCTGAGCCCACCTTCCCACCCTGCCACTGCCCTTTCCCACTCCTGTTGGGCTCCCACAACCCTCTCTGAGATCAAACTCCAGTGAATCTCTTCTTGCCACCACACTGCTCTGAACCAAGCCTCTGACCTGCTGACAGTGCCACCAGCAAGCAGCACAGCTTGCACGCTTGGCACAAAGGGAGCACCACTGAGGCAAGCCTTACCTTTTAGTGCCCTTCTAATGCATGTTCCAAAAGACTTTAGATTCAAAAATCTGAGGCACTAAACACCTGTAGCACGCCTCAATGGAGAGGTGTTTGTGTGTGACAGCCTTCCATCTCGTATCTCAATTAAAAGTCTAAATATAGCCAGGAGTACCTGACATCAGGTTTCTACATTTGATGCCCACAAAGTGAATTGCTAAACTGAAATGCCTAGAAGCTATTACAGCGAAGGAAGGATCCTTCTCTCTGTCTGTTGCTTGACATAGATATATGAAATATATATGAAATGTTTCTCAAAATGGATATAAGCCAGCATCCAAGAAGCCTCTGATGAGGCTTTGAGTTGTGTAGTCATACACTTTGCAGAAAGAAGGTCTGTCTATGTGTTCTTACGTGCTACATTTCTACAATGACAATTTAAAATCCTAAAAGACTAAAGATACTTGAAAAGGACCACCATCTCCCAATAAAGTGGTATCTTAACTAACAATACTTACACTTTTCTTTTAAAGTTGGGAGCATTATTCTGTTGACTTCAGAGCTTCCCACCACTTCTGCCATGCTAACTAGCAGTTTGCTTTGTTGCGCAGATGGTGAATTAACCTATTCTGCACAGTCAGAGTGCCTAGGGAAAGTCACATAGACGCAAATTAGAGCAAGAAAGATTTGTACTGGATCACAGTGGGAAAACTGTTCTAACAGTAGAGCTCATAAGTCATTGCAATAGCAATTCAGGAGGCTGTAGACCCTCGGTTGCTGGAGATTTTGGAGAACTGGGTAAAACAAGAATCACATAAGTGTGTCTGAAAGAGGACAGACTCAGGGCAGCTTCTCAAGGTTCTGGTTGCCTATGATTCTCTGAGACAAAATACGTATTAAAGCATTAGGCCAAAATAGAAGAGCAGTTTTCCTTTTGAGCCAATCCTAGAAGAAAAGCAATATTCTTGTGCTACGCTGTGCTGCACTGAACTCAGATGTGAAAGCTCCAACATTCATTGAAGTGTGCATACGAAATGCACACTCAGTTACCATAACCATTGTATGACTAAATATGTGTTTACCTACAGTCATTACTTGCCTAGCCTTGCATTTTTCTGCAGGCATTGACTGATACGAGCAATTACGGTGGCTCCATGCATAATTCAACGCACAAAGACTGGCCTAGGTTCATGGGGTTTTTTTCCAAGTAAGCATCAATCTTCTGCTTAGGAAGAGAAAAAACAGGGAAAGACTAGTTAATAAAAATAGCAAGCAAGCTAGCACCACTAGCCCAAGTGTGTCAATTATAATTCATTCCATTTCAGCTACAGCATTCAAAACGTATCATGGGCATCATGCACTGATGCATGTATTCCTATATCAGCTGGAAGTGGATCATACTGCAATAAACCATATACTACAGTCACTACCTGGATTTCGAGTCTCCATTCTTTCCTAAAGATGTAACAATTTCACCAAATTCTGTGAACTTAATCTAGGCTTACTTAGGCAGAAAAGTAAAGGAAGGTACTGCAGAGATGCCTGTTTCACTCAGAAGTCATTTAGTGAGAAGTTCTTAGAGAGAGAGATTTGGATAAAAAAAGCATAGAAATCTGAAGATTTAAAGTGTGTTGGAAAAAAAACAGAGCAACCCATCATAAACCAGTATGAGATTTTCAGTGACTGATGCAGTAACTTGACGGTAGTCGTGATTTTACTGGGGAGCTTGGGAGCGTATCTGAACAAGAGGCTTGACTCACAAATAAACCTCTTAAAGAGATGTCATATTCATAGGCCAAGATGCGTAGCCTGAATTTATTCATGCTAAATGCCAGGCAGTTGGTGAGTTAAAAAAAGAATAGGCGTTTCCTACTGAGCCATTAAAATCAAGTCTGCTTAGTGCAAATGGAAACATCCACTATTAATATTTGAATTACAAATTTTTCTTATTTCTTTTTTTTTTTTAATTAGGCATCTGGATTTCCCAATCATGCCATATTGTGGAGTCTCGAATGGCTGTTTCACTGGCTTGCCTTTCCCACAACGCTTCTGGAAAAGTCATTTTTCTATCCTTATTTAAATGGAAAGTCTTCCAGAAAATGGGGAGCTTACTCGGAAACAATTGTTCCTGGATGGTTTTATTGACATTACAGAATCTTAGCTGAAAGGTTTCATCAGTCTTCTCCAGACACGATGCATAATCAGCTTGAAAGAAAGAGGACACAGATAAGACCAATTGACCCTTCCCAGTGTTATTTCATTTATCACTTAATGCAAAAGTAAACCATTTTTGGTCTCCTATTTCCCTAAATACAAACTCTTCAGAACTAGTCATAACTCTGCTGCTTCTTATATTTTATATATATTTTAGCTGTCTTTTTGGACTTCATCAGAATACTAATCTGTTGCGAACTGGGACAAATTTCATATTGTGCAGGAATATATCACTTCCTATCCTGCCTTAGAGACGCTCTGGCTCTGATACACCTCTCTGAAAGAAAAGAGTAAGAAGCAGAAAGGAAGGCCCTCAGTAGAGGTGATTTGAGCTGAAGACAGAAAGGACTGCCTTAAATAGGTGCAGCCCCACCAACACCCCAAAGGATTTTTCCTTCCCAGCAAAGCTGTGCCAAAGTGGGCTGATAGCAACAGACGGGTGATACGTGGAGTGACACAGAAGGTTTCCACTCACAATCCGCTCTGGATTTAGTGTTGGGTCCCGGTATCATGTCTTGACCCTTGGCAGAGTGAACAGCGGTGATCCTACAGAGCACACTATTGATAATCTCCTTGTTGTTGCTGCAAATGCCAACAGAAGCTCTGCTGCTTGTGCAGTTTGGTCCCGAGGCAGTCACACTCTCGAACTCATCTTTAAAGGCTGTACTTACAGGAGTGCTTGGCTGAATGGCTTAGGGTCTGTCATCTGGCCGCTTGACCCCTGCCAATTATCTTCATCAGCTGGTATTACTTGAAGCCTTCATCTAGCTGAACTTGTTGACTGATTGTTGGATGAATGCAGACTTGGGAAGACAGGCACTGCAACATTTGAGAGGCTTTCAATTCTGCATTTGACTGGAAATTTTATTTTTCCCAAAGCAATACTATCTAATTTGGCAAGACTTACTTCAACAACATGCATGCGTTTTCCAGAGTCAGCAAAAATTAAGCTTCTGTGTACGTGTGCCAGAACGGGAACTACATTTGTGCGTACTTGAGAGAAACGATGAGAATGGGGGTGGAGTAAAGTACCCAATGCATTGAATTTGTCAGTCATGTTACCCATATATTGTCAATATATTGAATGCATCAGAATTCCTAGCCATATTCCTACTGGTGTTCACAGTTGATACTTTTGGGGCTAAATTCTCCTCTCTGTAAAGACTTTCTAGAAGGACTCATGGGTTGCTGAGTCTTTAGTACTGTGTTCACCTCTTGTTGTTACATTGTGACATGAACATTTTAATTATAATTTTAATATATAATTTTAATTATAGACTTTAGTTTTATCAGCTCTATCAAGAAGCAGCTTGGAAAATGGAAGACAGTGATTTTAAGACATACTGGGGTGATTAAATAGTGTCCAGTGACAACAGCACAACAAATACCTGCCAGAAATTGATATCCAGTGGCTGCCATTCCTCTACACATCCTACCCTTTATCCCAGCCAAGATTCAAGCAATCATTTTTTGGACTCCAGAGGGGAGACAGGGCAGATCAGATCCCAGCAGCAGTTGGCTGAGGGATACTGAGGACTGAGGAAGCCCAGTGGCAGGAGCCCAGGGCACTCACACTCAGTGTTTTCTCACAGCAGGGCTGGGAACTGGAAGTTGCCAACATGGTAGTGAAGGGTCACTTGTGAGGGAACAATGTTTGCATACGAAGAGTATCGAACAGAGCTACCACATGGTTCTTAGGGGCCAAATAAACCTAAGGGTCACCCTTTCTTAATGTACATCATGGCATCACAATTCTGGCACAAACATTCGTCCACATCTATAAATACTATCTATGCTTGCAAATGCACCCACATACATATACACATGGCTAATCTCAAGATCCATAATCAATTGCTAGTAGGGGAAAAGGAACAAAAAAACAATTCCCAGGCACGACTAAAACTGTTTAAGACTATATGTAAAAACTCTCATTAGCATACAATACTCCTTATATTCCACGTAGCTCTATCGAATACTTCAAAAATTATCCATATAATTTATGACATACATCCACCACAGTTTGAACCTGGGCCCACCACACAAGGCACTTTCCTGAAGCTTGAAAGCTGTTTAATCTTCTTTTCTGGCCCCTCTGAGATAACTTCTGAATGGACTTGCTAAGCTGCTTACAATAAAAGAGGGTCGTAGTGGAAGGCCATATGTTCCCAGGTTCCCTTCAGAAGGTGGACACATGCTGAGCTTGACCAGTTACCAGCAAACACTGATGGATTTCAACCTCTTGTACAAAAGGATCTGTGTATACTGGAGAAAATATATATGGAGAGAGAGAGTAGAAATTTCCTCATAACAATAAGAAATCACTAGGAAATTACCAGGAGGGACAAAAAGATGAACATTTTTAAACGAATGGTCTGAACCTTTCCCTTTGTGACTGATTGAAATGAGAGTTATGCGAGCTGGATTCAGCTTTTTATTATGAGACGCTGAGGTTCTGCGGTATATTTTTTCCTTTCTTTAGTTTAGATCTGTGCAAAAAATTGGCATGAAATACAAATAAACGACAAAGCACTGAGAATTAGGCCATTTGTCTGTAAAAACAGATATAATCCCCATAATAGCAAAACACAGAAAAATGCATCAAAATGTATTAGAGATGACAGGCCATATATTACACAGGCTATTCATGCAACTGTAGATCACATATCGGTACCAGTGAGTCACAGAAGCCTAACATTAAATGTAAGAGGCATTGTACAGATTGATATTAATTAAAATAATAATTGCTTTTAAGTACCACATTCTGCTAGATACAGTGACAGATAAAAGACCAGTGAGGTGTTCACCATAATGAGCAAAATAAACATTTCCACCCTGGAGTATGTACATATATAAACACCTATGTATATATTGCTAGTAGGAAAGAGCTGTGGAAATACATAGATCTCCATGAATGCATCATTTTGAGTGCTACAATAATCTTCCTCGTTTCAAAATCTCTCAAGTGGGACTGCAAGCTTATTTGAAAACCCCGTAGCTGTTGACTTACACAGACTCTGGGTCTTAAGAGTCAGTGCTCATTCAGCCTTTGGGTTTACCCAGTTCATCTGGGTTTTCGTTCACTGTGTTTCAACCTGACTTCACCTGGCTTCAGTTACCCCTAAATACCTATTATCAGGGCACAGAGAGGCCCTGCGGAGGTGGGCAGTGGCAGGGCAGTGGGGCAGCCTGGGGCAAGGACCTTCCCCAGCCTCCCTGTCCCCCCCACCCAGAGGTGACCGGCAGAACCAGGCCGAGGATGGCCATGGGGACAAGTCACCTCCGGGGCCACGTCAAGGAGACACGGGTGGGATCAGCAAGGGAGGTTAATAGGGAAGAGTACAGCTGCAGCACAGCTCAGGCAGGACACAGCACAAGGGCTGGAGCTGAAATGGGCCCCCCAAGCCAAGGGACGAGTCTTCCTGTAGCTGCTTCTGGCCACGTCACTTCTTTCCCAGCAGTGAGATCCCAGACTGCGTGATGGCCTGATATTAGAGGTGGCCTCGTGCACAGCAGCCAAACCACCAGGGTCAGAGAGGACGTGACAGAGCCTGTCCAAGCCATCGAGGCACCTAATGTTTCCCTCCAGAAGTCTCCAGATCTCCAGTTTTACCCGGACAATACAAAACACAAAGTGTGGGAAGGTAGGACTGATGCATGTGGCACCCAAGCTCAATTTCAGAGGGCCACCAAAGAAAGAAGCCATGCCACAATTTTAACACAGCTACAGTTTTCTTTCCAATGCCCCTCTGGCATCTTTTCATGAAGCATCATTTCTTTTAGACAGAGATTTACAACATTGCATCCTCTCCACCTTTTAAAGTGTATGTAGGATACTGGCATCCTTGCACTGATTGTGCGCTGAGTTCCTACTAACATACCTGAGTTTGACAGGTGAGTCAGAGACACTCTGCTGATCATTTGCATCTGAAAAACAGTGAATGTGCTTCTGTGCAGGCCGAGATCTTGGGTCTTACTGGCATAACTCTGCTGCAATGACTGGAAGCCTGTAGAAAGGCTGTATAGATAGGAAATGAGGAAGTGCTGCATACACTGCTTTCATCAGTGAGAATGTGAAATAAGGTATTTCTTAATGAGGGTTTGAGGGGATTTTGATATCACCTGAGTTTTGTGATTAGATCACTGGAGTTTTCACTTGACAACACATGTAGGCAGGGCTGTAGGTCAGAGCGCAGACCTGGCAGGGAAAGGACACGCAACGCAGCCCCCTGTGCCATAAGGCACCTCAGGAAGGTCCAGGGAGTCACCTGGACGGAGTCAAGAAGGAGCTTGCAAAAAAGCATCGCCATCCCCTATCACCCAAAGACAGGCCATCCACTTGACCTATGAAATTTCAGATCAATATAGTGATTGTTTGCGTAATTACGGTATTGTTTGCTGAGGTGGTATTCATTTGCCATTACAAGATTTCTGCCGTGATAGATCAGAGGTACTCTGGTCTATCTTAGACCTGAAAGGGTTGTACCTGTTCTGGATAACACTTGTAGCTAGAAGAGAAAAAGGTCATTCATAATTATTTTTCTGATATACTGGCTTAGCTACTCATTTGATTTATCACGTGTCCTTTCTGACAACATGAAATAGTGAGAGAGTTAGATTGTCTTTAGGGAAAACAGGCATCCAGCTCACAGAATTCATCAGTTTCAATAACCCACTTCAAAGGAATCCAGCTCCTTTCAATATATTCGGGGATTTGTTCACCAGTTTGGGTTGAGCTGCTTGCAAAATAGATAGAAGAAACCTCTTTGTGTGGTATAACCAGATGCCATTTGCAGAGCCTGTGACATATGGTCCTTCAGACGTGGAGATAATCACAGAGGATAATTCTTGAGAGCCCGTTAGGATTCCAGAGTAGCTGTCTTTGCCATGTGGTTCTTGCTGATGTCTAAATATGATAAATTCACTCACTTTATTTTCAAAAACACAGCTGAAAGACTTATTTTAAAAGAAGTAGCATGAAAGCAAAAACGTATCAACCCTAACTACTCAATCAAAGTGAGAAATATATTCCTGATTCCATCCAACTTCAAGGCAAATTAATGAACTAAAGAGAAATCTGCAGCTGAAACTCACTGATATGAGAATAATCTAATTTTCCACAATGAATGCAATGAGGATTTCAAGGGAGCCTACACAAGCTTTTGTTCAATGCAGGGCTTGGGCAGGTGATGGGTACATCTCACTCATTAACACACCCCCCTGCCCCACTCAAGTCCCAAGACCCTCAACCCTTGTACTCAGGGTAAGAAGCAAAAAAAAACGTAAAGCTTACATTGTTATCACAAAAAGTATTTCAAAACTATCTCGTAACACAGAGGCTCTAAAGTCCTGGCTTCCCCAGCTGTGCACATGGGGTCCAGGCTGGTATTTGCTCATATGCCATTCCCACTCTGGTGCTGGCTCTCCAGCATTAACAAAGACAATTCTCTGGGAGGAGAAATCACAGTAACTGTTCGGGAGTGTCTAAAACATCACTGATTCCTACACTGCACATCTTCACCCTACACAAAAGAGGACCAGAGCTTAAGCACTGAACCCTTCCTGGCTCATGTGGATCTTTCCACTAGCTCCTACCACCATGCCTGGGAAAGGTGCTAGGGATACATATATGAAGCACTGGTCCCAAAGGGAGTGTGGACAAGGCTACATCAGCATTGGCTTGACAGGCTCTCAGCAGGCTTTGCACCCACAGGGGTCACCATGTGCCTTCATGCATTGTGCATGCTGTTGGATGCATACAGCCACATGTTGTGCCATGAAACCACTGCTTGGCTGGCCTGCAGCACAAACCTTACAGAGACCAAATCTCAGACATTTTGAAATGAAGCACATGAAATGACACCAATATTTTAAGGCCACAGGCTCACCTGAAGGCCAGAGCCTGTGCAATGCAAATGCAGCCAGTCAGCTCTGGAGGCAACTTGCCTTAAACAGCAGTTTGTGTCGCTTAATCTTGAGGCCAGAGTTGGATTCCCTGCCATGTTAGCAGTATAGGCATCATCTGTACATCCCTCCACTGGTCCGAGATACCTAATGAAAAAGGCCACTCCACTGACCAGGATCCATGGATCTAGAAGTTTCTTTGGACAGTAATCTACTCCTCAAACAATCTAGGAAGGTGTGAAGGAATGCAGTGTCATCATTTGAAACACTAAAAGAAAGATTTCAGTGGTTGTCGCCACAGTGGCTGAAGGACGTGAAAGAAAGCCCTACAGACATCCTCCAAAGTCTGTAGGAAGACATAGCACCTTGTATTAAGTCAGCTGATGAATCTGTATTTATCATAATATATTTGCTGTCCTATTAGTTGATCTTTCTTCTGACATGAGGAATATTTCTTGGTTTTTTTCTCAGTGCAGTGCAAGACACACTGGATGAAATAGCATCTTTTACTGTGCAGAGGATGAAAGTCCTTCTAGCCTTATACACCCATGAAAGCAATATGTGTGAAAGTGGTGCCAAAGTCTCCCATAGATATTTTTAAACTGATACAGTTTGAAAACTGCTTAGTACCTTGATAGTACCTGCCTTAGCTGGATAAAGGAGATTAAAATACCCCTAGAATGGGGTCAGCTGTTGGCAAACACACCTTACCTCTAGGGCACACTCCATCTGTAGCACGTGGCTACACTTTTGCTATGGAGCGTAATTGCCCAGCTTAGCTGTGCGGATAGCAGCCGGCAGACCTCTTCGTGTCTTTTAGATCCACTCAAACAGAAGAGTCCAAGAAAATCAGCTGAGTCTTCAATCTCTTATATGTGCATTGCCTGAAAGGACAATCAGTTATTTTGTGTGAATTGTATAAGGCTTCGTGTGCAGGTTCTGGAAACCTGTACTTCAAGACATGAGCAGGTAAATGAGGGAGAAAAGACTGTTTCCGATTCACTTGTAAAGTTTTAACTGCTCCGTAGCTCATCTAGGACACAAGGCAGCAGCAAATTTGCATTATCAGCCTTGGGAATGTGAATTTTGCGCATCCCAGAGTAAGAGAACATCCTCTGACCTGAGGAAGAAAATAATACGAGCTGTTAACTTTTCATATTTGTCATACCTTCCATTTTAAGAATTGAAAGTGCTTCAAGTGCTTTCATTAAACTCATTTAACAACAGAGGAACTAGAATAAAGGCACGGGATTTCTGTGCCACAGGAGATGCTGATCACCCTGTGTTTGTTTCCTACAGAAATGACACAGAAAAGTAGAATGTGTGAATGAAGGGAACAGAAGTTTTGCACAACCATGATTCAGGCATTTTGGAAAATTTGGGTTGAAATAAAGCGTTTCCTGACATTCTGAAACCAAAGCTATTCTCTTTGATTCGCTGGCCTGAAATTAAACTTTTTGTTTTGATCTGAGTCATCATTAATCTCTGTGTCCACTCCACCTGCCAAAAAGCCTTTCGGGAGTTGTCTCCCCTCATCCTCTTGATCTCCCAGATAGGCACAGCTCCCCAGCCAGACTGCGTTTCCCGTGGCCTCTCCGCACAACGGAGGTCTAGGAGCATCCCATGATGTATCACACTGACTCAGCCACAAGGAGAAACAGCCATTGTTTTTCATTTTTCATGGGCACAATTTCATCAAAGTCTTTTTTCCTGTGGCAAATTTCTATTTTGATGAAACCACTGTTTTTCACAGAAAAAATGTGAATTTTTTCGATGGGCTATTAAACATCCCTCAGAAAATAGATCTGAAGAAAGAATGAATGAAGATCTACACCACTGGAGGTATATTTTTTGCTGTGAAAAAAACAAAAAATATATTTGAATTAATTTTGTAGCTAATTCTTCTTCTAAAATAATGGAGCTTTATCAGGCACTTATTTTTATATGTAACTCTCAAAGACAGAGTAAGAAGGTCTGAATTTAATAAACCTGTATGTTCACATAGCACCAATGACAGTTGACTCTATACGATATGCTTTGCATTTTTTATAATTGATATATATTTATGAAGGTAGTGGTTTAGGTAAAGTGTACGGTATCAATATGAAACTTTGGAATCAGTTCTGTTGTGCTTCTTGGGCACATTCAATTCAATTCACATATTTTCAAATTTAGAGATATGGGAACAAAAACACTTTTAATACCTATGGCAAAATATCTTGTTTAAACCTTCACACTCCTCACAAATTCCAGTTCTCTTTTTGTCTAATAATTATACATTCATGAATCTCAATTATCATAAAATATTGTGTTATTGATAACTTGCTGTCCAAAAAGTCAACAACAATATGCAGAGCTTCTCTTAATTTGTTCGTTTCCCCTAGTTATTGATAATCCTAGTGGACTGTAACTGGCCATCTGAGTCAGATGAGATTGATTTTGTTACTTCGTTGGATGACATCCAATTTGAATGAGGAAGAACAGGTAACAAATGATGGAGAATTATAAATGCCAACAGTATTTATTTTTGATAGTCACAGACATTTTCAGACTTCCTCCAGCCATTCTGGTATAAGAACAGATCCGATAATGTGACCGCAGAATCGCAGCTGATTTTATCAAATCTACGCACCAGCATGCCAGGATATTCCTGTCTTCACTATGTTAGAGGCTGGAAACTGGAGCTCTATTTCCCTGACAGACTGAAGAAAGAAACCCTAGAGACAATACAGACTTGGGTATAGGTATAGGTAGAACTATAGGTATACATACTATCCCAGACAAACAAGACTAATTTAGAAATTGAGATTTCCTTGTTGCCCTCCACAGGTGCCTGATGAAAAGAAAGACAAAGAAGAGGGAGGTGATTCTCACCTTCTACTCTGCTCTGTTGAGACCCCACCCAGAGTCCTGCATCCAGCTCTGTTGCCACCAACATAAGAAGGACACAGATCTGTCAGAGCGGGTCCAGAGGAGGGCCACGAAGATGATCAGAGGGCTGGAACACTTCTCCTATGGGGAAAGGCTGAGACAGTTGGGACTGTCCAGCCTGGAGAAGAGAAGGCTGCGAGGAGACCTTACAGCAGCCTTCCAGTACCTGAAGGGGCCTACAAGAAAGCTGGAGAGGGACTTTTTACAAAAGCATGTAGTGGTAGGATGAGGGGTAAGGGCTCTAAACTGAAAGAGGGTAGGTTTAGATTAGATATAAGGAAGACATTCTTTACTATGAGGGTTGTGAGGCACTGGAGCAGGTTGCCCAGAGAAGCTGTGGATACCCCCTCCCTGGCAGTGTTCAAGGCCAGGTTGGATGGGGCTTTGAGCAACCTGGTCTGGTGGAAGGTGTCCCTGCCCATGGCAGGGGTGTTGGAACTAGATGATCTTTAAGGTCCCTTCCAACTCAAACCATTCTATGATTCTGTGATTGTATGAAGTCCCCCCCTTGCTAGCTACGGCGGCTCTCCAGCACCGCATTGTGAAGATGGGGAAAAGGAAGAACTTCATCCTGGATTTGGAGACACAGAGCTGTAAGTGAAATAGTAAAGGGCTATTTATACGAAGTAAAAATGTACTTCAGGCTCCTCTCACCTGTCAGGATGGATGCCTAGAGACTCTGACTACATGGCTGTGGGGTGATTCCTTAGGTCAGAGAGCCAGCAAACATCTGCTCCGGGGAGCAGGAGCAGGCAGCAAGGAGCAGCAGGCTGCCCCAGCACCAGCACCCTCTCCTCAGCACAGCGGGGGATCGCACAAAGGAGGAATCTCCTCCCTCCAGCTTTAGCAGCTGAATTCTCTCACCACCATGCTGGGAACCGGAGAGAAGGACAGCCTGCACCAGGGCTGTCATTACCGATGTAAATTAAACAGTTACCACCGCAGGGTGACTCCCTGCTCTTTTCCCTGAGCAGACAGCTGCTCCAGAAAACACGTGCTCAGGTTCCTCGGGCTGAAAGGAAGAACCGCAGAGATTTTATTTATAGATGCAATAGGCAGGTGTTCAGCGCTTAATGTCTGCCCAGTAAGAGCTGGAATTGTCTCTTTGCCCACAACGACTATGTACTTGATTACCTTCTGTGTACATAATGCATTATATATACTCTATATCCCTCCCTTCCCATTTGGATTCAGTGCATAACCTCCATACAGCTGCGTTGCCCTCTCTCCTGCAGCAAAACATTTACTGATCTTATCAAGACAGAAAGAAAAAGTACCACAGGCTGTGGAAAACTAAACTTAAATGGAGGAGCTCACGCTGCGGTGTGCCTTGTGTGTTTCTGGATGGCGAGAGAGTGTTGTGCAATGAACTTGTGTCCGTCACGTCAGTGTGAAACGTTTCATCAAGGTCTGGAAAGCCACGTATGAAATATTAATTAATTACCTCTAAGTCTCACTATGACATTGTGAAACTGGCACAGTGCAGTTTTGTGCAGCTTGTTTCCAGAAATTGTTGCCTTTTATTTCAGCTACATGATCATAGCACTCTGCATAATTTATACGTCTAAGAGCCTTTTGTAGGGCACGCTGGTAGAAAAGCTCATAAGCACCACAGAAGCTGGGATCTTGTCAAGATTAACAAGGATTTTTTGGGGCTGGTAAACAAACACAACAAAAGCAGTTCCTGTGCTTGTGCCATCCATGATTTTGGTAGCCGCAGGCTTGCTACGATGGCTTGTGACAAAGCAGTAAGAGAGCAAAACTAAGGTCTCCAAAATTCAAAATGAAACAAAAAGGACACCTTGCTGTTAATGCAGGATGCTAGCTGTACCATGGCACAAATGTATTTTGAAAACATATGAAAATGAATTTTAAAATGGTTTCATTTGAACTCAGGAAGAAGGCAGACCCTTCGGGGACTGCAGTGCTGTGCACCAGTCACCAGCAATGCAGAGCGCAGGAGCACAGGACACTCCACTACGGACTGACAAAACTGACAAAACTGGGAAGTGTTTCTTCCACATTTCTTCCTCGGAACAAATATTCTGGCATGCCATTTTTACATTAATGAAATGCATCAGCAGGGTGAGGATAATTTAAAAACTCTTACTCTCTTTGGAAATATCTCTTTCATGTTTGGAGAAATACCCAATAGACTGAGTGGAGAGTGCTGTGGGGGCTCCTTAGGGGCTACTTGAGAGGTCATTAGTGTCAATGAGACTTGAAGTCCACTGCCTGAGGAGCAGACCTCGACAGAGGTACATCAGGAAGCATCACCAAAACGCACAAGCAGGTGAGCAGCAGTGATGCACAAGCCGGCCATGGCAGCATTTCTCCAGACCCACAGGCGCAAGGGGGACATTAATCCCACCTAGCCCACCTACCTGAAAGCTCAGTGCTCACCCCAAGCCAGGTGTCCAGACTCCCTTGACCCGCAGTGCAGAGGGCGCTTGCCTTTCCTCCTGGGCTGCGGAGGGAGACTCAGAGATGAGCTTGGGTTGGATCCCCTGCCTTTGACAGCTCCAACCGGGTGAGGGGGATGCAAGGGACCTGCCAGGACTGAGAATAAAGCTCACAACAGTTTGCTTTCCAGCTCTGCAATTAAACTGCTAAAACATGTTGACAATATGTCTGAATCTTGTTGGAACATCTATTGCAGAAAAACAGCTTATGCCTGCGTCTGGAATTACTTATAATTAGAACATGTAATTAGGACATGGACAAACAGCCAGGCTCAAATGCATACAGAGGCCTGTCCCTGTGAAGACAAAATTTCCAGAACGATCAGACAACAATAATCATATTTTGTAGGCACTAATTTTCATAGCCTGGTGAAGACACATATACAATAACCAGCTAAAGAATTCTGGCCTGTTTACTGCTCTGCACTCCTAAAAGGCAGTGTGTATTCAAAACATTTTGAGGAAGCCTGTGTGCTGTTTCACTTGCTTGACAAGGTCTATGAAGACCGGATCATCACTCTAGTCTGCACTGTGGACAGTGCTGTGCCGCTCTGATCCCCCATCCTTGAGAAAGCAATGGCAACCCAAGTAATCAATGGCCTCCAGAGCCATAGCAGAGATCAAGCAAAAGCGGCTCTGGCCCCAGGTATCTTGCTGAAGATGGGTGCAAAGAGGTGTGCTGGATGTGGTCTTCCACTGCTGTGGCTGCCCAGGGAGAGGGACACAGCAGCGGAGGTGAGCAGGAGCCCAGGGACATTGGTGAAGGACAGCCCCCGAGTCGACACAGCATCTCTCCCTACCTCTGACTGCCCTCCCTCAGTACACCAGGCCCATGAGATTTCTCCTTGGCACACATGGGTGGAGAGGTAGCTGTATGTAAGACCAGAGGCACAAGACAAGCTGGGCCAGAAGACCACATGGATGACCAAGCCATGAAGGGGAAAGCGCCACAGACTGTGCTGAGAAAGCCTGTCCAGAATCTGCCAGAGCCCTCCACCTCGCTGCCATCTGTGCCCCCCTCCAAGCACAGAACATGAATATAAGCGCAGAGCACTACCGGTATCTGTCAGAGAGGAGCTTTAAAGTGAGATGCTTTGCCACTTCTGCTGGTCAGGGAACACTTCGCCAGAAAATAGAAAGTATCCAAGGAGTTATTCATTAACACAGCACTGCCATGGCATGTCCCATGTCCCACCAAAGCAGTGATGCTGGGGGAACACAACAGAGCAGGTGACACAAGAGGCAACTCTTCTGTCCTAACTCCTATGGCACAGTTGAAGGGCTGAAAAACTGGGGGGAAGGGGTTAAAAAATAAATAAATATGTAATTGTTACAGTAGCCCTAAGGAAGGATTTCAGTGGATATTTCTGGCTGGTACATAATGAGGTTGCTTCTCTGCTGCTGGTGGGTTTTGCTCTCCACAGGTTCCCTACAGAAATATAGGCAGGTACCAAGCCTGCTCAGCCTACAAGAAAAAACAACTGGGGTCTAGCACGTACAGCCAAAACCTCAGTCAGAAACAGGCTGGATCTCAGGATTCACTCCAATGGGAAGAGGAGGCACAGATCTAGCATTTGCAGGCGAGCTCTGAGGGAACTGGAAATGCATCTGAGAAAATGCAGGTTACCTGAGAGGCAGCATTCAAGAGAGGGAGCCCCAGATTTGCTCCATGCTCTCTGCATCAAACGCTTTGCAGGGAGCCTAAAGCAAGGGAATAGGAGGAGGTAAATTTTGGCCAGCAACATCTCCTGCTGTGCAGGAGACTTGAGGCTGCACAAATATTTCCAATCAAAAACCTAAACTACAGCCCAAAATCCAAATATGTGTTCAGAGACTCATTTCCCCCTGATTTTTACTTTTCAGAAGTAAATTTTCAGATGTAGTGTAAAAAGTATTTCAGATCCCTGCAGGCACATAGGCACCTTCAGACTGGCAGATACACGATGGACTGGCTAACTGTTTAACTTCTGCAGTTTTCAGTGGTGCCAGGCTATTAAGTCAGCTTGGAACTGACTCAGTCCGATGCCCTCCGCTTGCAGAGCTGAGGATTTGTTCCTATTCTGCTTATTTATTTTGCCATAATTAGTTTCTGCATCACAACAGACTTGGCCTTTCGCCTGCCAGTACAGCATTTTGTCAGTGGCTACTCCAAAGTGCACGTATGCCAGCTTACCTACCATGTCGTCAATTCCCCTAAGTAGTTTGGAAGATAGATTTTGCCTGTGGTGATCATTTAAGCATCATACATGCCCCTAATTATTTTCCTTACTAATTTAACTAGTAATGAGGTAAAGTTGCTTTTTTTCTTTTTAATAAGGAAACTGCAGCTTTGGCAAAATTCCAATCCTCCTTTATGGTAGCTGGCTTTAATGATAGTTCATGTACTTTTGCCGACAGACGAACCACTCTTAAATTCTTTCAAAACTCCTGGATGAATACCATCTGGCCCTAGTGATTAATTGCATTTTTAAATTGTTCCTCATTTTTATTACCTACAAAAAAAAAGAAGCTCTAGAGCAGGTATTTCCCCCTTGTCCTCTTGCGATGAAGATAAATGCAAGGAATTTGTTTCATTTTGCTAGAATTTCCTTATTATCCCCAACTGTTTTCCAAAACAGACAGTATCGTCGGATGGACACACTGGATGAAATGCATTTGCTTCTCTTGCTGTATAATTTATGCAATTAATTTTTTTTTTACTTTTCTGATCAGCTTTGTAGTTGGCCAGTTATCTTTGGACTGCATAAGCAGCAGAGCACTACTGAACAAATCATTTTATGCTTTTTTCAGTTTTCCAGACAATTGCTACTGCTAGACTATTAAACCTGCTGCCACCTTCACAGACTCCTAGTTCTGAGGTTCTTGGGAAGATTTTCACTTTCTTTCCCCTCCCTAACTACAGCCCTCCATCCAGTGCACGTTCCTTCCCGCTGACTTCCACAATCTTAGCATTTACATTTTACTTTCCTTGCTTGCTAAACAGTACGAAACACGCTTAAAAAAAATACAGTCTAGCACCTTGAAAATGTTTTAGCACACCTTTACAGCAAGAATTTTTAAAAATTACTATTCCACAGAGTTCACACATCGAAAACCACTGTTGCTTCTCTTGACATAAAAGCTAAGCCTGCGGGTCCCAGGCCATCCGAGACACATCTGAGAAAACAGATAGCCCCAGCCCAAACTAGCAATGAAAATGCAAGTATACTCTATGCAGCACCTTTTCAAGAATTAAACACTTACCAGGCTCTATCATACTTCATGTAGCACAAGATAAGCTAATTTATAATAATACTGTGACAAACTGAACTAATATCTCTTTAATATCTGCACACCCACATCTGGAGAAATGTCATTGTGGGCACAGTAGGAGTAAAGTGTAATAAATGTTTCATTGGCTCCCACAGGTAATATTTTTGCCAAGGCATCTGGAGAAACTGTGCGAGTTTACTGGCCCTCATTTTCAAGCTCAACATCTATTCGGGGAAAACAGTTGAGGACTATGTACAAATTTACATTGTAGAAATAATAAAAACCTCAGTCTTGTTGACATACTCAGTTCAGACAGTATTACTTTGTTATTGTTGTTGTTATTACTAATAATAACACCAGTATTACAGCATCCAAAGCATAGGAGATTTCAAAGTTTTGTATACAGAAAAAAAGCTGTTGCCTAAAAGCAGGATTGGTGGTAAGAATTGACCAGGGCTGGGAATCCCAGCTATTGCATTCATTCAAAATTCATTCTAAAACTTTCTTCTATGACAGACTTTTTTCCAAGTGCAGCAGATCAGGATGTGCATAACACTGGAGTGAAAGAAGGGAGTAAAAGACAGACATACCCACTTAGAGCAGGCATCTAACCGTAATGAGGCTTCAGGATAAGTTGAACTGGCTTCTCAGTACAAAACGTACTGAACAGCATTACTTCCAATGACTCTAAAGAGCTGGGATAATCTCCAGAATGCCCAAGATTTCTGAAAAATCAGGCTACTTAATTGCCACCCCTTGCTGTCATCCATCTCTGTCACCATCCTCATCTGCAAGTGATATTTGATGGAAGGATAAGCATCCATGACACCACTCTGTCCTTGCTCTTGCATTTTCTAAAGTTCTTCCCACTCAGGAGAGCAGGGATCAGACTTTTTGCTGCCCTGACCAGACCAATCAAACATGTACTTGGGGGACACTCCTTGCTAAGCCCAGTGTAGACAGGAAGAAGTGCAGACATCAACTCTTTCAGGAGGCCAGCAAGATTTCCAGGAGCCTGACTTTGTTGACATCTTACATCCTCACCAAGAAATGGAAACCAAAGCTGGAGCTGAAACCTTGGTGTTTCTGCTGTGGGCTTTTCACAGAACCCAATGCCAAATTCATTCCCAGAGCATCACACTGTTTCTGAGAGCATATATGGTGAAGATGCCTGAGGAGCCAGGAGACCATGGAATATTCTCCCACTTGCTTTTCCACATGGAGGAAGGACCATGTAGTCAGAAAGATGTTTCATTGCTTTCATTGTAGGCACCTAACTTCAGGCATTTATCTTAAGAAATATTGTCCATGGATCCCAGTAGCCACAGAAAGAAAACCTGTATTGAACAACATTCACCCCTTTCATCTCCAATGCACATATAAACAAGAATGATATATAACAAGATTGGACTATTTGTGTTTGTCTTGTTGTTGTGTTAAAAATATTAATATGGAAGATACTAAGTTATACTATTCCCTTTTCCATCATTGGTAATTCTGATGGAAAGCAATATGGACAGCTTATACTGTCCCTGGGCAAATATTAAATAAACAAAAGGCTCAAATACAATAAGCATTAATATTTCATGAAGTTGGGAAGAGCATCAAGAAAGCTTTTCTTGGTCACTTTACCTAGCACTCTCCCTATGGGATTGAAAAGAGCATTAATGAGAAGCAGAAAGAAATATCTCCAGCAGCAAAAGTATACACCGAGTACGAAAATGAACTCCTTTTTGGATGTCTCAGAGGAGTGGGGCTGTGCAAGAGACAATATTTCAGACGTCTTAGCAGGATATTTTGAAGAGTCAGGCAACCAAGTTCTGTTTTGCTTGTTATTTTATTTGCTGTTGCTCGCAGACCTTTCCAAAAGCCTACTCAGTCAAAACACTTTACAAATGCTGTTTGAGAAAGGTGACAGCTACTCAGGATGGGACCATGTGGGCCAGCAGATAGCTCTTAACATTGTGGCAACCCAAAAGCACTGTGCAGTACCCACAATGGGTTAACAATCACCTGAGGAGGTGCGGGAAGCCCCTTCCTCTTTCACTGCAGGTTGGAAGGGGTCTTAGGACCCTCAGGCATGGGCTGGACCTCCTCAAGCCGGCAGTCTTATGGTCATGGGTGCCCACAGGGGCTTGCATTTCAAACCTACAGTGGAAAGTGAGGAAACCTTGCCACTGGTGCTAGGGGAAGGGGAGTCCCAGCTAACTATGCAAGCATGTGTGCTCGAGCTGCAGAGTGAGAGGCTTTCGGAAGTGTGCCATGGCAAGGGTACACACCATGTTAATTTGTGTCACCTCCCATGGACTCATTTTCCCTGATCTTAGGCAATTATAGCACAGACATCTTCATCTGAGCTAGCTGTCTAACTCTCTTAATAGTCAAGGAGAAATAGGTGCTCCCAGGACTTAATTCATCTCCTCCTTGGATGGACGTCTGAAATAGAGCGGATGAATCATTCTCTAGAAGCATTTCCAGACTCTCCGTTGTCTCCACAGTCATAAAGGAGGCCAGACAACCAGTTCAGATGTGGACTTCTCCTTTGTGGACACATAAAATTAAGTGAGATGAGTCTCACCTTTTGTGACTGAATTGCATTAGACTTGTATATGATTCAATGTGAATGCAATGAAGGACACAATCACCTTCATGTAAAACGAAGGAAATAAACTATAGTTTTCATCAGCCTACTTCTTATTGAGCTGTGCCACCAATAGTTCCAAGTCCATTTACAAGGAAAATGCCAGATACCCACTCTTCCTGAACAACTCACAGGATAAGGTATAAATTCTTGGAGCACCCCTTTATGCATCTTCTGGCATTTGTGGTTTCCAAGAACATGCGTCTGTGTGCATTTGTGGTTTCCCAGACCATGCATTGTTCCCTCTTCGCTGTTTCTCATGTCCCAGCCAGGAACTCAAGTGTTCATAGTACATGTGCTCCTGTAGCCAGTTTCTTTGTTTTCTTTCCGAAAATCAGTTATTTAACAGATGTGGAGGGTCTATTTTAGCCGTAGGAATTTATAATCATAATAAAATCACAGTTTTGCAGTGACCCTACCTTCTTTAATTACGTGTACTCCCTATAGATCTTTCTGATTTCTAGAACACAAAATGTGCTGCACGCATCTGAACAAAGGTTGATGACTACTGCCCTATTCCAGTAGCATGCCACACCATAAAAATGTCTTCAGTCTGCAGCAGAAATGATATTCTGTAGTGCTCTTTTATTCTAATTCAGCTCAGCATTGCACAGTGATTCTGTTCCAGGAAAAGGAAGAGTTGGCAATCAATATGTTTAGACTATCTGTAGACTTTACCCTGAGTTAATTACCAATTAACTCACAGTACTTAGCACATTTGTAAAGCCTGCAATGGACATGCTACATATTTATTTCTGGTTACAAATTTCTGTTTCTTACCCAAAGCTGATCTTTTATTCTTTTATGTAAATAACCATTTTTTAATTATTTTCATGAAATGGAAAAGGGTCCATACTAAACTTTATTAAATGTGTTAAATACTTGCTGCTAATTGTCTATTAATAAAAGTCTACAGTAAATGTATCCACTCTGATCTCTCTGGCAAAACTATTTTTTCATTAATCATCAAACAGTACTGTGGTTAGCTCCAGGCACTGCTCTTCAAACAAGATCACAGCAGGGAAGTATAGAGCTCTTATTGTTGTACATCAGGATTTCAGCGGCACAGACCAGAAGTTGTCTACTGTGCTCCAGTGACCGAAGATACCTGCCATCAGTCACATGAGTGCTAGATTTGACCCAGCTTTCCTGCATTTTCTGAGACTCTCTTAACCATTTAGAAACAGAGCATTTGAAGACCACTGAGAAGCAAAATGGAAAGATTTAAACAAATGGGATGAAAGTTAAGATGTTCTGTCATAACATAGTAATTCATAAAACTTCCAGGTAGTTCAGAAAGTGATTGCAAGAACACATTTCCCATGTGCTACTCACATATATCAGCTTCCAGTGAAGACTTTTGTGTTCAGCTTTCACTACAGAAAAGGTTTCAAATAAATTCAATTTCCTCTGTATTTTACACTAGAAATAGGAATTCACTTAGAACAGAGTATTGAATAAGTTTTAATATACTCATTATACCATAACTTGGCCTTTCCTTGAGTTTAACATTCTAGATTTACATTCTTCTGTAAGAACACTTTACCCAAGGAAAGAAAGAAATTTTGGGGAAAGTATCTGGAGAGAAAAAATCAGGTTTAATTAAATAGTCATTTACAGCTCTTTGTGGTTTATATTTGAGGAGAAGATTCTTTCCTAAGCACTGAAAGTGCACATTGTTACATTAATTTAACTAATAGGCATTAGTTATGACATCTTGCCTGGTAAAGGTTCCGAGCCAGTGTCATTCCTATAGATTTATACACTTGGAAATGTGCACTTTAAGTGAAAATCTTGCCAGTGTCAAAATTAAATTAAACTGAATTAAATCATGTGCCTGATCACAAAGACTTGAGATTCTTTGCAGAATCAGGTCCAAATTACAATCATAACTCTAGCCCGACTACTGAAGAAAATTAAAAGGTGGTTCCAGCTTCATTATACTCTACTGAAGTTGTCGGCGATACAAATGCAGGGCTAATTCCTTAGCTGAGCAAAGTGACTGGTACTGGAGCGCTTTTGGGACAATTGCTTCCGCCCTCACAACCTGAGAAGCTCCCAGAGCTATTACACCCTGTGGAGAATGGCTTCTCCAGGGACTGTGATCGTCGCGGGGTCAAGTGCTCACAATGAGATGAGCATCTAAGACCAAATGTCAGGTCCACCAAGTCCCCACTCCCAGGGGTGAAACTCCAGACCCAGGAGGGTCTAGCAGTGAAGTTCTCTCAGGATTTGTCTGTCAATGTTGACACATAAATGTCTTGATGTGTTGATGTCTACCTTGTCTGAAGTACTGTAGTGGATCGTAGGCTGTCATGTCTTGCCCTCAGAGCACACCAGTCAGAGCAGCCTTCATAGAAATTGGATTAAGTGGTGGCTCTGCCTGCTTTAATCCAGTAGTCCAGTGGTTTGCACCTTACACTTAGGTGCACAGCCTCGGTGAGTACACAACATGAGCTAGGAAGGGATTTTCCTCAAAGAGTGAAGATGCTACTGCGAACTCATTGATGCTATGTTGCCTTAGGGTAAGCCAGCATCCATCAGTCCTGCTGAATTTGGACTCCTGTAGGAGTCAGGAGCTGAGAATCAGTGCCTCTCAAAGGATGTCCTTTTTCATTTAGGTGGCTCCGACCTGTGCTGGCCAAGAGTGGCCCACCTGTTACTTGCTGATTCATGCCAAAGGCCCTTACCCTACATTAAGCTACTGGAAACAGGAAGGCATGAGCAAGAAAATGCAACATCTGTAAGACAATGCAGTTTCCCAGCAAGCATCCTCTCTCAGCTGTGCCACACAGAATTGCAGCACCTCCCACAGACCAGCAAATGCCCCAAGAACTCTAAACATCTACTACAAGTCATAGCAAACATACTAGTCTCACAAAATCAAAAATTTAACACCTTTTCCTTACACCTGTTGCAAATATAGGCTTAGATCCCAGCTCTGTCAGGCTCTTGTCAGTCAGGAATGGGACCATGGCAAGAAAATTTTGGTTCTCGTTATTGATCACGTTTGATCTCAAGCCCTCAATCAATATGGCATTTGTCAAGTGGGAGATGGGAGTGCTGAAGAACATAAATGCCAAAGTTGACCACGTAGCATCAATTCAGCCATGCCTATCTTCACTGGTTAGCCCAAACACAGTGCTGCGGCAACCATGGACTTGTAAGAAGTGGTGGAGGAAGTTAACAAGAATGAGATGAGGGCTTAGACTTTGGTGAAAAGAAATCACATGACATGTATCTCTGCATTACAGATACGTGGCTCCTCTTTGCATGAAATTTAGGAACTTTCTCCTCATACAGCTGCATCAGTCATCACAACCAATCTATGAACTGCTAAGTATCTGGCATTCATAGGCCTCAGTGATCAAGGGAACAGCCCTGACCTGTCCCTATGACATCACAATGTTAAAGAAAAAGAGGACAAAGACCAAAGGAGACAATACACAAATGCCAAGATGACACTGAGCCATACCCCATCGCCTTCCAACCACATGGGCTGTGGGGACCAGGGATGGTAGAAGTGTTGTGCTGATGGCAGACCACCCTCTACCAACCCACAGCTACCCTGGGAGTGGGAACAGTGCTCTGCAGCTATTGCAGGGTGTGATTCTGAGGGATACTCAAAATACGTTGGACACCAAGCTTGTCCCTAGCTTCCTCCAGCTTCCTAAGCCCTGCATAATTCAGCACTCTCAAGGATCAGCCCACCGGTTTTCCACTCCCCTCTCTTGCCTGCACAGAAAGCAAAGTACCTAATTCCAACAGATCTCTGCTACAATCAGGAGCCAGCTTTGTTCCGCTATTGTGCCCAAGGGCGACCTCTTGTCAGCCAGTCTCAGAAGTCTCTTTGAAGGCTGGTTTACTGGCTGCCTATGAGAAGACCGAGGCAGAGCAAGTTTCCCCTTTTCTTTGTATTTACTTTTAAAGAATTTCTCTTTCTAACTGATGCCCAAAGGAATGCCTACTCCTCCATGCAATATTCTCTATGAGAGGGAGAAATATTACAGTTCAATGCACTGTAGAGAATTATGAATTGTTTTAACAGAATGCAACCTTTACTACTTTGCTTCCAAAACGCATACAACAAATAGGTGTACATATAGCGCACCTTTATTTGGAAACGAAGTCTAATACCCCAGTTTTCCAAGACGCTGAAGGTTTCCTCACCCATTTTCGTGCAACCAAAGTATGTCAGTATATCTATCCTGTCTCACTTTTAATTTTCCTGGATAACTTTGATAACTGTTTTCCCTGGCAATGCTTCCATGCACATCTGCATTCAAAACAAGTTTGTCTGGGCCCATCTTCAGGGAAGGGACAGGGTGAAGGGAACGAGGGGTGATACAATAGCTGTCCTGCCAGCAGTCAGCGGGGTGACACAAACAAAATCAGCAGCCCACTTAATTCTCTGAAAAGAAGCAGCACATTCCTGTGGCAGAGCACCTTATAAGTACTATCCAGCAGGGATCTCTCTCATCTGTGCACACTAAAGGGCCGCAGCTTGAGTAACAGAAGTATTACGATGCTGATTGCATGGCATAAGCTCTTTAACTGTGCAGTACAAAGCAGGATTATTAAGCCATGGAAGTAGCTGCAGTGACTTGCTGAAGTGATCTGGATTGCTCAGGAAGCCCTTGATGATCTGTTTACATCGTGTGTATAGAAAGTGGGAGCAGCCGTGGGGGATAGACATGGGCCTCACACCCTCACCCTAAAATTCCTTACCTGAGATAAACCCTACACAGTCCAAAATAAAGTCTTCCTAATCACACCAGGACACTGGTGAAAAGGTAAACCTCTGCTACTTCTAACAGTAACTGAACCATCCCTCAAGCTTCCTTGGTCCCTAATGAGTGGTCGTTAATCACTGGGCATTTTCTAAACAATTTCAGAGTTTTAATAAATAGCCACATAAAGAATTAACAAGGCCATAATCAGGAAAATGTGTGCCTTTATTTGGGATCACTGCAGCAGGAAGGCTCAAAGTCAGACAAACAGACTGCTGCAGTTCATAACCTTTTCCGTGTTCCTGCACATTCTTCCACTGGTTGCTCCTAAGGAGGAAGGCAGACTCACATTCTCACATGTGTGTTTTATAGAGGATATCTGATTTCTCATTGCTCCCCCAGAGGGAGAAGGGAAATGAGGGGAGAGGGATTCCTGATCCAATTTAAGACAGGGTGTCCAAGACCCTCAGCTCACCCATGTACAGTTGTGGGTGTCAGCAAGAGAGCCCTCCAGTGGAAGGAAGCCACAGGATGGAGATGGTCAGATTAAAGCCACAAAGCACATACTTTTTTCAAATCTCATATGAAACTGTCGCTTCTCCACCTCAGCTTGCAGGTAGTTCCTCCTCTCCCAGTCACTTTCTGCCTGCTACAGCTTGAACCAGGGGTCCCAGCTCTCCGGGAAGAGGGTGGTACGGCAAATGCAGTATGAACCTGCTCCCTGTCTCATCTCTCCCACCATGGCAATGCTTTATGGGCAAATAAGCTGCAGGCAGAAATGGAGCACAATTTCAATGACCCATTACAAGCGCACAGGGAAAAACCCTAAGAAATGTATAATTTAACTTGAGACAAAACATAACCACCATGCATGCCAAGCAGAAGAAGGGAATGACAGTTACTTTGCCCGATCACAACAGTTGGCTTCTGCATGGGCTGATGGCATTATAAATGCACGCTACGAAAAAACATCAAGCTGAGCTGAAGCCATCTGGACCCAGTTAGGCAACAGCAGCTGGCTGGGGGGTGTTGAGCGTGGTTTGAAGGGGAAGAATGCAATCACTGGTTCCTTGATGGCAATTCTCTAAACCTCTCTACCCTCTCTTTCCACCAGGAGTCCATGCCAGCCTATCCTACCCGGGGCAAAGTGCAATTGAAGCAGCAGTTTTTTGCTATGCAACCTATGCCCTGTCTAGAAAATAAGAGAATAATGACTGAATCTACCAGATCAATGGGAGAAGGGCAGCACAAGCAAAATGCTGTATCAGAGGCAGTCACCAATCCGCCAGTGCCCAAGAAGCACCCCCAGCATAGCACCAGGGCTTCACAGCTTTGAGTGTGTACAATCTGTCTGTCTTTAGAGATCCTGAACCCTAAGATGAGCTTTCTCCTCATTGTGGAGCTCACTGGATGACTGCATACAAGCCTGGCTGGAGAGGAACTAGATTCGTCAGCGTTCACGTACATTGCAGAGATTTGATGGACAATCAGGCAAGTCACTTAAACAGGATCGCTTTCTCCCTAATGGTGGGTTTTTCACCCCTTGCCGGTGTGACATGACACCCCCAGGCCTGACACATGCAAGTGTCACGGTCGAAACCAGTGGCACTGCTCCATGGGGCACATGCTGGCAGCTGGGTGTCCATATCAGTCATGCATTTGCTACACTGAATTCACGGAGATCTGTAATTTCTTTCCTCCAGCCAGGATCCTACTCCCTCCCTACAGGCCAGCCTTCCCCATCACCAGTCCCAGTCTTACCAGGCTCCCACTGAATCTCAAACCCCCTTTCAGTTCTTTGCCTTCACATCCTGCCCCATCTCAGCCCGCTTTTCCCATCGGTTGCTGTACCCCATGCAGCCCAGGCCTGGCGGGAGCCCTCCTCTGTCCCCTTCCCCAGGCTCTGTCCCCTCCTGACCCCCACTTGAAGCCTCACCGAAGCCGCCTGGGGCTGAAGACCCTCTCTATGCCAGGCAGGTCCCTGCCTGCTCTTTCCCCCAGCCGACACTCCCAGCCCCTGCCCCAGCCTGAGCTGCAGCCTTCCAGCCTCTGAATGTTGGGGTTTTAACCCTTTCTTTTTGCCGACCTTCTCATTTTTTTTCCTTTCTCTTTTCTTCCCCCTCTTTCTGTCCCCAGCCTCTCTCCCTCCCTCCTTGCTAGCTTTCATCATCTTCACATTCCAACTGGAAAGACAACCTTCTGCCCTCCCTGAAGGGGGCACTGGGAGACAGATGTTCCCCACTTCTCATGCCAGGAGCCTGCCCACACCTTCCTCTAGGGGAGCTGTGGCTTCACAGCAGCCTTACATACCAGGCTGTATTCAGTGGCACATATTTTCTTTGTTTACTGTACAAAATCTTCTCAACTGCTGTGCATGTCGATTGGCAAATTACTCAGTCCAGCCCTGCAATTAGTTGCAGTCGAAAATCGAGAGAAACTTCAGAAGTGTAAAACTGCATTAACATTTTTTTAAACAAAACTGTTTGCTTCAGAAAATTTTATGGTCAGTGTGAAAGAGATTTCTTTGATACATGTTGCCAAAAAGAAAAATAAATGTATTTGGGGTCAGACCACAACAAATTCTCCATATTTTTGGGATTGGTTGTGAAAGCAAATACTCCATTAACATGATTCTGATGAAGTGCACCTTTTCAAGTCATACAGGTGTAACATTGGTTTCAGATGCACGGGTAGAGATCTTATTTTTAAACATGATCTAATGTGTGAAAGGCTGAACCTGCATTTTATTCCATGTAGCAGTTAAGATGCAACCAGTCCAAAATATATCACTTACATAGCATGTGTTTATGTATGACTCTTCCCCCACTACATATCACACCAAGCCTGCAAAGTCTTTAAAATGGAGTTTGAAAATGCAGAAGCCTCAGAAAAGAACTTCAAAAATTATTCCAGGGCTGGAGATAACACTGCACCACGAGGCATTTTAAAAGCTTGCCAGGAAGAAGACTCAGACGTCACTGGTTTACAATATCTGAGTACCTCTGGGGGAAGATTTTGCAGGTGCGAGAGGACTGTTTAATCTACCAGCAAAAAGCATGTCAAGAAATAATGGTTGGAAGCTGAGGCTGATCAGTAATTAGGCACATTGTTTGAATAGTGTAGATATTAACCAGTGGGATAAGTGTTGGGGGGGGTGTGCCAGATTCTCTGTTTCTAGAGGTCTTTAAATCAAGACTGGATGCTTTTCTGGTGACGTGATTTAGCCAAACACACGTTACTGGGATCACTATAGGAGCACTGGGGTGAGATACATAGACCTGTGTGTCCCAGTAGTTTTAGCAGCTTATGCCAGGGTCCCTTCTAAACATGTAACAGTCATGTATTTCTTCTGCACCAGAATTAGAAACACTCTAGACAGATTTAGTTTCCCAGGATGTACCTAGATATGTTGAAATGTGGCAAGGATTATGAGATATTCCACATTTTACAAAATGAGCCATGGGATCTCTAATACCTACAGATGGCCTGAGCAGCAGCTTTACAACTTGTTCAGCAGTGCTGTATGCTGATATCACGCCGAGGGACAAGTATTACACTGTCTCTGACCAGAATATCATCAGCTGAATTCCTAGTATCATTTACTGCAGCACCAGAGACATTCATTGAACAGTTTGATCCAGCAACACGCCAGTTATACCGGGCATCTGTCTGTCTTGTGAGATCTTGATGGCCTCATTGACAAGGCGTCACGGAAGTCACTTTAACCTTTTTATTATTCCACCCTTATTTGAGGAAAAGGGGATATTCCCCTCCTGAGTGGAGGGCAGAAGGAGAAGAGGTACTGAGAGGAAAAATCTTGGGATGGAGCTGGATTTTTCATCACCACTCACAGTATTGCAACACCCTTGTGCCCCATCCAGCTTGTCAGCTGCAGACCTCGCCAAGCACACGGATGAGGCACTTGCACATCCACACTGTCATTAGGTGAGGACAACAGAGGCCACCCCCTCAGCACAGCTCCATGGCAGCTGGCAAAGCCATTTTGATTTGGCCCTCCAGCCCAGTGTTCAGGGGAAGAGAGCTGGCTGACGTCTCTGAGCTGGACACAAAGAGAGACCCCCACCTCCAGGGGCTTTCTGCCCTAAAGGGCCTCTGTTCCAAGGAGTTAAAAAAGCAGCTGATAAAGTTTAAAAATATTATTTGTATGTTTTATGCTGCCAGTTCTGCCTGACTACTCCTGATGTGCAATTCACAAATATTTCCCACTGTTTTGTTGGGCAGATGAGTTACCACCCAAGTTGGTGCTACCATTTTTGTCAGCCATTTTATTTAAGAAAAAATGCCCATTGTTTTATTAAAGGGTCACGAATTTCTCTGAAAATGCAGTTTTCTAGATGAGATATTCCCTCCTGTGATTCAATAACATGGAAATAAACACTCTGTAATTGTCCAGAGACAAACTACCTTCCGGAAATGAACTTCCCCACAGCATTTCTTTCAGGCAGTTTATAGTTTAATACTAAACCAATTAAAAGCAATATACGGCTACATGAATAGGATATTAATTTCTTCGCCAGAAGTGGAAATGAGTGGGTACTTTGATTCCCAGGGGGAAGGCAACTCCACCAACCAGCAGCATAATCTACAAAGGCTGCAGTGCCAAATGAGGGATTCACCGTGCACAACCGGATCGTTACGATGTGTGGCTATTAATGTTACAGTCAAAGCCTCATCCACTCTGCAGTAGCCCCAGGTTACACTGAGAAAATAAAGCAAGGTGATCTCCTTACAAAAAAAAAATTAAAAAAAACAAAAAACACAAAACCCTACACTTTTCCCCTAGTAGGTTATGAGATCAGTATGAATGTGAACTTCTCTGTGCCAAAATCTCTCTTGCTTAAATTGTCCTTCCAAATCAATTCCAAGTATAAAAGAAGAGCTTCCACTGAACTGATCTGTTCAAACCCTTATTTCTAATTGCAGCCAATAGTGGAAAAGAACATTTCATCCACTTTCAGCAACTTTTTTGATTGAGAATTAGCCACAGGAAAGTGAGACAATATTAGTTATCTCTCTATGCATTAGGATGGCAGATGATGCTACCCATGTAGGGGTAGAAGCAAACTCAGCTGAAGTCTGCTAAAAAAGTTCCTGCAGTCTTAAGTGGGACTGGACCATCTATGGATGCAAGCCAGCAGGGCAGAAGCCATTTCCTACCCACCACTCGTACCTCTGGTGTGGTGTTCCAGCCAAGATGCGAAGCATGGAGCAGAGTCATTGGCACATCAGCCCTCCAGCAGATACATTAATAAACACTTTCACACATTGAGAACTTAACCTGCTTTAGTTAACATGAGAAACAGATGTACAACAGATAAAGCATGAGGAACGATACAAAATACAAGGTAACAAAGTGAAGAAGCAATAATGTTGATGGGAAACTGCCAGAGTTTTATAATTTTAATTGGTTCTTTGAACCAGGCAGCCAAGACTCCTATTTAGAGTGTTGTATATCAAAATTGAGCAGGACACCCAGAGAGAGGCTTTAATTTATTTTTAAGTTGCAATCATTTAGCCCTCATAGAACAATTTGTCATATGTCACCAAGTAAATAATGCTTCAGTGCATTTAAGTTTCTTAAAACCACAGCAGCAGCTTGCCCAGGTTTTCCTAGATCTCTGCATGTTGTTACAGTGGTCTTCAACAGGTTCAAGGGTTCCAAATGAGTTTTTATGTAATTTTAATATTCATATAACATGAAATATTATCAACACACATTGTCAACTTCAATATGACAACAATTTACTCTAGCATGAGACATTCCACCCAAACAAGATCAGATCAGGTGAGTCCAGGAGATTTGTGAAGGGGAGAGAGAGAGATAAATTCCACCCAGCCGAGAAGCTCCAAGCTTTCCCAGCCCCATCATGTCCTGGTTTCCACCAGAACTCAGCACAAAACTCAGATTTGTCAATGGCAGGAGTACATTATTTTGTTCATCGTGGGTTAAATACTAACCTCACTTTTTGCGTTCAAACACCTAGAACCACCTCTCTCCTCCTGGGAAAAGCTCACCACTGCAGGGTGAATGGAGGGGCAAAATGGCTTTCATTTCAGCTGTAAACCTACAAAATCTCTCCTTTGGCTTCTGGGAGGTTCCCTATTTTCATAGGTCTACCAGCTGCTTCTTTCAATTCCCATTCAAGCAGAAAGCATCATTTATATCACTCATAAGATCAGCTAAACGGTTCATCACAAACATACCTTCTATCTTCTGTTTTCAAATTGTCCAGCAGCATACCACAATATCTGCAGTGTAAAGTAGACACAACAGCCTCTGTGGAGAATGTTTATCTCTAGCTGATCAGCAAAATATATCTTGCAAGATTTGAGCAGCTTCAACTAAAAGCATTTTGGTTTACAGAATAATCAAACAATATGTTTTTGTTCTGTGACTATGAATGTAATTCATGACTTTCCTTGCAAGCCCTGCTGCAGATCTGAAAAAAGATATCTACCATCATTTGCAGTATTTGCTATGCTTTTCAATTTCTGTGAATACTGTTGCCAACAAGCCACTTTACAAAAACATTTGCATAAATAAGGCAGGGAGTGTGAATACAGTTAAAGAGAAGTCCCTTAAAAATGTGAATGAATATTCACCCTGTTCTCTTGTAGCGTCCGGGCTCCTATTGGTTTAGCACCACTAGAAGTGCTGTCCTGAAGCAGCTTGCTGGCTAGAGATGGATATTGATTCAAACCAGTGCACTTTCACATTGTCATCTTGTTGTATTAGCTGGTGAAATCTCACTCATGATGATGAGGGGACAAAAGGAGAGATAATCCAAAGCAGACAGAAGCATCCTTAAAGGGTTTACCAGTAGGGATTTAACCTAACCTCTTCACCCAACACACATGGATTTTCTAGGTTCATTTTCCCTGTAAGTTCCCACTCTGTAGAGCAAATCCAGTCCCATCCAAAGCCAATATCTAACCATCTCAATGCAGAAGCCTCTGGAACTGGCAAGTACTTTTTATCTCCCTCCAGCATCCTGCAATAGTTCACGCTGTCACCCATCTGCCTGCCATTGAAAATACACCCAGCATCATTTCCCACAATAAAACTGTGAAGACCGGGTCTTGCTCAACTATCTTAATTAATGAAAAGCTATTAGTTTGATTGCAGGTTGGTAATTGTTCTAGCCCTGCAGTAAATGCCATTAAAATAATTTTTGCAGAACTCTTCTAATAACTGGCTATTCTTGTAGTGCAATTGCCTTTAAATCTCATGAGGCTAATGTGTAATACATGACTGTTCCAGTTCACAGCTCTCAGCACTCAGATGACGTATGTCAGGTTTCAAGTTGTTAATTTGTTATGGTAATCAATATCTTCTTCTTTTTAACCATAGAGCCAAACTCATTTGCTCTTTTCAGTTTGATATTGGATTATGAATGATTTACATCCATGACTACTGTAAATGCCACATGACAACAGTATCAGCTAGGGATTTATAACTTGCTTTTTACTGGGTTTTCAACAGAATTCATCTGCAAGTTGCCAGATGACAGAGGTGGAGCACCAGCAGTATTTGATTGTTTGGGACCATTGTTCAAAGATGATCCCATAGATGATGATATATTCATACATATTCAGACTAAAAAAAAACCACACCGATATTCAATCAGTCAGTCATTTACATTTTGCCAGCTAGCATCCATGCATGCTAGAAGATCAACAAGCAGCTCTTTGGAGTTTAGCAGCTGTATTACACCCACCAACAACTTTCAGTTGTACAGGAACCTAAGTAAATCTGATAAACATGCCTGCTAAATAGACTTGTGTCAGCTATAAACAGGTTGTTCAGAATATAATTTCTTGAAGGATTTCCTGGGTGTTATCCGAGGTTATAAATTCTATGTGATCCAAAGTGTGATCCAGAAGGAGAAGAGGATCTGGAAATTTCAGAGTTCTTCTCCCTGTGGTTGTAACTTGATCTCACTTCATCTTTTAGGTCTTCCTTAGGCCACCAGATAGATGCTTTGCACATTTAAAGAGCACCCTGAAGGCAGACATGAAGGACCATGAATATAGATTTGTTTACAGGATTGATTTTTGATGATATTTCAGTTATATTAATTTTTTAATATTTTAAAAGGTTAGAATGACATTTCTTCCTTCAAATATTTCCTTGAGTTTCTCTGTCATTCCTTGGATGCTTAATTCTTTCTTGTGGTTCCTCTTTTACATATAGTTTTTAATTGCTTATTCTTTCCTCAGTACCACAGGTTTCCCCACCTATTCTTTTAAAATGGTTACTGATTACCAAGTGCCATGGTCACACTTCAATATTTCATCTGGGTGACACTGAACTGAAGTGGCTTAGTTTATAGGCCATGAAATTTTGATGAGTCTTAGTTAATTTTGCATGAAGATCAAGAAGCTGGGGCAGCAAAAGTCATTCATGGAAAGTGCTTTCCCTGTGGAAGAACACTTGTAAGATGAACTTGTTCCTTGATTGAAACTCTTTCTAATTACATTAACCAGATTCTCCCTTTAAGCTCCCACCATTACTAAGCTTGTTATTTCATTTCCTGAGGCCCATGCACTTTCTGACTGACGGATCCCATATGAAAATATTATGGCTATATCTAACTCCAGCATATTTCAGCCTGATGCCTTTAACTAGACCGTAGATATTGAAACATATGAACCTTTTATTTTGCTAATAGTCCAAAAGAGAGTACTTTGGCATAAGATCAGTCAGTACTTGTCTCATGTAAACATCTCTCACAAAGCACTGATTCAGTCATTTATTTTAAAAATTCTCATTGCTGTTTTGTTTGTGATAAGTATGTACTCCAAGCATTTCCAGAACAACTTGACATACACCAAAATATGGAAAGCATTTGCAAGAGTTCAGTCAGCCTACACTTGGATCATGAAAAACCTCAGGGGAGCAGACTTTGCCATATGCCTTAAGAGTAAGAGCTGAGCTCTGTCAGAGCACTGCAAGAAGAACTTTCTACAGTAAGAGCTATATAGCACTGACACTTAAAATGCTGGATTCCAGCCTTCAAACCTAAGCTGAAATGTCCCTTATTTCATCTGTTAAATTAGGAAAAAGCAAGGGAAGCATCCTCTACAAGCACCAATACTGTAATCATGTTCAGCATCAAATCACTACATTAAACTATGTCTTAAAGTTACCTGGAAGGTAGGTGTCTTTAAGCAGAATCAATGCAAAAAGTTCCTACCTGACTCTTGTCACTGAACAGAGCTATCTGGATTTAAAGAACTATGATTCATAAATCTATTTGCACCCTTAGCTGTTCACAGGTCTTGCAAAACAGCAGCCTTCTCAAATCAAATGGAAATTCAAAGCCCTTTGCAGCTTACTCTTTCCCCACTATCTCTGCATCTGTAGCCGTATATTACCACCACCCAGTCCAACATACTAGTTCTATTTTCAACTTAAGTTTTCAGGTAAGCACCTTCTATGCTTTCTGTTGCTGCTAGGAAAAAAAGCCAACAAAAGACACCCTTCATGTGCCTCCTTGAAGCACTCTCTTGCCTGATGTCTACAAGATATGTCAACAGTTGAGCTCTTGGTGTGCTGAGATCACTGCACCACGCTGAGCTACTTTACCTCCCTGTTTCCCTGGGCTCCTCAGTATGCTACTGACATCAGTTGTCTCCCATCTTAGCCTTGGATTGTAAACTCCTTCCAACTGCAAGCTCCTTCTTGCAAGTTTGTGCAATACCTAGTAGAGGAGGTCTTGGCCTCTGACTAAGTATCAGTAGCAGCATCAGTAACTAAAAATCTAGTGTTTTCACAGACTTTGCTACAAATTAATATTTAACTAAACATTCCTACAGACAATTCAGTGTTCACAACAGAAAAACTGTGCTTATGAAAACGATTCAACACACCACACCAGTCATCCTGAAAGGCAGATCTTCAGATTACATAGAATAGCATAACAACATTGGTGTCAGTAGAATTATGACAATTGATACCAAGGACAGATCTGTCAGTCTTTGAGTAAAACTTACACGATGCATAGGACTTTTTTCATAAGGATTTACTGAGCTCAGTAAGTTGCTAACAGTTTTTGCAGGGCTTTCAATTCATAGCTTTTAAACCAGCAAGATGTCAGTAATCCCATGAGGGAAATACAATGTTGTCATGTCACCTAAGCACCCAGTGCAATTTTTTAAAATGAAGCATTCCTAAACAACCTCACAAGTCAAAGTTATTCATCCCAACTAATCCATGAGGAAGTGTAGATGCCAAATCTGTTCTGAACCAATCTGAGCAGTACTCACGTAAGTCTACCACCCACATCCTGCTTAGTCAAATCTTCTAAGCTTTCTTCAGTGCTAACAATGGTGTTGTCCAATTTTTTGGAAGATTACTGATGTAAGGCTAAATATAGAAAATACAGCTTAGAAAAAAAAGCAGTTGTGTTCATGCAACAACAGGGAGAACTGCAACTACCTCTGACTGAGTCTGGAAACAGCAAACAGTCGCACAGAGAAAGGAGGACTCCAAATCACATGAACAGAAAGACCAGAAATCTTCTGTCCTTTCAATGTCCCCTACTGTTTCTAGGAATCTATCAATATCTCTAAGGATTTTATGAACTTATACCTATTGGAGAGTGTCATACAGAACCATCCCAAGGTCAGGAAAGGTGAGAAATACACCTGCCAGCCAGACCACAGAGAATTTTGCCTTCTCTGACAGCCTTCAAATACATGGGAATGGCAAGTAAAAAACTCACGTCAAAAAACCCATTTGCTTCAGATCATATTTTGTGAGCTTTCAAGGAAGCAATGGAGTAACTGAAGTACAGAAGTATCTACCCCTAGCAGAGCCACCGGGAACCCAGCATGGATTTGCGGTCCATCATATTTAATGTTGTTGAGTGAGCCAAATGAATTAGTATTGATTTTTCTATATATTTGTCCCTCGCCAAGATGTAATCACTTATTAATAATACCAGAACTGCTATGCTGAGAGGTATTTTGTCTCCAATTTTTTTTTTTTCACTTTTCATATTTGTCTCTTTTTTAACATGTTACTCTCAGGGTCAAAGTTCTGAGAGCACGTGTGCACTAAGACTTCCTTAATACTTTCTGTGGCAAGAAATTATATCCATACCTACCTAATCAGATAACCTGTCTCTCCACCTTTTCCCAAATCATGGCTTCATGAGCCAATGTGCAGGATTATTTCTGACAGATAAACAACAGCTGATTTGTACAGAATGGTCTGCATGGCACATCAGGCTCTGTTTCTACCAACATTCTTTTTTTGACCTCCCAGGAACATACAATTTTTCCAGCACCTTCCCTCATACAACATTTTTTTTTAATTACTTATTTGTTAAGGAAAATACTACTACTATTGCAGAGATCTTGCAAAGTCTCATAACAGTAAGGTAAAATGCAAAGCTTGTGCACTGACACTGGCTGTCAGCTCAGCATTTAGTGAAAATGGTAAGAGGCAGAGCCAAGGATGAATTTGAAAGCATAATCTCATATATATCGTGATGAATCATATCTTGAAACTTCTTACCTTAACTAGCCTGGAAGGGTGATCGTAAGCAAGTTATAAGCGAGATGTCTCTCCCATTTTGGAAAGTAACTACATAGCATGTGGCAGATTTATGTGCTGGAAGAGTCAAAATTTACTAGCAGCTCTTAAAGATGGTGTGAATATGTATAAATTAGCAAAGTTATAGTGGCATCATTGGTAAATTTCTATTTACAGAACTAGGGTTATAGTAGAGATATGGTACTGTAGGAAGCCATGTAGACATAGGCAAGAAAAACAGGTAGAAGCTCTACCAGTGTTCAGAGCAATATTTTTGCTACCTAAAAAGTGCAGAGTGAAACCTGAAAGATATTTTTTTTGGCCATAAATGTCAGTAATGCTAGGATAACACTGTAAAAGTACTAGGATCCAACATTGTCATCAAGCATAAGACTTACCTTCAAGCTCCAAATGGTGTCAAGGCATGCAAATATATGATTGGACCACTTTATATTTGAATAAAATATGTCCCTTAAAATTAACAGCACTGGGCAGGGGTGATTGTTCCATGTCCCTTACCCCTTGCACCTGTGTTGTACCTAATATTCATAACAGGTTAGCAAAAAAAAAAAAACAATCTAAACTTTTTTTCCAGAACAAGCCTTTCGACAAGCCTTATGACAAATGGTACATTGTAGATGCATACCCATGTTGCAACTGAGGAAGAAGAAAGTATGAACAATAAGAAAAGATTCTCTACATGTCTTAAATGTAGGCCAGATTAAGCTAAAAGGCAAAGCAGAAGAAAAAAACATAGAGGGTGGATGAGGATTAGAAGTTTTTGGAAACTATTTACTCCCTTACCTGTATTGAGCAGCAGAGGCAACGAACAACGTCACCTGCAGCGTAAAGGGGAAGGGGCACAGAGAAGCCCCATCTGAGCTGCAGTTCTGATACGGGGCTCGGGGACAGAAATGTCTCTGTGTGACAGATGGAGTGAACTGTGGATGTGAGGTATATCTGAAGTTTGCATTCATTTATTTTTTCATATTTCTGTATCGTAACTTTGTTGCCGGTAAATAGTCAAGAAGTTTGCTTTGCTTTACTAATTTCTCGCTGAAAGCACGTCTATTGCTCAAAGTGACTCAGATGCTTCTAAAAAAAAATAATGAGGTGTTTTTAATTCCATGCAGATAACACACCTAAGCAAAGCAGTATTCCAGATAGCTAGGAGCCAAGACAACTTTGGGACTTCCAGGAGCTGGTCTGTTTCCAACCACATCCCCTTCACAAGTTGATATCATGAAATAGCAGGAAGGAAGGAGCGATATCCCTTGGGGGTATCATCCTGACTCCCCCTTGCAAAGAAGCAGGTGGTAAAAAGACGAGGCATGCTTTCAGAAATTCCATATCATTGCTGAGTGTTATAACCATCTCCTGGTGTTTCTGAGAGTGAGAGGCATCCTGTCCTTATCATATCTTAGTCCATATGTCGCCTTCTCAAATCTTTTTAACTTCATGTCAACAAGCTCATTAACAGTTGCGGGACTGGTTTATTCTTAGATAAGAATGAAATAGCCAGCAAGCTATTTCTCTGCACACCTCAGGTTAGTGCTCCCAGGCGCTCCTTCCCCGGTCTCCCTTGCTTTGGATAGAACTGCGCAAGTCCGTACTCTCACCTCTGCCTTCTCACACCTTTGCGAGGGGGTGAGCAACGCCGCAGGATCAGGTGCCCCCAGGCCCACAGCTCTGCGCAGCAGCAGTAAAGCTGGCTTGTTCTCCACAGCAATTCGGGAGAATGTGGCAAAGAGAGAGTACCTAATATATTACTAATGTCTTTATGAAACACTGAGATAGAAAGCCTTAAAATTTACTGGGGGAAAAAAAAGCCGATGACATGGGCCTGTGCACTGCAGGCAGTAAGAATTCACCCTATTAAACAATGAGCACCTACTACTCGCCACCTCCCCTACAAGCTTAGGACAATCAGCATTTCGCACACTCATGTTCTTAAAGACTTGGTTGCTCCTGTTGGGTTGAGAAATGCAGGTCCTAGGCACAGCAGAAGTTTGTTGCACAGGGGTAAAGACTGACTTATGTGGGAAATTAAAGTTTCTTTCAGTTTGGTTTGACGTGCAAGCAGGAGCTCTGAGACCTTCGACCCTTGCAGACCGCAGCAAATTAGGCTCCTGCTGCAAGGTGCAGCTCTGCAATCATCATTTTTCCTTTCCCTAAATAAACACCAAGTGACAGATACATATAGAACAAAAGGGGGAAAAAAACCTACGGTAATTTTGAAACTGAGCCACTCAAACAGTCCTGCCCTTGGGAAGAAAGGATAAGAGCAAGAAAAAACTTCCAATAACAAGTGTTAGTTCAGTGTTAGTAAACCGAGTACATTCAACACACTTCTGGAAAACACTCTGTTATTACATCCTGACACCAGGACATAGGTTAGGGCAGGATAGGGTAGGGTAGGGTAGGGTACAATACAATACGATACGATCCTATACAATACAATCATTTGCTGTTGAGAAAGCAGATAATTATCTTGTCTTCCAAAGTGTTAGATGACTAATATTATCTGAAACTTGGGAAAGTTTTTTAGAATGCTCATTCCAGTTCAAAAAATATAGGAGGAGTCTTTTGTCTCGGCTATACATAACTGAAAGACCTCCAGGTTCACAGAGAAATTTGAGGTCATGTTCATTTAAGAATATTAATTACTTTGCAGATCTAATAGCCATATTATAAAACTATCTTCAAAATGGTGAGGATCTTAGTTCAATATTAAGGGTTAAATTTACAGTCTTCACAACTGAAAGATAACCATGAGGTTTAAATAAGAATACAAATAAAAGATTAAGTGTTTCTAATTAGAGAGAAAAGTTATTTTTAAAAAACTGATCAACAGATGTTAAATTAACTGTTAAATTAACTAATAAAATGACAAAACTTAGCACAACTTTGAGATTTCTGATTTCAGTGCTTTCTTCCATGGCTAAACCAATTCTTTCTACTTTACCTCATCCAGCAGGGCCCCTGCTGGGAAATGTCATTAATGTTTCAGACCCCACCGACTAGCAATAGTGCTACTTACTGAATGGAGATAATTGAAACTGGGACAGGTATTTCTAGAAGTGTTTTCATAATTCCTCAGAGACACACGTATAAATCTGGTAAATATTATTTAGCTTCCTACAGAAACTGCTGCAGTAGGTGGGGAGATACCGGTGCTGCTGCTGCTTTGTTTGTGGAGTATGACGCAATACTTTGTTCCGTTCTCTGCCAGGTTTCCAGGGCTTAGTCAAAGGCCAGAGCTTCTCTGCTTTTCACCCTGAAAGACACTCCACCTCTTGAGGAAGGAAAGCAATTTTTTAAAAAAGAAGTATCTATTATTTATTTAGCCACTCTCTCTTTCCAAAGCGAGTGTCCTTGATCCCCCTGATGTGTACGAGCTCTCTGGTGTAACAATCTCCTGGCTGGCAGCTCTGAAAGTGGTAGCTCAGTAACTGGTGTCTGAAAGAGTGAGATTTTGGAGAATGCTGACATGCAGTCATTAGAGCAGCCGGCACGGTGGGGCTCACCATCCCATTGCCACTGTGAGCTGATCACAGAGCCTCACTACGTCACCACAGCAAGTGAACATCAACTGCTTCCAGGTAGGCTACAGTGGGATTTTAGAGCCTTTTGAGTAACTTAAAGGCAGGGTAACTGCCCATGCAAACAGTCTTCCCCTGCGCAAATGTGGGATATGCCTCCATGTCCAAAAGAGGTAAGTTAGCTGACAAGGGTAAGAGCACACATATTGCTCCTCACGTGGAGTCCTGCTCACAGGTCAGTACCACAAAGGTAACAGGAAGCCTATTGAAAAGCAGAGTGCAAACGGAAGAGTGGCCTATGGAGAGCATATATTCTATCAAGCGTCTAGTTGAACAGTCAGCACTCGTCATTTTCACAATGCTCTGAAGAGCCAGGTGAAGCCGGTGGAAGAGCCATGGGGCTTTCCAGAGACTGAAGGCAGCCCCCATATACACTGCGGTGTACACACTTCTTGCTGGGAGCACACTCCTGCGAACAGCTAGCACACCCAGCTGTGGCCACCAGGCCTTTCCAGCAGACTCTCTTCAACAGGAGCCCACTTCTGAGGCACGTAGGTGCAGCGTTAGGTGCAATCAAGCTTCCATCTGTCCAAGCCCTAGCTCCATGTCCCTTGTTTACCAGGGACTATATTTCTATTTTGCGGATATACATTAGCATGCTCTGTCTGCAAGGAATTATGAGCTGCAAATGGCATGCAAAGTATGTGCACACACATGTACTCCAACCACGTGGTACAGAAAGACACAAATAATTTTTAATAGACTGAAGCAGATGCTGGCTAAAAGGGTGAGAAAGTCTGCACTACAACACAGAGGGGCTAGGGAACGCTGCTGCCAAACTGTCTCCTGGCAGCACCGATGAGAGGTTTTCAGAGAAAGCACCAGTAGAAAGGATGGGTTTTTACACTGCAGGTGGTTTCCAAATGACTAACTCCAACACTGGAAACAGCTCAGGCACAGCAGCAGAGGGCTGTGAAGCCCAGTTTGCCCTGCTTCACAGCAGCCTTCTGCAGAAACAAGCTCTTTCTTCCACACATCTTTTTACTCTTTCCAAATCCCATCACATTGCAAAGCAAAGGAGGCTGAGTTCTGGGTATTTATTTTTACCAAAACTGTTCTTATTTCTCCTTAGGTATTCCCACTGAAAATATCCAGGCTGGGTGTAGGGACAGCCTCTGAAACGTGATAAGACATCAGAGGTATGGAAGACATCAGCCCTCAGCCTACTCCGAGGGGGCTGGGGGGTGGAGTGGGTGTGGGTTTTTATCTCTTCCCTGACATCATGTTGCTGGGTGAAGCGAGAAGCTTTTGGGGCCCAGGGGGGTCCCACCTTTTAGGACCCAGAATCGCAGGCTCTCTCTGCAGCCTTGGGCCCTCTGAGGCCGGGGTACCCACCAAGGGCTCTGGCTGGTGCTCTGCACCTATGAGCACCATCCAGGGCACCTTCAGCCCTCTGAAAGCCATGGCCAGCCCTGACATGTGGCACGAAGGCAGAGACAGACAATTGCTCCCAAGCCTTCCAGCTCCTCTTCTCCTGCCAGGGGATTGAAATGCCACCGCTCCGCCCAGGCAAGTGACTCGCTCGGTAACCAGCCCCTGCTTGAGTGGTGCGGGGTCAAGCAACTGAAAAGAGATCGGAGGGAGAAATGTCTTAGGCTGAGCAGAGGACATGAGTGGATGTTGGATCCTTCAAGCTTAATTGGGGATCTTGGAGATGTCAAAGAACTGCAGTACTTAATTTGTTCAAGGAAGCAAGGTACAGCCCTTGGAAAACACAAAGCTGCAGAAATGCTTCACTGGATTTCACTTGGATTTAACCCAAAGCTGACATTACTGTGACTAATTCCACTCCTTTCTCCCCTCCTCCTTCATACCCTCAAACACGGCTAATTTTAGCAAGAAAGTCATGCTCCTCAGTCTCCGAAAGGCTCTCTGAAGTTTTTTAATGATTATTCCATTCATGCACTCTGTCAAGAGTTAGTCCCAAAGAAGAGCACAGGTCTGCAGACCTAAATATGTTTTGACATGATATGCTCCTGGGTTTCCACTTAACATGAACAGCTATATCCCACAGCTGAACCACAGTATTAGTTGACTCCATCACCCTTGGCAGTCTGAAGTTCACTTTACAACCTGAGTGTGAGCTAACCTCACTTAATGTAATAGACACAGAAATCAGGATACATTTCCTAGCAGCAAACAGGACGACTGCACTTCTACAATGTTTTGTTTTGGATTCTCATCCTCTCATGGGAACCACATTTTAAAAGAATCACCTTGCTGTTATAGCAGCTTTAGTGATGGTACGGAGCTAAGCAAAACGTGTGCAGTCACTTGTTGTGGGGGGGTTGGCTAGAAAGAGCTAGTCAAATCTTCGCTCAAAATACATGTGCATTATATCCGCTTATCTGCTCTTTTCTTTGAACACATCAGTGATCTACAAGCAAAACTGAGAAGTGTCTAGAATCAAAGAAACCATAAAATTGTAAAGTGCCATAGGACTTTCCTACGTCTTTGAACCGCAGCTTCTAAAGAGGCGTCAAGGAAGTAAGTTTTACCAAAATTTCAGATTGAAGCATTTTCTGGTCAAAACTGACATTGTTTTAAAACTGGTATTACATAAAATATGTTAATTGTGATTTGTATTCCCATGCAATATTTTTAAATTAAACATTTCAAATTGTAGTTGAAAAGTTTATTATATATTTCCCGTCCCATATAGCTACCCCTGTGATTAGTTACCCCTAGGCAAAAAGTAAAAAGAATAGAGTAATTCTACTATTACATTACAATAAATTAACAAGATCAATACATATGACTTGTGTATCACTATTGGCAGGTCACAAAATAGTGAAAACTACCAAAAGAAAATACAAATGAAAGCACAAAATAGGAAAACCCTATTCTGGGCTTTGAAATTAAAAGTTTAAAAAATTTGCCACACCTCAAAATTTTTGGACAGGTGACATTTTGAAAACCCTGGGTTTTGTCCTGAAGCCTAACAAAAATGAACTGCAAAACATGTACATTTTGAAACTGCAGAACAAGGCATTTTCCCTGAAAGCAGTGGCTTCTGCGTCGTCAGTGTGAACTGAAGCGAGATTCAGAGAGCTTGAGGTTTCATAGGCCAATAGGAGAAAGGCAGGTTTTAATCAAGACAGCTTCTTCAGCTTAAAGGGAAATTCTGAGACTATTTGGCAGACTTCAGACACTGTGAAATGACAAAGCAGGGGAATCCATATTCTCTTTTTCAGTGACATAATTTGAACTTGTCTTGCAAAACTAGGCTGAAATGGCTTCACATTTTATGAGAGGAATTGCCCACACAGAGAAGAAAAAAACCTTATTATCTATGGGAAGAAGAATCCCAGAGAGCAGAAATGAAGGGAACAGAGATTTCTGTTGTGTCCTCAGAGGAACTGGATCCGACAGCATCAAAGAATGTGCAGAACTTTTTGGAACACATTTGAATATTGTATTTGAAATGGGAAGAATGGGAAGACATGAAAAGCGATATGAGAACCCCTGATCTACTGGCTCTGCTCACTGTCTGTGCAGGTAGCACATCATGGGCCTGAAGTTTTCAAATCCTAGTGCCTGCCACCCGACTCTGAGAAGGTGCCAGAATAACTGGCCCTGTTTTTAATGGCTCATGACAGGGAGCAGCAGCACAGCCACCCTCAAGTTTGGCCAAATTTCCCCTTCTGCTCTGGTATGGCAGTAAGTGCTTCAGGTCAGGTGGATCTCCTGCCTCTCATCATCCAGGAGTATTAGAGAGTCAAAGTTGACTGATCTCAGTGAAAAGAGGAGAAAGCAAAAATACTGGTGTCTTCTATTTACCAGCCGTGTCCGGTGAGTGCATTCCCTTCCAGTAATGTAAGGATCATCTTACCCATTTCAACCTTTTATCTTTTTCTTTTACAAAGTGGAGATTCTCTCTGAACTGTTCCCCCAGACTTGACTTGAAGACTTGAAGAACACATGGCACAACCTGACCAGAGTAAACCTTGCTCAGCTCTAAGCCTTGCAGTGAGATTGCACAAGACAGCTCTTCCCTCATGCATAAAACCAGCAGCAAAAGTCATCTTCTTTTTTTTATAAGCCAGTATAGGAAGCCAAACCAATTCACCAACAGGTCATGTGAGAGTCAGGCCAGGGGCAGGTGAAGCAGAAAGGCTGCTTGTTTGAGAAAGTAAAGGACAAAAGAGGTCCTGTATCTTTTGCCATCTGCAAACCTTTTCTCAGGCTCAGGTACCCGATCAAACCTCACCCCTAAGAAGAGCAACACCAAAATAAAGACTACGGGCATTCCTGCCATCCTTGCTGCTGTTTAGATACCACCACCAAGAAAGGGCCTGACACACCTTTGTCATCTGGGGTTGGCTTCTTCAGTGGAGCAAGAAGTTACCTGTGGTGCAGACACTGTGCGACCCACAAAAGCCCTGACCCAGCAGGCTTTTCCAGCTCATCTCAATCTTACCAGCCACGCTAGCACCAAGACTGGGAATTAAGCTGGCCGTAGCACAAGGTCGATGGCAGAACTGCACCTGTTTACACACAAGCAAAAGCCAGCCATAATCTGGTCTGCATGGATAAGTGGTTTGTAGGGAGAAAAAGCCCTCTAAACCACAGAAAACCAGAAACTGAAACCAAATGTGGCCCAGAGTTGTTTTATTTTAGATCAAATGACACATACACAGTTTTCAACCATAGAATTTATGTGCTTTCTTAGTGATTAATATTTAAAAAGATTGTTTGGCACCGGACATTCAGTACATGTCTTGCAAGGACTTGGCACAGAGAAGAGGTAAGTAATCAGAAATGTGCCAAAGACTTGTCAAGGAAAAACTTACGCTCAATACTAATCAAGCTCAACTCTGTGCCAGTCCTCCCACTCATCCTTTCATAGGAGAGCTCAGTCTTTCAGCGTGAGTCTGCCCATGCTGCTTCAGAGACAACCAGCACCTTTCACAGTCAGTTGACAAAAATGAAAGTTTGGGAGGCTGAAAACAGCAAAAAAATACGGCTCACCTTCTGCTCTGCAGCACGGATTGCTGCTGGGCGCAGAGTCCTGTCTGCTCTGCTCAGGGGATTTCCAAGAGTAAAAGAGTTAATTTGCAAATCTGCGGCACTAAAGAGATGAATTTCAGCATGCCCCCACCCAGCATGTTTTAGTCCCCAGTGCTGGTGCCGCTAGTGCTCAACAGCAGCCATCATCTTTTTCTGCTGTGGAGAAGTTCACACTAGAGGCTGTAGCAGAGACACCAGGCTCATCAGCGTTGTCCCTGTGCGGATGAGAGATGCAGCTGCAGAGCAGAGTCATCTCTTCCCTTGGCACCTCGCGTGCAGCATTCTCAAGGGCTCCCTGGGCGTACAGCCCGTGCCCAGCAGCAGTGTGGGGCAGGGACTCACGGACGGGTTTTGTCTGGCTTGCTGGGGTAAGGCGGTGTGCCCAAGCTGTGTTTTCCTAACCTTTTTAGAGGAAAGCCTCGCATGGGACAGCCACAGCCACCAACTCCCAGAGCCAAGGTCCTGTCTGCTCGCAGGGAGGTGAGCACCAGCTGAGTTTACCCACATCTCTCCTCCTGCCCTTCGCTCACGAACTGCGTTCATTGCCTCCATTAACAGAGGGGAAATCAAGTGGCTATCTGCTGTAAAAAGATTTCCTTTTCTCTTCCACCTTTCCTCCCAGGGGCTGAGGGTGTGTTGGCAATATTGATGAGTGCGGCTCACGAGAGCCTGGCGTGCGTGGCAGGATGGAGACAGGGAGGTTAATTTGCCTGCCGGGGGTGTGGGAAGTCCTTGTTGGAGACACCGGTGCTGTTACCACTCCTGCCATTTATTTACATGGCAACAACCATTTTCTGGATGACTTGCATCCAGGAATTAAAACAGGGAGGGCTACACACACCACCTGATTTTCTGCACCTAAATTAGAAGACTAGTCTCCCAAAGTGCCTAAATTAAGTGCTTTGAATCATCTCTGGAGTGATATACCTATCTCCGATGACTACAGAGAGAACTTAGAGACACAAGTCTCTGTCTGAATATAGGTGATGATAGCTAGCTGTGTGTACCCCTGTTTCCTGTACAGTTTATGTAGCCTGCTTTCATTTGAGCTTAAAAATAAGATTATTAATAATAATATTAAATAAGGTAATATAAGAGATATAGTAATAATAAAATGTAATGATATATAATAATAATAATATATAATATATAATATGATAATATATTACATAATATATAAAAACATTATATATAATAATATAATAATATAAGATATATAATAAGAGAAAATAAGATATTTATAATTTTCCCAATTTACAATTGCTTGTGCACAGAAAGTTTCACAGAAAGCTTCACTGACTTCAGGAGCATGGTCTGAAAGTATTTTTAAAGGTATCAAAGTGTTTGTTAATGTTGCACGCACTATGCACACACAGGGTACACGTGTTTAAACATCTGCAGGGTCAGAGCTACATTTCGCTGGGAATCTGAACCAAATCCACTTGTAAAATTTTGCCATTTAGAAAAAAAGTATTTAACACTACACTGAGATAAAAGCTTTTCCAAAAAAATAAAGCAAAGCAGCAGCCAGGTTCTCCCAGGAGACGTGCTCACCTACCTGCCACAATTAAATAGTATTCCAGAGTTGCACACATCACTCTTAATATTATCAAAGATGCTGCATGCACAGCAAATGCTAGGAAACTGGGCTACACTGGCTCCTGTGCCACCGAAACACAGGAGAAAAGACAGACACAATTTGTGTCACCCTGGCAAACAACGTCAGAAAAAGAAAATTAATCTCCCAGCTTCCAAAGCACATTGCAAACATTACAAGAGAAAATAGATATATTTTGAGGGTAGTAATTTTCTTTCCTTTTTTTTTTTTTCCCTGTTTCAATCCCTTTTCTTTCTCTCTCTAGCCCACATTTTCAAATGCTAAAAAAATAACACCTCCTTATCATTTCTACAATGTTCATTTTCTGCCAGAGAAAGTCTGTCAGCAAACGTGATCATCACAGTGCCAAACGTCAGCCCAAAGTCGATCATTTTTCCAGACTGACTAGAGCAGGTCCTCGTCCGGCCTCCCCCCGTGGGAGACACCGCGCAGCTTCGCAGTCCGTAGGCACCAAGGGGAGTGGGTAGGAGCCGGCCGGTGCAGCGGAGGTGCACGCCCTTGCTGTTTGCTTTAGAGCAGCACAGCTCAGAAACAACAGAAATCTTCTGGCTCTAATCCTCTGCTTGAAAAATGTTAAGGTTGGAAAAAAAATAACCTGAAGGAGCAGCTGACATTTAAATATTGCAATTGTTCAGGGACATTAGCAGGAAAAGGAAACATAGCCACTGTTGCTGGCACATCGGAGTTTATCTTTCCCCTCCCTCTTAGCAAGGGTTCACACACATATTCCAAAGTCCTGCACACCAGAGTGACCCTTGCTGCTTCTCTTGCTGAAGTCTGCAGTATGGAAGCACCACTGTACTTCAGAAAACATTTCAAGATCCCTCAGTCCCAGGACTGACGGGGTGAGATCAGATTCATGACATGGTTTTGCTTTCTCTGTCTCCTTGATGGAGCAAGCATGGTCAAGCTACCACAGAGGAAAGGAGTGCTGTACCCCAGCTTGCAGAGCTGTAGTACTTGGTCTGTCCTTCTGCTCCAGCAAGGAAATTCTGCAGGATGAGACATCATATTCAGAATTGTTCCCTTCCCCGTTCATAGATGAATAGGCCAGTGGACGACTGTGAGAAGAAAGGTCCTCTGTTGCTGGTGGCTTCAGGTGTAAACCACGACCTCAGAAACAAATCTTTGTTTAAAGGCAAAGACAGAGCAGCAAAGAATTAAAATTTTTTTATCTCAACTTTAATTTCAGTGTAACTTTCAGCCTTGTGATCTGAACAATAACTTTTATCACTTTTAGATTCTCTCTGCTTTTTCCCTCTAAAATAAAAATCTTTGCAAATTATTATTGGTGTTGTTATTAATCACAGTTTCTACAGTGGGACCTACAGCACCAAGGATTAATGAGCACATAGCCAAGTATTAAAGTAGATAAATGGGATCTACCTACCTCTACTTTGAGCACTTATCTCCTTGTGGTCCACGCTGGAACAAACAGGTCAGATAATGTATATTTCTGTGTATCCCTCCAGCACTATCCTAAAAGCCAACCCTACTAAATACCTACAGAGTAGCAGGACCTCAGGGAGCCTACAGTCTGGGTAGGCAAGACAGAAACTGGAGAAGGGAAGTGGTGGGCCACAACAGCAGTATGTGATAGATGGGGGAAGAGAAAGGCATATCAGTCTGGAGAGTGGGACAATTTAGGAGAAAACAGGAAAACGCCGGAGAGGGAGAAGACAAAAAGGTGCTGACAGGGACAGCATGAAGTGGAGGCAAGTAAGAAGGGCCGGCAGAGAATGAAGGTAGGTGACACAACATCCCAGGCAGGGAGGGAGCCAACACATCCACTCAGGGCAGAAGAAGATCAGCTCCACAAAATGCTTTGGCTCTTCCCTGGCCCAAGAGCCTCCAGTGCTGTCGCCAACAGTTGGGCACCATCTCCCCCCACACCAAGAGATTGGTGCCGCTAAGCCAGCAAAGTGACACTCCAGACATGGGGCAAGATACACATCCCGAGGGAGCCTTCTCCTGAATCTCAGGGCCAGAAGAGAAAAGTGGAGCAACTGTGCTCAGCCCATTTATAAGGCAAGCCACAGTGTCACCCAGTTACCCTTGCACAGAGCCAACCGACCCATCTTTGATTGTCATTCGGAAAGGCACTCAAACTGGCTATGAAGATATCAAGGGATGATGAATCCATCATTCCCTTTGGTCATTGATTCCTCTAGCTAATCCTCTTTACTGAAAAAAAAAAAAAAAGGAAAAAAATTGGGCTTCACATCTGAGTTACTTATAATCTGTCACCCTCAGAAATATGAAATTGCACTCCTGGAATCTAGACGTCCAGGATGGTTCTGTGACAAAAAGTCTTGCAAAAAAGATACATTCCCTTGGACAAACAGTAAGCATTTGGAGACCTGACCAACTAACCACATCTGGATAAGATCATTAATTTAAATTATATGGGCATATTCTTTTGGGCCAACTCTTCGGCGAACATTTTGCAACTGTATTATGTATCTCACATTCAAAAAGAGACAGTGCTGCTTCATCACAGAACTTCATAGGGAGAGTCAGGACTGTCCACCCAGAATCAAAGATGTATTCTCACATACAAAATGGCAAGAAGTTTGGTTCGAGTCTTTGTTTTGAAGGAATTTCAAGAGAAAAAGAAAGGGGTTTTTTTACATGTAGAGCCAAAAATGCCATTTTTTGCCCAGTTTCCTTGCTTCATGGAACGTCAAGTAAATCTGCCCATTCAGTAGACACAATCAGGCAATAACAACCAGTATGTGAACAGAAGAGGACTGCTTATTTTGCTTTAAAGGATCATAAATCAAATTTGTCCTTACACATAAATGCTGTGCAACAAAGCTTATAAGAATTTGTGCCAGCAAGAATTTCAAGGAAATAATCGTATCAAAAAAGTCAACTACAGTGCTTGAACATGGCAGAAATGAAAAATCATGCAAAAATAACTACCCAAACACAGAAAAATGTTTTATTGTTAACTGTCTAGTAAATATATCTTGGAGTATCAAAAGTCAATGGAGTTTTTAAAAAATTAATACTTGAATTTCAAATATTATAAGAATACTCATATACCAGATGATTTGTTAAGAATCCTTGGTTTTTGCTTTTCCATAGCCTTGAAACCCCATGTTAAGGGTTTGCATGGCAAGGTTTTGGCAGCGGGGGGGCTATAGGGGTGGCTTCTGTGAGAAGCTGCGAGAAGCTTCCCCCATGTCTGATAAAGCCAGTGCCAGCCGGCTCTAAGATGGACTCGCCACTGGTCAAGGCCAAGCCAATCAGCGACGATGGTAGCGCCTCTGTGATAACATAGTTAAGAAGGGAAAAAAAAAAACTGCAGTGAAAGAGCAGTGAGGAGAGAGGAGTGAGACGATGTGAAAGAAACAACTCTGCAGACACCAGGGTCAGGGAAGAAGGAGGGAGGAGGAGGTGATCGAGACACCAGAGCAGATAGTCTTCCCTTGCAGCTCGTGATGAAGACCATGATGAGGCAGGTTGTTCCCCTGCAGTCTATGGAGGTCCATGGTGGAGCAGATATCCACTTGCAGCCCATGGAAGGGACCTCATGCTGGAGCAGGTGGATGCCTGAAGCAAGATGTGACCTCGCGGGGAGCCCACGCTGGAGCAGGCTCCTGGCAGGACCTGCAGACTCGTGGAGAGAGGAGCCCACGCTGGAGCAGGTTTGCTGGCAGGGCTTGTGACCCCCTGGGGACCCATGATGGAGCAGCCTGTTCCTGAAGGACTGCACCCCGTGGGAAGGGACCCACACTGGAGCAGTTCATGAAGACTGCAGCCCATGGGAAGGACTCATGTTGGAGAAGTTTGTGGAGAACTGCCTCCTGTGAGAGGACCTTCACGCAGGAGCAGGGGCAGGGTGTGAGGAGTCCTCCCCCTGAGGGCCAAGGAGCAGCAGAGACAGCATGTGATGAACTGACCGTAACCCCCATTCCCTGTCCCCCTGCGCTGCTGGTGAGGAGGAGGGAGAGAAACAGGAGTGAAGCTGAGCCTGGGAAGAAGGGAGGGGTGGGGCAAAGTGTTTTAAGATCTGGATTTATTTTCTCACTATCCTACTCTGATTTGACTGGTGATGAATTAAACTCCCTTTTCTCCCCAAGTTCAGTCTGTTTTGTCTGTGACAGTAACTGGTGAGTGATCTCTCCCTGTCCTCGTCTCGACCCTCGAGCCTTTCATCACATTTCCTCTCCCCTGTCCAGCTAAGGAGGGGAGTAATGGAGCGGTTTTGGTGCACACCTGGCAGTTATCCAGGCCACATCAAAACACCCCAGCCAGGGCAGTTCACCAGTTGGTATAAATAGATGGTAGTCTGGTAAAAGCATAGCACAGCCATTTTTTCCATTATTATCTGATGGTTTTTTTATCCACTTCCAACCAAAACATTCCTCTCACTGAAACATTTATTATGCTTAAGCTGAACTTTAAAATTCCCTTGTAGCCATCAGGCTTGGGGTCTTTCTGAATATCATTAAAGGTAACAAAAAAACCCCACAAAAATCATTCTATCGCGATAACCTAACGTTTTATACAGGTTTCCTTCCATTCCCATTACCGTAGGAAGGATCAAAATTAAGCCATCAGCCAAACATCACAGTTCTGTATAGGAGATGAGAGACCAGACATGACCTGCAGACCAGAGCATGCAGGATTTGTGGCTAGGAAAAAGAAGTGCAATATGTGTGTTTTTTAAATGTATTTCATCAGAGAGAGTTTATAAAAAGAATTAATGGTAGTCAGAACTCAAACCTTGTCTCTCTAAAGGGCAACATCTCTTCTGCACAGAAAAGATGCTTTCAGCTAATCGCAGAGTTAAGTAAATAACTATGTTTTTGGCCAGGCAGAAGAACAAAGATTTGCAAGAATTTGAAATATGTTTGAAATTATCTTTTACTTTAAATGAAGATGTCTTTAGAAATACTGCTGGGTATTATCGTGCACCTGGAACTGAAAGTGAAATTGTCTTCTCTATACAGAAGGTCCCCTCACAGTACAATAAATTGTATTAATCCATTAGCAGAAATGTCAAGCTCAGCTGATGATTATCAACTGGCTTCGCAAAAACTGTGGCCATTCCTCATTAAATTTACGTAAGAAGTCTAGCTAGGTAAGTTCATTCTGAGATGTCTGAGGATATTTCTCTTAATGTAACAATGTTCTTGCAGCACAAGACCGACTTTGCTGCAAAATGGACCATAACTTCCTCAACTCCACAGTTTCACACCAGGCAGAGCGGGCTCGGGGCACCTCGTCTGTATGGGCAAAATCACATTACACCACCCCAGGGAAGAAGGACGCGCCATGAGATTGCTCCTACCATGGAAAGTCTAGGAGGTAAGACATGGCTGTAAGCCAGGCAGAGGGTCCTGGGACCTGGGGCTTGCAGATCACGGTGGAGCAACATTGTTTGGTGTCAGTACAAATCCTGCTGGGAGGTAACATCTTCCGTCACATACCCACAGGTCCTGCCCACAGCACCAGCAGCAGCAGCAGCCAGGCTAGCCGGCTGACAACCCGAAGCCATGGGCTTCCTAGCATGCAGAATGGTCTGCTGAAGCCTTCAACCTTCTCGACCTACATCTGAGTTTGGTAGTAAAGCTGGAACAGAGGAAGATGGGTCAGACTCTTCGTTTCTGTCATGCCAGAATCTGCATTTGCCGAGGTGGGTACAAAGCACCTGAGGTGTGTTCCTGGCTGTGCTCAACACAGTGGTGGATTTCCAAATCATTCCAGCAGCACTGCTATTTAGAAAAACATGTGGCAAAGGGCCATACAAAACACCATTACCCTGCTGGTGAAAGAGGGATGAGCAAGGAAGATTGTTTTGGTTTTCTCAAACCCACTCTGCTTCATTCTTAATAGCTAAATTTATGCAAACAACCCAGAGAAATATGTATCAAACAACTCAGATGAAGGGATATTTTTAAAATGAAACGGCATTTAGATAAAATTTTGCCAGTTCTGCTGGAAAAAAAAAAGTCTGTTCTAATTCTGCACGATCCTAACACTGAATTTACCATAAGGGCTATACAAATATCCAGATGAATTTTGAGGGTTTGTACATCGGCACAATGCTATTTATGGAACGCTCTCAGCAAACACAAGGAGGGAGAAACCTTAATCTGTTCCCCCTGGAAACCAGAGCACTGCCCTGATGAGGCAGGACTAGGCTGCCTGTTCTGTAACAGCATGTATAATGGATGAGACTTTCAGGGGGTGGGTGTTCAGGTGCCAAAAACTGATGCACACAGAATCATTAGTCACTTCTGAAAAGTCTTTGGCAGCATCCCTAACTATATGGAACCAATCCACAGCTATCCAGCTCGCAAGCAGGATGCTACAGACTTAATGGTCTGTTCTCGAGCAGATATATGGTTTGTTTTTGTTGAGTTATTGAGTTTGCTGATGGCTTCTTGGAGCAGAATGGGATTGAATGAAAAAGGGAAGGTGATTCACAGAAAAATGGCTTAGTTGACCAAAATGCACTTCCTCTGCTCTATGTCGCTGGCTGCCATCATCAGCTCCCATCAGAGACAGCTTGGAAAAGTATTTCTTTGCTTTCTTTTTTCCTCTCACCTGACAACTGCGTGAGTGTGTGCCCTTCCTCACGATGACCGATGAAGGCCTGAAAGCATTTTAAGAGCAATAGGGTAAGAAGGGGGCATGAGGAACAAGGTTGGTCCTAGTTCTACCAGAGCAGTTCAGGACGAGAACTGTGGTGGATACATCATACCAGATGGGAAGAGGTGGCAGCACTGAGCCTTTAATGGATTTGTTCTCTGTTGGCAGCAGACATTGGTCACCAGGATGAAATGGGCATGAAACGAATGAAGAGTTTGGAATGGGCATGGCTAAGATTTCCTCCTCAGTCATTGGCAGTCTCTTAACTCTTGTCAAGTCAACAACTTACTTGTTGTAGTCAATACCACCTCCCTTCTTTTACATGATTACCAGAAAAGATTAAAAAAGGAAGTGCCTGTTTTTCTTTCCTGCCACTTACTTTTACAGCCATCCATGAGGCTCAGCTCCAAAGCAAACAAAAAGATGCTCAAACATAATGGGCAGCAGAAACAAAGATGCATACAACAACAACTCCTTTAACCACTCAGCATTTTGGCTCCATTAAACAGGACACCCTCCTGGCATTCAGGCCAGAGGGACTGTGGCAATAATATGAGACAGAACTGAGACACCACCATACGTCACGGCAGACAGCTCTCTGAGCCAAGAGGAGACACTGGAGACACATTGATAGGAATACATAAAGCAGAATGGCAAGCTCAGAGCCAAAGACCAGCAGCAGGGATTTACCCACTGTGTGGAGCTAGAGAGAGGGTGCATCAGGCGAGCAGAAAGCTGCCCATGAGAGCAGAGAGGTGCCTCACCTGAGCTCACAGCAGTGCCCCCCTGCACGCTGCTGAGCAAGGCAGGGAAGTGCTTTGAAGGACTGCAGCCATGCCTGATCCCCGTAACACCACTGCTTTCACAGTCAGCCTTTTTAACGTAAACACATCTCCCCTTGAGATGACTCTGCGGTGCCTTCATCCAACAGCAAGTTTAAGAAACACAAGCACCTATACTTCACAGCTGGGTCTCAACACCATAAATCTCCTCTATACCACATACTCAGACCCCTGATCTTTGAAGTGTTTGACCCTGTGCTGTGCACTGGTGGACCTGAGCAACAAGGGAAGCTTGACATGCTGTAGAGAGCAGAGCTGAAGAGGCAAGCTGTGGAAATATCTGTAAGGAGGGATAGCCTAAATCCTTGATCTTTGTTCATTGTGAATTTCCTGGTGCCATTTAGGAAGCTGTTCTCCAGGTGGAAACACCGTTTTCTAGGTAAGTAGTCCAAAACTAAGTTTATCATTTCCCCACATGAATCTGAACGTGTGGAGATGAAGCAATTTCATCACAGCACACACAACACGCTGTGTTTACAGGGCCCAGTTTGCAGCTGACACAAAAATCAATTCATCCAAACTCTGACAAAAAGACCAGCCTGTTCATTTGGTTCCCACTTATCACACATAAAGGAAATCCGAGGGGATTTGCAGAAAACAGCTGTGCGCAGTGCACTGACACTAAGACATGGTGTTAACAAACTACAGAAGGGCTCTGGCCAAACGTTCCTCCTCCCTCACCCCAGGGTGAATTTGGCAATGACATGATCAGCTCCAGGTCCTCTAACAGTGCAGGCCTTGCAGGGCTGTCAGACGTCACTTACCTTTCATGATTTGTGCATTTGACAGGCATGTCACCTCTGCACAAGGCGCAGATACAATCTCAGGCACTGACAAGGGAATGAAAACCGTTTGACTTAGGTACCAAATTGCCAGTCAGAAGAACACACTTTGCCTCTTCCCCAGGCAGCTTTTGATATTTTGCAATTTGCAAGCATTACCAGAGGGCTTTTCACACCTGCCTGGGAACAGAAGTCAGGGCTTCATCATGGCAGGTCGAATCTAATGCCCTCTGTCACAATGCCTTTCAGAGAGAAAGTATCCAGCCTGTGGTTGGCTTTGCTATATAAAATCAATGCTTCACCCACAGCCTGCTCAACAAATCAAGAGAAATCGGGCCAATATCTCATGCTCTTTTAGAAGTCCTCTGGAACTCACTGGTACAGCAAGTAATAGGTCAATCGGTAGCGGCTGCTTCTGCCTACAGGTTACTTATTCCTGGACTGGAAAATAGAGCTGTGCTAATGATCTACATTTAAGTAGCACTTACTGAAAGGCTGGATACCTCAGCTTTAAAAAAAAAACCACAACTCAAAAATTAATATTTACAACAGAGTTAAGCACCTCTTACATCAGAACACTGCCAGTAAGTCAACCAGCTTAACAATTACAAATCACTGATTTCAATCCCACTGATTTCCCAGTAGTCTATGTTTAGAGCACTAACATAAAGTTAGTTTTATCAGCCTAAGTCCATGCATCTCTTTCCTATTTCCATGAAGACATCTGGCACTGATCAACCAACTAGAAGGGCCAAGAGTTATGCAGCTTACTCAAGGCACAGCAGTCACTGAGATCAGGGCATGCCAAGCAGCAGAACCTGGGAGCAACCCAGCTGTATAAAGATATTCAGTGAGGCTGACAGCTTTCTACCTGCACTAAAGCACACGGATTTCTCCCCTGAAGTTCATCGATATGTGCAAATTACTTGCCAAATGTGAGCTAACTCAGGCACAATTTGCATAATAGTGACACGAAGCTGGGGGTAACATAGCAGCTATGTATCTACTACTCCCAGCAGTCAAAGAAGTGCTAATATCCGTGCACACCCTGTCCACTAGATGTATCTCACCAAGGAGACAGCTCCCAAATTGCACAGCAGTGCAACTCAGCAGAGTGCATTTTCTGCATGAGATGTGTGTATGCTTACTGCAGACCCATCTGATAGCTTTCTACGATGACATGACTGGCTGGGTAGACGAAGGGAGAGCCGTGGATGTTGTCTACCTTGACTTCAGCAAAGCTTTCGACACAGTCTCCCATGATGTCCTCCTAGGGAAGCTGAGGAAGTGTGGGCTGGATGAGTGGTCGGTGAAGTGGATAGAGAACTGGCTGAATGGCAGAACTCAGAGGGTTGTCATCAGCG